>ENA-UOWO01000228-UOWO01000228.1-activated-sludge-metagenome-genome-assembly--contig:-NODE-228-length-83212-cov-9.077179_pt1 | contig 83212 bp, 77 predicted proteins | sample MGYA00238148_ERZ761564 | MGnify/ENA primary metagenome ERZ761564 (study PRJEB28885, sample SAMN05720194) | activated sludge metagenome | isolation source: Anaerobic digester | place: USA...
TTTCTTTCTCGGTACCATCGCGTCAAAGAACGCGCGGACTTCCGTCCGCCTGTATCTCTCACCCCCGGCCTCCGCCGGCGGCGTGTTTTACCCTGTCAACTTCTTTTCTTCCCCCGTTCCTTCGGTTCGGGAGCGCAAAGGTAGCAACTTTTTCCTTCCGTCCAACTCTTTTGCCAAAAAAATTTTTTCTTTTTTCTCAGCCCCATCAACCTTCCCAGAACGTCGCTACTCCTTCAAAGCGGGTGCAAATATAGAATTCATTTTTTTAATACGCAAGGGGCAAATTAATATTTTTTTTACAAAAAATCAATTTTAAATTAAATTAAACTGATTCTCAGTAAAATAATTTTCAATTTATTTTTAAAAAACTTAAAAAGATGAGAATTGCAATGAAAAACTCATACCTTATTATAAGTGTCGAGTCAATAAAAATTCCTCGGCGAGTTTTAAGGCATCGGGTTTACCAACATCAAGAATGAAATTTTCGTTGAGATTGACTCCTATAATGCGGTTATCTTTACAAAGATTTAGGTAGGCATCGACTATGGAAAACACTCCTTGAGTTGATATCAACTCAAATATTTGTGGTGATATTACGTGAATTCCGGCAAATGCATAAGCATCGAGAACAGTTTTGTGCATATTGGGAAATATAGATTTCCCCGTTAGCATATTACGCCAACCCGATAAAAGCATATCTTCATCGAATAAAAATACCCTAGATGATTCGCGACGGCTAACTGCGAGGGTTGCTAAAGCATCTTTTGTCTTATGAATTTCAACTAATCCTTTCAGATTGATGTCGGAAATAATATCGACATTGTGAACTAGAAAAGGCTCATCGCCATCGAGAAACTGACGTGCGTGAATTATTCCTCCTCCTGTATCCAATAATCTATCGGACTCATCGGATATATATATTGATGCATTGAACTTCTTTTTAGATAAGAACTCGTAAATCATCGGTGCAAAGTGATGCACATTGATTACTATATAATTAAAACCTTGCGAAATAAGGTTATCGATACAATATTCCAGTAAGGATTTGCCTCCAACCTCAACAAGAGCTTTGGGTTTATCGGCAGTTAAAGGCATTAATCTGGTTCCTAGACCAGCAGCAAGAATCATTGCTTTCATTCCAGTATCTGTATGCTTTAATGTATCTAAAGATAATCAATTGTGAATTGAGACAAGTGATTGGTGCCATTAAAAAAGGTTAATTTAAAAATCAACTATCTGCTTTTTTAGGTTTGCAGAGTTTATCCTTACTGTTTGATGCAGCACCACACTTACCACAATAGAACTCTTTATTATCGGGCTTCTCCTTTGCTTTACCTTTCTCACACTTTTTCTTTGGCATAAATCTATCTGTTAATTTCGCGATGTTTTACAACGATATTAACATTGTAATGCTCAGAAAGTTTTTTTCCCAATAAATTTGTGCAGTAAACAGAACGATGCTGACCTCCTGTACATCCAAAAGCTATAGCAAGGTGCTTAAAATCTCGCTCTATGTAATTATCTATTGCAGAGGAAACTATATCGAACACACGATTATTAAACACATCAACCTCTTCTATCTCACTTAAATAATCGGCAACATCCTTATCAAACCCTGTGAGCGGCTTATACCTATCTATTCTGCCTGGGTTTGGTAAAAATCGACAATCGAATATAAAACCACCTCCGTGTTCGGGATGAATCTCAGGATAACCTTTCTTAAAAGAAAAACTTGTAATAGATACAGTTAAACCTTCGGGTTCATCTACATTATCATTTGCTATAAGATTACTATACTCCTTGAGCAAAGATGCGATGTAACCAAACTCGCCAACACGGGTTGTGCCCGCTAAATCCAAATAATTTGTAACAGCGTTGGGTATGCTTTGAATAAAATGAGTTTTCTTCTCAAAAAAGCCCCTAAAACCATACGCTCCAAGTGTCTGAACAATTCTGAACATCACCATAAATGGGAAAATACTCTTCAAATGCTCAGTATCAATCCGTCGATGGATTGCGAGTTCATCTATATAAACGTGAAATAACTTTTGCCTTAACTCAGATGAAAAACCGGCCTTTGCCTGATAAAGGAACGATGCCAAATCGTACAAGCATGGTCCTAAGCGTCCTCCCTGAAAATCGATAAAGTACAATTGGTTATCCTTAACCATTATATTCCTTGACTGAAAGTCGCGATAGTGAAAGTAGTTTAAATCCTCAGCTAAAAGAATATCGGCAAGGCGATTGAACTCATCCTCCAGTTTAACTTCGCTGAAAGTAAGTCCGCTTGGCTTGAGAAAATTATACTTGAAGTAGTTTAAATCCCACATTACAGAGCGTTTATCGAACGAGGGAATTGGAAAACACTTTGATGAATCTAACCCCTCGAAACCCTTCACCTGAAAGTGAACTAACTGCCTAACGGTTCTTTCCAATAAATCATCGGAATTTGAACTGATGCTGTTTTTGGTTATCAAATCGAACAGAGAAACTGAACCTAAATCGGTTTGAAGGTAGTACTTTTCGCACGGTGAGATTGCTACAACCTCGGGTACATTTAACTTCTTATTCGAAAAATGTTTCGATAAGTAGAAAAAAGCTCTATTCTCATCAATGTCATTATTAAAAGCACCAATCAGCGTGTTGCCATCCTTATACAACCGAAAATAAATACGTGGCGAACCTGACGCAGGAAGCATCTCCACTCTATCGGGTTTTACCTTAAAATTACTCTCGTAAAGTTGAACTATACTATTAATATGTTGATTCATCTTGAAGTTTAAAGTTATAAAGTGAAAAGTTGAAAAAAGAAAAACTATCCAAACAGATAAACTAAAGGTATAATAAAAAGTAATGCTGGTAAAATATTGAGCACTTCAATCTTTTTGATATCAAGAATGTTCAATCCTAAACCAATGAGTAGAACTCCTCCTACTGCGGATAGTTCACCAATCATTAATGGTGTAAGGCTCTCTCCTATCAACGAAGCTAAGAATGTAAGACCACCCTGATATATTATTAATGGTACAATAGAAAACAGAACACCAAAACCTAAAGATGAAGCCAATGCAATGGATGAGAAACCATCCATCAAACTTTTCACGTAGAAAAGTTTTGGTTCACCGCCTGTCCCCTCCTCTATTGCCCCCAGTATGGTTAAAGAACCCATACAGTACATCAAAAAGGCAACCACCATCCCTTCGGAGAATTTATCGCCTTTAAGGTTGAATCGATTTTTAATTTTGTCGCCCCAGCCCTCAACAATTGATTGGAGATTAATAGCCGTTCCAACCAAAGCACCAAGGATTAAACTGAATACTAGCAATAGGGGCTTCTCTGTTTTTAATCCCATGGAGAAACCTAGCAGTAAAGTAAATATACCTATTACCTGAAAAAAAATTGCGATATACTTTTTGGGAAGTTTATTGTTAAGAATTAATCCCAATGCTCCACCCGCAATAATTGCCGCAGCGTTAATAATAGTTCCAATCATATCTTGATTTTCAATAAAGTGCTAAAATATACCAAGGATGTGTAATTGCTTTCATTTAAGAGTAAAAAATTGCGACAATTTCAAAAAATATTAACTTTGATAAAAATATGAATGAAATTATTGATTAATGAATTTCAACTTATTTGCTAATCCTCAGTAAGTTGAAAATGAAATTGGTGTATTTGTATGCGGTTAAGCTTAATGAAGAAAAGCGAAATCATTGATTTCGTTGAGTTTAACATAACTGGCGATGCTGAAAACTACAATAGGTGCGACGATGAATCGTTATACCTAGGGGCTGACGTGTTCAATATTTTTGCCAGTTGCTTTGAGCGAAGCAATCATCTTTTTGACTTTGTAGCTCCTACCCTATATAATAGTAGAAAATTTATTCCACTAAGAAACGAACTACTTGTTAACCTCGAAACTCTTTTAGCAATCAACAATATTGCACAATTCCAGAGTTACCTTTCGGGTATTTTCCTCGGAAAAGATTTGCTGAAAGTGCTAAGCGATTTTGACCCAACCTACGAAAAACACTGGCGTAGCCATATGCGCAAGATTATACAGGTTAATCGTCATTTAATGCGTTTAGTAGATATGTGCATTGAAGAGGAAAGGGTGCTTTGGGTTATTCCTTACTAACCGAGAAGCCTATTCTGTTTAAATCCTGGGAATACTTGGAGTTATTATCCACAATGTGACCGCTAAAATCGCGGCGATAGTTATAGTTATTTCTCAGATTCTCGAAACTCTCAAAGGTATTCCTTAAGTCATCGCCCAAAATACTATAGGTTGATTTAATTGCTGAAGCAATGTTGGTGGGATTACTCACCCTTAACTTTTCAATTAATGGATTTGGCGTGGGGAACCAAGGGCTAATACCAAGATTAAAAGACTGACTTAAGGAGTCAATAACCATTTTTGTCCCCATTACCTTTCCTTCCAATGAGTAGCCTGCGATGTGAGGCGTAGCAATTATTGTTTTGCGAAGCAAATCAACCGATAAATGAGGCTCGTTCTCCCAAACATCCAAAGCAGCCTGCGCTTTAGGATTAGATTCCAAAAACGAGATTAATCCCTCAGTATTAATAACCTCGCCCCTAGAGGAATTGACTATGTACACATTGGGCCTACAGAATGCTATGAAATGAGAGTTCAGCATATGGAAGGTTCTATCAATCCCTTCGTAATTTAGAGGAACGTGAAAGGTGATAATATCTGATTCCTTTAGAACGGTCTCAAAATCGACATAATCAGTTAAATCCTCGTTTCTTTTTCGCGGTGGGTCGCAGCAAAGGACTTTCATTCCTAAAACCCTAGCAAGGTCAACCACTTTTTTCCCAACATTTCCAACACCTACAACACCAATGGTCAATCCTGATAAATTCATTGAATTTAACTCTGCCCAATGAATAAGCGCTGTAGCGACCCACTGCTGTACCCCGTCGGAGTTACAACCAGGAGCATTTACCCAAGTGATGTTGTTGTTAGCACAGTAGTTTGTATCGATATGGTCGAACCCAATTGTGGCAGAGCCAATAAACTTAACCTTGGAGCCAGATAGAAGATTTGAATCGCAAATTGTCCGTGTACGAATAATTAATGCATCAGCATTGCGAACAATTTCAGATGTAATCTCAGAACCAGAGTAATATTCAACATCAAAGAAAGGCTCTAAAACACCTTTCAGAAATGGAATATTTTTGTCGGCAATAAGACGCATAACTGTGTTTTGTACAAAGATATTCAATTTAGTTAAGGTATGTTGCAAGTCATGCTGAACTTGTTTCAAAATCATAATAATGAGACCCTGAAACAAGTTCAGTGTGACAAAAAAATTGCAATCTATACCTATTTAACCTTTTCCTTGTACAAATACTTGAAGTGGTTGAATAATCGTTGGAAAACTGTAAGTTCCTCGGTCGATATCTCGGCCGTTCCTCGCAACTCTCTTTCGAGGTTTAATGTTGTTCCGTATGATGTTACAGCTCCATTGGGTAGTTTTGCCATTGCAGGAAATCCATTCTCATTATATCCCGATGATATCGACGATAAAACACCCTCAACCATTCCATACTCAATGTAGGGGTATCCATCGAGTTTAATGTTCACACGTTGATTAACCTTTACCTTACCTGCTCCCTCAAAAGGAACAACCATACGCACTTGAATTTCGCCCAAATTCTCGGGAATTATGGCAAAAATTGGTTCACCAGCCTTCACTTCCTGCAAATCGCTCCAAACACCCATAAACGATAGTTTTCCTGAAGATGGTGCTACCAACAAATAATTCTTTTCCCAGGTTGCCAAGGTGCTTTTCAACTGGTTAAATGTGTTTACAACATCATCGTAAACCTTTTGCTTCTGGGTTTCGAAATCGAGCTTTGTTTCAGCTATGGTTTGCTTCAACTTCTCAATGGAAATTGATGTATTGGAAATCGTCAACTTGGAACTCTCCAAGTTCTGTTGCTTTGCCAGTATTGTGGATTGTGATTTTTCGAAATCGGCCTGCGCAATAACTTTTCCTTGTAACAAAACAGAGTCGCGCTTAAACTGCTTCAAGGTCAAGTCGTACTCCTTGAGCAAAAGTTTGTACTGTTTATTGAGAAGTTTTAAATGATTAGTGTACCCCTTTAGTTCACCCTCTAGTGCATCTATCTTTTGCAAATGGTATTTCTGCTTGTGAAAAAGGATGTAATTGGTTAATGCTATTGTAAAGTTCGAGTAGTTGCTCTGGACATCTCCCAACATTAAATTGAGCGCATTAAACTGACCTAAAGAATTCTCATTTAAAGCGCTATCGACATTAAAAATCTTAATAATATTTGATAATCGCACTATATGCTCAAAGTTTGCAGGATTCTCAATTACCCCCAAGGTATCGCCTTTGTTAACCAGAATCCCGTCCTTAGCTACGTTCAACTGAGGTTTTCCTGTAGTACGAGCCACAACCACCGAGGGAGGATTCTCTGCCGTAATAACTGCTGTTGCTGTAACAATATCGGGATATTTAAAGAAGAAACTTCCTGTAAAAACAGTACCAATTACTATGAAAATAACGGTGATACCCCAACGGATAATCCACCGTGGAGGCACTCCTAGAATCTCGTTAATTTCTTCGGAACGGATATTTATTTGTGGTTCTTCTTGCATTCTTCTACAATTCGAGTTGATTTTTTACCAATGTATAGTAAGCACCTTTGCTAGCCGTTAATTCCTTATGAGTACCAACCTCCACAACATTGCCTTTTTCCAGTACTATAATTTGGTCGGCATTCTTCACAGTGCTCAGTCTATGCGCCACAACAACAGCCGTTCTGCCCTTAAAAAATTCCTGCATATTCTCAAGTATCATTCGCTCGTTACTTGCATCCAATGAGTTGGTGGCCTCATCGAAGAAAATATACTTGGGATTCTTGTATACCGAACGTGCAATTAGTATTCGCTGTTTCTGTCCTTGACTTAATCCGTGTCCTTCGCCTCCAATCTTAGTGTTGAAACCAAGTGGCAACGATGTTATAAAATCGTAGATATTGGCAATTTTAGCAGCTCTTATCAACTGCTGCTTATCGATACTCTCCGCGCCAGGTGCTATGTTATGTGCAATGGTATCGGAAAAGATAAAACCATCCTGCATAACCACTCCACACTCCTCGCGCCAATGGCGGATGCTGTATGTATCAATATTATTTTGGCCTAGCAGTATTTCGCCTGAACTTGGTGGGTAAAAACCAAGTAGTAGCTTCACCAAAGTGGTTTTTCCACTCCCTGATGTTCCCACAATGGCTGTCTGCTTACCAACAGGGATTTTTATGTTGATATTGTTTAGCACCAACTCGCTATCGGGACCCTCGTAACGGAACGAAAGATTCTCGACGCTTAAATCGGCATCGGAGGGAATATCTGCAACAAGGTTATCCTCCAATTTCTCCTCATCGTCGCGAAGGTGAATCTCGCTTAAACGCTCCAAACTAATTTTTGCATCCTGCATAGCATTGAAGAAACTAATAAGCTGCTCAATGGGACTGTTTAGCTGACCAATAATGTACTGTACAGCCAACATCATACCCAAAGTCATATTACCATCCACCACGCTTTTAGCTGCAAGAATTGTTATAATGATATTTTTAGTTTCGTTCAGCAAAAAAGCCCCACTCTGCTGATACTGGCTTAAAGCCAATCCCTTTACGCTAACACGGAACAGTTTTGCCTGAATATTCTCCCACTCCCACCGTTTCTGCTGCTCGCAACCATTCAACTTAATCTCCTGCATTCCCTGGATAAGCTGAATAACATTACTCTGGTTTGCCGACATCTGCGCAAACCTACGATTATCCAACTCGGCACGTTTTTTAAGGAACAGCACCACCCACAATGCGTAAAGCGCACTACCTATAAAGAATACCGCAAAAATCTTGTAACTGTAAATCAACAATACAAAACCAAAGATTATTACATTGACAAACGAAAATATAACGTTCAGCGAAGTTCCAGTCAGAAAACTCTCGATACGTTTATGGTCGCCAATACGTTGCATTAAATCGCCAGTCATTTTGGTATCGAAAAAGCGCATTGGTAGGCGCATTAACTTAGCCAGAAAATCGGAGATTAGCGATACATTAACCCGTGTTCCCAGATGTAGGAGAATCCACCCCCTGATAAACTCAACCGAAACGCGGCTTAGCGTTAACACCAACTGCGCAATTAGCACCAAGTATATAAAACTGATATTCCTATTGCCAATACCTTGGTCTACTATGCTCTGCGTTAGGAAAGGCAAAAGCAATTGCAGCAAACTCCCTAATAACAAACCAAGGAATAGCTGTACAATTAACCTACGGAAGGGCTGTAAATATTTAAAAATATAAGATAGACTACGTTTATTCAACTTTTCATCGGCCGAGGAGTAAAAATCGGGTGAGGGCTCTAGGAGCAACGCCACGCCCTGCTTCTCATCACCCTCTGTTGTGGATTGCCAGCAGTTCAAAAACTCGTTTACGGGGTACTTAATTAAACCCGCGGCAGGGTCGGAAACATGCACAACCTCCTGCCCTTTTTTGCCAGTAATTTTATAAACCACCACAAAGTGGTTCTGGTTCCAGTGCACAATGGCTGGTAGCGGAGCCTCAGTTTTAAATTGCTCAAAGCTAATTTTAACGCCCATTGTACGGAAACCTATACTCTCTGCCGCACGGCTAATACCCAAAAGGCTAACACCCTCGCGGGTGATATGGCTACGATTGCGCAGAGTATCCAACTTATAGTGCTTGCCATAGTACTTTGCAACTATACGCAGGCATGTTGGACCGCAATCCATGGCATCGTACTGGGAATAATGGGGGAAAGAAAGCATTTTTTGTAATTTTGAAGAGCTAAAGTAACAATTTATATCACTCACCCCAAATTTGAGCGTTTAGTTCAGCAACTCGTTCATGGTTTACAACAAAACCTTTTTCACGGGAGTAAGTGCCACACTCCTCAACAGGGACATACCCATCTTCTCCTTGCCATTTGGCAATGTATGGGTTGTAGGTACATTTGGATGGCTGAGAATAAATATTCTCGGGGTCTTTTATGTAAACACGGCAATCGGTACACATATGGCGAAACTCACAGTCCTTGCAAACATCAACTTGGTCTTTTGTTATACTCCATAACTTTTTAAAATCGGGATGCTCCAAAGCTTGCTTCAATGTGGTGTTTTTTATATTTCCAAATGATTGGGTACAGGATGGGCAGTTTTTGATATAGCCCTGTGCATCTATGGATATTTTTTTGAAAAGACAAGTGTTATAAGAATAAGACAATGTAGTTAATCCTATATCAACATAAAAATAACCCAGTTTAACATTCCCACAATTTTGAAACGATTTTATTGGATGAACAAACCTTGTTACCGTTGTTTGATTGTAATAATTTTTATTATCCTTCTTTGCTGAATGAAAAAATAATGATGTTAATTTTTTATTATTAAAAGCAAACTCCTTTAGAGCTGAATCATTTAACCACTCTACCTCTGGCATTAATATCTCCACAGATTCAATTGAACTTGCATTAATTGCATCTAATATAGATAACAAACAATATTTCTCAGGCTTACTATAAAACCTGAACTGCACCGAATTACATAATAGCGTATCTAATTGATTAATAAATAAAAAAACATCATTTAGAGTTAACTCATCAGCATCAATTATTGAATTATCAATAATTGATGGTGTTAGGAAATCCATATTGAAAGATGGAAAACAATCTACATTCTTTTTATTTATTGGAAAGATAATTTCATTTTGTTCTAAAAAGTCAATAAACTTGTTATATTCTGGGCTAAATTCATCTGCACAAAAAGATTTCTTCTCCAAAACTCCTATTGTATTAATAGGCACAAATAAATATTGTTTTCGCTGAAGATCCATAACTATTCCATGCAAATAGCCTTTCACAGCAATACAATTAGCAAACTTTGAATAATGTTTTGACTTTTGAAGATTACTCATATTTAGAAAACAGTAGAAATAATTCGATTATGAGAAATTAAAAATCTTTTAGGATTTTGCACCCTTTTACAGTTAATAAATACAGGAATAATATCCTGACCTTTTATAACCTCAGTCCTTTTCAAGCAGAGAGACGGTTGATTTATCTTATTACAATTATGCTTCATCTATTGATTGAATTATTTGCAAAGCTATTTCTCTTTCAATATGGTAATTACATGGCTTCGAAACCATATCAATTATACCAATAGGGTTTACTTCAAGGAAAACATATTCTCCATCATTAGTTAGTATTAGATCTATGGAACCATTATCCAAACCAGCATTACTCATAAATTGTAACAACTTTTGGGTAATTTCTTCTGGTAATTCAAAAGGAGCAACTCTATATTGGGAATCTAAATCCCCTGCTCTAAAATCGACACTAGTATCTTGGTATTTTTGCGAAAAAATTGCCATAGAAAAAACCTTATCTTTCAAAATAAACACCCTTAATTCTATCCATTTATCAATGTACTCTTGTATTAATTGAGGTGAAGAATAATGAGAGGGTTCAAGTAATTCCTCAGTACTAAGTTTACGAGTAAAAGTGCTATACTCATAGTCCGTATCAACAAAATCAATAAATTCGCTAACAGGCTTACATATATACTCTTTTGAATCCAACATCTGTTGTCTTAATATCTCAGAATAATTAGAAATACTAGTTTGGGGTATTTTTAAACCACACGCCCTTGCTATTTCTAGGTTGATTATCTTATTGCTAATTGATTTGTGTAAATTTCCAATATGTGGTTTTAACTCAAATTTATTAATTATGTAATTTCTTATTGGATACCACTCGTTTTTATGAAACCACAATAACTTATCAAGATTTGAATTTAACTCGAAGTCTATTGATGGTAAAATATCAAAAGAAAAAAGCCCCCTCCTATACCAATAAAAACAGACTTCCTCAATATTAAAAACACGATCGTTTGCACAAAGAATTATCTCACTTTTTGGGGAACCAATACTTATGTGTTTTACATAGATAGGTGTCCCGTCATTAATTCTTAGCACATCTTTATAACCAAAACTATATAACCAATCAATAACTCTATCGGTGGTAATATCTAATGTTTCGCTCAAAACTAATATCATTTACAGCGGAATAATTTGGAATGATTAACAATTTCATGCTATTTCTTTTTTAGATTTTTCATATATTTTGTAGAATTTTTCATCTGAGCATGGTTAAGATTTGCAGGATCATAATTTAAAATAAAACTGGATAACTCCTTATTCTCATAAGAAAATTGTATTTTCTCCCTAATTGGCCTTGCAACATCAAAATAATCATAAACAGTATTACAAGTATCACAATTCAGCATAGCCTCCTTCATTTCCCTAACCGAAACCTGACCGTACCATGTCCCCTCTACATTAGCAGATGATAGCGTATCAATCTCAAACAAACCTATAGATCTTCGCTTTAAGTTTATATCCTCAACAGTTGAACTACTGCCCAAACTTAAATCGATATAAGTAATCTCTTTATCGAAATCGAAAGTAATTCCAAGAAAACCATAAGGGCTACTATCAAATCGATACATTATATCAACAAAGATTGATGGAGGTAATTTCCCTTCAACAATTGCATTATATAATAATTCTTCATATTTTTTATCAATAACCATATTAGAATATGGCTTGGTAATAGATAAATCGGGATCATTCTCCAAAATCTGAGACATATAAAAGAAATGCCTAAGCATACCCATCAAACGATTTGCGTTTACATTCTCTCTGTTTAAGTAGAAATTGGGGAAACCATGCTTAAACATATAATTGAACAGGTTTACTCCCTGATAGTAGTAAACAGAATCTCGTTTTGCATCACTGCTATCCTGATACTGCTGGTCAAACGCTATAGCCCTATTAACCATATCAACGAATGTATGATCAATCGTCTTTTCGTATTCAAAACGTAACCTAGGATAGGTGGCTAAAAAATTACCCCACAAGGGGTTATTAGTAATACAATTATACTCATTGTATTTATAAAAATCATCAAAAGTGTAGCCTTGAAGAACCAATCGGCGAGCAATACTAATTGCGCTGTCTAATTTTTCAACCTTTAAGTAGCAGATACTCAAATTGTGTAAATCCTTGTAAAAAAAGCGCGGATATTCCTTTTGTAATTGTTCATACATAGAAATTGCTTCCGAATATAGTTGCTTCCGAACAAAAATTTCAATTTTATTGACTGAATTATGATAATTAATAAAACTTTCTTGAGACTGACCAAAAGCATTAAAAGCAAAGAAACATATCAAAAATAATTGTATCCTTTTCATATATTAATTTTTATTTAGGGTGTCTAAAAAATCCTAGACACCCTATTTTTATTTGTACTCCTATCTTAGAAGTTTTCAAATATTCAATTCTCAGAGACATAAAAATACTTTACAGACAGCCTCCTTAAATTACTTTGACATCTCTAACACTGAGTGTAAACCCATTCAAAAGAACTTCTACCATTATCATAGAACGTATGCTTATCGTTAACACACATACCGTTGCCATGCTTACCTGAAGTTGTTATAACATCAACAACAGTTGGTAATCCTCCTTTTAAAGACTTCATCTCTGCATTTTGAAGTTTAAAATCACCCAAAAGATTTTCATTTAATGTTTTCATTTTAATCTAGTTTTTAAAATTAATAATAAACACAATACATCCTGCGCAGTTTACTTTAATGGATTGGTTAATACAAAGTAAACGGACAGGTCGGCAGCCACACTTCCGACCTGTGAATGATTTTGTGTTCTATAACATACTTATGGGGGGGGGGGGAAAGTTTGAGGTATCAGTAATTAGGTTATTAGTTTCATCCTCAATAAAGCAAAGGGTAAGCCTACCAGGGCGAGAATACTTCCAGGTTCTGAGTATAGCATTGTACTCCACGGGTACTTTTATACTCTCTAACTGTTCAAAATAGTTGCGCACGGTGCGTTCGCTCACTCCAAGCTTATCGGCAATTTCGGGTGCAGTTCCAGCGTTGCCCTGCTGTAAAAGAAAATCGAGATACTCGATAAGTCGTTTTGATTCAATAAAATTCATATCAACTAAACATAAGATTAATGAGGGAATTTTACCTCGTTCTTATGTTTAATACCGATAGGGGTGGAATGGTTACCTATGTTTTGAAAAATAATAGAACACAGATGACACGGATTAGACAGGTTTTCACAGATTAATTTTCGCTAACTTCTTTTCTAATGATTGGTAATCGTTTGGCATAAATAAGTGCAGCAAGCAGACAAAACACACCCGATGCAACCAGAGTAATTTGCACTCCTACCCACGGGCTTATTGAGCCTAGCAGTAAACTGCCCAGAGGCGTAATTCCCATAAAAGACATTCCATACAGTGCCACAACGCGTCCACGCTTATCGTCGTCAACAATATGTTGTAGAAGTGTGTTAGTAGCCGCAAACTGGGCTATCATGCCAAAGCCTGTAAAGAAAATAAGTATAATTGAGAGTATAGGATTGTTTGATAGAGAGAATGCAATCAACCCAAAACTTGCTGCAAACGACGTGTAAAGTATTGATTTTGGAATTCCAGAAACACCTTTTTGGGAGGCAAGGTAAAAAGCGCCCAACAGTGCACCGGCTCCCATTGAACCAGTAAGATAACCCAACATTTGCGAATCGCCATGCAGAATATCCTTTGCAAATACTGGTAAAAAAACCTGAAATGGAAGTCCAAAAAAGCCCATTGCTACTACAAAAAGTATTAAGTACCGAATTGGTTTAAAGTTAAATGAATATTTAAAACCCTCAACCATTTCGAACATTATAGACCCTCGATGCTTTCCCTTGTTCAAGGGTATAACCTTCATTGCCATTAGCGATCCAATAACCGCTAAAAAGCTCACTCCATTAATTAAAAAGCAATACCCTTCGCCAAACCAAGCTATCAGAAATCCACCAACAGTTGGCCCAACAAAACGGGCAGAATTAATTAACGTTGAATTCAATGCAATAGCATTGGGTAGTAAATCCTTATTACCAACCATTTCGACAAGAAATGCATGTCGGAAAGGTGTATCGAATGCAAGAGACATTCCATTCACAATGGATATGGCAATGATATGCCAAATTTCAATTCTGTCAGTAAAGAAAAGAAAAGTCAACAGAAAGGCCATTACCATAGATATTGCCTGCGTGGTAATAAGAACTTTGCGTCTATTCAATCTATCAGCAAAAACACCCGCAAAAGGAGTTAAAACTAACGAAGGTATTTGACCAGCAAAACCAATAACACCTAAAAGGAAAGGAGAGTCTGTTAACCTATATATAAGCCAACCAAGCGCAAGGTTCTGAATAAATGTACCTAGCAACGATACAATTTGACCATAAAAGAACAACTTAAAGTTTGGACTTTTCAAGGCACGAAAAGCAAATCCAACTTTCTGAAAATACGAATTTATATCGAGGTATCGAAACATAACTTCAAAATCACTGCAAAGCTAATGGATTTTTTCGCAAATCCGAAGAATTTATTTAGCAGTTGGAGTAACAGTACATCCAAAAGTTTAATGTAAAATGACTTTTTTAAAGAGTTAGGATTTGTACTTTAAGTCGCAATACATCTCTTATAATTTCTTAACAATTTACTAAATACTGATGTTTATTATAATTGTTATTTTTGTGATGAATTAAAATGTTGATAAAGTGAATAAGTATAAAACTATTGCCCTTGTGGCACACGATAACCGCAAAGCCGATATGGTTGAGTGGGTGGAATGGAATTGGGAAAAACTGCTTAAGCATAAATTGATTTGTACAGGCACAACAGGGCGTTTGGTTGAAGAGGCCTTGACTGCTAAAGTTGGAAAACACGCCGAAGATCATTTACAACTAACCCGACTTAAATCGGGGCCACTTGGTGGTGACCAGCAACTTGGTGCATATATTTCCGAAGGAAAAATAGATATTCTAATATTCTTCTGGGATCCAATGCAAGCACAACCTCACGATGTGGATGTAAAGGCATTGCTTCGTATTGCAACAGTTTACAACATCCCAACTGCAACAAACCGTTCCACTGCCGATTTTATGATTAGTTCTCCACTAATTGAACAAGAGTACAACCCAAAATTGAAGGATTACAGTAAGTATATTAATAGGAGCATTTAGAGGTAACAAGGGACTTGAATTGAGTGATAAGTTACAAAAGAACACATTCATATTGTAAAGCACCTATTAGGTGCTTTTTTTACTCTCAAAAGTTTGTTATCTTTCTTAAAAATACTGAAAGTATTGCCTTATGATAAAACACTACAAACTCGACAAAACCTTTGGCCCTGTTGGCACAATTGCTGGGGTAACCATATTTATGGTTGGAATTTATGTTCTGTTTTATTCCTTTGCAGGCATTGCGTTAATTTTACTAGGAGCATTTGTTGGATTCACGGGAACACTTGTGCATATTGATTTTGATAATAGAAAATTAAAATTATCGACCAACCTTTTCGGTATTTTTAGCGTTGGAAATTGGATTCCAATTTCATCGGGAATGAAGTTGGGAATTAAAAAAACAAATTTGGCCTGGCGAACCTATAGCAAAGGGAATAGAACCCTTGACACTGCTGATAAGAACTATAGAATATATCTTTTTGAATCGAAAAAAGAAGTTATACCTCTATTTAAAGCAGAAACCCTTGAAAAAGTTAATGCTGAAATTGAAAAGTTATCGTTAGGTTTACATATCGAAAAACTATAGATTTATTGTTAAATGTATTTCATCATTTAATGGATAATTTACGGAAACGAATCGACAAACAAATTGACTTCAATAGGGGAAAAAATCTATTTAATATCGAATCCTTGAATTCGATGAAGTTTATTGAAGATACCGTAAAATCTATTCAAGGGTTATCATTAATTGATAAGGAAACAGAAAGGTTGATTATCGATTATACAACTGATAAGTGCTTACGAGAGTTCTGCAGGATAAATCAATACTTTTCCTTTAATAGCGAGGCTAAAAAGAATTTAAGAAATCTATACTCTGACCTTTTTACTACAATTAAGAATCAAAGTAAACCTATAGAGATAATTGCCGAAAACCACTATAATAATTTAAAAGACTGGTTAACCAAAACAAACTCCTTTGCACAAGATGTCTATGTTGACCAAGACGAATTAATTGAACCAATTACATGTGCAGAATATAGTGCTGAACTTCAACTTGATATTTTGAAAATTAATATTACGGAAATTAATTCACCTGTTCTTGATATCGGCTGTGGTGTTCAAGGCTTACTAGTTAAGTATTTCCGAAGTAATGGAATTGAAGCATATGGAATAGATAGATTAGTACAACCAGAATCTTTTTTATCGTTTGCCGATTGGTTAGAATATCGTTACGGCACTTCGAAATGGGGAACTATTATTAGTAATCTTGGTTTCTCTAACCATTTTTATCATCACCATTTACGGAATGATGGTAATTTTTTAGAATACGCCAAAAAGTATATGCAGATTCTAAACTCATTAAAGAATGGAGGCAAATTTCATTACGCTCCATCAATACATTTTATTGAAAATTATTTAGAAAAGAAGAAGTTTAATGTTAAACACTTTAGCATTGGAAATTATAACTTTGAAACCACAGTAATTCAAAGATTAAGAAAGTGATCCACAATAAGAAGTTATGTATAAAAACCTTGTCATATTTTACTTTTCGGGCACTGGAAACGCTAAAGCAGTTGCTAATTGGATAAATGAAACTTTCCAAGAAAAAAGCATTCCAACGCAAATCATCGAGATTAAAAAAGGACTAACTCCAGATGTGTCGACAATAAATTCCAATACTCTCGTTGGTTTTTGTTACCCTACTCACGGATTCAATGCTCCTCCAGTAGTACTCGATTTTATTGCAAAGTTTCCCAAAACCGTGAAGGCCAAATTCTTTGTGTTAAACACGCAGGCTGGGATGAAACTCTATAAAGTTTTTATGCCCGGATTAAGCGGAATTGCGCTGTTTTTGCCAGCACTCATTCTTCGATTGAAAGGGTACCGATGCGTAAACATCCGACCAATGGATATGCCGTCGAACTGGATATCGCTGCATCCAGGACTTAGAAAAAAAGTCACCCAATCCATTACTGCTCGATGCGAAAGAATTAGCCATAGGTTTGCGAATAAATTGATTAATGGAAAAACCGATTATCGTTGGCTTGCTTTTTTCCCACTCGATATAATGGTGGCTCCAATAGCCATTCCGTACTACTTTATGGGTCGTTTTATGATTGCTAAAACATTCTTTGCATCCAACAAGTGTAATTCGTGCGGTATATGTGCTAAACAATGTGCAGTAAAGGCAATTGATATGGTGGATAATCGTCCTTACTGGAAGTTTAGTTGCGAGAGCTGTATGCATTGTATGAACACTTGCAAGCAAGGAGCCATTGAAACTGCACACGGTTTTAGTTTTTTAGTGTGGTGGGCAGCATTCTTTCTTTTGCCAATGCTTATTATTAACCTATTGACAAACAATGGAGTTTTGAGTGCAGAGTTATCAAAATACATTAACACAATCTATACCATATTGCAGATTATACTTGGATTTACCATTGTATTCTTTGGGTATAGAATTCTTCATTTTCTACTTCGATTCAAATTCATCAATTTTCTTATCACATACACATCATTAACCAAACTTCCATTCTGGAGAAGGTATAGGTATAAAACATAATATGCCTTAAAAGTCTTGTCCGAACAATGGTTTTGAACTTTTGTTTATCAATAAGTATAAACAAAAAAATAATGGTTATGGCACAGGTTAGTACATACCTCAACTTTCAAAGAAATACTGAGGAAGCGTTCAATTTTTACAAATCGGTGTTTGGTGGAGAGTTCTCAGGCGGAGGCGTTGCTCGTTTTAGCGATATACCTGCAACCGAAGGAATGCCCCCTTTGGCCGAGGAGGACAAAAACCTAATTATGCACATAGAGTTACCAATTCTTGGAGGTCACAAGTTAATGGGAACCGATGCACCAGAATCCATGGGATTTAAGGTGAATTTTGGTAATAACATTTACATCAACCTTGAGCCCGATACACGTGAGGAGACAAAACGTTTATTCAAGGCTTTATCCGATAAGGGAACAGTTACGATGGAACTTCAAGATATGTTTTGGGGTGCATTGTATGGTAGCTGTACTGATAGATTTGGAGTAAATTGGATGTTCAATTGTGTGGAAAAGTAATTATGCTATGGAATTAAATGATAAAGTTACTATAACGTTAACGTTGAGTATTGATGCGCCAATTGATTTTGTTTGGAAATGCTGGACTACACCAGAGGATATTTCTCAATGGAATAACGCATCGGACGATTGGCATACTACATCCGCAATTAATGATTTGCGAATTGGCGGATCATTTAATTATAGAATGGAGGCGAAAGATGGTAGTTTCGGGTTTGATTTTACAGGAACATACTTCAATGTAATCCCAAATAAAGTAATTGAATATACAATTGATGATGGAAGAAAAGTCAAAGTAGAGTTTTTGTTAATTAACAACCATACCATAGTAACTGAAATATTTGAAGCCGAAAGTGAGAACTCAATAGATTTACAAAGAGATGGTTGGCACTCTATTCTTGTTAATTTTAAACGATACACCGAGAAAAAATTTAATAGATAACCATTACTTCTCCATTTATTTAGGTGTTAAAGTTTATATTTGCACCTGAATTTTCATTCTGCCTTTATGTTTTTTGTTGGTTTTTCGTGTAGCATTCTCCCCTATATTCTCGCAATACTTTTTGCGTGGATATTTGTTGGTAATGCCACTGCCAAAAACACCAAAACCAACGAATCTGATACAAAGGCTAAAGTTATTGAGTACAAGACCAGCAAAACAAAAGTTGCTAAGGCCTACCATTATCACAAGTTTTTCGATGATTTTTTAGCATCAGCCCAAGCACCCCGCCATTTTGTTATTTTGAACTGTTGGCGGAAATTCTGTGTTGACATTCCTTTAACTGACATTTTTCTGATTAACCCCATAAAAAGGGGACCTCCACAATATTTATAGTACAAAACTACTTTTCAGTTAGTTTGATATTTAGAACCCCTCAAGGGTTTTGAACCCTTGAGGGGTTATGGATGCTTGCTAAATATTAGTAATCATATCCACACATCTATCTAACAAAACAAAAAAATCTTTTTTAGCAATTATTTAATTCAAAATGAATTACTTGAAGTTAATAATACTTACAAGCATTTGCATTGCCTTTTCATTAAAGTTGCATTCACAAACAATAGAAGTAAAGGATTCATATACCAAGCAGGGAGTTCCCAATGTAAATATTCAATGGAAAAGTGCAATAAACAAGAGCAAAGGAGGCGCAACAACCAACAGTAAGGGTATTGCTACGCTAGCATCGACGGAGGGCATTATAACTATTACCGCATCGTGTATAGGGTATAAAACTTACACCGATACGATTTCAACATCTAACCTAGTTACAATTTACCTTGAGGAAGATATACTAAATCTAGAGCAGGTTACGGTTACTGGCACACGCACTCCTCGAAGTTTGAAAGAAACTCCTGTGCTTACTCAACTGGTAAGTCGGAAAGATATTTCGGGCATTAAGGCAACAACAGTCAATGATATTCTTGAGATGGAAATCCCAAGCGTTGAGATGAATTTGCACGGTTATGGTGCAGCCTTATCGTCGCAAGGGTTGGAGGGTAAATACACCTTGGTGCTTATTGATGGTGAGCGAATGGCAGGTGAGAATGATGGAAATGTTGACTTTTCGAGGATTAATGCAGCCAACATTGAACAGGTTGAAATTGTGAAAGGGGCCAGCTCTGCGCTATATGGCTCAAACGCCATTGGTAGTGTAATAAATATTATCACCAAAAAGCCTAGTAAAAAGTTCGAGGTCTCAGCAAGTTTTAGGTATGCCGAACCTAATCAGAAAAACACATCCGATGCTGAAATTGAGTTGCACGACGAGCAATATATGAGAAAATTTCTGCGAAACTGGGATAGACAAAACATAAACTCCGATATCTCGGTTGGGTTTAAAATGAATTCTGTTTACTCCCAAACTTACTTTGGTTACAAATGTCGCGATGCTTACAAGCTATTCAACACCAAGGAGACTGTGAAGTACTACCCTGAGCTTGATTCAACTGCTAACGAGGGCATCAGCACTACTTCAACCAATATTTTTGGCTTTGCTGATTATGCTTTTTCCAATAAAACAGGCTTTAACACTAAAAATTGGAGCGGGGAACTGAGGGGTAATTTCTATAACCACGAGGAGTTTGATTTTGAGCGTGACAACAAGCATAACATTTATACTAACTACACTGCAGGAGGTTTTCTGGAACGTAATTTAGGCCAAAGAAACACTGTCAAAATATCGTTCAACCACGATGTTTACAATAAATATTTATTTAATGAGATAGACGAAGTCAAGGAGAAGAGCTATGGCAACATCTTTAATCATTTTAGGGCTACATATTCCAACGAACAATATACAAATCACAAGTTACTGTTTGGCGCTGAAATATTCAATGAAATATTAAAAAGCGACAGGTTTTCATCGGCACAAGAAACTCACTCAGTTAACGATGCAGTAATAATTATTCAGGATGAATACTCAGTAAATTCCAAAACAACAATAGTTGGTGGGTTGCGAAGCGGTTATCACTCAGCCCATAGTCTGCATTTATCACCTTCGCTAACCATTAAAGTAAGCAATGGCGATTTCAACTACAGAGTATCGTATGCGCGTGGATTTAGGTCGCCAACACTTAAGGAACTTTATATGAACTGGCAACATCTAACATTATTTACAATTTATGGCGACAAAAATCTAAAGGCCGAAACTAGCAACTATTTTGCTTTATCAACCGAGTACGTAAACATCAGTAAGCGTTTAAGCATAACGGGTTCACTCTCATATAATAGTATCAAAAATAAAATTGGGGGTATATGGACTGCAAATCAAACGGAGTACCATTACAAAAATGGTTACGAATACAGTGTGTTTAACGCAGAACTCCTTGCCCGCTGGAAAATACTTAAGTCTTTACAGGTTAAAGGGGGCTACGCTTACACCCATATACCCGAGGACGAAAGCATTACGCTGCTATCTACGACTAGTCCACACAATCTGACAGCCCAGCTGGACTATAACTTAACAAAGGGTTGGTATGAGTTAAATGCAAATATCGCCCTGAAGTTTATTGGGAAAAAGAAGGTGCGCGAATTGGATATAGATAACAATAACTTCTACATAATGGAATATCCTAATTACTCATTAGTGAACATTAACATTAACCAGCGATTTAAAAGGAATTATTCGCTTAGCATTGGTGTAAAGAATCTGTTCAGCTACGTTGCTCCAATTCATAGTTTTTATACAACTCCAACCGTTGGACAACGCTTTTTTATTGCTATAGGTTATGATTTCTAAATACAACACAAATAATCACTTAAAACAACTTAACTATGATTAAGAAAACAACACTATTCACAGCGTTTGCATTGGCAGCAGTCACATTTTTAATTTCCTGTGAAAAGGATGAAACATCACCCAAAAGTGGAAAAGTTATAGAAATAAATGCATCGGCGTACAATGCTTGGACCTACTTCTCATTCGATGAGGACACCGTTGTAAACATAACCAACTACACTACCTCAACCGATTGGGACATTGCGTTTCATCGTTCCGATGTAAGGGTAAACTGCGGTCAAGCCGGCCCTGGTCAAGGTGGCTCATACAATATGGGTAAAATCAACTTCAATTCTGTTACCGAAGCTCCAGCCGATAGATACTCGCTCAACACTACTATCAATATACTAGAATCGTACACTATGCCTCCAGTTTACGTAACCGCTCCTGGCGACACATTGGTAAGCAAGTGGATGACTATAACCACAAGCAACACTGCACCTCCAACCTATAACTATAGCGATAATATTTATGTTATAAGAACAGCAAAGGGTAAGTATGCGAAAATTTGGCTGACAAACTACTTCAATAAACAAAGCCAAAGTGGGCATATTACAATGAAGTACGTTTATCAGGCAAGCGGAAGTAGACAATTCTAAACTTTCATTTACACCAGAAACAACCCCGCAATAAATAGTTGCGGGGTTATTTTATTTTTAACAGATTGCTGATAATCAACAAAACAGTAACTTTGTTACAAAAAATAAAAAAATGCAACTGGAAGAATTGGGATATAATATTGAAATTGAAACCTACAGAAAAGAAAATAATCTTTCTCAGTTTGATATAGGGAGGGTTATTGCCGAACATAAGGAACGATATGAGGTAAGAACAGTTAATGGTGATTTTGATGCAGAAATAATTGGCAATATTAGGTTTACTGCAAATAGTCGTACCGATTTCCCTGCTGTAGGCGATTGGGTTGCTGTTAGCGAATATGATAAGGACAAACTACTTATTCACGCAATTCTCCCTCGCAAAACAACTGTAGAAAGGAATGCCATAGGAAAATATGGCGAAACACAGATTATAGCAACCAATATTGATTATGCGTTTATTGTGCAGGCAGTTGATAGGGATTTTAACATCAACAGAATTGAGCGATACCTTACTATTTGTAACACATCAAAGGTTAACCCAATTATTATTTTAACAAAGGTTGATTTGATTGATAGTGCAACACTTAATGAAATTACTGATAGAATTGAGCATCGTGTTAAACATACCAAAATTATAGCCATTAGTAATTACACCAACATTGGTGTTGATAAAGTAAAAGAGTTAATTGAGAGAGGCAAAACATACTGTTTAATGGGCTCATCGGGTGTTGGAAAATCAACGTTAATCAATTCTCTTACTGGAAAAGAGATTATGCGTACCGATTCAATTAGTGAGACAAGCAATCGTGGGAAGCACATAACTACTCACCGGGAGTTAATTCTGCTCGAGAATGGTGGTGTACTAATTGACAATCCTGGTATGCGAGAGGTTGGGATAGCCGATTCTGCTAATGGTCTTGAAATCACCTTTGATGATATCCTAAAATACGCTTCAGACTGTAAGTACGCCGATTGCCAGCACACACACGAGGCTGGTTGTGCAGTAATTGAGGCCGTTGAAAATGGCGAAATCGACCGAGCATCGTACGAGAATTACCTGAAAATGGTGCGAGAACGCACTTTCTTCGAAACCAGCCAAACGGAGAAGAAACGCAAAGAAAAAATGTTTGGAAAGATTCTGAAAAACTATAAGAAGGATATGAAACGGAACGATTTGTAAAACTTTAAAGCGAGGAAATCCTCGCTTTTTTTTACCTACAACCTAGTGTTTCAATTAATTTTTGGCAGCCTCCGCTCTTAATAAACTCGGAATGCTCCTCAACGAATTCAAATTGTTTGCCGCAAATCTTGCTACATTCCATTTCATAATTGGAAATATGTTGTCATTGCTCAATCTTTTTTACCTATTTGGGGTGCATTTGTAATTATACCACCCCTAATTGGCTCATAAGATGTGGTTGAGTTTGTTTTATGAGTACAAGCAAGATTTATCTAATACACTATCGTTTTACATTGTAAAATGGAATAAGATAGGCACTTCTACAAATCATTCTATTATTTTCTTCTAAGACTGCCTGAATTATCTATAAATTAAATGAGGTACAAACCTGCTTAAATTTCCTGTAATTAAATCTTTACTCTCACGGATTCCAATACCTGCAGGTTCCTGTCCAACAATCCAACTCCCAATTAATGCATAGTTATTGCTGAATTCAGGAAGTATGGATAGTTCCTGATAAATAAAGCCTTCATCACCGTATTCACCTGCCGACTCTTGAATAATGTTTCCATGCTTAACTATTTGAATATTCGCTCCTTCTCTTGATAAAATTGGCTTTTTAACATAGTTAAATCCAATGCGATTCTTATCTTTCTCAAAATAGCACTCTAGCAAATTTTTATGGCCTTTATTTAATTGCCATAGAATTGGCAGTATGGCTTTGTTTGATAGGAGCATTTTCCAACTTGGTTCAATCCAATGTGTATTGTTTCTATCAATTGTAATATTCTTTCCAAATTCTTCATTAACTAGCCATTCATAAGGATATAGTTTAAAAATATTGCGTATGGTTTTATTTTCTAAATCAACAAACACATTACTTTCATTGTCCCAGCCAATTTCATCAATATAGATATACTTAGTATTTAATCCTGCTTGAATGGCGCAGTCGCGGAGATATTCTGTAGTCGTAAAATCCTCAAGGGTATCCTTAATGGTAGTAAAGTAAAGCGTATCGTTATATAGATAATCTTTGAGGTGTTTCCAGTATTCAACTAATTTTTCGTGAATTGAGTTAAACTGATCTTTGCTTTTATCGAAATCTTGCAACCAGTACCACTGCACTACCGATGATTCAAAAAGAGAAGTAGGGGTATCGGCATTAAATTCTAGTAATTTAGGAACACCATTGTTAAATGAAAAATCAAAACGACCGTATATTGATGGAGCATCGTTGTTCCAGGTAGATTCAATGTGAGGAACAAACCATTCTGGAATATGGAAAAGATTATAGAGATTATGGTCAATCACATACTGCACCGCAATAAGACACATGTCCCAAAGTTCAGATGTAGCCTTTTCGATGGTTTCTATTTCATCCATTGTAAACTCATAGTAAACTGACTCATCCCAGTATGTAGCATCTGATGAATGAAACTTAAACCCAATACTTTCAACCTTTTCCTGCCAATTTGAACGGGGTAAAATTATATGTCTTCTCATCTACAATGTTTTTATGATGACACATGAAAACCACTACGTCCAAAACCTCCGCGAGTTACAGAACTCTTTGCTGGATTCGTTCCGTAGTTTGAACTTTCATGAATGCCCGATGAATAATAGCCTGTGCGCTGATAGCCACTTGGAGTGTAAATACCATAGGGCCTAAATGCATAAAACCCACCCCCATGTATTGCAGAACTTCTTGCTGGACTATATTTTGCAGTACTATCGGAACGCATATACACCATCCTATTAGGGGTGTTTTTTTTATTAGAGCAAGATGATATAGTGGCAGCAACTAAAACAAGAGGAATAATTCGTGATTTTTTCATAATGCTACTTAACGGTTATATACACCTCATATTCTTTTGGAACAGATACAATTCTTGTTTCGCCCTGATTATTTTCAGCCTCTTGGGAAATCCTGCCTAATGCTGGAATAGTATCGGTGTATACAATCTTTTTTACAAGAGTGCCTTTCACCCAAACATTATGAGTAGTCTTAATAATATCTCTATTAATGTCTAAATGATCTATACTAATCGAAGTCTCAATTGATCTATCTTTTGATATTTCTTTTACTATATCAGACTTACATGACAAAAGCAAAATTCCGATGAATGCGGTTAACGAAAAAGACAGTATTTTCACTATTTTAATTTTAAAATGATTATAAATATTTTGAGTTCGCACAAAATTAAAAGAAAATAACAAAATCCAATTTCTAAAAATATTTTTTTACAATTGCCAAGTTGAAAACAATACCTTAATAGAGTTTTTTATCATAAACATTTCACCTAATTTCATAGGGTAGCCATAGTGGTTAGGTATCTTATGTATAAAAGCAGAGATACCGAAAGGTAAAAACCTAAAAACCACTGCCATGAGAACGCTACACACCATAATCTCCACACTAATCGGAGTTTTGATAGCGGCGGGAGTGCTAGCTGAAAAGCCCGAGAGTACGATGTTCTACCTAAACAGCAAGAATGATTCCTACAAAGCAAATTTCACACTTGCTTCGCATCTAATGGTTTTAACATTCGCAATTAATGGCTCCGACTCGCTTAACCTTATTTTTGATACCGGTGCTGGACGTACAATTATTACTGAAATCTCAAACCCATACATTGTTTCGCTAAACCAAGCACGAAAAGTTAAACTGAGAGGTCTTGGAACTGATGAATCCGTTGACGGTTTGATTTCCAAAAACAACAAACTCTCAATGGGGAAAATTGAGGGTAAGGCACAAGAGTTACTGGTTGTTCCTAATAAGGTTATTGATTTAACCGCACGTGTTGGACATCCTATAAATGGTGTGATTGGACGCTCAATATTTGAACAATTCGTGGTGGAAATAAATTATACCAAACAAACCGTTCACTTTTACAATCCCAATAAGTATAAACGAAAAATTCATAAAGACGCAGACATTATCCCAATTGAATTGATTGATGGAAAGCCATATATAACCGCAATGGTTACAATAAACGGAGTAGATATTCCTGTTAAATTGCTATTCGACACAGGAATGAGTTTTGCATTATGGCTCGACCCTTATACCAACTCAAACATTAAACCAAGCACTGTGCATAGACAAGAAGTACTAGGACAAGGGCTAAACGGAAATCTTTCAGGTGAAATTTCAAGGGTTGAAAAATTTAGAATAGGAAAATTCGAGTTCAGCAATGTGATTACTGCATTCCCCGATTCCAATGCTATTCGCGACGCTATAACCGATAATGGCAGAAATGGAAGCGTTGGTGCGGAAATATTTAGACGATTTAACGTCGTAATTGATTACCACAATCAACAAATAATACTCAGAAAGAATTCGAATTTTGACGACCCTTTCCGCTACGATATGTCAGGAATTGAGATAGGCCCTATAGTTGAGGGTTTACCCTTTTACAAAGTCCTATCAGTTGGAAGTAACACCCCAGCATCGGAGTGCGGATTAATGGTAAACGATGAGATTAAATCAATAAATGGCACCTCTGCAAATACATTGAAAATATCAGACATCTCTAATATTTTAAAAAGTAAAGAGGGTAAAACAATTAAAATGACAGTTTTAAGAAATGGCCAAACAATTAAGATGAAGTTTAAGTTACGTGAGTTGATTTAAGAATTAATTCGAACTTTGTTAACCTCCAATATAATGTTGTATAAAAAAGATAAACCACAATGGGCTTAAAGTACTTCACAAAGAACACTATGTATTAAAAACTTTGTGAACTTGGTGTATCCATTGTGTTACTTTGTGGTCAAAAACTGCATTTAATGTATTCTCTTTTTATTTCTTTCAAGATAAACCATTCACTGTTAACATATTGACAAAAAATCAATATTTCCTTTTAATGTTTTTCGACTTGTTTCGTCATTAAGATGTAAACAAATCAAAAAAAACATTAACTAAAAATTATTGCTATGAAAACAAGACTTACATTAATTGCTATTGGGTTAGTTCTTAACATCAACCTATTTGCGCAACCAGCATCTATCGAAAAGGTATTTAACGCCTATGCAGGGAAAGACGGAATTACTACGGTCGATTTCTCTGGTAATCTCCTAAATTTAATGTTTAACGAAGGCGAAAAGAACGAAGACTGCTCAATATCATCGGTAAAAATACTTACTGTTGACGATTCAATCCTGAACGGTAAAATCAATTTTTACAAGGAAATAATCCCTAACCTTGATAAAAGTAACTACGAACAGTTGATGACCGTTAAAAGTAAAGGACAAGATTTTGTGGTGTACTGCAAGCAGGAGAAAAATGCTATTACTGAGTTTGTGCTTGTTTCGGGAGGCGAGGATAATGTGTTGATTTATGTGGAAGGAAGCTTATCTTTGTCAGAGGCAAAACGCATTTCGAACGATTTAGCCCAAACCCACAAACTAAGAGAACTAGAGAATAGCAGCAACTAAATGGATAAGGAGGAATTCAAAAAGGAGATATTACCGCTGAGCGAGAAGATGTATCGTTTATCGTTTAGGCTTCTTAATGATACTGAATTATCAAAGGATTGTGTTCAAGAATCGTTCTTAAAATTATGGGAAAACAGAGGTAGGCTCAAACAACTTGACAGTATACAGGCCTTTGCGTTTACTATTGTGCGCAACATTTGTATAGATAAGTTGAGGAAAGTAAGGCGCATTAATGAATCATCGAAAGAGATGCCAAGCCCCACAGTAGAATCGAATTACGATTTTATGGAGAGTAAGGTATTGATACACCAATTGATTCAGGATTTGCCACAACAGCAAAGGCTAATTATTGAGTTGAGAGATATTGAGGAGTTCGAGTTCGAGGAAATTGCTGATACGCTAAATCTCTCAGTAAACAACGTTAGAGCCAGCCTCTCAATTGCAAGGAAGAAAATAAAGGATGAGTTAACTAAAATATACAGCTATGGAGTCGCAAAGGATTAAAACGCTGCTGGAAAAATACTATCAGGGCGAAACAACCCTGGAGGAGGAGAGTTTATTGAAGGAATATTTCAGCAAGAATAGTCCATCGGACATAGATTTAGCAGATAAATATCTGGTAGATTTCTTCCTTGCTAGCAAAACCCAAATTCCTGTTGATTTGAACGAGCAACTCGATAATTTGATAGAGAATGAATGGGAACGTGAAACAAAACTCAAATTCTCAACCATTCTTAAATGGGCTGGTAGTGTTGCTGCTGTGCTAATTGTTGCGTTGGGAATTCTTTACTACGAAAAAAAGGATAACCCAGTTGTTTTGGCCGATTCGTTCCAAGACCCACAGGAAGCATACGAGGAAACTAAAAAAGTATTACTTTTCATATCCAATAAAATGAATAGTAAAACAGCCAGTTTGAAACATTTATCCGAAATTGATAACTCGCTTAAGCGCTGTAATGAACTGTCGAAAATAGATAAATCACTTAACACTATTAAAGATGAAAACAATTAAGATATTACTGCTAAGCCTGATAGCGTTTGGGGCGTATGCTCAAAAATCGCCTACCGATGCTGTATTCGACAAGTATGCTGAGAAGGAAGGATTTACAACAGTATATATCTCCAAGTATATGTTCAACCTTTTTGCCAATTCCGAAGCAGCAGAGCAGGATGATTTTGTAAAAATCATATCGGGGCTCGAATCTATCAAAATACTGTCGGTTGAAGATTCGTTACTGAACATCAAGTTAAATCTATACAAGGAACTTGCACCAACCCTACCCTTCGACAAGTACGAGGAGTTAATGGTAATCAAAGAGAAAGGCCAAGACACCAGAATGATGATCCGTAAAGAGAACGGGAAATTCCGCGAGTTCTTGATGATTGGTGGAGGAAAGGATAATTTCCTGATAAGTATTACAGGAAATATCAACCTAGAATCTATAAGTAAACTCTCAAAAACAATGAATATAAAAGAACTAGAAGGGGTTGATAAACTCGAAACAAAATCAACGGAGAAAAAGTAAAGCACTAAATCCGCTACTAAAATAGAATAGGAAAACTCCAGGAATTATTCTGGAGTTTTTTTGCTGTCGATTAAAATTCCCTCATTCTTTTTTCATCCAAACATATGCACTACTTTTATAAAAAAATCAATTGTAAAAATGCAAGTATACTTAAACTTTATTGACGAACTTGTTGAACTTGTAAATGCTGCAAGTGCTGAGAAAAAAAAGAATGTTGCCATTGATATTTGCAACAAGCTTTTTCCACACTATCAAAACTATTCAACCGATAAAGTTGATGTGTTGTTATTAAATGAAGCCATCGATTATTGTAAACTGAGTAATGTTGAAACGGCCAAATTAGATGATTATCTAAGCAGGGTTGTCGATTTAATGCCTGAATCCACGGAAACGATGACCTGGGAAGAGTCCTACGCTTCCAATGCTGTTGAAGTTGTTATTGAGTTCTTACAGTACCGAAAGGATAATAGCAATCAGCATATAGTTGATATTTGCTCATTAATGATAGATAATATTGATTTTCAACTTGCTGAGAAAAACGAGGATATTAGCGACGATGAAATTTTTGCTCATCCTGAAATGCTCGGAGAAATGAAGCGTATAAAAGATATGTTGAAATAGTTTTATGATACCGCGAGTTAAAATCTGCTGCATAAGTTCGGTTGATGAGGCTCAAACCGCAATAAGATTTGGAGCATCGGCACTAGGGTTGGTTGGGAATATGCCCAGTGGTCCTGGAGTTATTACCGATGAACTCATTCACGAAATTGCCAAGAAAGTTCCGCCAGGGGTTTCTACCTTTATGCTAACAAGCGAAACCTCTGTTAAAAAAATTATCAACCACCACAAACGCACCCTTACTAACACCATTCAAATAGTTGATGAATTGAAGGATGGTTCATACTTGGAATTAAAAAATTCCCTTCCTGCAATAAAAATTGTACAGGTAATTCACGTAATAGATGAAGAATCAGTAGAGGAGGCTGTTCGAATATCGCACTTTGTTGATGCCCTCCTTTTGGATAGTGGGAATCCAAATCTTGCTGTTAAAGAACTGGGGGGAACAGGTCGTGTTCACAATTGGTCGTTAAGCCGTAAAATTGTTGAGCAATCTAAAGTGCCAGTTTATCTCGCAGGTGGTCTAAATGCCGATAATGTAAGAATGGCCATAGAGCAAGTTCAGCCTTTCGGACTCGATTTATGTAGCGGAGTTAGGACAAATGGAAAATTAGATTCTATTAAATTGGAAAAGTTTTTCCAGAATGTAATGCAATAAACCAATAGAAGTTATATGGAATTCTTTATTAAAAATAATAACGAGATTTTACAATTAGTTAATGAGTGGGAGCCAAAGCTATTATCGTTCCCAACCGATGTAATAACTCAAAAACAGAACAGCCAAGGCCGAACAATAAAGCAGATTCTAGGTCATCTGGTCGATTCTGCATCTAACAACAATCACAGAGTTGTTCATTTACAGTATAGAGAAAACCCATTGGAGTTTCCAAACTACGCAACCAATGGCAATAACGACCGATGGATTGCAATACAGAATTATCAGGACGAAAACTGGGAGGATTTAGTGCAACTCTGGAAATATTTCAACAAACACTTTGTCCACGTAGTAAATAATATCAATCCAGATAAATTAGATAACGCTTGGATATCCGCACCCAATAAAAGTATCACATTAAAAGAAATGGTGTTAAGTTACTTGGACCATTTAAAACTTCACCTTAAAGAGATTGACGACTTAAACTGTCAAGCGTAAACCCAATCGGCCTTATTCTTCTAACATGCATTGGTATTTGTTGCAAACCTCATATTTATTTACATTTGCAAACCATTAAGAAAACTCATAATATCAATGGAAAATCAGGAACAACCCAAGCACGTTCGTAGGATACGATATAAAGGTACACACCCAAAAACTTACCACGAAAAGTATAAGGAGCTGAATCCTGAACAGTACGCCGCCGATATTGCCAAAATCAAGGAGCAGGGCAAAACTCCTGCGGGTATGCATCGTTCCATCTGCGTTGATGAGATTATGGAGTTCCTCAACGTAATGCCTGGACAAACAGGAATGGATGCTACTTTGGGTTATGGTGGTCATAGTCTCGAAATACTAAAACGACTTCAACCAGGTGGTCGATTATTTGCCACAGACGTTGACCCTTTTGAACTCCCAAAAACAGAGCAACGACTAAGATCGTTAGGCTACGGAGAAGACACCCTTTTTATCAGAAAAATGAACTTCTCCGAAATTGATGCTATTGTAGCAGAATCGGGACCGTTGAATTTTGTATTGGCCGACCTCGGAGTATCATCAATGCAAATCGACAACCCCGATAGGGGATTTTCCTTTAAGGTTGAAGGTCCTCTAGACCTAAGGCTTAACCCTAAAAACGGAATCCCTGCATCGGAACTCTTAAGCACAGTATCGAAAAAAACGCTTGAGGCAATCCTAATCCTAAACTCCGACGAACCCTACGCTGAACCTATTGCTGAAACAGTAATAAATAGAGTAATGGGTGGTATAAAAATAGAAACCACCACTCAACTCAAGGAACTTATCGAGGAGGCTTTGCTATTTATTCCAAAGCAACAACGTAAGGATGAAACTAAAAAATCGTGCCAGCGAGTTTTTCAGGCGCTCCGCATTGAGGTTAACGATGAGTTTGAAGTTTTGGATAAATTCTTGGAAAAACTACCAGATGCCCTTGCATCGGGAGGAAGGGTTGCAATACTATCGTTTCATTCTGGCGAAGACCGTAGGGTGAAAAAATCGTTTCAGCAATTTTTCCGTGAAGGAATTTACAGTGCAATTGCACCCGACCCAATACGTCCATCGGCGCAGGAATGCAATTCCAACTCTCGTGCACGTTCTGCCAAGTTACGTTGGGCAATTAAGACTTAATAAGATTTTAAAATATTTAATGCAACCATTTTGCGCTATTGCATAATGGTGTGAATTTTATTACCTTAGCCTTAACCACACTATATCCAATAAACCATTGTTTATGGACAATCACAAATCAATCAAAACGAGGCTGGGCAAATATATTCCTGCTGTTAATTGGTTATCGGATTATTCGTTAAGTTTTTTAAGTAACGATATTATTGCAGGACTTACGCTTGCTGCTTACGCAATTCCTGTTTCGTTGGCATACGCAACACTAGCAGGATTACCTCCACAGTACGGTGTATATGGCTATTTGATTGGTGGGCTTTTCTACTCAATGCTTGGAACAGGAAAGCAACTGGCAATTGGACCAACATCGGCAATATCAATGCTGATTGGGGTTACCCTTTCGAGCCTTTCCAATGGTGATATTCAGCGATGGGTCGATTTAGCCTCGTTATCGGCAATGCTGTTTGCCGGAATGAGTGTTTTGGCGTATATCCTAAGACTAAGTAGTATTATCAACTTTATTAGTGAAACCGTATTGCTTGGATTTAAAGCAGGTGCGGCAATTACAATTGGACTAACACAGCTACCAAAACTATTTGGAGTTGCAGGAGGTGGCGAGAATTTTTACACACGCCTGGTTACTTTAATAGAGCAATTGTCAACAACAAATGCTGTCGTTTTAACTTTTGGAATTGTAGCAATTTTGCTATTGCTAACGGGCGAGAAATTCTTACCCGGCAAACCAATAGCAATAATAGTAGTAGCAATATCGGTTTTAACAATTTCGTTCACTCCGCTTGGAGCAATGGGTTTCAAAACAGTGGGCATTATACCCAGTGGACTTCCAAAACTGCAAGTTCCTGATTTAAATCTGGTTGATATTGGCAACGTACTTCCGTTGGCATTTGCCTGTTTCCTTTTGGCATATATTGAGAGTGTTTCCGCAGCAAAAACTCTGGCTCAGCAAAATGGCTACGATATAGATGCTAGGCAAGAGTTACTTGCACTAGGTGTTGCAAATCTTGCAGTATCGCTCGGACAGGGCTACCCAACAAGCGGAGGTCTTTCACAATCGGCCGTTAACGATAAGGCTGGGGCAAAAACTCCAATATCTCTGGCTGTAGCATCATTTGGAATCGCTTTGTGCCTTTTGTTTCTAACGGGTTTGCTCAAAAACCTGCCCACCGTAATACTTGCATCAATTGTTTTGGTGGCAATAAAAGGGCTTGTCGATATAAAGGAGATAAAACGCCTATGGAATGTCAATAAGTTTGATTTTATCATAGCAATGACAGCTCTTGTAAATGTACTAATATTTGGAATTTTGCAAGGTGTGTTAATTGCGGCATTATTCTCTCTAATCCTAATAATAAGGAATGTATCGGCTCCTAATGTTGCTTTTCTTGGCAGAATTCCCGGCACAAATCGATATTCTGATATTAGGAGACATCCAGACAATGAGTTAATACCTGGAATTTTACTTTTTAGAGTTGAGTCACCAATTGTATACTTCAATGTGGCTTATGTTTATAATACTGTTTGGGCAAAAATTCAGAGTTCGGATTCAACGCTTAAAACAGTAATCCTCGATTTAAGTTCTTCGGCCACTATCGATTCCAGTGGAGCAAGGCTTATTAAACGTATATACACAAACCTTAAAGCAAAAGGAGTTGAATTTAAAGTTGCCGAAGCACGCTCGGGTGTAAGGGATATTTTGAGGCTTGAAGAAATTGAGCACCTACTTGGTCATGTTAGCCGTCGCGATACGCTTCACGATGTGGTTGTAACTGCCATTGGCGAAATTGAGCCCGATATTAAAAAAGCGCCTGTTAAACCTAAAGTTTTACTGTCGCCAGAAATTGTAACACAAATTGTACTTGGCAACAACTATTTTACACAAACTCATCCACGGGAATACTTTGAGACTTTTGGCTTTGAGCAAAAGCCATATATTACTCTTGTTACTTGTTCAGACTCGCGCGTGCCTCTTAATGCACTAATGCCCGACACATCCAATAAAGTATTTTCCATACAAAACATTGGGAACCAAATTCTTTCAACTGAGGGCTCAGTTGATTATGGAATCTACCATCTAAAAACGCCTATTCTTATGTTCCTTGGCCATTCCGACTGCGATGCAATAAAGTCGTATCTTCAAGGATTCGATACTGAGATATATGGAATCAAACACGAGTTAGACTTTTTACAGCCTATAATCAAAGAACAAAAAGAGGTGAAGGATTTTGACAATCTTCATTCACACGTAATTGAAAAAAACTTGGATTATCAGGTGAATATTGCTTACAAAAAGTATAGAGAACTAATTAATTCTGGACAGCTAACGGTTCTCGCTGGATTCTACGATTTTAGGGGTGAGTACGGTAAAGGAATGGGGAATATTGTAATTGTTAATGTTAACAAGATGAAAGAGGTTGAGGCATTAAGAAATCTACCAATATTCGCATATCTTTCGCAAGCGCAAAAAGAGTTACATATTGGCAGACTTCCCAAGAATCAACAATAATAATCGATATAAAAAATCTCTATTTTTTAAGATTTCGAGCCTTTTCGTAAAGTTCTTTATCCACATCGGTTTTCGGAACAATCTCTATGTTATGAGCTGTTGGTTTTGTTTCCTCATTAACATTGATAAAAGTAATAAACCCACTAACAAATGGTTCTGACTGCCCCTCCTTTATAACATGGATGTAAGAGACCAAGCTACTCTTGCCAGCATACACCACTTTTGAAACAAACGACAATATTTCACCTGGTTTTGCGGGCTGGCTAAAGTATAGCCCGTGTATCTGTAAGCAAACAATACTTTTAGGATTAACAATTGTTGCCGCAGCAATAAATCCCGATTCAACGAACCATTCTGCTGTTCTGCCAGCAAATAAAGTCCCGTGATGATTTAAATCTTCACTTTTAACCAGCCTTGTAGTGCTAACCGATTTGGGCTCAACCATTCTTTTTTCCATGTTTAATATTTTATGTTGTGCAAAGGTATACTCCTATAAAACCAAAATTACTTAAGATAATATTAAATAGATTTAAATTAAAAAATATTATTCAGACAATATACAGTATTCAACTTCACAATACAACCATTTAAACTTTGAGTTGTTGAATATCAATACAAAAAATGTAAAATTCGATGTTAAATAAAATTACTTTTTTTGATATTGAGTTAACTTTGAAAATGATGTAAACAAAGATAACATGATTCGAAAACTTAAGTTTGAGTACCAGATTGTTATTATCTATCTATTACTTGGTGGTTTATGGATACTCTTTTCCGATAAATTAATCCATGCATTTATTAACGATACGGATATACTAACACAAGCACAAACTTACAAAGGATGGTTTTACGTTGCTATAACAGCAATAATTTTTTACGTTTACCTAAAAAAACACCTTATAAAGATTAGAAATGCTGAGTTCAAAGCGAAGGAAAGCGATAAACTTAAAACAGCATTTTTGCAGAATATATCGCATGAAATTAGGACGCCAATGAATGGTATAATTGGATTTGCTCAGCTCCTTAATCGCGACAATTTGACAGAACAGCAAAAACAAACTTACGTTAACATTATAATTAGCAGTTCCAATCAACTTTTGAACATAGTAAATGATGTGCTAGATATTTCGCTAATTGAATCGGGAAATATAACCGCCAACTTAGAGTCTGTGAACTTAAATAGCATGCTAGATGAGCTCTACCAATCCTTTTCTCCATCGGTAAAACAGAATGTAACCTTTAAAGTTGTAAAAGAGTTACCTAACAATAAATGTATTATAATTACCGACAAGACCAAACTCCGACAGGTTCTTAATAACCTTACCAATAACGCTATAAAATTTACTAAGAACGGCCATATAACTGTTGGTTACGCCCTTAAAGGTGATGAAATTGAGTTTTATGTGCAGGATAGCGGTATTGGCATCGAGCCAATTCTCCAAGAAAAAATATTCGACAGATTTACACAAGCAGAGGTTGAAATTACTCGACAATATGGAGGAACAGGCTTGGGATTAGCCATTTGCAAAGGTAATGCAAAGCTTCTAAATGGCAGAATTTGGGTTTGTTCAGAAATTGCAAAAGGTGCTACATTCTACCTTTCAATTCCATATAATGCTATCGAGGATAAAGTTACTATCAATCCTTCGGACAGTTCATTCGAATCGTTAAACCCTAATAAAACCATCCTAGTTGCAGAAGATGAAGAGTTCAACTATCTATTCATAAAAGAACTACTTAAAAATATCCAAGTTCAAACCCTCTATGCCAGAAATGGTGTGCAGGCTGTTGAAATTTGCCGTCAAAATAGCGATATTGACCTTGTGCTTATGGATATTAAAATGCCTATAATGAATGGATTTGAAGCAGCACAAGAGATTTTTAAATTTAGACCATCAATTAAAATTATTGCACAAACAGCGTTTGCCATGGCCGAGGATAAAGAGCGAGCACTAAGCTTAGGTTTTATTGACTACATATCTAAACCTTTTAATGAGCAACAGTTGATAAGTTTAATAGAGAAACACACATCATAATACAGCTGAACATTCTATGATTGACTCTAGCATCTCTACCCTAAAATGGGACGAATTCCAAAAAGTTGAAATAAGGGTTGGCACAGTTTTGAACGTTGAAATTTTCAAGGAAGTTAGGAATCCTGCATATAAAATCACTGTCGATTTTGGAGAATATGGAAAGTTAAAATCATCGGCACAAATTACCAAGCTATACAACCCTAATGATATTATTGGCAAGCAAGTAATAGCTGTAATTAACTTTCCTCCAAAGCAGATTGCTAACTTTATGAGCGAATGTTTGATACTTGGAGCAGTTGCAGAAAACAAGGAAGTAATTCTAATACATCCAGAACGAAAAGTGAAGAATGGGACACGAATAGGATAAAATTGATGAAGCATTAACTCATCTATACAAGTGTTGATACCGATGTGGAGAAATAAAAAATAAGGACTATTTTCGCACCAAAATAGGTAATATGATTACACAGAACGATATCATTCGGAGAATTCGATTCATTTTCGATTTTAACGATTCTAAAATGATAGAACTTTTTGCCCTTGGTGGGCAAACGGTAACTCGTGCAGAAATTAGCGATTGGCTAAAAAAGGATGACAATCCCGATTTTGTAAAAATCACCGATAATCAACTAGCAATATTCCTCAACGGTTTAATTGTGAATAATAGAGGTAAAAAGGATGGAGTGGAACTTGTTGCCGAAGAACGTTTAAACAACAACATGATATTCCGAAAACTTCGTATTGGGCTTAATCTAAAAGACGAAGAAATTCTGTCGATAATAGAACTGGCTGGGATGAAAATTAGCAAGCATGAGCTAAGCGCTTTTTTTCGCAATCCAAATCAGCCACAGTACCGTCCGTGTAACGACCAAATTCTACGAAATTTCCTGCATGGCCTACAGCTAAAACACAAAAAATAAATGGAACGGTTATTCGTACCTGATACAACTTTCGAAAAACTAGACTTTGCCTCTACCCCACTTAAAATTGCAGATTACGAGTGTTGCAATTTTATTAACTGTAACTTCGAAAAGGCGGATATTTCAGGAATTAACTTTGCTGAATGCGAGTTTACGGGATGCAATATTAGCATGGCCAATATCAGCAAAGCATCGTTCAAGGATGTTAAGTTTAAAAACTGCAAAATGCTAGGATTGCATTTTAACAGTTGTAACAACATAATTTTCTCAGTAAGTTTTGACACGTGCATTCTTAACTTTTCATCCTTCTATAAACTCAAACTAAAATCAACACAATTCGTTAATTCAAACCTACAAGAGGTTGATTTTACCGAAGCAAATCTATCGACTGTAAAGTTTGACAATTGCAATCTGCAAGGAGCAATATTCGAAAACACAAACCTCGAAAAGGCTGATTTTAGAACTGCCTACAACTACAGCTTTGACCCTGAGTTAAATCAAATCAAAAAAGCGAAATTCTCCTTACAAGGACTTCCGGGACTCCTAAACAAATACGATTTAGAAATTGATTAGTAAATAGTTATCCAGTGTATCGGAATAAATTCTATTTATTAAAAAACATATCCTTCACCTCTTCAACACTACCATCGACCTGTGCAGGTTGAAGTTTTAGAATTTTTGCAATGATTGGATAAATGTTTATGTTCATGAATGACTCCTGAACATATCCCTTCTTAAAAGCAGGTCCTTTAGCAACGAAAATTCCTTGCATCTCAGGGAGCAAATTATCATAACCGTGGGTTCCTCCGCTATATTTTTCTTTATCGTCGGACCATGCCACGCTCCAGCCTAAATCTGCCTCAACCAAAATATCGTTTATTCTTGGGTTTGAACCATAAACATAACGTTTGGGAATATCATTTCTTTCCCAGACTTTTAGGTGATCAATTTTCTTAAGTATACTAATGGTTTGATCATAATACTCTGGTTTTGGTTGAAGGGAGTAAACTGGATTTCCTCCAGTTACAGAACTAAACCAATCCTTATTAATGTATTGCGATAGATTTATATATCTTTCGTTTGAAACATCAGCCATTCCATGATCGGAAAGTACAATAACATTGATTCTATCCGCAATTGGTAGTTTCTCTATTTTACTCATGAAAACGCCAATCAAGCTATCCAGTTGCTCTGCAACTTGTTGTGTTTCCTTTGCTAATGGGCCATAATCGTGGCTTGTCCAGTCGGGTTGGTAGTGGTAAAATGTAACCAAATGTGGGCGTTCTTCCTCTGGTAAGGAAAACCAGTGTATGACCGTGTCAATTTTTTGGTCAAAAGTAGTTTTCTGGTTGTACTTCTTCCAATAGGTTGGCTGAATTCCTTGTATTGGTGCCTCAGAACCTACCCAAAAGTAAGATGCACTCTTAACTCCCTGCTTTTCGGCTGTAACCCATATTGGTTCACCCAAATAAAATTCGCCATTTTCAACACTTTTACGATTTCCGATGGCATAATAGCCCAGTTCCTTATCGTAAAAAGAGTTGTTTACAATTCCATGATTATTTGGATGCAATCCCGTTGCAATGCTGTAATGGTTCGGAAACGTTTTAGATGGATAGCAACTAATTAACGATTTAGCCTTAACGCCTTCATCGGCAATTTTATTAAGATTTGGTGTGTTAAAAACGCTTGGATAATCCCACCTATACGCATCCAAAGAAATCAGAAGGACATAAGTTTCGTTTTTTGTTTGAGTTTGGGCAATGGATTTAAAGCAGGTTATAATGCTTGAAAATAAAAGAACGGATATTATAATACCTTTTCTCATGGCTTGTGAACATTGATTAAAATAGTAAGACAAAGTATTTGCCAAATAGTTCAAACTAGAACTTGTGCAAATGTTTGGCAATATAAGAATCAACATCGAATTTACGCTTGCAACCTTCGAAATTCATGTAGCGGATTTTTCCAAAAATTGGCCTTTCGGGCCATGCTCTATCATGCACACCACCAATAGACCAAGCTATTCCAGCATAACCGTTGGGATCTCTGCCGTCTATACTGTATTTATCGTTAAGGTAAATTGCGGTTCTCATTGCTTCTTCGGGACAGGTTGTCCATTCTAGAATTTTTTTTGCCCAGTACATCCTCAGGTACCCATGCATTTTACCCTTAATAATCATTTCGGATTGAGCTGCATTCCAGAGAGGGTCGTGGGTTTTGCAATGCTCCAGCTCCTGAGGAGTATAAAGGTATTGGCGAACATCGAATCTGTGTATTCTATGTGTTTCTTTAGCCCAATCTGGAAATCCTGAAAATCTCGAGTAAGCTGGATTATAATTGCAAAAATTATCGGAAAGTTCTCTGCGGACAATTAATTCATCAAGAAATGCCTCCTTATCCTCTGCATTTGCATTTGTTTTTAGAACTTCTATGGCAACTCTTTGGGCAGAGAGTTGACCGAAGTGTAAGTATGGCGATAAGTTTGATTGTCCATTCTCATTCGGATTATTACGCTTGGTAGAGTAGCCATTAAGTTTCTCCTTTAAAAATATTCTCAATGCTTTTAAAGCCTCATCCTCTCCTGGAATAATCCAATCTACAGGTTTTATATGGCTAAACGGATTCAACCAAGATAACGCTTCGTGCCAATTCGTATGTTTTAAATCTATGATTTTAGGGTTATTTAGTTTTATATCAGGAAAATCGACTAGGAATGAGGATAGATGCTTTTTAATTTTGGGACGAATAGTATATGCCCCAAACTCTAACTTTTCTGACACATACCAACAAGGAACAATATTATGCGCATCAACCTCATGATGTGTAATTTGAATGGATTCATTTATGGCTTTTTTCCACTCCCTTTTTGTTGTTAAAGGGTCAAAATCGGACACCAGTAACGAGGCCGATATTTTATTGATGAAGGCAGGCAGAGTAGTTGTTGGGTCTCCCTTGAGAAGTGTAAAATTAATACCAGAATTCAATAATCGCTTCTCAACCTTTTTTAATCCGCGGAGCATAAAATCGTAGTGCCTAATGTTTGCACCAGGGAATGTTTGGGCAAGTGTGAAAATTACGTACAAGGGTGCTTTTATCTCATTCGACTTTAAAATTGCATGAATTAATGCCCAATTATCGGCCACCCTTTGGTCGCGCGACATCCAGTAAACAACAGGTCCAATAGAGTATTCTCCACTATTAAGTTCCCTAACCCGATGTTTGTTGATTTCCAATTTAGTCGACATCACATTGACATTGGTTATTGGTAAATTTAATGTTAAACTCAATACCTAGCAAATTCAATTACCAAAAAAAAGATTCTGGTATTTGCCCAGAATCTTAATAATAACTTTACATAAAACCCAATGTTTATTTTAGCGCTGCGGTTTTAACAATTTCATTTGAACGTAAAAGAATGTCAACGTATTGAGCTCTGCGATATGCAAATGGATCGTGTAAATTTTTCTTGGATAATTTGCCCTTAAAATCATCAATCGACTTATAGCCTTTCTTATTCATCCAAGTCTCAATATCGCCTAACATTTTAGTGATATGCCCTACACCATTAGTGTATAAGGTACTAACAACCTGAAACGAAGATGCCCCAGCAAGTATCATTTTAATGGCATCTTCACCATTGGTAATTCCTGTATTAGCACATATATCGGCGGCAATATTACCATAAAGTAATCCCGTAAATCTTAGCGATAGTCGCATATCATTATGCTCGCTAAGAATAATGGTTTGAATCAACTCCTCTTTATCAATATCAATATCGGGTTGGAACAACCTGTTGAAAATAACGAAACCTTGTACTTCTGTTTCATCAAACCGCCTAATTACATCAAGAGGGTTGGTATAAAAGGGACTTAACTTAACACTAACAGGGATTTTGATTTTTTCCTTCACGCTTCTAAGCAAATCAACCTGCGATTGGATAATGGTTTTACCTTCAACTTCAAAGTCTTTAGGGGTTGTGTAAAAATTTAACTCTATGGCATCAACACCGGTGTTTTCGACCTCTAGGGCATACTCAGCCCATGTATCGGGGTGCATAGCATTTAAACTAGCAATAACGGGGATGTTAAGGGTTTCTTTGGCTTTTTTTAGTTTGCTTAAGTGCTCTGTTGGTCCAGCATGCTTGAGTGTAGGGAACAACCTAACCATTTCGGCATGGCGCTCGTTGTACTCCTCTAGCTCATTTTCTAACTCCAAGGCTTCGAGCTGGATTTGTTCCTCGAAAAGCGATTTAAACACAACGGCTCCTGCACCGGCAGCCTCAATGGCTTTTAAAGTGTCTAAATTCGATGTAAGGGACGATGCACCCACAATTAGCGGGTTCTTTAAATCCAGTCCCAAGTAGGATGTTTTTAATTTTGACATGGTTTTTATCATTTTAAGGGTTAAATACTTGTTTCGCTAATTGACGAAAGAATAGAATTAACCAAATCATCCACTCCCTTAGGCCAACGGTAATCCGAAAAATTTTGTGAGTTAATAGCAATTACCAAGCCTTTATCTGGAGCTATGTAAACATATTGGTCGCCATATCCCGCAGCATAAATAAGCGGTTTGCGATTCGTTTGTTTTCTGACCCACCAGTGCAAACCGTAACCAACACTGTCGGTGTAACTAACGGACTGCTTAACTGACTCCTCAATCCACTTTTTTGAAACTATTTGTTTTTCTGAATACTTCCCATCATTCAAAATCAGCATACCAAACTTAGCCATATCTTGAGTTGTTAGTGCAATTCCACCCCAAGCTGGTAGACTATTATTGGGATAATTATCCCAGTAATAGGTGTTTATATGTAATGGTTTAAACAAATACTGTTTTGTTAATTCCTCGAATGACATTCCTGATGCCCTACTTAACACCTCTGCAACAACTTGCGATGCCAAACTATTGTACTTAAACCTTAAGCCGGGCTCAGTTTCAACAGGTAATTTAAAAAATGTCTCAACCCAGTTTCCATTGGTTTCGAGTAGTGCTATTAAGCTGTTCGACACATAATTGTAAGGGTATCTCCACTCTTCCCAAGCCAAACCTGTTGTTTGGTTTAAAAGATGCCGAAGCGTAATTTTCTTTTTCAGGTTATCGTTCTTGAAAATGTTAGCATACTCTGGAAAGTATGAATAAATTGGAGTATCTATCGATTTTATATAACCTTGTTCTAGGCATATCCCCACAAGTAAGGATGTTAGGCTTTTTGTGACTGAACTAATTGGATTTATAGTACTCTTGCTCGTAAAACCATAGTATTGCTCGTGAAGAAGTTTGCCCGATTGTCCGAGCACAACAATACCCGTTACTTTGCCATACACTCCACTTCTAATTTCAACATCAACTTTGTTGAGCAATTCATTGTTCAAAGAATAGGAATAAGTTAAGCAAAAGGAGTGAGCAATTGAAACTAAGTTCAAGACAAGAAAAAGAGCTATGCTTTTGAAAATAACCATAATATAAAATTGATGTTTTACTAAAATTACTCCATTTCTAATAGCAAAGCAATAGTTTGCAAACTATCTTTATTAAAAACCAAATTGCAGTGATTTAGTTCAATTAAAAATTTAATAATGAAAAAATTAGCAAATTGGAGTTAATAGAGAGAGGTGTTTAAAGGAGTTTAAGATAAATAAAAAAGGATGCAACCTAAATGAATTGCACCCTTTTCAAATATAAGGATTGAATAGTGATTAAACCAGGACCAAAATTAATTTACTGGTGTTGATTTATACTAGGATAGTAAAGTATTACACTGTAATTAAAATATATGTTGTTATTTAGTATTGGTGCTTCAATCCTTAAATCCTTGTATAATTCGAGATTTGGCTTTAGAAAGTAAATTAATCCTCGAAGCGATTCCCCAGGCCCAAGTGTTGTCTTCCTCAAAGCGTATTGCTGCCAAACATTTTGGTTATCGCTAATAGTACCCATATTATATAGATGATTAGTCTGTCCATCATTAATAACATCTAGAGTAACAACGGTAGTGGTTGCAGCAACTTCTGTACGTGATACATCATCTCCATCGTCCTCATTGTTTTTTGAGTCATTTGCATCGGAAATTGCTGCAGCGGCTATAACGGGGATTGCTGCAATTGCAACGACAGCTGCAGCGGTTTGATTATTCTTCATTTTTGCAATGGTAACAGACTCCTGCATTTCGAGTTTTAAGAGTTCATACTCAGGGTCGGCTGCTTTAATGGGGAATGTGCTATAGACCAATTGGTTTGAATTAGGGTCCCACTTCCCACTGTCGGTATACATAACGAATTGCTCAGGTGCTAGGAGGAAGTCCTTTGGACTATTATTTATAACCTCCACGTCAAAAATAAGATACTTTGAATCGATACCATGGTAGGCACAATGAATAGTGAAGTCGTTTTTTTGATAACTCACAAACTGTTTTCCCTGTTCCCATGTTGTTTGATTTTCTTTTGGAACTAATCGAACAACGGGGTTAGGTGTAGCACATGAACTCAAAAATATTAATAGAGTAATTGATGGAAAAAGAAAGTGATTCAACTTTTTCATATTGTTTAGTTAAAAGGTTTGTTAAGTTTAATCAAAACATTTGCCAAAAGAATAAACAAACCATTGGTTTAACCATAATTCACATTGAGTAAATTTTTTTCAAACTCTTTTGCACTCTCAATTTTCCTCAATACTCACTTGCCCTGTTCCAGAAAGAAAGGCTCTTGTGTCGGCGGTGGTTGATTCTAACTGTGCGGGATATATTATTACGAAATTTTTGTCCTTCAACTTTTTCGATACTAATCGAGGAATTAAATCAATCCTAGAACTATGGGAGATAGACCCTTTCCGGGCTGAAATTATAATAATTAAACTATCAACTCCCTTTTGAGATATATTGTCGAAGGATGAATACCAATCAGCAGAACTATCAACTGTGTGCCTCACCTTAAACCCATTTGCCAACAATGCATTCTCGAAGCTATCCCGATGTTCGGGTGTGGTACGAAAAGTAATTTTAGCGTTGGTTTGCTTTGCATAATGTGATAAGGATTGTAGCCAACCACTGAAGTTTGGTTCAAACTCTGCAATCGGGGGAACTACAACTTCAATCTCCTTGATACTTACAATAGGAGATTTAAAACTTACAACATAAATGGGTTGTCTGGAGTCCCTTAAAACACCCTCGAGTATTGTCCCAAATATCCATTGCTTTGTACTGTAACTTCCATTCCATCCCATGATAATCTTTGAAGCCATAATCTCCTTGGCTGCCCTAACAATGCCCGATGAAATATTAATATCCATTCGTACTACAAATTCAGTATGAATTTCGGAAGTAGTGGAAAGTTCCTCTATATTTTTGGATAGTTTCGTAGATATTTCATTCTCATCCTTAACTACGTTAAGGATATATATAGGACTTTTTTTGCTCAGAGTTCTTATTAAATTGGCATACTCAATAAGCGGTAAAATATTTGTTGGATTCGATACTGGGATTAATATCCTATCGCTCTTTTCTGCATGGAATTGTTGTGGCGTTTCTTTAAGGACAATCTTTTTAGCAGTACGTTCCGTTACAATGGCACTAACTATGCACGATGCGAAAATCACAACAATTGTGGCATTCAGCACATTAATATCAATAATTCCCATTTGGTATCCAATAAGAATAATTGCAATTGTTGCTGCTGCGTGTGCAGTGCTCAAACCAAATATTAACTGGCGTTCAATTGTTTTGTATAAAAATATTTTTTGGGTAACGTATGCTGCCAGCCATTTGCTCGATATTGCAAAAACTATTAAAATAATTGATAATTTAAGTGATTCCCAGCCGCTAATAAATGCTTTTAAATCGATAAGCATTCCAACATACAATAGGAAAATCGGGATAAAAATAGCATTACCAACAAACTCTATTCTGCTCATTAATGTTGATGAATGGGGGATTTGTCGGTTTAAAACAATTCCGGCCATAAAAGCACCGATAATAGGCTCAAGCCTAATTAGTTTGGCTAATGTTCCAGCAAGAAATACCATGGAGAGCACAAAAACATACTGTGCAATAATATCGGTTGATGTATTTTTAAAGAACCATTTTGTAATCCTAGGGAATATGTATAGAATAAAAAAGAAGTAAACGACAATAGAACCGCTTAGTATAAACCAAAAATTGGATGAATTCTCGCCATTTTTTAGAGCAACAATAAGTATAAGAAGAAGTAGAACTAAGGTATCTGTAATGATAGTTCCACCAATTGCCACCCCTACAGGTTCTGTTTTGGTTAACCTTAATCGCGATACAATTGGATAAGCTATGAGGGTTTGAGTGGAAAACATACTAGATACCAGTAGCGATGGTAGTATCTCGTAGTTTAGGATATGCCTACAAACCCAGAACCCAACTATAAAGGGAATTGTAAAAGTTAATGCACCAAAAACCAAGTTTCTATTTTTATTCTGAACAAAAGTATTCATGTCCAGCTCCAACCCTGCTAGGAACATTAAGTACATCAGTCCAACATTTCCTAGTAGTGCAATGCTCCCACTACTTTCAAGAATATTAAAACCTGAACTGCCAAGTAGCATGCCCGATAGTATTAACCCAATAATACCTGGCATTTTAAATTTTGTGAAGATAAATGGAACTATAAGAATTACTAGAAGTGTTATGCAGAATACAATTACAGGCTCGTGAAAGGGGAGCGAGAATACTCCATTTAAATCAGAACTGGGTAATGATAAGCAACTTAAATAACTCAATGAAGATAAAATAGGCGTTGATAGGGTAAGCATATTCTTCTCAAAAATAGTTGTGGCAATATACAAAATTCTTCTATTGTTGATTTTCCAGCAAGTTAAAAACCCCATTAGTTTCTTGCTATAGTTTAAAAAATCAACATTGAATTCAAATTAAATACGAACTTTTAATACATTTGAGTCCTTAACAAGATTAAACCAAAAACAATGAACCTAAAATCTAAAACAAATCAAAGTTACATATTGCCAATGCTCATTATTGGTGCATTATTCTTTATTTTTGGATTTGTAACGTGGCTAAACGGAATTCTGATTCCATACTTTAAAATTTCCTGTGAACTTACCGATTTTCAAGCCACCTTTGTTGCTTTTGCTTTTTATATATCCTATACTATTATGGCTTTGCCCGCATCGTGGGTTTTGAAGAAGACTGGATTCCACAAGGGAATGTCAGTGGGATTGCTCGTAATGGCTGTTGGTACGCTTATTTTTGTGCCTGCTGCTTTTGAACGAGTTTACTGGATGTTCTTGTTAGGATTGTTTGTTATGGGAGCAGGATTAGCGCTGCTTCAAACCGCATCGAATCCATACATAACCATTATTGGCCCACGTGAGAGTGCTGCAAAACGCATAAGTATTATGGGGATATGCAACAAACTCGCAGGGGCTATTGCTCCGCTTATTCTGGCTTACTTCATTTTGCAAGATGGCGACTCGTTTGTTCAATCGTTAAGTAATTTAAGCGATGCTGAAAAGAGCACAGCACTCGATAGTCTTGCCCAAAGGGTTATAGGACCTTATATTGTTATGACCTCAATTTTGGTACTTTTAGGAATATTTGTCCGTTACGCACCCCTGCCAGAAGTGGATTTAGAGCAAGATTCAGAGGTTGCGAACGATAAACTGGATACAAAAACAAGCATTTTCCAATTTCCACAGTTAATTTTAGGTGCCATTGCGCTTTTCTTTTACGTTGGAGCCGAAGTGGTGGCAGGCGATACAATTATTCGATACGGTATGTCGCAAGGCATCGAAATATCTACTGCTAAAGCATTCACGTCCTACACTCTTTTTGCAATGATATTTGGATACTTAATTGGAATTGTGCTTATTCCCAAATACATATCGCAACGTGTAGCACTTTTAACCTCTGCTGTGTTAGGCATTTTATTCACATTTGGAGTTATATTTACTGATGGTTCAACATCAATTTTCTTTTTAGCGCTGATGGGACTTGCCAATGCCTTAGTTTGGCCAGCAATATGGCCTTTAGCAATACATGACCTTGGCAAATTCATTAAAACAGGTTCCGCTATACTAATTATGGCTATTGCTGGTGGCGCTTTATTGCCGTTGATATGGGGAAAAATAAGCGATATGTATAATCCTCAAATTGCTTATTTAGTTTTAATTCCTTCATATTTGATTATTCTGTACTATTCGGTTTGGGGTTATAAACTTAGGAATTGGCGATAGAATCGATTATGTTTTAAATTGACTTAAGAATTCATTTGGTTTAATTTTGTATAGATAAAAAACTTTCGTTATGACCAGAATATTCAACTTTATAATCTTATTTGGTTTGGCACTAATTGTAAGTGCTTGCGCAACCATGCTTAACTCCACAAAACAAAAGGTATCCCTTACATCGAATCCTGTTGGTGCAGAGGTGTACATAAACAATGTTAGTACAGGTAAAACTACACCATGCAACGTGTGGGTAAAACGGAAGGTTCAAAAGGGTCAGGTAAATTCTAAAAATCAGTATATATATGAGTTTCGTAAGGACGGTTTTGTACCTTACACCTATACCGATAAGGCTGAGGTAAGCGGAAAGATATGGTTGAACCTGATTCTAAATGTTGCAGCAATTCCAGCGTTTGGTGTCGATTTTATTTCGGGAGGGGCATACTATTACGACAAGGATGTTCTTGCAACTTTACAGAAAGAGTCGGGCTATGTGGTTATTCGCGATACTGTTGTAAAGCAACAGGTTGTCTATGTTCAATCGCCCGATAACAAGGGTTATGTTTTTGAGAGGCTATCCGATGTTGATAAGGATATACCAAACAATGGATACGAAAATCCTTTCCGCTTTGCTCTAATTGTGGGTAATGAGGACTATAGCTCCAAGCAGGTTGATTTAACCGCTGAGGTAAATGTTGATTATGCCCGTAACGATGCCTCTGCTTTTAGGGAGTATGCAATGAATATTTTGGGTATTCCTGAACAGAATATCACATTACTACTCGATGCCACTACTGGCCAAATGAATCAAGCTATTGCCCGAATGAACCTAATTATGAAGAATGCCAAAGGTAAGGGCGAACTGTTTGTTTACTATGCTGGCCATGGTTTACCCGATGAGGTTACTCGCGAGCCATACATTATGCCTGTTGATATATCGGGACAAAACGCTAAGGATGGAATTAAGCTATACGATTTGTACGGTAAGCTAACCGAGCATCCCGCTAAAAGGGTTGTGGTGTTTATTGATGCATGTTTTTCAGGTGGAGCGCGTAATAAAGCATTAGTTGCAGCAAGAGGTGTTAAGGTACGCCCTGCCGAAGGAGTTTTGCGTGGCAATATAGCCATACTATCCGCCACCTCCGGCGACCAAACCGCACTACCATACAAGGATAAGAAACATGGATTTTTCACATACTACTTACTTAAAAAGTTAAAGGAAACCAAGGGTAACATTTCGTACCAAGAGTTGGTGGAATACCTGTCGGATGTAATCCCACTCCAATCCGTTCTGCTCAACAATAAGGAGCAAACTCCAACCAATAAGTTAGGTATTGATAGTAATGAGGATTTGAATAGTTGGGTGCTGGTTAGGTAGATGGTTGATAAATTTTAAATTATGGAAAATATTCATGAATTTGAGAACATCCCCAAGATTGACAAAGTAAAACAATCAATTAGAAAGTTAAAACAAACTGAATTTCCAAGATATAATGGAGAAAATGTAGAAGATTTCGTTTCTATAATTTCAAATATCTTAGAAAGAGAATTTAATTTAATTCCAAATATTAAGCAACCGTTTAAGTGTAATAGTTTTCTGACGAAATTCTTTCGAGCAAGAGAATTAGATGCAATATCTAGCATAAACTTTATTAGAGAACATAGTTATCCGCCCATTGATATTGTTGGAATGGGGAGATGTAATTTCCCAAAGTACCCTGTATTTTACTGTTCAAATAATGCCTTTACGGCTTTAATAGAAGTAATCAAGAATTATAAGAATAAAAATAAGAAATTTTGTATTTCCAAATGGGAGTTAATTAAAACTGAAGAGGAGTTACTTTTTGAGAGTTTTCTTCAGGTAGAATTGCCAAAAGAGAACAATTTTAATATGCTAAAGGAAAAAATACAAGAAAAAATCAACCTTCCATTTGAAAAGAGTTTTAATCAAAAACTTGATAAGGAAAGGGAAGAGGGGTTACTGGAATATCTAAAATATTTGGATAGTTGCTTTATTTCTGACAATAATTATTCGCTTTCTGCAACTTTAGCCTATAGAGCATTATATGCTAACCATAACTTTCGTACAGATGTTCTTATGTATCCTAGTGTTCAAACACTATTTAAGGGTGTAAACTTAGCAATGCAACCAAATTTTGTGGAAAACAACTTAAAACTAACTCGTTTATATATTGTAGAACTTGATAAGCAGGACTTAGACTCAGGTAAGATAAATTTAACATTCTATAAATATGCAGAAGTTGAAAAAAATATCATAATGTGGAAAGAAATAAGCGAAAACTTAGAGCACTATCATGAGATTATTAAAGAAGATTTTGGAGAAGAAATTGAGTAAGGCATCAAAAAAGATAACTATTCTTTACTAATAAGGGTTTTAATAATATATTATTTTCTCTCTCATTTAACCATCCCTTAAGCTTTATTTAATAGTTGGTATACATTTTGTATGCTTGGAGCTCGTAAGTTTGTATTTTCGTTACCTTACTGACTAACAACTATTACTAATTCAAACCATTAAAAATTAAATGCAAAACATTAGAGCTACTATTCAAAAATTACTACTTCTTTTATTCTTCTCGCTAAGTTCTAGTTTAATTTTTTCACAAGACAAGTTTGGTATAAGTGGATATCTAAAGGATTCTAGTACAGGCGAGGCATTAATTGGAGCAACTATTTACATTAAAGGAACTAATATTGGAACATCTACCAATAGTTACGGTTTCTACTCGCTAAACCTACCTAAAGGTGACTATACCGTAGTCTTTAGCTACATCAGCTACAACAATATTGAGAAAGAAATTTCGCTAAACAAAGGAACCCAAATTGATATTGAATTACAGCCCGAGAGCGTTCAAATTGGCGAGGTTGTAATTAAGCGCGAAAAGGCTAATGCCAACGTTGCCCGTCCGGAGATGAGCGTGGTTAAGTTGGAGATGAAGAAAATACGTCAAATCCCTGCACTGATGGGCGAAGTGGATGTTATAAAAGCCATACAACTTTTACCTGGGGTAGTGAGTGCTGCCGAGGGTTCATCAGGATTCAGCGTGCGTGGTGGCGCAATTGACCACAACCTTATTCTTTTAGATGAAGCCACAGTTTACAACGCATCTCACCTTTTGGGATTTTTTTCTGTATTCAACAACGATGCAATAAAGGATGTTAAGCTCTACAAGGGCGATATGCCTGCATCAATGGGTGGCCGTTTGGCATCGGTGCTCGATATTAGAATGAAGGAAGGTAACTCTAAGCAATTTGCAGTTACTGGCGGCATAGGAACGCTATCGAGCAGGTTAACTTTGGAAGGACCAATTGTTAAGGATAAAAGTTCCTTTATGATTGCAGGCCGAAGAACCTACTTGGATTTAATGTTTCCGTTCCTTTCCAACGAGGATATGCGCGACAATAAAATGTACTTCTACGACCTAAATGCCAAAGTTAACTATACAATCAACAGCAATAACCGAATTTTTGTATCGGGGTATTTTGGTCGCGATTTGTTTAAGAATGGAATGATGGGGTTTGGTTACGGCAATAGAACATTTACCACTCGCTGGAACCATATTTTTGGCAACAGCCTGTTTATGAATTTAACCCTACTAAGAAGTAACTATAACTATTTTTTAGGTGCCGACTCAAACGATGCTAATGCTTTCCAGTGGGATTCTGAGATGAAGGAAACCACTGTCAAATTAGACTTTACCTATAATGCTAACTCTAATAACAGCATCAAGTTTGGAGTTAGTTCATCATTACTATCATTTAGCCCAGGAATTGTAAAGGGTACCAATGATGAATCGTTTATTAAAAGATGGGAAATGCCTGAGAGTTATGGATTAGAGCATGCCATATATATATCGAATGAACAAAAAGTATCAAAATTTATTTTTAAGTACGGTTTACGCGTTTCTGCGTTCCAGAATATGGGTGAAGCTGAATCGCTAATACTCGATAATAATTACAAAGTGATTGGTAAAAACTCCTATAAATCGGGCGAGATATACCACACTTACATTAGTCCAGAACCACGTCTTGGTATTACATACCTAATTAACGATTACAGTTCCGTAAAAACAAGTTATTCGCATACTGTTCAGTATCTTCAGCAAGCATCAAACTCCAATGCAGGTAGCCCTTTGGATGTATGGTTTGCAGCATCGCCAAATATTAAACCACAAGTTGCCGACCAATGGGCGGTTGGGTATTTCCGAAACTTTTTTGACAACTCTCTGGAAACTTCTGCCGAGATTTTCTACAAAAAAATGGATAACCTGATAGATTTCAAGGACTTTGCACAACTATTGCTCAACGATGAAATTGAGGCCGATATCCGTGCAGGAAAAGGCCATTCCTATGGATTTGAACTCTACAGTAGGTTTGCGCGTGAAAAGTTTGATGGCTGGGTTAGCTACACCTTCTCCAGAACATTTAGGGAAACTCCAGAGGTAAACCTTGGAAATACCTACAAGGCTTCGTACGATAAGCCACATAACCTATCCGTTGTTTTTAGTTATAATTTCAACAAGCGGGTTAGCCTATCGGCCAACTGGCAGCTATCAACGGGCAAAGCCTACTCAAAACCCGTTGCTCGTGCCGAAATAGAGAAGGTTATCATTCCTCTTTACTCTGAAAGGAATGATGGACGATTTCCTTTATACCACCGCTTGGATATGTCGTTGACAATAAAATCGAAAAAGAATTTCAATAGACGATACCAAGGTGAATGGAACTTCTCCGTGATAAACGCATATAATCGGAAAAACCCTTGGACAATAATGTTCCTTCAGGATAAAGATGACCCAAATAAAACTTATGCTGAGATGATTTATTTTCCAATGATTCCTTCGTTCACTTACAATTTAAAATTTTAAACTAGGCTTGCCATGAAACGTATGAAAATTACAAAATATATCTACCTAACAATATCGATGTTTGCTATTACATCGTGTACCGAGAGAATGAGTATTGAGTTAGATAGTATTCCTCCTAAAATAGTGGTTTACGGAAGTATTACTACCGATACAATAGCTCACAAAATTAGAATTGTTCAAACTGCAGATTACTTTAGCAATAATCCTTCTCAATTAATATCAGGAGCAACCCTAAGCATTTCCGATGGTGTAAATGTTTTTCCTTTAACTGAAAGTATTACTGAGCCTGGGAACTACTATACACAACCCGATGTTTATGGTGAACTAGGCAAGACCTACACTCTTACTGCTGAAAATGTTGCTATGGTTGGCGATGATGTGGTATATGACTTAACCGCAGAATCAGCAATTCCATCCTTGGATGCAGATTATCAAACCAAATACTTGGACTCAATAAACGTTTTGTATAACACTCAATGGGATGGTTGGTATGTAAACGGTTGGGCTAACGAACCCGAGGACCAAAAGAACTTCTATATGTTTAAGGTTTACATAAACGATGTACTTTATAGCGATTCCTTAAACAATATAATTATCTCGGACGATAAACTTATAAATGGAACTTCAACTAATGGAGCAGCCCTTTATTTTATTGAAGACCCCGACACTCTAAAACCTGGCTACAAGGTTACATTGGAGTTATCTGTAATACCTGAGGATTACTTCAGGTTTATAACCGAAATACAAACAAGTTCTCAACCTCAAATACCTTTGTTTAGTGCTCCTCCTGCAAATGCACGAACAAATTTAAATAATGGAGCTATAGGATATTTCTCAGCATACGCTGTAATTCGAAGTTCCTATATTGTTAAGCAATCCGATATCGATACCAAAAACAAACTAATGGGCAAAAAGAGCGGAAGTTAATTCCGCTCTTTCTTTTAGCTTGGTAGATATCTTGATATTCTATTGGTAAGTTTCCTGAACTTGAATCGCTCCACAAACTTGTTAACTACCCTAAACATATCGCTCCAAAGAGTAAAGTAGAATAACCCTGTCATTATCCAAATGGCAAATAGGTTGAACCAAAAGGTTGAAATATAAATTGATCCAATACGTTTATACGCAGCAAAAAGTTGAGCTCGTCCTATTTTTGATGATGGGATGGCATAAATAGGTTCGTAGCGTCTCATCAATCTATCCCCAACCACTTCTATTTTCTGAATTTCGTTACGGTTGGTAACAAGATTTTCCACGCCTTTATTATGGTAATTCCTGCTTAACTCAAAAACGGCATCGTTGCTGCCCAGCTTCACAGCAAGAGTTTTTAATTTATCATCTCTCTTTTCAATAATCTCCCTATATACAATATTGAAGTGATTTTTGAGTGTGTCGAGTTTTTGGTTTGTAATGTTGAGGTAATCAACATTAACAGTTTCTGGATATAGAAAAGTTGTATTTGGGTATGAAAAACCATGAATTGGGAAGTTTTCTTCTAATAAACTCACTTCGTTTCTAATAATACTTAGGTCTTTATCAATTCTTGGTGTTTTGCGGCTTAGGGTTAAATCAACCGATACCTCGTTAACAAGCGATTGCAATTTTGGGATCAAAAAGGAAGAGTTATAGTTGCTGTTGCTTAACTGTGTGTTTAAATCAAAAAATTCTCTATTATACTTGTTGGTTTTAAACTGTTGAACACAAAGGGCTTCGTACGACCAGCGGCTAAGCATAATATCGCCAACAACTGGAACAAATTCAGGATGCGAAATTGTTTTATGGAGTTTATTAAAATTCACAATAACCCCGCTAAATAAGAGTTGTGGCACTAGTACTATTGGTATAAGAACATAAATGGCTACAACTGAATTCAATGCTGCCGACAGGTTCAGGCCAATTAGGTTTGAGCAAAAGGCTGTAGAAAAGAGTATAAGCCAGTGGCTCCAGAACATCCCTTTTATCTCAAGAATTCCATGCCCTATAACTACAAACATTAACGATTGTAATGCCGAAAAAATGAAAAGGACAATAATCTTTGAGTTGATATAACTAAAGTAGCTGAGATTCAGGAATTTTTCGCGGTACAGAATTTTTCTATCTTTTATAATCTCCTCAGCGCTTATGGTTAGACCTAAAAACATCATGGCCACAACGCTCATAAAGAGAAAACTTGGAATATTGTCGTTTTCACTGAAAAGGTACGCGTTTGGGTCTGTAAGGGTTCCATGAAGATATTTGGTAAAATACCCAATAATAACCGCTAGAATAGGAGCGGCGATTAAACTGATATTGATAAACTGAGAATTGGCGAGTTTACTTCGGAGGTTACGCCTAAAGTAAATCCACATCTGCTTGGGTCGCGAAGGAATTTTGAAATTATTAGGTGGAATTGGACTTACACAAGGTGGTAAGTAGATATTCAGTTTCTTTTCAATATTATTTAGGTATAAGTCGTACCACTCACGGGCTGAACGTTTTCTCTTTCGGGTAAGTTTGCCGTACTCATTTACAACACGAGCCTCAACTACCCTTAGAATAATATCGGTATTTACGTTACCGCAGGTAATACATTCGCTCTCCTCGGGCTTAAGGAAATTTCCCATTTGCTTGAAGTAAACCACCGCATCCATTGGGTTTCCTTGGAATATTGGTCTTCCACCATGGTCAAGAACAATAATCTTATCGAACAACTTAAATACATCCGAGGAGGGCTGGTGGATATTGGCAAAAACAATCTTCCCTTTAAACGATTGCTTCTTTAGCAAAAGCATAATGCGCTCCGAGTCCATCGACGATAAACCCGAGGTGGGTTCATCGACAAATAGAACCGATGGCTCACGCATTAGTTCCATGGCCATATTTAATCGCTTTCGCTGTCCTCCACTGATGTACTTGTTTAGTGGGTCGCCTACTCTCAAATCCCTTGCCTCAACAAGGTCAAAATCATTTAATGTCTTATCAATTAGTTCGCTAAGCGCTTGCTTGTCTATATTGCTAAAGCAGAGCGATGCGTTGTAGTATAGGTTTTGGTAAACTGTAAGTTCATCAACCAATAGGTCATCCTGAGGGACATATCCAATTACACCTTCAAGTTCGGCCTTGTTCTCATTAATATCGTAACCGTTTATTAAAACTTTACCATTGGCTGGTTTTAAATTCCCATTTAGTAGATTCAAAAGGGTTGATTTTCCTACACCACTTCCACCCATTATACCAATTAACTGTCCAGAATAGGCTGTGAAAGAGAATGGGTATATCCCATTCTTACTTCCTTTGTGCTGATACTCAATATCCTTAACCACCATTGATACAAAAGGGCGGTTCGGATCCTGAATAAAGGCCGATGAAACCCGACTATAGTATATGGGGGAAATTCTTTCGCCTCGAATAACAGATCCTGCTCCAAAAATGTAAGTTCTTCCAGGTTTGATATTCCTGCTATTTAAGAATAACTCGCTATCGCCGAAGTATTTGATTAAGAATGTGTTTGTACTCGAAATTCGGAGAACGTAAATTTGTCCATTTAAACGTTCATTGGTAATATGTTTTATTTCTGAAGTGGCAAAGTCTTTGTTCGAATCAATAAGTAAAACTTGCTGATTCCATGGTATTTGGCTATTGCTTTCGCTCAGAATAAAATCTTTGCCATTCTCAAACTCAAACTCTCTAATGTTGAATAGCGTTGCAACATCTTTAACAAATTCAATGCGTAACGGAGTGCTAATTTTACTATCGCCAATAAATTCAATAAGTTGAAGTATAAGCCAAACTTTCTGATTCTGCTCAAACTCTGTATTTATGGATTCAACTATTGTTTTAATTACATCAGAATCTACAACAAAGTCTAGATCGGAATTCTGTTCTAATTGATATAAATTGATGTATTCTCTGAACTTGGTAAGGAAGATGTTGGTTTGCTCTTTCCCAAAATCGTGTAGTAAATAATCCTCAAGCACATCGGCAGTAAGTCGTGCTGCGCCTTTGCGATCGATACTAATCACAAAGGCAAAGAGTTTCATTAATGCTTTCAGCAACGATTCGCTCATAAAATGTTATTTACCTAGCAAAAATAATTATTATTTAATCGGAGATACTTTTTGAATTAAGAATTTAGTTAACAAAGAGGATGTATAAATATTAACAAAGAACTAGGTTGGAACTATGAACTTATTTCTTAATATTTTGCGTTGTATCTAAATTTTTGTAAATTTCATTCACTCTCAGAAATTTAACACGTAAAACAATGAGCAAGGATAAAAAAGAAAAGAAGCATAAAAAGGATAAGGATGAGAATAAGCATAAGGGAAAAAAACATGCTGTTCTATCGTTAGACGATCATTACGAACTTGTTGAGTCGCATCCCGAAAAGATTGACAAAAAATTCTACGAAAAGGAGATAGAACGACTCCATATTGAACTCAACAAACTTTTAGAATGGATTAAGTTCAAAAAGTTGAAAGTTGTGCTAATTTTTGAGGGGCGCGATGCTGCGGGAAAAGGTGGTGTTATTAAAACTATCTCCGAAAGACTTAATCCTCGCTCATGCAGAATTGTTGCATTAGGCGTTCCTACTGAGAAAGAAAAAACTCAATGGTATTTTCAACGCTACGTTGCTCATTTACCTGCTGCAGGCGAAATGGTCCTTTTTGACAGGAGTTGGTACAATAGGGCTGGGGTCGAAAAAGTCATGGGATTCTGTAATGAGGAGGAGTACTTAGAGTTTTTGAGGTCGTGTCCAGAGTATGAGCGAATGTTGGTGCGTTCCGATATAATTCTCATTAAATATTGGTTTTCGGTAAGCGATATAGAGCAGGAACGTCGGTTCCATGAGAGGATTGAAGATCCTACCAAGCGGTGGAAGTTAAGTCCTATGGATGTTGAGTCGCGCAACCGTTGGGTGGAATACTCAAAAGCCAAGGATGAGATGTTTGCTCATACCGATATAAAACAAGCCCCTTGGTGGGTTGTACGTGCCGACGATAAGCGCAGAGCAAGGCTAAACTGTATTAGCCATCTTTTAAGTCTAATTCCATACGAGGATTTAACTCCACCTCCAATTAAACTTGAGCCTCGCAGGGAGGATAATTCTTATATTCGGCCACCAATTACTGACCAGAATTTTGTACCAGAAGTGTATTGATTAACATTATATAGTTTATCCCTTTAAGGGTTCAAAAACCCTTGAAGGGATTTTACTCAAATAGAATGCTCTTGATTTTCTTTAGTTTATCACCTTTGATGGTAAAGGTAACTACTTTGGATCCGTAGTAAAATCGGAAGTTAAGTTCTCCGGTGTTTTTAATGGCATTAACTAATTCTGGCTGTAAAGTTGATATAAACTTATCTTCGTACCATAATTTATCAACTACTTTTACATTTTTCGATAATGTGTCAGTACTTGAGGTTGATGATTGCTTGGTTACTTTTTGTTGCCTAAAATCCGAGGTGTTAGAGTTTATCTCCAAAGGAAATATTTTGAACATCGCTTTTGCATATGCATTGGTATCTCTTGAAAAAGTTGATGAAGAGCGCTCAATAACCCAGTATACTTTTACTATATCAAAATCAACTCCTTTTTCTCTTACAAAAGATATTTCGGTGGATTCAATACCACTATTCCATTCATCGGGACTTAATGCAAAAGAATAGGATGAACGATTCGTCTTTTTGTATTCGTCGTTGTAGTTTTTGTACTGATAATGGTCCAATACAGAGGTTGAAATACATCCGTAAAAAAAAACTGCAATAAGAATTAGGCTTAAACTTAAGTATGATTTCATAGTTAGAATGTAATGATTACAATTTTCAATAACATTTTTTATGCCAGAAACCATGTTTAAATAAATTCCTTAAGTCCAGGTATATCATCAATTTTCATAGGTCGGCCATTTCTAAGTCCAACTCCAATAACATCAGCCTTAACAGCGGTTTTACCTTCGGGTAATTTAATGGCCTCCTGCTCAAAAATCATCCTTAAATGTCCCTCTCGCCTAGTTTTTAGCCTAACCATAAATTTGTCGCCGCTAGTAAGGGAATGTTTGTAGTCAATCTCGATTCGCGATACAACCAAATCAATCCCCTCGTTGTGTAGTTTTGCAAAATCAATTCCTTTGTCGAGCAAGTATTTATGTCGAGCATGCTCTAAATAGTTAAGGTAGACTGAGTTATTAACAATTCCTTGTAAATCACACTCGTAATCGCGTACTTCAAATTCTAGTTCGTATACTTCCATGTTTTGGGTATATTGAGATGATTTGTTATTAAGTTATTAAGTTATTGAGTTGCTTAACTAATTAGGTGTCACTTATTACACGTCACCATCGGTCACTAACACCTTAAAAACCACTTTCTTAATAACACCTTCGCCAATAAGCGGAGCGTGTGCATCATTGGGAAAAAAAATTGCGAAGTAGTTGGTCGGTACCTTAAAGTAGTTAATGGGCTTATCATCGAAAAAAACGTAATCTTTTTCCTTGTCGAAAGGGGCTTGTGGTGAGCGGCAGTCCTCTCGACTTCGCCAACCCATAGTCTCTTCGCCCTGAAGGCAAATCTGAATATCGATATACCTATCGTGAGCCTCTAGCAATGCCTCTTCCTTAGTTTTCGCCTTGTTGAACGATGGAATTGCGAATAGATTTTCGCCATCAATATAAACGCGTTCACCTGGATTGCTAAAATCCAAAGTAATTAACGCCTGCTCAACTTTCTCGAATAGTGGGTGAAGGTTAATATATGTTCCGAACTCATTTAATGGTGCTACTATCATTGCTTTAGGATTTACTGTAATGATTACAAAACTAGTAATAATAATTAAACGGATGCTAATCCATGCGTTTCAAGCATAATTGTTTGACAAAATAAATGCTATTATTTTTTCGTTGTTTTAATCCAATTTCTATCTTTAAACCATTAATCTTTTGAAGAATCACACTGAAAAATAACGTGTCATGAGAAATTCTTTTTTACTAGCGCTGATATTGGTTGGAATGTCAGTTTTTGCTCAAGAAACCGAGAGTTTAGAGAAAAAGGTCAATCAACTAATAGAAGAAAACGCTAGCCTAAATCATAGACTTGATGAGGTTCAAAAACTCGTTGATGATGTTTTATGGTTTAACCGTATAGGCGATGTGGCTTTTATTGATAAAACTTTTATTTATGGTCCTCCTCCTGCAAATATTAAAAACCCAACAGCAGTAGGAGCAAATAATCCCGTAAAGTTTTGGACTTATGTTTTTATCCCTAAAAATATAGATTACAACAAGAAGTATCCATTATTAGTATTCCCGCACGGAGGTGTTCATGCCGATTTTACCACATACTATACTCATATTGTTAGAGAGATGATTGCGCAGGGTTACGTGGTTGTAGCCCCCGAGTATAGGGGTAGTACAGGCTATGGAGAAGGATTTTGGCGTAATATTGATTATGGCGGACTAGAGAACGAGGATGTTTTTGCTAGCCGTAATTATATGGTGGAAAATTACGATTTTATTGATGGGTCAAGAGTTGGCATAATTGGCTGGAGCCATGGAGGAATGATAGCTCTTCATAACATTTTTGAACATCCAAAAGATTATGCTTGTGCATTTGCAGGAGTTCCTGTTTCGGATATGATTGCTCGGTATGGTTATGCTACTGATGGTTACCGTGAACTTTACGATGCCGATTATCACATAGGGAAAACACCCCGCGAAAACATTGAGGAGTACCGCAAGCGCTCGCCTGCATGGCAAGCACACAAGTTGCAAACCCCATTGCTAATCCACACCAATACAAACGATGATGATGTCTACGTGTTGGAGGTTGAGCATTTAATCAAATCGTTAAAGGCAGAAGGGAAAAAATTTGAGTACGAGATTTTCAAAGAAATGCCAGGGGGACACTCATTCGACAGAATAGACACTAAAGCAGCACGCCAAATAAGGGTTAAAATCTATAAGTTTTTGGCCACATACCTAAACCCTCCAAAGCCAATTAAAAATTTGGAGGATGTTAATAAGGCTGCATATCTTCAGGTTAAGTGAAAGCATTATTAAATCGTTGGAATTGTTCGGAACATGAATAAGTCCGCTTTTACAAAGGAAAATTCTTATTGACCAATAAAAACGATATTATCAAACAATAACGACCAAATTAAAAGTATAAATTATGGAGTCGAAAATTAACATTACAATCACCTTTAACACCATTAAAATTCTGATTATTATATACTTAATACTATTAACCACCATATTCTTAGTTTCAAGCGAAATGCTTGTACCTGTTGTTTTTGCTGCAGGTGGCTATGGCCTCGTTCTTTGGATTATAATTTTTGTCGATATTTTAAATAACAAAATCTACAATAAAGTATTCTGGATTATGTCAATGTTCGTTCTATCAACGGTGGCAATACTTGTATATCCATTTATACGGGAAAGGTTAATAAGTATGGGTGAGAAATACCCAAACAGAAGTTAACGGTTTCATCAATTACTCTAGTTTATATCTCAACCTTACAACACCTTCGTTAAAATCCGACGATATTATTTTGAATTTACCTATTTCGCTGGTGTTCTTAACATGAGGACCAATGCAGGCACAGGCATCATAGTCGCCAACCCTTATTACTCTTATAGAATCCGGAGCATCGGCGGGCAGTTTGCTTAGGTCTAGAAATTGGGCGGCTTCCAACTTGTTAACAAACCCTTCGGTAACATCAACATTGCTTTCAATAATGCTGTTTACCGCATTTTCAATTTCTGATATGTCTTCGGTTGAAAGGGCTCTGCTAATCCGATAATCGCATTTCGACTTTTTCTTTTCAATATGGCTGCTGAACGCCCTGCCGCAACTATATTTACGAACCATTGTTTGGTTCAGAATATGCTCGGCTGTGTGCATCCGGGGGTCGTAGTTTTTTTCGCTCATGATTTTCTATCAAATTACAAGATTAAAATCTTCGAAAAATATCAGTTTTTTGCAATAAAAATCTATATTTGATAGAAAATGTTTGCATATGGCTCGGTGTAAATATTACTGTATTGCGTTGATTTTTGTGTTCCTCTTGGGTAAAGCATATTCTCAAACACCAACACTTGATTCAATTCAGGTACTTATTGATAATGCGAAAAACGACACCCTTAAACTTTGGTATAAAATATCTTATGCCGGAGAACTTGCCTATGTAAACCCTTCAAAGTCAAAGAAAATTCTTGATGATGCAATCCAGGAAGCCCAATTGTTGAAATTTAAAAAAGGAGAGGCCGATGCACTTTACTCCAAAGCAATTGCGGAGGCATTTGAGGGGAATTATCAAGAATCGATGGGACTAATGATTAACTCTTCAAGCATTTACCAAGAAATTGGAAATGAAAGTGGTGTTGCGAAATGCTATGGAGGAATGGGTAACATATACTACTTTCTTAACAATTTCCCAAAAGCGGTAGAGTATTTTGAAAATGCCCTTAAAATATACGAAAAACACAACGAGGAAACAGGTATTGCCTCGTGTTTGGGGAACTTAGGGTTGATTTATCAGGAAACATACCAGTTCGATAAAGCATTGGAGTATCAATACAAAGGACTTGAACTTGAAAAGAAAAAGGATAATAAGCGTGGAATTGCAATTTCCCATATTTCAATCGCTAGTATTTATCTCACGATGGATAAACTCTTTGATGCAAAAAAGAACGCGAAAGAGGCAATTCGAATTTCTGCTGCATTGATGGATAGTAGTACCCTTTCCGACGGATACTTGAGATTAGCTGAATGCTACAGGAAGTTAGGCGAAATGGACTCAGCCCAGCTATACCTAAGCAAAACAATCGATATAAACTACAAAATAAAGGCATATCACCAACTAGCCTATGCACTGGAAACACAAACCAATCTTTACGACTCTATTAGGAATTATTCCTTAGCACTAAAAGCCCACAGAGAACTGCTAAGAATTAAGGATACCTTGTTGAACTCCGAGAAAACTGCTCAGATAATTGAATTGCAAACGAAATTTGATACGGAGAAAAAAGAGAAGGAAAACCAATTATTGATTGAGCAAAACAGAGTGCAAAAAATATCACTATACGGTTTGTTGATATTATTTATACTAGGCGCTGGCCTTGCATTAAACATATATAATAGTAGACGAAAAATCCGAAACGCTAATTTGACTTTAATTACACTCAATAGTGAACTTCAACAGCAAAAAGAGGAAGTACAAACTCAGGCCGAAAACCTTCAGCAAGCGAATGTTGCCATTCAGAATCAGAAAGAGTTAATTGAATTTAACCACCGAAAAATTACCGATAGCATAGCATATGCAAGTATTATACAATCGGCAATGCTACCTTCGGAGGATATTATTGGCAATTACTTCTCCGATTATTTTGTTTTTTACAAACCCAGAGATGTTGTTAGTGGCGATTTTTACTGGATTAAGGAAAAAGATGATTCCGTTATTATTGCCGTGGCCGATTGTACTGGACATGGGGTTCCTGGCTCGTTGCTAAGTATAATGGGGATTTCTTACCTTAATGAAATTATTGGAACAAATAATCTAACTCAACCCGACAAAGTTCTAGATGAACTTAGACTAGCCGTTAAATCAATTTTTAAGCAATCTCCAAACGACCTCCGAAAGGAAGGTGTTGAAATAGCGATGATTAGTTATAATCCTAAAACAAATAAACTAATCTTTAGTGGAGCAAAAATATCACTTTGGATATGCAGGAATGGAAAAACGCAAGAATTTCCTGCCGATAAAATGTCTATTGGTTTATCAATGAAAGAGAGCGCATTTAATCTCACAGAAGTTTCCTTGGAGAAAAATGATATTATATACCTATTTACCGATGGCATAAGCGACCAAATAGGTTGTGAAACTGGGAAGAAATTTTTACGCAAAAACTTAATTGAGTTTTTAACCCGAATTTCACCTATGCCTCTTTCGAACCAGAAGATTAAAATAAATGAGATGTTTCAAGATTGGAAAGGTAAACGCTGCGACCAAACTGATGACATTCTAGTAATGGGTTTAAAGGTTTAACAATTCTCAGAGTCTAATTATTCTGAAATTCATCCGAGTAAAAAGATTTTACGGAGATAATTTTAGTAGAATCTTTTAATTACTTTTGCTCCCTTTAATATCTACCTTATGTTCAGCTTAGATAAGAAACGTTGGCAATGGGCAGCGTTATTTTTACTCGCATTCGTTTGGGGTGGCTCTTTTATATTGATGAAACGTGGGCTCGATGCGTTTTCTTACTTCCAGATTGGAGCAATAAGAATATTTTTCAGTTTTCTTATTCTACTCCCAATTTCAATAAAGAATTTAAAATACATCAATAAGCAAAACTTTGGCTATTTACTAGCCAGCGGTTTTTTAGGAAACTTTTTTCCAGCCTTTTTGTTTCCGCTTGCACAAACACAAGTCCCTAGTTCCCTGGCAGGAATTCTCAATGGTTTAACACCTTTTTTTACATTGATAATTGGCGTTTTGGCTTTTAAAAGTAAGCCTAACACATTGCAGTACATTGGTGTGTTTGTAGGTTTCGTGGGTGCTTCTATATTGGTTTCCAACGGTAACTTTAGCTCTTTAAGTGGCATTAATGCCTATGCTTTGATAATAGTTTTTGCAACGTTTATGTATGGAATTAATGCAAATATTATTAGAAATAAACTTTCTGGATTGAATGGAATACAAATCACATCTTTACTGTTCTTTCTTATAGGCCCTTTTGCGGGGGTTGTTTTAATGTTTACTGACTTTACTGTTGCAACTCAATCCGATAAATTTTGGACAAGCTTAATGGCAGTTCTTACCCTTTCAGTTTTTGCATCAGTGATTCTATTGTTTATATACAACAATTTAATTCATAAGGCTGGGCCAATATTTGCATCATCGGCAACATATATTATTCCATTCTTTGCGCTGATGTGGGGAATGATGGATAATGAACGTGTTAGTTCACTACATTTAATCAGCTTGCTGATTATACTTTGTGGAGTGTACCTAGCAAGCTTACGCCGAATACCTTACCTTGGTTTTGTGAAAGGGCTTTTCCGTTAGCAATTCTTAAACGAATCAATTAGTTTATTTAGAGCAATTTGCACCACAGAACGTGGGCAAGCAATGTTCATACGTTGAAAACCTGTACCCTCAGCACCAAAGCCATTGCCAGCGTTAAGGCCTAAGCCAACTTCGTTTATCAACTTTTTGTTAAGTGCTTCATCGTTCATTTCAAACTCTCTGAAATCGAGCCATAGTAAATATGTACCTTGAGGTTTGGTAAATTTTAATTTTGGAAGATGTTGCTTTAAGGTTCTTTCAACCAAATCAACATTGCCCTCAAAATACTGAAGGAGTTCGGTCAGCCATTCCTCCCCTTCTAGGCTAAATGCTGCTTTAACAGCCTCGTTTCCGAATATATTCCCCATTCCCGCACCCGTTTCTTCCAACTCGTGCTTATACTTTTTCATCATATCGGGGTTAGATATAATGACGAAACCGCTTGCCAAGCCTGCAATATTAAAAGTTTTACTTGCTGAACTGAAGGTAATTGTGTTTTTTGCAAAATTGGAGTTAATTGATGCTAATGGAATATGCTTGTATGCCTTGTAAACCAAATCGCAATGAATTTCATCTGCAACAACAAGAACATTGTGTTTCACACAAATATCTCCTAGTTGAGTTAACTCGTTTAAATTCCATACTCTGCCAACAGGATTATGAGGGTTCGATAGTATTAGCATCGATGCACCTTGAGCAGCCAATCGCTCTAACTCACCAAAGTTCATAGAGTAATTGCCGTTGCTTTCAATCAGTGGATTATTAACTAGCACTCTTCCATTGTTTTCGACAGTTGAAAAGAATGGATGGTAGACTGGCGGTTGAATTATTATTTTGTCGCCAGGCTTTGTTAATGCTCTTATTACATGGTTTAATCCGGAAACAACCCCAGGGCAAAACTCAATCCAGTCGCTTTGAACATTCCAACCATGCCTTCTTTTGTACCATTCGGTTATTGCAAGGTTATAGGACTCATCCCTAAATGAATAGCCAAGGAAAGGATGAGTGCATCTATTCCTAATCGCTTCAAAAATAAAATCGGGGGTTTGAATATCCATATCGGCCACCCACATTGGAATAACATCAGCATTGCCAAAAATCTCCTTACGCAAATCGTACTTAACGCACGAGGAGTTTTCGCGGTTGTTTTTTATATAGAAATTGTAATTAGCCATAGCATGGTTAAAATGTTGAGATAAAGATAAACGAACCATTCTAAAAATCACTTTAATTTACATCGATATTTTTTATTCGCAACCGATTTCGGTTTTTCAATCAAGTTACTTATATTTGCAATCAATAGGACTTATACTACATTCATTATCAAATTAATGGTATTTAGTTTACACATAAGAATTGCCCCTAAATACGTATTCCTGAATATCAAGAACAGGGATAATTTCTAATTCCATACCATTTTCTTTTTGTTATTGTAATTTCTTCTTTATCAGAAGTTTTTACTCATTTTATTTATTAACAATCACTAAAATTTAAAACTATGGAATTACCTTTTTCAGAATCGTATAAAATCAAAATGGTTGAACCTCTTCGCCGCAGTACTCGCGAGGAACGTGAGCAATGGATTAAAGAGGCAAAGTATAACCTTTTCAACTTAAAAAGCAATCAGGTTTTTATTGATTTGCTTACCGACTCTGGTACAGGCGCTATGAGCGACCGCCAATGGGGTGCAATTATGATGGGCGACGAGAGTTATGCTGGAGCATCATCATACTACAACCTTAAAAACTCCATTCAGAGCATTCTTGGTTTCGAGTATTTTATGCCAACACACCAAGGTAGAGCTGCGGAAAATGTGCTTTTTTCTGTGATGGTAAAAGAGGGCGATTATATTCCAGGAAACTCACACTTCGATACAACCAAAGGTCATATCGAGTTCCGTAAGGCTCACGCTGTTGATTGTACTATAGATGAGGCTGCAAACACCGAACTATACCACCCTTTCAAAGGAAACGTTGACCCCGCAAAACTCGAAAAGTTTATGAGCGAGAATCACGCTAAAGTTCCTTTTATCATTGTTACTGTAACCAATAACACTGCTGGTGGTCAACCAGTATCGATGGAATGCTTGCGTCAGGTTCGCAAAATTGCCGACAAGTATGGAAAGAGAGTGGTTTTCGACTCCGCTCGTTTTGCTGAAAATGCTTATTTTATTAAAATTCGCGAGGAAGGTTATGCCAATAAAACTATCAAGGAGATTGTAAAGGAGATGTTCTCCTACGCCGATGCAATGACAATGAGTAGCAAGAAAGATGCTATTGTTAACATTGGTGGTTTTATTGCAATGCGCGATAATGAACTATGGCGCCAGTGTTCAACTTTCAACATCATGTTTGAAGGTTATGTAACCTACGGCGGAATGTCGGGTAGGGATATGAATGCATTGGCTGTTGGACTTGACGAAGGTACCGAGTTCGATTACCTTGAAACCCGCATAAAGCAAGTTGAGTACCTTGGAAATCGTCTTAAAGAGTTTGGAATTCCATTCCAATATCCTGCTGGTGGTCATGCAATTTTTGTTGATGCAAACAAGGTTTTACCAAACATTCCTAAAGAGGAGTTAAGAGCGCAAACCCTTGCCATTGAACTTTACCTTGAGGCTGGTATTCGTGGAGTTGAGATTGGAACACTTTTAGCCGATCGTGATCCTGTAACCCGCGAGAATCGTTACCCAAAACTTGAACTTTTACGTTTAGCAATTCCTCGTAGAGTTTATACTAACAACCACATGGATGTTATTGCTGTTGCACTTAAGAACGTTTATGACAGAAGAAACGAGTTAAAGCACGGATTTGATATTGTTTGGGAAGCGCCAATAATGCGTCACTTCACAGTGGAACTTGAAAGAGTAAAATAAATTTAGGATCTAATACTAGTTTATTTGAAGAGGTCTTCAATCCTATGATTGCAAGGCCTCTTTACTTTTACCAAAAATAACCTTTATCTATTTTTCTTGTTATTTACTTCAATTTTGACATTCTTTGTACTTCTTTTGTAAATCAGACGAAAGACTTGTCTGAAATCAATATTTTGCTTTTAATGAAAGATTTTACAACTGGGAGTGAATCCCGACATATCTTTAAATTTGCATTGCCAATGCTCATTGGTAATATTTTCCAGCAATTATATAATATTGTAGATAGCATAATTGTTGGACGTTATTTGGGCGACAAAGCGTTAGCCGCAGTTGGCGCATCATTCCCAATAATTTTTATGGTAATTGCGCTGGTTATTGGAATTGGAATTGGCGCATCAGTTGTTATATCTCAGTATTTTGGGGCAAAACAGTACGATAAAGTTAAGCGAGCCTCCGATACTACATACATCTTCCTTTTGGTTGCGGGTGCTATAATCACAGTTGTTGGCATAACAACTAGCGAGTGGATATTCCGTTTTCTTCAACTTCCTGAAGAGTTAATGGATTCCGCCATAACGTACCTCAATATTTACATGTACGGAATGGTTATTATGTTCGGATTCAATGGTACATCTAGCATTCTAAGAGGAATAGGCGATTCAAAAACTCCCTTATACTTTTTAATTATTTCAACCTTTGCTAACATTGGGTTAGATTTGCTTTTCGTGCTAGTTTTTAAGTGGGGAATAGCAGGCGCTGCATGGGCTACGGTTATTTCTCAGGCTGGTGCGTTTATTGCAGCCTTAGCATACTTAAACCACAAGCAACATATACTTAGGATTGATGTGAAAAAGATATCCTTTGATTGGGATATTTTTAAACAAAGTATCAGGATTGGTTTACCAACAGGAATTCAGCAAACATTGGTTGCACTAGGCGGTATGGCAATGATGGGAATTGTCAACACTTTTGGAACACCCGTAATTGCTGCTTTCTCGGCAGCAGGACGGGTCGATTCGTTGGCTGTTATTCCTGCAATGAACTTTGCGGCAGCACTATCGGGCTTTGTTGGTCAGAATGTTGGTGCAGGTAAACTCGACAGAGTTGCTAAAGGGTTAAAAGCAACCATGTGGATGTCGGTTGCAGTTTGTGCATCCATAACCGTGATTATAATAATCTGGGGAGAATCAATTATGACCATTTTTACCACTAGTCCTAATGTTGTAGATATTGGTTACCATTATCTGTTAATTGTAAGCGTATTCTATATCTTCTTTGCAATAATGTTCAACTTTAATGGATTACTGCGAGGAGCCGGTGCTGCTGTAGTGCCAATGTATATCACACTACTTTCGCTTTGGCTAATTCGAATTCCTTTGGCTTACTTTTTAAGTAAAACTTTAAATATGGGCGAAAAAGGTATTTGGTGGTCAATTCCAATTGGTTGGGTCTTTGGTGCAATTGCCGCAGGATTGTACTATAAGTATGGGCGATGGCAAAACAAATCGATTGTTAACCTCACACTTATTGAGAGCGAGGAAGGATTGATAGAGGATTAATTATTCTTTCATAATATCATCATTGAAACAGAAAGGGCGATATTTAAAATCTTATTTATATCTTTGCGCATCAATTAATAAATGTTTTAAACATGGCAAATAAGAAAAACCTTAAGAAAGACGTTGACTTTCTTGTAAGCGAAGTAGTTAGCGATTGCTATACTTTTATGCTAATTCACGGTAATAAAAATCAGGATAAAGCACTTGCTATTATCGAAACTATGCTTGAGAAACGCAACGAGTTAGTTACAAGAATCAACAATCCTGAAAATAAGCACGATGCTAAAGCCGTTAAGGCTCACTATAAGGCAATCCAAGAGGATTTAATGGTTGCTGTTGACGATTGCTTTACTAAACTTAGCGAAATTACTAAGTAATAGTCTTTACAAAATAATTTAAACCCAGGGCAATTGCTCTGGGTTTTTTATTAGTAAACCCCCGAAATGATTATTTCGAGGGTTTCTACTTTTTAAAACAACTATTAATGTTTAAAATTTTTAACCTCTTCGGGGTTGTGCTTATGCTTGAATAGAACCGCAAAAAGTACTGCAACAATCAAAGCATAAATTGCAAAGGTAAGCCATATTCCATGCCAATCCTTACCCTCTGCAGAAGTGAAGTACCTATCAATCACAAAACCACTTACTTTACTTCCCAAAAAGGCTCCAATTCCATTGGTCATCATCATAAATAATCCCTGAGCACTCGATCTAATTGATGGATCCGTGGTACTTTCTACAAATAATGAACCTGAGATATTAAAGAAATCGAAAGCCATTCCGTAAACAATACAGGACAATATAATCATCCAAAACAACTCTGGCGAAGGGTTTCCATAAGCAAACAATCCAAAACGCAACACCCATGCTATCATGCTAAATAGCATTACCTTTTTAATGCCAAACCGTTTCAAGAAAAATGGTATTGTTAAAATAAATAGTGTCTCGGATATTTGTGAAATTGACATAATAATAGTTGAGTATTTCACAACAAAGGAATCAGCATATGCCGCTACATTTCTAAAATCGTCAAGGAATGAATCCCCATACATATTTGTCAATTGAAGTGCAGCACCTAGGAACATTGCAAAAAGAAAGAATAAGGCCATTTTGAAGTTCCCGAATAATTTGAATGCTTTGAGTCCAAGCAGCTCAAGTATAGATGCATTTTTTGAAATAGACTTCTCTGGTGGGCATTTGGGAAGTGTAAATGAATAGATTCCTAGAGCAATTGCTGCAAATGCTGCTATAATAAATTGGTTTGCATTAGCTTTACTCCCTGACAAGTTGGTTATCCACATTGCAACTATAAAACCTATTGTCCCCCATACTCTAATTGGCGGAAAAACCTTAACTACATCAAAGTTATTCCTTTTTAAAATATTATATGATATTGAATTTGAGAGTGATATTGTAGGCATATAAAATATCATTGCAAGAAAAATTACATAGTACAATGTGTTAGGATCGTTTACCTGAGGCACAAAAAACAGTACAACTCCATAAAGTATTTGGAGTATCCCGTATAATTTTTCAGCATTCAACCACCTATCAGCAATAATACCGGTAAGTGCAGGCATAAATAACGAAGCAAGTGCTAAGGTTGAAAAAATTGCCCCAAATTGTTCACCAGTCCACCCCTTAGCATTGAAACAATAAGTTCCAATTGTTATTAACCAAGCTCCCCAAACAAAAAACTGTAAGAAGCTCATGATTGTTAGACGAAGTTTCAAATTCATATCCTTATGTTTTTATTCAATTAATTTAAATTTTGCAGGTTGTAAATGTAGTAAGAAAATCAACTCAACCGAAACTATGAACCCTAATCAGTCTAAACAGAAAATTTTAAATACAATTTTCGCACTTACAGAATTATTTTTGGAAACAATCCGTTTGAAAGCATATTTTTTCTTCAAAATAAACTCCAGATTTAACTTAACATGGCCTTATTCAACATCTTTACTCCTCGTCCATCTTCAGCCTCGCTCCTACTCTAATCTTCCTACTTCCACCTTCCTACTTCTCGATATGTAACAAAAATCATTTCCTTTCTTGGTAATTTTTCACAACTTTGCAATGATAAACTTTTGCTGATGATACCTTTTCAAGAAGCATATAACATAGTAGTTTCAAAAACTAACCCCTTGGGTAAAACTGAGGAGGTTGCTCTTTCGCAAAGCACAGGAAGAATTCTGGCACAAGATGTCATTTCAGATATCAATATGCCACCATTTCGCAAGACGGCTGTTGATGGCTTTGCTTGCCGAATGTCCGACATTGGTGGTTCTTTGGAAGTAATTGAGGTTATCCCTGCGGGAGTAATGCCCTCAAAAACAGTTGGTAAAGGGCAGTGCTCAAAAATCATGACTGGTGCCCCAATCCCTGAGGGCGCAGACTGCGTGCTTATGGTGGAGGATACCCGAATTATTGACCAGAACCATATAGAATTTACAGGAAATTCAACCAAAGCAAATATTTGCGAATTAGGCGAAGACATTAGAATTGGTGATTTATCCATTGAGAAAGGGATCACTATTCAACCTAAACATATCGCCATTATGGCTGCTTTGGGATGCTATAGACCAACAGTTGCCGTTAAACCAATTGTATCGATACTTCCAACTGGCGATGAGTTGGTTGAACCACACATAAAGCCAACTGGTAGCCAAATACGCAATAGCAATGGGCATCAACTCATATCGCAGGCAATTAATTGCGGGGCTGAACCTTTATACAATGGAATTGTAGGCGACACAAGAGAGGCAACCTACAAGGCAATATCCGAAGCACTCGACAAGTCAGATGTGGTTATTCTTACTGGAGGTGTGTCCATGGGCGATTTTGATTTTGTTCCAGAAATTATGGAACAACTTGGAATTCAAATCCATTTCGATAGCGTTGCAGTTCAACCTGGCAAACCAACTACATTTGGGACAAAAGGCAACAAGTTAATTTTTGGTTTACCGGGCAATCCAGTGTCATCGTTTATTCAGTTTGAACTGTTGGTAAAACCTGCATTACAAAAAATGATGGGTATCTCCAATTTAAATCCTCATCAAATTAAAGCCCCAATGGGAGTGGAATATCGACGCAAACGTGCTGAACGACTAGCATTAGTTCCAGTTTTTATATCTGAACAAAACGAAGTTTTCCCTGTTGAATTCCACGGCTCGGCACATATTTTTGCGCTAGCTAAAGCAAATGGAATTATAGCAGTACCAATTGGCGTTGAAAGAATTGACAAAGGAGATTTAGTGGATGTTCGACCAATATAACAGACGAATTAACTATCTACGCATTTCGGTTACCGACCGCTGCAACCTTCGCTGCACCTACTGCATGCCAGAGGAAGGCGTAAGGTTAATGGAGCATTCCGATATTCTCTCATTTGAAGAAATAATCAACTTTGTAAATATTACCATTAAGTACGGAGTTGATAAAGTTCGCATTACCGGTGGCGAACCTCTTGTTCGCAAAGGGGTTATAAATTTAATTGAATCGCTTGCAAAAATTCCAGAGATAAAAGACCTAAGTATGACTACCAATGGGATTTTACTCAAACAATTCGCAAAGCAACTAAAGGATGCAGGATTGCAAAGATTAAATGTGAGTCTCGATACCATTGATGCCGTTAAATACAAACAGATAACTAGAGTTGGCAATATAACCGATGTGATTGAAGGACTTTTACTGGCAAAGGAACTTGGTTTTAGCCCTATTAAGTTGAACTGTGTTGTTGATAAAAACTCCTTGGAGCCCGATGCTCTTGCTGTAAAGGAATTTGCCGACAAGAATGGTTTTTCCGTTCGGTTTATTCCAAAAATGGATTTAGAAAACGGTACATTTGGAATTGTTGAGGGTGGCGATGGTGGGAACTGCAGCATCTGTAATCGGTTACGTCTTACAGCCGATGGCATTGTAAAACCTTGCCTTTTCAATAATTTAGGCTATAAAGTAAGGGAACTTGGCTTTGAACAAGCATTAAAATTGGCATTAGCGAATAAGCCTGAGTGCGGCACAACAAATCAGAATGGTGAATTCTACAATATTGGAGGGTAAAAAATGACACTTTCGCATATCGATAAGAACGGAAAAGCCAATATGGTTGATGTTGGCGATAAGCCAAATCAAATTCGCGAGGCGCACGCAAAAGGTTTTATTAAACTTTCTAGGGAAACCTTCAGGTTAATTTCTGAAAATCAGATGAAAAAAGGCGATGTGCTTACGGTTGCAGAAATTGCTGGAATTCAAGCCGCAAAGCGAACACCAGAACTAATTCCTCTTTGCCATACGCTTATGCTTACAAAGGTTGACGTTAAAGCAACACTTACATCCGAAGGAGTTGAAGTAAACAGCTATGTAAAATGCATAGGCCAAACTGGTGTCGAAATGGAGGCCTTAACTGCTGTGTCAACCGCACTACTTACCGTTTACGATATGTGTAAAGCAGTTGATAAGAATATGGTAATAAGCGATGTTAAACTACTCGAAAAGACTAAGAAAGATTTAGATGTTTGATTCTTCTAAATCCTGATTTCAACTAAAATTCACCTCTCAAACCCAATAGCCGTGAACATAAAAATTAAAGTTATATCGGTAAATATCTCCGAAAAAAAGGGAACTGTAAAGCATCCTGTTGAGTATATCGAACTAAACCCTCTAGGAGTAAAAGGCGATGCCCATTCGGGCACTTGGCACAGGCAGGTTAGTATGCTTGGTACCGAAAGCATCGAGAAATTCACTGCGGCAAGCAACCTTAAGGTTAAGTATGGCGATTTTGCTGAGAATATTACCACGCAAGGTTTGGAACTTTACAAAACCAAACCAGGCGATCAGTTCATAGGAAGCGGAATAGAATTGGAAGTAACCCAAATTGGCAAATCGTGCCACGGCGATGGATGCGCTATTTACCGCCAAGTAGGAAACTGCGTAATGCCTAAGGAAGGCATTTTTGTTAGAGTTCTAAAAGGAGGGAAACTAAAGGATGGCGATGAATTGGAGTTCATTCCCAAAATTTACAAAATAAAAATTATAACATTAAGCGACAGGGCCAGCAAGGGCGAGTATGAAGATTTAAGCGGCCCTGAGGTTGCAAAGTTAGTTACTGAGTTTTTTGATGGGCTAAGTTGGCAGCACTCTATTGACAAGGTTATTATACCTGATGATGCTGATATATTAAAACAACATCTAACAAGTGCAAAGAAAGCAAATTACGATATTGTTATTACAACTGGTGGCACAGGTATTGGCGCAAGAGATATTACCCCCGAGGTTGTTAAGCAAATGCTTGATAAGGAAATTCCGGGCATTATGGAAATGATTCGACTTAAATATGGTGCCGAAAAGCCTAATGCTTTATTAAGCCGAGGAGTTGCTGGATTAATGGGTAAAACCTTTGTTTACACACTTCCTGGAAGTGTTAAGGCGGTTCGCGAGTATATGGCTGAAATTGTTAAGACTCAAAAGCACCTGTTTTTAATGCTTATGGGAATTGATAGCCATTAAGTTACAGAAATAGAATCAAACTAAAAAAGAGGAGCACCACACTCCTCTTTTCCTTTTCATAAATTTCCTAATCAAACTACTCTACACCCAACACTTCCTTGAATGCTTGCTTAAACGACTCTTTAGGAAGTGCACCCATAGCCATTTGTGGCTGGTCGTTCATTGGAATGAATAGTAACGAAGGAATACTGCGTATTCCAAATACCGATGCAAGTTCCTGCTCAGCCTCAGTATCTACTTTGTAAATATTCAATTTACCGTCGTACTCTTTCGATAATTCTTCCAAAATTGGAGCTACCATCTTGCATGGTCCACACCAATCGGCATAGAAATCGATAATTGCAGGCTTGTCGCCCTCAAATTTCCAATCTTTGTTGTTTTCAAAGTCAAAAACCTTAGTTTTAAAGGTCTCTAGTGTTAAGTACTCAATCATAGTTATATTGTTTTTAAGTTTTCAAATTAAAATATATAGATATTTCGATGCAAATATAGTAACAAAACAAATACACAATAATCTTGTTCACATATTTATATATTGATATTTGTCATTACATTCTACAGTTATTGATTTTCCTTACAATTAAACATCAATATACTTAATAATTATTATCATGAACACTAATTCTATGACAAAAGTTCAATAAATGCTACATTTGCAAAAAGAATAACAAACGGCATAAGGCTAACAATGCTATGCCTGAAATTTGAAATCAACTTTGAAAGAACACATAAATCATAAAATATTCAGCATAGTTAAATCGGTTGCTGACGCGGAGAATTTACAAGCATTTGTAATTGGTGGCTATGTACGCGATATCTTCCTTAAAAGAACCTCAAAGGATATAGATATAGTTGTAGTTGGAAGCGGTATCGATTTTGCAAAATCAGTTTCCAAGGAAGTTAAAGGCGCTAAAGTTTCCTACTTCAAAAATTTTGGTACAGCCCAGCTAAAATTTAACGATTTAGAGGTTGAGTTTGTGGGTGCACGCAAGGAGTCGTACAGGTTGGATTCCCGAAAGCCAATTGTAGAAAACGGAACACTCGAGGACGATTTACTTCGTAGGGATTTTACAATAAATGCAATGGCCATAAGTTTAAACGCAGAAACCTATGGAGACTTAATTGACCCATTCAATGGCATAAAAGATTTAGAGGATAGGCTTATCAGAACACCTCTTGACCCTGATATTACATTCTCCGATGACCCGCTCCGAATGATTCGGGCAATACGTTTTGCTACTCAGCTAAACTTCGATATTGAGCCAAAAACATTTGCATCGATTAAAAAAATTAAGGATAGAATCAGCATTGTTTCCATGGAGCGAATTATTGACGAGGTCAATAAAATGATGCTTGTCCCAAAACCCTCAACCGGGTTTCTATTACTGAACGAAACTGGCCTGCTCGATATTCTTTTCCCAGAAGTTGCCAAACTAAAAGGGGTTGACACAAAGAATGGCATCAGCCATAAGGATAACTTCTACCACACATTACAGGTACTAGATAACCTGGCAAAAACCTCCGACGATTTATGGTTACGTTGGTCTGCCCTACTCCACGACATTGCAAAGCCTGCAACTAAAAAATTCATTGGCGGTCAGGGATGGACATTTCATGGTCATGAGTTTTTAGGGGCCAAAATGATTCCAAATATTTTTAGGAGACTAAAACTTCCGCTCAACGAAAAAATGAAGTTTGTGCAAAAAATGGTACTGCTTCATTTACGACCAATAGTCCTATCCCAAGAGGAAGTTACGGACTCTGCCGTTCGACGTTTACTCTTTGACGCTGGTGACGATATTGACGATTTGATGAATCTTTGTGAAGCAGATATCACCTCAAAAAATGATAATACAGTACGGAAGCATTTAGCAAACTTTAAAATAGTACGTGAAAAACTAAAGGAGATTGAGGAGAAGGACGCTGTTCGTAATTTTCAACCACCAATTACTGGCGAAATTATTATGGAAACCTACGGCATCGGGCCAGGAAAAGAAATTGGTATTATAAAAACAGTTATCAAGGATGCCATACTCGATGGAATAATCAGAAACGATTACCAAGAGGCATATCAACTAATGGAGAAAAAAGCAGAAGAGTTGGGATTGAAAAAGTTAACAAGGAACTAATACTTCAATCTAGCATCTAATTCATCACCCAAAATAATATAGCATTCTCTATCGCAGGAACTACGGTCTTTTTTTATTCTCAACTCATTACCATCAACCGCAAAAATAGTACGAGCACCTTTTGTGTATTCGGCTTTAACGCTGTAGTATTCATCGGTATCTAACGACCAAACAACCTCCGAAGTATATGACGTATCAATAGCAATGATATCGCCTGAATCATAAGTTCCAGAATAAAGAATATACCTCACATATGGGTTCTCGTCATTAATTGTGAATTTAATTGTTAAATCAGCCACCTCAGGGTTCTCGTCGTAGCACTCATCGCAATCAACAAACAAAACTTCCATATCCTCACACCCAAATGGAAGTAAGAGAAATAAAGTGACAAAAAAAGTAATATTAAACTTTCTAATCGACATAATTTATATAAGTTCTTGTCAAACGAGGTTTACTTATAGGAATAAAATAATTTAAGGAAACACCAAATCTATGCTGCGAAGCATCAGGTGTTTTTAGAGTAGTAAATTCCCACCCTACAAAAACTTTTGTAAAATGGCTTCCCCAATAAAATCCAGCATTAATCCCTGGATAGACCAATGTGTTAGGATCTTTGTCAGTGCCCCTATAATTTCGAATGACAACCCCCACACTTCCCCCATAATAAATTCCTAAAACACTTTTCTGAAATGGTCTAACAGGTGTTAATCTGTTTACTCTTAACTCTAACACCTGCCGTTTCTCTCTGAATTGGTAAATATCCATATCTCTATACTCCAAAGTAGCTACAGGCTTTGGTCTATACCAATATCCTAAACTAACATTAAACTTTGAAACTTGCTCAGTTATACCAATATTGAATCCCCACAAGAATTCATGCTTACTAAAAATTATACCAGAGTTAACAAACACATCACCGAAAGATGGCTTTACCTTCGTTCTTAATCCTAAAGAATCTAGTTTATACCTTAAATTCTGGAAATCAGTTTCAGCAGCTATTTGATAGTATGGTTTAGCAAGACTTTTTTCAGCAGCGCCCAGATTAACAAGAAAATCAATTGCATCAACAGCGTTTGCTCTAATTGCATAAAACAAGGCATTTGCGCCAGTTTTGTCAACGATATCTATATCTGCTCCATAATCGTAAAGTAAACCTATAAAGGCGGTATCATTTAACTGTGCCGCCAACATCAAGGGTGTTAGACCCTTTTTATTGACTAGGTTAGGATTGGCTTTATTCTCAAGAAGAACCCGAGCCGATATTAAGGTGCCATTATAGGCAGATAGCATCAAAGGCGTATTCTCCTCTTTGTCAACAATATCAATATTTGCGCCATAATACAAAAGCAAATCTGTCATATATGGCATTCCATACCATGCAGAATAGTGTAATGGTGTTAATCCGAAATTGTTCTCGACGTTTGCATCTGCATTATTCCTCAACAACAACTCTGCAATACTATCATTACCCGACCTCAGTGCAGCATGCAATGCGCTATTTCCATCAAAAGGTTTTTTGTTCAGGTTAACATTCTGACTTAAAAGCAACTCGACTAATTCATATGAACCGCTTTGAACTGCATACATTAAAGGAGTTACACCATATTCGTTGGCAATATTAGGTTCTGCACCATAGGATAAAAGTTTCTTAACCAAATCAATATTTCCAGAATCGCAATACTGAAAAAGCATGAAGTTTAATTGGGTTTTAACATATGCAGAATCAACTTTTAAATTATCTTCTTGTGCTTTAATAACACTAGAAGCCATACAAACAAAAAAACAAGTAAATACTATACCAGAAAGTTTAGGCATATAAAATTCAAATTAAAACAGGGAAGAACAGAATATAACAAATTTCATACCGTTAAATACACCCTGAAGCAAAAGTAATAATAGAGAATGTATTAATAGAAAAACCATCGTAATATTTTAATTCGTTATCATATAAAGTTTGGGTTTGATATCTCATATAACTCAAGAGATTTAAAAAAATAAAAAGCGCCTCCATTTCTGAAGGCGCTTCTAAAACTATACAGAAAGTTTATTTACCAAACTTAATGCTTGCTTGAGCAGAAGCTAAACGAGCAATTGGAACACGGAAAGGAGAGCAGCTAACATAAGTTAAGCCTGTTTTGAAGCAGAACTCAACAGATGCAGGATCGCCACCTTGTTCACCGCAAATACCTACCTTAAGGTCGCTACGAGTAGCACGTCCTTTTGTAACAGCCATTTCCACTAACTGTCCAACACCGCTTTGGTCAAGTGTTTGGAATGGGTCAGCAGCAAGCATCTTATTATCTAGGTAGTCGTTCATGAAACCACCAATATCATCGCGGCTGAAACCGAATGTCATCTGGGTTAGGTCGTTTGTACCAAACGAGAAGAACTCAGCAGTCTTAGCCATACGGTCAGCAAGTAAGCATGCACGTGGAATTTCAATCATAGTACCATACTTGTACTTAATCTCTTTTACACCAAACTTAGCGCAAACCTCTGCGTAAACGCGGTCAGCAATTTTCTTGGTGAAATCAAGTTCAGATACGTCGCAGGTAACAGGAACCATAATCTCTGGATGTGGTTGGTGACCTTCTTTAATCAACTCAACAGCTGATTCGAAGATAGCACGAATTTGCATCTCAGAAACCTCTGGGTATGTAACACCAAGACGAACACCACGGTGTCCCATCATTGGGTTCGACTCATGTAAAGCCTCACCACGTTTAGCAACAGCAGCGGCAGTAATACCTAATGCCTTAGCAAGTTCTGCTTGTTTCTCTTCGCTTTGTGGAACGAACTCGTGTAGAGGTGGGTCTAGTAAACGGAAGGTTACAGGAAGAGTATCCATAGCTAGCATAGTAGCTTTGATATCCTTCTTAACAAATACGAATAACTCATCAAGTGCACTACGACGCTCTTTCTCGCCATCGCTTAGAATCATCTTACGAAGCAAGAATAATGGTTGCTCAGAACCTTTACCGTAGAACATATGCTCAGTACGGAAAAGACCAATACCTTCAGCACCAAATTCACGGGCAATTCTTGCATCATCTGGAGTATCAGCATTGGTACGAACACCCATCTTGCGATGCTTGTCAACAATCTTCATGAACTCTTGGAAACGAGGATTTTCAGAAGCATCCATCAAAGGAAGTGAACCTGTGTAAACATGCCCTTTTGTTCCGTTCAAAGTAAGGATATCACCTTCTTTAATAACGATATCGGTACCAGGTATTTTTGCAGTTTTCTTTGCAACATCAACATGCATACCACCAGCACCAACAATACAGCATTTACCCCATCCACGAGCAACAAGCGCAGCGTGTGAGGTCATACCGCCACGAGCAGTAAGAATACCCTCTGCAGCACGCATACCTTCAACATCCTCTGGGTTAGTTTCTTCACGAACTAGAATAACTTTTTCACCTTTACGGTTCCATGCAACAGCGTCCTCAGCAGTGAAAACAACTTTACCTACAGCAGCACCAGGACCAGCAGGTAAACCTTTTACAATTGGAGAAACCTTTTTCTCCTCAGCAGGGTTACAAATTGGGTGAAGTAATTCGTCTAATTGAGCAGGGTCAACACGCAATACTGCAGTTTTCTCATCAATTAGTTTTTCATGTAGCATATCCATAGCCATGTTCAATGCTGCGGTACCAGTACGTTTACCAGCACGACACTGTAACATGTAAAGTTTACCTTCCTGAATGGTGAACTCGATATCAAGCATATCCTTGAACGATTTCTCAAGGGTATTGCGGATTGCATCTAGCTCTTTGTATGTTCCAGGCATTAACTCTTGCATACTGTGCAAGTGCTTGTTTTGCTCGTTCTTTGTATCGTCGTTTAGTGGGTTTGGAGTGCGGATACCAGCAACCACGTCTTCGCCCTGAGCGTTAACTAACCACTCACCGTAGAAGATATTGTCGCCAGTTGCAGGGTTACGGGTGAAAGCAACACCAGTTGCAGAAGAATCGCCCATATTGCCGAACACCATTGCCTGAACGTTAACAGCAGTACCCCAATTATCGGGAATACCCTCGATACGACGGTACGAAACTGCTTTTTTACCATTCCAACTCTTGAATACAGCTTTAATACCACCAACTAATTGCTCTTTTGCATCATCGGGGAACTCTTTACCTAACGAACTCTTAACGCGTTTCTTGAACTCTTCAGCCAAAGTCTTAAGATCATCAGCAGATAAATCTGTATCGGATTTGCAACCTTTACTGTGCTTGTACTCGTCAAGCATATCGTCAAGTTGCTTACGGATACCTTTACCATCAACTGGCTCTAGTCCTTCTGCTTTCTCCATCACCACGTCAGCGTACATCATAATTAAACGACGGTACGAGTCGTAAACAAAACGTGGGTTGTTGGTTTTCTTAAGAAGACCAGGAATTGTAGCCGAGCAAAGACCAATGTTAAGTACTGTATCCATCATACCAGGCATTGAACTACGAGCACCTGAACGGCAACTTAAAAGAAGAGCATTTTCAGAATCGCCATACTTCATTCCCATTGCCTTCTCAACATCTGCCATTGCAGTCCAAACTTGCTCCATCAAATCAGCTGGAAGCTCATTATTATTTGCATAATAATCGTTACAAGTTTCGGTTGTAATGGTGAATCCTGCAGGTACAGGAAGTCCCAATAGACACATCTCGGCCAGGTTGGCTCCTTTTCCACCAAGCAGATTTTTCATATCTGCTTTTCCTTCGGCTGTTTTGTTACCGAAGAAATAAACGCGTTTTACTTTTGACATTTATGTATCAGATTTAATTAAACTATTGATTGATATTTACTTATTAACAAACGAACACTTTGTGAGTTTACAAAATTATTAAAAAAATTGGAATGACACATTTTTGATTATCGGCTTAAGTGTTAAACAATCGCAAACGATTGAAAGCGTGAGGCAATTCGACAATTAGTGAATGAGACAATTAGACAATTTGAAAATGGTAAGATTTGAATAATATTGTGAAGTTTTAAGATTTGATAAGGCCATATCATTTCTTTGAAGTTTGACCAATAAAGATTATTTTGGTGAGGTGTTAAACTTATAATTTATATATCATTCTAATAAACATCAACGACTTAAAACAAACATAAAACCTAATAATATGAGAAACACTCGTAAATGTTTATGGCTATTGGTAATAGCATTAATGTTTATCCCTCAGTTTAACTTTGCACAAAAAGCTAAAATTACCCTTGAGGATTTGTTCAAAAAAGGAACATTTCGCTCAAAGAGCGTATATGGTTTAACATCGATGAACGATGGTGAGCATTACTCGGCCTACAATGCAAAGCGTCAGGTAGCCAAGTTCAAATACGCTACTGGTGATGAAGTTGCAACACTATTCGACCCAGCAGAATTTACAACGAACGAAGATATGAAGGAATTTGGCGGATACCAGTTTAGTCCTGCTGAAGATAAGATGCTGATTGAAACCAAAAACGACTATATCTACCGTCACTCATACACCACAATCAACTATATCTACGATTTGAAATCTAAAACGTTAACCCCGCTTTCGAAGAATGGTGCGCAGATGAATGCCACATTCTCGCCCGATGGCAACTGGGTTAGTTTTGTTCGCGACAACAATATCTATATTGTAAACCTCACCAACTTTGAGGAAACCCAAATAACAACCGACGGTCTTTACAATAATATTATTAACGGTGCGGCGGACTGGGTTTACGAGGAGGAATTTGCCCTCACAACTGGTATGCAATGGTCGCCTGATTCCAAGAAATTAGCGTTCTACCGTTTCGACGAGAGTAAGGTGAAAATGTTCAATATGACAATGTTCGAGAATAAACTTTACCCCGAGAACTATACTTTTAAGTACCCTAAAGCAGGTGAAACAAACTCTGTGGTTAGCATTCACACATACGATTTAGGTGCTAAAACTACCACTAATATAGATGTTGGCTCCGAAACCGACCAGTACATTGCTCGTATTTTCTGGACAACCAATCCAAACCAGCTAAGTATGCTAAGGCTAAACAGACTTCAGAATAAAATTGACATAATGCTAGCCGATGCAACCACTGGAAATTCAAGTATATTGTACTCCGAAACAAACAAGTATTATGTTGAGGAGCCAAACGATAATTACCTAACCTTTACCCCCGATGGTAAGAGTTTTATTATAACTTCGGAGATGGATGGCTACAAGCATATCTACCTTTACGGAATGGATGGCAAACTTATTCGCCAATTAACCAAAGGGACTAACGAGGTTACCAACATCTACGGTTACGACGCTGCAAAAAAAGTTGTTTACTACTCTGCTTACGACAACTCACCC
>ENA-UOWO01000229-UOWO01000229.1-activated-sludge-metagenome-genome-assembly--contig:-NODE-229-length-82972-cov-16.920318_pt1 | contig 82972 bp, 66 predicted proteins | sample MGYA00238148_ERZ761564 | MGnify/ENA primary metagenome ERZ761564 (study PRJEB28885, sample SAMN05720194) | activated sludge metagenome | isolation source: Anaerobic digester | place: USA...
ATTACGCACAGGCTTTGCGCAGCACCGGTGATCTGGAATCAGCGCGGCAGAATCTGGAAGAGATACTCTGGAGCAAGGTGGAGACGCCGTTAAAAGAGCGTGCGCGCAGGGAGATGCAGGCCCTGGCCGGGTGAGGTCAAGGTGGTCGGGATGGAGCTTCCAGGTCTGGTCACGCGTATGCTGAATATGCATAATATTAGTTATGTTAACATGCACCTGTTCGATAGAAAATTTCAGGCTGCTGCTCCCCTCTGTCTCGCAAAAGTCCTGCTGCGCATCTAACAGAAAAAGTGTAAACACTTGAAAAAAAAGCCGGACGGGTAATCCCATCCGGCTTTTTTTAACCGTTCACGCGGCGCCGTCTATTTAATCACCAGGCTGACCAGACGCTTCTGCACAACAAAGGATTTTACCACGGTCTTGCCCTCAAGATATCCGGCAACCTTTTCCTCCTTCAGCGCAGCCGCGATCACCATCTCATCGCTGCTCCCGGCCTCAACCTCAATCTGCCCACGCACCTTACCGTTGATCTGCACAGCGAGCTGAACTTTCTGCTGCACCAGCCATTTCTCATCCCAGACCGGCCAGCTTTGATTAAATATGCTGTAGGGTCGCCCGATCTGAGCCCAGAGCTCCTCGGCAAAATGAGGTGCAAAAGGCGCCAGCATCAAGAGTACATTCGGGATTACTTCGCTGCACAGCCGGCGATCCTGGCGGGAGGCCTCGATCTCCTGCATATAAAGTGATACTTCATTTAACAGCTCCATCTGGCGGCTTATTGCAGTATTAAAATGAAAACGCTCAAGGTCAGCTGTGCTGTTCTTGAGGGCGTAGTGCATTTGTTGCAGGACCCGGCTGAAGCGTTCATCCTCACCGCCCTGGGGAGGTTCCTCAACACTTTGCTGCACCAGACGCCAGACGCGCTTGAGAAACCGATGAATGCCGACAATCCCTTCGTCGCTCCAGTCCCCGCCCTCTTCGTATCCCCCCATGAACATCATGTACATGCGGAAGGTATCCGAGCCGTACTTTTCGACAAATCGGTCAGGATTGACGACATTGCCCCGGCTTTTGCTCATCTTGGCGCCTCTGGCCGTGATGATGCCCTGGTGCACCAGTTTTCGGAAGGGCTCATCAAAGTTGATATAGCCCATGTCATGCAGGGCTTTGGTGACGAATCGGGCGTATAACAGATGCATGACTGCGTGCTCGGCACCGCCGACGTACTGATCCACAGGCAGCCAGGCATCGGCAAGGGCGCGGTCAAAGGGCGCCGTCGCCAGCTGTGGCGTCAGGAAACGCAGGAAATACCATGAAGAGCAGACAAAGGTGTCCATGGTGTCGATTTCGCGCCGGCCCATTCGGCCGCAGCGGGGACAAGCAGCGGCGACAAAGCTGGGCGAAGTCGACAGCGGCGACTCCCCTTTTCCTGTAAAAACAACATCTTCAGGCAACAGAACCGGCAGCTCACTTTCAGGGACCGGCACCTCACCGCACTCTTCGCAGTAGATGATGGGTATGGGCGCCCCCCAGTAGCGCTGGCGCGAAATGAGCCAGTCTCTCAACTTGTAATTGATCTTGCGGCCCCCCCAGCCTTTCTCTTCGAGATAGGCGATAACCTTTCCAATCCCCGTGGTAGAGTCGGTGCCGTCGAAAGCGCCTGAATGGATCATCACACCGGGCTGTACAAAGGCTTCCTTCAGCCCCTCGGTAGAGGCCTGGCCGGTCGGGGAGATAACCTCGCGGATGGGCAGGTCATATTTTTGGGCAAAGGCGAAATCACGGCTGTCATGGGCCGGCACCGCCATGACCGCACCGGTGCCGTAAGTGACCAGTACGTAATCGGCGATCCAGATCGGCACCCGTTCCTGATTGACCGGATTGGTGCAGTAACTGCCGATGAAAACCCCGTTCTTCTCCTTTTCGGTCGAAAGGCGTTCGATCTCGCGCTGTTTGCGCGCCTGCAGGACATATTCGGCGACTGCGCCCTTGTGTTCCGGCGTGGTCAGGCGCTCGACGAGGGGGTGCTCCGGCGCCAGCACCATGTAGGTGACGCCCCAGAGGGTGTCCGGCCGTGTGGTGAAGACCTGGATATTCTCCTCCCTCCCCTCAAGCTTGAAATCAATGGTCGCGCCAACGCTCTTGCCGATCCAGTTTTTCTGCATCAGCAGGGTTTTTTCCGGCCAGTCGATAGTCCGGTGCCCCTCCAGAAGCCGTTCGCTGTAGGCGGTGGTCTTGAAAAACCACTGTTTGAGATCCTTGCTCAGCACCTCGCTTTCGCAGCGTTCGCAGTGACCGTCGATCACCTGTTCATTGGCGAGAACGGTCTTGCAGCCGGGACACCAGTTGGCCGCCTGCTGCTTGCGGAAGGCAAGGCCGTGTTCATACATCTTGAGGAAGAGCCACTGCGTCCAGCGGTAGTAATCGGGATGGCTGGTGTTGACCTCATGATCCCAGTCGTACATGGCCCCCATGGCCTCGAGCTGCTTGCGGATATTGGCGATATTTTCCGCTGTGCTGACAGCGGGATGAACGCCCTTTTTAATGGCATAATTCTCGGCCGGCAGGCCGAAAGCGTCATAACCCATGGGCTCGAAGACGTTGAAACCCTGCATGCGCTTGAAACGGGCCCAGGTATCGGTCGGGGCGTAGTTGTACCAGTGGCCAATGTGGAGGCGGTCTCCCGATGGGTAAAGAAACATCACCAGGCAGTAGAGTTTTTTCGCGGTTTCGCTCAGATCCGTCCGGTAAAGGCCGCTCTCACGCCAGCGGGCCTGCCACTTGTGTTCGATCTCGGTAAAGGTATAGTCGGAGCTCATGTGCATATTCCTGCCAATGGGTGCAAATGTTTTTAATCTTGAAATATAGGTAATATTTATTATAAAATCAAGAATTACGATGGAAAATTCATGCCAACTAAAAAGCCCATCCGGCGAAAGCCGGATGGGCTTTATGGTCGGGGCGAGTGGATTTGAACCACCGACCTCCTGGTCCCGAACCAGGCGCGCTAGCCAAACTGCGCTACGCCCCGAAAATGGATAAAAATATACAACAATTAAGCGATGATTACAAGCAAATATTTGTCTAAATACACGGACGGTGCCGCCACGGCATGCACTAGCATTCTACCACCACAGCGAACGCCAGAGCAGGCGCAGGAAAGCGAGGGTATCACGAAGATAGCGGATACGGCTCGAACTGCCGATATAACGAGTAGCGATGGGGATCTCGTCGACGCGCAGATCGAGGCGGCCAAGGCGCAGCAAGAGTTCGCTCTCATACTGAAAACCCTGTTCGCGGCAGGCGTCAAGGCCGGGAAGGGCGGTACGATAGGCGCGGAAGCCGCACTGTGCGTCATGAAAACGGGCACCGGCGAAAAGGGATAGCAAAACCGAGCTGAGGCCGTTGCTGATCTGCCGCAGGGGGGGCATGATGCCGCCTCTCCCCTGCCGCCAGCCGATGTAAAAATCAGTCTGGTGCGACCGTATAGTGCGGATAAATACCGGGAGAGCGGCGGGATCGTGCTGGCCATCCCCATCCATGGTGATGATCCAGTGATAACCCCACGCCCGCGCGGCCTTCAGGGCGGAGCGCAGCGCCTCCCCCTTGCCGTAGTTGCGGTCGTGGCGAAGGCATGACACGCCCACTCTCTGCAGCACAGCTGGCGTATCATCTTCCGAACCGTCATCGATGACCAGTATATCCAGGTCCGTCACCTTCCGCAAATCGGTGATGAGCTGCCCGAGGTGCAGCGCTTCGTTGAAGACGGGGAGGGTGATGAGGATCCGCTCATTATCCGCTGATGAATCGGGGCCATCCTGAAATCTGCGCGGGTCAGGATTCTCTGCAGGTGCGCTTCCCATGCCCGTTGCCGCCCATTCTGCGGTCAGAGGGACTTGACCCGGAATCCCTGGATAGCGGGATCATTGTTAAAGACCCACCCCACCATCTCACCGATGCGAAGGGTTTCCGCCGGGCAGGGTCCACGGCTGATATCGCTGGCATCCACATTAAAAAAGTTCTTGCAGGAATCGAACATCGCCTCGATCCGTTCTTGCCATTTGGCCATGTTTGCCGGACGCAGATCCACCCAACCCTTTCTAGCCCATGCATCTATTGTCTCAGGGGTTACATTCAATTCATCCTTGACACGGCCCGCGGGTACCTTGATTTGGGGGCCGCGCAGAAGTGTCGTGCCGTCCGCAAGCAGGATGGGGATGCCGATGGAGACGATGGTATGACGAATGGGATGATGCAGCAGGTAATTCTCCAGTTCATGGCTGATCAGAGCGGGATCCGCAGAGAGCACCTTTTTCATGCTGCGAAACTTGGTGCGCAGAAGCCAGGCTTCATACAACAGCTTGGAGAGTTCTGGCGGTCCAAGCTGCCCAAGCGCCACACTGGGGGTCTGTTTTTCGTCGCTGAGCCGCTGCATCTCTGCGATAAGGGGTTGGCGCAGCACTCCAGCCCGATAACTGGGATCCATGACGGTCGAATCCAGGGCTGTGATGACTTCATATCCGGTGGCAAAACCCTGAATTTCCATAACAACCGTGTGGGCGACCTCCTCCGGTGTCAGGTATTCCATCTGGAAGAGGGTCGTAATCGCTTCGAATTCCCCCTGGGTTAAAAAGCCGGCGGAAGCGGTCTGAATGCCAACCATGGAGAGGTCGCCACGACGGGCATACCCCACATCGGTGAAGAGCGGCAGCTGCTCACCCAGTGTTATCTTTTTCGCATGGAAGAGGCCAACCGGGCTGCCGTCGCATTCTACAGTGCGAAAATTAATCATACGGCTGCTGACCAGGGCGCCGATCTTGACCTCTTTGACCACCGGCGCTCCGGGGGTTCTCGCCATGCTGAAAAGCAGACCGGTCTGACCAAAGGCGAGGATCGTCCGTTCCATTTTTAAATTTAATTCCCTGTCATGCAGCCCTGTATAGGGATTTTTAAAGCCCATTCCACCCATACCCGTAAGACCGATCTTCAGGTAGAGACTGGTGCCAACATCACACATCGCTTCGTAGAGGATACGGACATGCTGGATCAAGAGGGGCAGCGGTTGATAGACCAGCATGTGTTCGATTCGATCAATGGCCCGCGAGGACAATCGGACCTCGTCATGCAGCCGGCGTTTGCCGCGCAGTGACCGCAAGTCACGGGCGATCACCTCAGGATCCCAGCGCTCCCGCAAGGCAGCGATCAGGGGCGCGGTCGGCACGGCGTCGATGATGATATCCGGTTTGTACTTGTGGATCAGGTCATTGAGTAAATTCTTTTTACCAGCATCTTCAGGAGCCTCGCAGAGATCCGCAATCATCTGCGCAATGTTTTCATGGACCGTTCTCAATTCCTTGTGAGATTTTCCACGCCATGAGCTGAGTAAAAAAAGATTGCCCCAGGCGCCGTCGAAGGTGACCTTGGGGAATTCCTTGCGCAGGCTCTCCAGAGAGCGGCGCATGCTGGACTGGTGCAGGGAGACAATGATGATGGTTTTGGGTTCCAGATCGCGCGCCAGACGGCGCGCCACCTGAAAGCCCAACACGCCGCTCCCCCCCAGTACCATGACACGTCTGGATTTGCTATTCATGAACATTACCCCACGTTATTGATTACTGCAAGTTATAATAATAACATATCATTCTGCGGGCCAGTTGTTGACTTCGTCGATCAGCGTCTGAACGATTTCATCCTCGGCGATCTTGCGGACGATTTGTCCCCTCTTGATGAGCACGGCGCTGCCCCGTCCACAGGCCACACCGATATCTGCTTCCCGGGCTTCGCCAGGGCCGTTGACGACGCAGCCCATCACGGCCACAGTGAGGGGTATGCGGATATGCGCGAGCCCGGCCTCCACCCTTTCGGCGATGTTGACCAGATCGACCTGGGTCCGTCCGCAGGTCGGACAGGAGATCAGGGTGATGCCCTGTTCAACCAGGTTGAGGCTTTTGAGTATATGCCGGGCGGCGATGACCTCCTCGATGACATCACCGGTCAGGGAGACGCGCAGGGTATCGCCGATGCCCTGGTGAAGCAGAATGCCCAGGGCAACAGCCGATTTGATCGTCCCCGATTTGACCGTTCCGGCTTCGGTGACCCCGATATGGAGGGGCAGATCGCACTCCTCGGCGGCGAGCTGGTAGGCGGCGATGGTCCTGAGCACATCCGATGATTTCAGAGAAAGGACCAGATCTTCGGCGCCGAATTCACGGCAGAGATCGACGTTGCGCATGGCGCTGCGCACGAGGGCGCGCACCGTCGGCCCCCCCTCCTGCTGCAGAATCTCCTTTTCGACCGAGCCGGAATTGACGCCGATGCGGATGGGAATCCGGCACGCGACCGCCTTTTCCACCACCTGCCGGACCTTGTCGCGCGCGCCGATGTTGCCGGGATTGATGCGGATTTTATCGGCGCCTCCATCCATGGCGCCGAGGGCGAGACGATAGTCGAAATGGATATCCGCTACCAGGGGCAGGGGCGAGCGTTTTTTGATCTCCTCAAATGCGGGCAGGGCGTTGGCATTGGGAATGGCCAGTCTCACCAGCTGGCAGCCCGCCTCTGCCAGACGGCCGATCTGCAGCAGTGAGCCCTCCACATCCGTGGTCTTGCTGTTGAGCATGGACTGGATGACGATCGGGGCCTCCCCGCCCATGGCCAAAGGCCCGATCTGCACCTGCCGGCTTTTGCGGCGTGTGATGGCGATCTCGCTCATGGTCTGGCCGTCACTGGATGACTCCCATCTGCCGGCCGATGGCGGTAAAAGCCGAGACGGCCTTGTCGAGATCCTCCGTTTCGTGGGCTGCGGAGATCTGCACGCGGATGCGCGCCGCCCCCCTGGCGACCACCGGATAGCTGAAGCCGATGACGTAGATCCCCTCTTCGAGCAGCCGGTCGGCCATTTCGTGGGCGAGGCGCTCCTCATAAAGCATGATCGGCACGATGGGATGCACCCCGGGACGGATGGCAAAGCCCGCGGCGCTCATTTTTTCACGAAAATAAGCAGTGTTGCGCTCAAGCTTGTCGCGGAGCGTGGTGGTCTCCGTGAGCATCTCAAGTACCGCGATGGTGGCGCCGGTGATAGCCGGGGCGAGCGAGTTGGAAAAGAGATAGGGGCGGCTCTTCTGGCGCAGATAGTCGATCATCTCTTTGTGGCCGGCGACGCATCCCCCCATGGCGCCGCCCAGGGCCTTGCCGAAGGTGGTGGTGATGAGGTCCACGCGCCCCTGCACCCCGCAGTACTCGATGGTGCCGCGGCCGTTCCGGCCCATGAAGCCGGTGGCATGGCTGTCATCGACCAGCACCAGCGCCTGGTATTTCTCCGCCAGATCGCAGATCTCGGCCAGACGGGCGATATCTCCGTCCATAGAAAAAACTCCGTCCGTGGCGATAAGACGGAAACGGGCGCTCCGGCTCTCTTGCAGCTTGGCCTCGAGATCGGCCATGTCGGCATGCTGGTAGATCAGGCGCTGGGCCTTGGCCAGGCGGATGCCGTCGATGATCGAGGCATGATTGAGACTATCGGTGATGATGGCGTTGTCCGGCCCCATGAAGGGTTCGAAAACCCCGCCATTGGCATCGAAACAGGCGGCGTAGAGAATGGCGTCATCCGTGCCGAGGAAGGCGGCCACCTTTTCCTCAAGCTCCTTGTGGATGGCGAGGGTGCCGCAGATGAAGCGGACCGAGGAGATTCCATAGCCCCAGCGTTCGATGCTCTTGCGGGCAGCTTCGACGACCCTGGGGTGGTTCGCCAGGCCGAGATAGTTATTGGCACAGAAATTGAGCACCTCGCGTCCTCCCCTGACGGCAATGCGGGCACCCTGGGGGGTCGTGATGATGCGCTCCTGTTTATAAAGGCCGGCCTGGCGGATTTCGCCTAGCAGCCCTTCAAGTTCCTGTTGTATAGCGCCGTACATATGGCCTCCGATTGTCGCTGCTTATCCGATCTCGAGGACCACCTTGCCGCAGTTGCCGGAGAGCATGGCATCGAATCCCTGCTGGAATTCGGCGAACTTGAGGCGGTGGGTCAACACCGGAGCGATATTGAGTCCGCTCTGGAGCATGGTCTGCATTTTGTACCAGGTTTCAAATATCTCGCGCCCGTAGATCCCCTTGAGATGGAGCCCCTTGAAAATGACCTGATCCCAGTTGATCTGGGTGCTGTTGGGCAAGAGTCCGAGCAGGGCGATGCGGCCGCCGTGATACATGTTTTCCAGCATGCCCTCAAAGGCGGCGGCATTGCCAGACATCTCAAGGCCGATGTCAAAACCGACCATGCCCAGTTCCCGGACGGCATCCCCGATCTCCTGCCGGGCGACGTTGATGGCCAGGGTAGCGCCCAGCTTGCGCGCCAGTTCTAGCCGGTATTCATTGACATCAGTGATGACCACATTGCGCGCCCCAACATGCTTGCAAATGGCGACCGCCATACAGCCGATGGGCCCGGCCCCGGTGATGAGAACGTCCTCTCCGACCATATCAAAGCTGAGGGCGCAGTGGGTAGCATTGCCGTAGGGATCGAAGAATGCGGCGATTTCCGAGGGGATCGAGTCCGCGACATGCCAGGCGTTGCCGGCCGGCAGGCAAAGGTATTCGGCGAAACAGCCGTCCCGATTGACGCCGACGCCGACAGTGTTGGTGCAGAGATGGCGGCGGCCGGCGCGGCAGCTCCGGCAGAGGCCGCAGACGATGTGCCCTTCCCCCGAGACCCGGTCGCCGATCTCGTAGCCGACCACATTCTGCCCCCTGGCAGCGACGACGCCGACAAATTCGTGCCCGATGGTCATGGGTGTTTTGATGGTGCGCTGCGACCACTCATCCCACTTGTAGATATGCAAATCAGTGCCGCAGATCGCCGTATGGGTAACCTTGATGAGCAGATCATTATTACCGTAGGCTGGCACAGGGACCTCTTCCATCCAGATCCCCATCCCCGCCTGCTTCTTGACCAGCGCCTTCATTAACATACCATTAGTCCCTCATTTACATGATTCACTTAAAGCGTGGATTACCTGATCAGCAGCATCTTCACCACTTGCGCGGGCTCTCCACGCAGGCATGCGAAATAAAGTCCCGAAGGCAGTGCATTGCCGCTGCGGTCTCGCGCCTCCCAGATCACCTCATGAGGACCGGCACGACACCCCGCGAAAGTGAGGCGGTCGACCTCCACGCCTGCCGCATTATAGATTACCACAATCGTCTCTCCTTCCCCTTCAGCCGGGAAGGAGCAGGGGATGACCGTCCGGCTGTTGAAAGGGTTGGGATAATTCTGTCCCAGGATAAAGCGAAGGGGCTGCTGTTCGTGTGCGCCTGCTGCGGCGATCCCGCTGGTGATCTCGCCGGTTCCGCCCGATTCTCGGTAGCGGGCGGAGAATTCCTGGCTGTAAAGGTTGGCGAGATGGCGGTCGTGGATGATCAGGGTGTTTTCGTCGTTGCGGGTATTAGCCGCATTGCTCCAGTTATGGGATCCGGTGACGACAGTCGGATCGGAACTGGCGTGGTTGGCGTCGACGATGAGGTATTTATGATGAAGGTCGGCGCTGAGGATATCGAGGTGAACATCGGCCGGCGGCGTCCAGGCGGTGGAGCCGCTGCCGGCCATGGCGTCATAGACGCTGTAGTCACTCGAAACGCTGCTGCGGTCGAAGACGCCGCGAATGGTCAGGCCCGGAATGGCGGCAAACTGGCTGCGCATGGCGTTCAGGATGGTGTTCTGGGTGAAGGCGAGGATGCAGAAATCGAGGCTGTAGTCGGCGCTCTGGATGGCGCTGATGATCCGGCTCTCGGTGTTGTCGGAGGGGCTCATGTACTGCTCGATCCAGCGCCCGCCGATATTGAAGCGGTGGGGAGTGTTGTCGGTTTTCCTCGCTCCGAAGCGGGAGAGCAGGGGATTGGGCAGCTCCGTCTGGCTGCCCCACATCTCGTTGAATTCGATGGTATAGGCCGCACACAGGCTCTCGTCCTGGATGAGGAGCATATTCTCGCCATTTTTGGTCGCGCCGGCGAGCGAGGCATTGCTTGAGCCTGTCCAGAGATAGTCATCGGCGCCTGAACTCTTGTCGCGATGGTCGATGATGACAAATTTGTTATGGCTTGCTGCCGTGCTGTCGTTGACTCCGTAAAGATCGTCAATGACCGGTATGCCGGCTTGCTTGAGCCAGGTGATGCGATCGTTGTTTGAAGTATTGGCGGCATCGTCGCAGATGAAGCGTACGCTCACCCCCCGGCGTTTGGCGTTGACCAGAGCCATGGCGATGTCGGCATGCGTGAATGAGTAATAATGGGCGTCGATGGAGTAGCGGGCCTGGTTGATGCGCTCGACGATGATGGTGGAGAGGTCGGTGTTGCCCCGCGCGGTTTCCCGCCAGGCCTTGCTGGCGTCGACCGAGCGGGTGAAAAAAACCTCGATGCTGCCGCTTGAGCCTCCGGAGGCGGTCATGAAGAGCAAGGAATCGGAGATCATCGTGCCCGCCGAGTCGCTCGACCAGGCGCAGGCGCGGTAGAGGCTCGCCGGTTCAAGCCCCTCGAGGAGGACATTGTGGTCGGTGACGAGGTTTGAATCACCGGCGGTCCGTTCCCGAAAGGAAGCGCTGCCGAAGCGCACCAGGGAGGTGGCGGGACGGTCAGTTTGCCACGACAGCAGGACGGCGCGGGGATTGATTTCAGCCTCCTGCAGGGGGCGTACCAGCAGGGGGGCGCCGCGCGAGATGATATCGCTGCTGTAGCGGGGCATGATACGATACCCCCCCCTGCCGACCGGCGGCCGGGTGCTGGTGTCGACCTGCTTGAGGATGCCGATGAGGTCGAAATGGCCGTCTGGAAGCGAGGGCAGGCCGGCATCCGGATCGAGGTAGAGCTGGGCGGAGCCGGTGGCGTCGCTGATGGTGTAGAGATCACCCCCGGAACCGGTGACCGCGACATGATCGACGCGGATGAGGCGGCTTTCATTGGGTTCCGAGTTGTCCGCTTTAAAGGTGCCGGCGACCTCGGCGCAGGTCAGGAGCAGGGGCTCCGGCAGGCTCTGGCTGCCGGCCAGCAGGGTGATCTCGGTGGGTTCCTTGATATAGGTCAGTCCATAGAGATGACTGATGGGACCAGTAACCCTGATCAGATCGCCCAGCTGGACAAAGGCCAGATCCCCTCTGGTAGAAAAAAGGTGTATGCCGGCGGTGCTGTCCTGGATGACGACATCGAAGGTGGTGGGTGAAAAGAGCCCGGAGGGCACGGTCACCACACCGGAGACGGTCACCACGGTGTTGATCGTATAGGGCGAGGCCGGTCTGCCGGCGGCATCATTACGGTGCAGGTTGATGATATCGATGGAAAAAAGCGGGGTTGTAATGAAAAGCAGGAGACCGGTGAAGAGGGAAAAACAGTGATTCTTTTTCATCAAGGTTCCAATCTGCAGGCAACATACTCCGAATAAGACCTGATCCTGCGTGACCATCGCAGACAGTCTGGTGTTGCATATAAATATAGCTATTACCCCACTCTTTGTCAACACTAAAACCGCCCTAAAAAAAGGTTGCAGATGTGCCGGAAGGTTCGTAAATTTAGGCCGTTTAATATTGTTAATTCGATTTAAATTTACGGCTTGTGCCGGGATAAAGCATGGATATCTCACATGATCTCCTGACCCAGGAATACATCGAGGTCATCCGCGATCTGGAGAAGAAGAACCGCGTTGCCAGGATCAAGGATATCGCCTCGGTGCGCGGCGTGACCTGCGCCAATGTCTCGGTAGCCATGACCAATCTGGCCCGAAAAGAGCTGGTCGTGCATGAGCAGTATGGCCATGTCGTCCTTACCAGCGCCGGCCGGCGTCTGGCGCGCAATCTCGAGAAACGACACCTGGCCATCAGGCGGTTCATGACCGATGTGCTCGGTCTGGAAACCGAACTGGCGGAGAGCGAAGCCTGCAAGCTGGAGCATGTTATGAGTCCCCTGGCCATGCAGGCGATCAGCAGATTTCTGCTTTTCGTCGAACGCTGCCCCAAACGCGACCGGGAAAATGTCGTCCTGTTTCGTTTGTGTGGTCTTTTCGGCGACAGCGCTGCCGATTGCAGCGAGTGTGCCCAAGAGGGCAATGAAGAGGAGAATCCGGCTGAAGATGAATTTTAGATTTCGGCACTGCGAGCACAAACGGACGAAATCCAGCGCCCTCCGCCTCTCCGAGATGCACACCGGCCAGCACGGAAAAATTGCCGAGATTATGGGCGGCTGGCATCTGCGTCAATCCCTCAATCAGGTGGGCATCCATGTCGACGATGAGTTCGTCGTCGAACGCGGTGCGCATCTCGGCGGCCCCATACTGATCCAGATTAACTCGGCCCAAATCGCCCTCGGACATGGCATGGGCCAGAAAATTATAGTCTGCCTCAATGAAAACCGACAAAACTGATCCTGACCTTTCTTTGCACCCCGACACGCCCTCCCATCCGGAGGATGAACATCCTCGTATTATCCTGCTCGGCCAGCCCAACAGCGGTAAAAGCACCATTTTCAACCAGGTGGCGGGATATCGCTCGATTACCACCAATTTTCCCGGCGCAACCGTCGAATTCACCAACAGCCACATCCGCATCGACGGCCAGACCTGCGATCTCATCGATCTGCCGGGCGTCTACTCCCTCACCGCCCTCGATAATGCCGCGCGGGAGACCAAACGCTATCTGCTCGAAGAGCCCGTTTCCCTGATCATCAATGTCATCGATGCCTCTCTCCTCTGCCGCAGTCTTGAGCTGACCCTGCAAATCATCGAACTGGGAAAACCGATGGTGATCTGCCTGAATATGATCGATGAGGCGGAGAGAAAGGGCATCAACATCGATGAAGCGCGCCTGAGTGCACTCCTGGGTGTGCCGGTGGTCTCCACCAATGCCGCTCAGGGGGTTCGCATTCACGAGCTCTTCATGGCGGTTTTTACTACACTGGAGGCTCCCATCCGGCCGCGCACCCCACTGATGAGCCGCCATGTCGAACAAACCGTGCAGACCCTGGCCGATCAGCTGCAGGAGTGCCCCGCCGTGCCCTGCATATCGCCCCGCCTGCTGGCCATCAAGCTGCTGGAGGGCGATCCCTATTTCACGGTCTGGCTCAACCAGGATAAAAACGGCATCTGCGCACGGGTGAAGGAGCTGCAGCAGACCCTCGAGGAGGCCCATGGCCAACCGGCCGACTCGGTGATCTCGGCGGAGCGGCACGCCCTCTCCATGGGTTTGTTTGAGGAATGCACTACTCTTGTTCATCCCCAACATTCCTGGCACTCCTGGCGCGCCCATCTCGACCGGGCCGTGATGCACCCCTTCTGGGGATACATCATCATGGCTGCCGTCCTTTTCACCTTTTTCAATCTGATTTTCAAATTCGGGGCAGTCCTGGAACAACCGATCCTCGCCTTTTTCGCGCACAGCGAGCACTGGCTGGCCACCCTTCTGCCGGCGGGTTCACTCGGATTCAGCCTCATCAAAGGCATCATGCAGGGGTTGGCAGGTGGAACTGCCATCGTCCTGCCCTATCTGATCCCCTTTCTGATCGGCATGTCCCTGATCGAGGATATCGGATATCTACCGCGCATCGCCTTCCTCATGGACAATTTCATGCACCGCCTCGGGCTGCATGGGACCTCCGTCGTGCCCGGGATCCTCGGCTATGGCTGCAGTGTACCCGCGGTCATGGCCACGCGCATCCTCCCCAGCGCCCGCGACCGCTTCATCGCCGCCGTTGCCGCCATCCTGGTCCCCTGTTCAGCGCGCATGACCATCATCCTCGGCCTGGTCGGCTACTACCTGGGGGGAACCGCCGCCCTGTTCATCTATATTCTCAATCTGGTGGTGATCACCGTGGTGGGGACGGTGATGGCGCGGCTGATGCCGGAGGAGTCGCCGGGGATGGTGCTGGTCATCCCATCCTACAAGCGGCCGGAACTCAAGACCGTTCTCGCCAAGACCTGGCTGCGCAGCAAGGATTTTGTCATCTTCGCCTGGCCGATCCTCATCGCCGGCAGCCTCGTGCTCAGCCTGGTCGAGGTCTTCGGCTGGGATCAGATCATCACGGCGCTGCTCTCGCCGCTGCTCAGGCTGCTCGACCTGCCTGCCGAAGTGGGCATGACCCTCATCTTCGGCATTCTGCGCAAGGAGCTTTCGATGATCATGCTCATCCAGGCGCTGGGCACTACCAATGTGGCCAGCGTGATGAGCTCCACCCAGATTCTCGTTTTCACTGTTTTTGTGGTCTTTTATTTTCCATGTCTCGCCACCTTTGGTATTCTGGGGCGTGAAGTGGGCTGGCCACGTGCGATCGCAGCCTCTCTGCTGACCTTTTTCCTTGCGGTTCTGCTCGGGGTGTCGGCCAGATTGCTCGGTCCACTGTTTTTCTAATTCATTCGCCGTTTTGCCATGAAAGGAGTCTAGATGAAGCGAACGATTCTTCTGCTGCTCTTTACGGTGCCGTTGTTTGCTCAGAGCGGCAGGGTTACCGGGGTGGTCGTCGACCAGGCCACCGGCAAACCCCTGCACGGGGCCAATGTCTTCTGCCGCGAAATCAACATCGGAGCAGTCACGGATGGTGCCGGGGGGTTCCGGTTCGATCACCTGCCTTTGGGCCAGCACACCCTCCGCGCCGCTTTTATCGGCTATCGTCCTGCCTTCAAGATGGTGCAGGTTGGGCAGGAAATCAGCGAGCTGCGTTTTGAACTTACCACCTCCCCCCTGCCGGTGATGGATATGACCATCACCATGCCGCGTTATGCTACCACCCTGAGCGAATCCGCCCTGCCCTTGAGTGTGGTGAGCAGCGAAAAGCTGGAGAGCACGGCCCCGACCACCGTTTCCGACGCCCTGCAGAGCGAGCCGGGGATCGCCCTGCAGCGGGACGGCATCTGGGCCACCAGCGTCAGCATCCGCGGGCTCGGCCGCAACAGCATCGTCACCCTGATCGACGGCAATCGCATTGATACGGCGACGGATCTCGCCTCCGGGCTCTCCATGTTCGACATGCAGGAAATCGAACGCATCGAGGTGATCAAGGGGGCTGCATCGGCTCTCTACGGTTCCGGCGCCATGGGGGGTGTGATCAATGTCATCAGCCGGGATGGCTGGTACCAGGAGACCCCTTACTGGCATGCGCGCCTGATGAGCAGATACGCCAGCGTCAACAACAGTGGGCAGGGTCACATCACCCTCAATGCCGGCGGCAGCAAGTGGTACGGTCAGTTCAGCGGCGCGCTGCGCAAGGCAGACGACACCGAAACCCCCACTGGCATGCTGGAAAACAGCCAGTATCGCGATAACAACCTCTCGGCGCGGCTCTCCCTGCGGCCCTTGCAGAACCATGAGCTCAAGTTCAACTACCAGCGCTTTTATGCGGAGGATGTGGGCATGCCGGGCGGATATCCGGTCTTCTCGAGCAGCGCTACGGTGCGTTATCCCTTTGAAAAGCGCGAGCTCATGAGCGGCGAATATATCGCCAGCCATATTTCGCGCCATCTCCAGCAGCTTTCCGTCAAGCTCTACAATCAGAAAATCTGGCGCGACGTCGAGAACATCCCGCACACCGTCACTTCGATCCCCGCCAGCGGCACGCAGCCGGCGCGCAAGGTCAACGCCCTGCGTATACTTCCCGGCGCCACCCATGATCTGAACGGCCTGCAGGTGCAGGGGGATTTTTTCCCGGGCAAACACCACCTTCTCATCGCCGGCCTCGACGCCTGGCAAAAAGCCTATGAAGGTTATCGCACCAAGGAAACCCGGATCGACATCCTCAATCCGGATGGCTCGGTTAAAAAGAGCACCTTCCGCACGATCGGCGAAGCCCCCCTTCCGGATGCCACCTACAGCAGCATCGGCCTCTATGCCCAGGATGAATGGCGGCTGCTGGAGGAACGGTTGATCCTGGGACTGGGCGGACGCATCGACCAGATCAAAACCGAGAACGATCAGACCCTTAACCCCCTCTATGAAATCGTCGACGGAGTGCGTAACAATGCGCCAGCCGGTCAGATAGTGCTCTGGCCGGAGGAATCCGCCACCGACCATTCATGGAGCGGCAATTTTTCACTGCTCTATCGCATCAGGGAACAAATGGATTTGACCCTGAATCTGGGCCGCTCCTTCCGCGTTCCTTCACTCGAAGAGCGTTATCAGTACATCGACCAGGGCAGCCTGGTCAAGGTGGGCGACCCTGATCTGGAGCCTGAGCAAGGGGGTTTCACCGACCTCGGCCTGCGCATCTGGTCCGACCGGTTGCAGCTGCAGGTGAACGGCTTTTATAATCGCATGAACAATCTGGTAGCGGAGATGCCCGGAAGTTACGAGAACCGCAAGGCCCTGCTCAAGACCAACATCGGCAGGGCGGAACTGTACGGTTGCGACGCGCGGATCGATTTCAAGCCCGCGCAGGGATGCGCCATCTGGGCCCGTGCGGCCTATGTGCACGGTGAGGATCTGCGAACCAATAAACCCCTGTCACAGATCGCCCCGCTCAATGGCAGCATCGGCTACCACAACGGCTGCCTCAACTGGCTGTCCATCGATCTCTCTGCCATGATGTTCGCAACCCAGGAACGTCTGGCGGACGGCGAGGTGCGGACACCCGGATATGTCTACTACAACTTTTATCTCAACAGCCGTGCGATACCGCTGGGCAGCGCCAGGGGCTTCCTGACCGTCGGTGTCGAGAACATCACCAACCGCGCCTTCAGGAACCATCTGTCGACTAATCGCGGACTGGTCGCCATCGAGCCGGGGCGCAACTTTACCGCCACCTGGCGGATGGAGATTTAACAAAAAGGGCTGCTCAAAAGCAGCCCTTTTCTTTATTCACTACCGGTGGATGCCCGCTTTTTGGGGCTGGAGGGAAAAAGGAGGAGCACCCCCATCAACGCGCCATAGCCGCTGCTGATGAAGGGATTGCCGGTGATGGGGCAGCTGCCGGTGCGGCAGCCGATAAAATAATAAAATGCGAAACCGCCAGCGGCGCCGATCAGGGCACCGAGGGCGAGACGAAGATATCTGTTCATATTCTATCCTTACAGTTTTGGATGCGGCCCAACTGACCGCGATCAGGATGCTCAGGAAAAACCGCCGCTGCCGCACCCGGGCGAAGGAGAAACACAGCCGGATGAGCCGCTTTTGGCGGAGGCGGCGATAGCCGAAAAGAGCTTTTCGGGTTTTGGCGCAGCACAGAGCGGGCACTGCAGATCCGAACCATCAGCGCCCATGCGCTGAAAGACCTCAAAGCGATGACCGCAATCGCTGCATCTATACTCGTAGATTGGCATCTAAACTATTCCTTTTATGCACTTTCCCTCTCCTCATCGCCTCTATCCCTTTTCTCTTCCTCCGGAAGAGCACAAGAGGCTGACATTCAGGTCGGAACGCCCAGCCGCGGCAGGACGAACCGGACCAGGATGAACCAGACCGCAAACAAAGCAAGTATGCCCAGACTGTCCATGGCGTCTCCTTATGTTACAGACAAGAATTGGATGCAGAATGAGGAAAAAGGGTTCACGCGATTTTAAAAGAGGGGCAGGGTGCCCTGCATGGGCGGGAGCGTGACAAAACCACCGAGCTCGGGATAATGCTCCGCAAGCTCAGGGGGAACTTGCGGTTTGGCCTCTGTGAGCAGGGCCAACAGCTGCAGGCTGTTGACTACCGCCTGGCCCTTAAAGTGATTATTGAAAACAACGGCGGTTTTTTCGGTTTCAGGAAGGGTTTCCTTGATTCTGGGTAGCCATTCGCCCAGCTCGTCAGAGTTATAAAGATAGTCGTAGCGCTGATTACGACCTGCTCCCTCCCTGAACCAGTTCTGGTAATTGCGGCCATGAAAGCGGTAATAGGCGATATGAGTTGTGGCCAGGCTGGCCGGTCCCATCGAGTCGCCGATGACAGGCTGGTCGATGTTCACCCAGCCGATCTTTTCCCGCCGCAGCAGAAGAATAAGTGCGGGATCCTGCCAGGAGTTGTGACGGAATTCGACATGACAGGGATAGGGACGGAGAGCGCAGACGATTCGTTCGAGCTGTGCGAGGTGCTGCTCCGATTTTTTAAAACTCCAGGGGAACTGGACCAGCACAGTCAACAGCCTCTCCTTCTCAAGGAGGGGTTCAAGCAGCCTCTTGAATGCGGTCATCTCCCCCCCGATGGCCGGTTCCGGCTCGTGGGTGAATCCCTGCCAGAGCTTGATAATGAACCGGAATCGGGGGTTATGAGCGCTCTGCTTGAGCCAGTTGTGCGCAGAGCCCGGATCGGGTATGCGATAAAAGCTGCTGTTGACCTCGACCAGATCGAGAAAGTCGGCGAGGAAAGCGAGCTCATGCTGGGCCCGGGCGGGGCGTCGGGGATAGACGATTCCCTTCCAATCCTCGTAATGCCAGCCCGCCGGCCCGATGAGAAGAGATGGGGGTGTCGTGGCGCTGCCTTTCATGCTGATTTGAAAAAACAGGGGCGGTCTGCGGACCGCCCCAGTTGCCTTCACTTATGCTGGAAACGGCGCTCAGCCGCGTCACAGTTCGAGCCGGTGTGCATCTGCCACAGTCAGATGCACGACAGCTGTGGTTTGCGGATTACTTCTTGCCTTGCTCCGGTTTGGGTACCATCTTGATCGTTTCAAGCATCGGCTTGATCAGGTCAATCGGCAGGGGGAAGACGATGGTGGAGTTGTTCTCCGTTGCGATTTCGCTCAAGGTCTGCAGATAACGCAGTTGCAGGGACTGGGGATGTTCAGCCATGATCTCCGCCGCCTTGGCCAGGGTCTTGGAGGCCTGATATTCGCCGTTGGCGTGGATGACCTTGGCACGGCGTTCGCGCTCGGCCTCCGCCTGTTTGGCCATTGCTCTCTGCATCTCCTGGGGCAAGTCGACATGCTTGACCTCGACGAGAGTGACCTTGATGCCCCAGGGCTCGGTCTGGGCATCGATGATGGTCTGCAGTTCGCGATTCAGTTTTTCGCGCTCGGCGAGAAGATCGTCCAACTCGGCCTGACCAAGGATCGAACGCAGGGTGGTCTGGGCGATCTGCGAGGTGGCATAGAGATAATCCTCCACCTGTACCACCGCCTTTGCGGGATCCATAACGCGGAAATAGAGCACGGCATTGACCTTGACGGAAACATTATCCTTGGTGATGACATCCTGGGTCGGGATATCCATGGCGATGGTGCGCAGACTGACCTTGATCATCCGGTCCACCAGGGGAATGAGGATGAAGATGCCGGGGCCGCGCGATCCCACCAGGCGGCCTAAGCGGAAAACCACCGCGCGCTCATATTCACGCAACACTTTAATCGCACTCAGCAAAAACAGCACAACAAGGATAATTACAATCGTAATGGGCTGCAGAGTCATAGGACCTCCTTGCATGTAATGGGATGAGTTGCTTAAATGGACGATTCCTTTTGCGAGTGCTGAGGACGGACAGTCAGCACCAGACCATCGACATGGACCACTTCGATCGATGCTCCTTTGGCCACCTCCTGATCGGAGCGCGCCTGCCAGATTTCCCCCTGCACCTTGACCTCGCCCTCCTCATTGGAGAGGCGTGTGAGAGCGACGCCGTGGGCGCCGATGAGCCCCTCCTGACCGGTGGTCGGCCGGCTCAGGCGCGCCTTCAGGGCCAGACCGAGGGCGAAGACGAAAAAAGCGGCGGTTGCCAGGGCGAAGGTGAGGGCAACCCGCCAGTCCACGCGCACGGGGAAGCCCGGGGCCTCGTCGAAAAGCATGATCGCTCCGAGGAACATGGAGACAATTCCACCCATAGTGAGAATTCCGTAGCTTGTCACCTTGACCTCCAGAATGAAGAGTAGAATGGCGAAGAGGAGGAGCAGCAGTCCGGCGGTATTCAAGGGCAGGGTCTGCAGGGCGAAGAAGGCCAGAATAATAAAAATGCCGCCGGCTACGCCCGGAACGATCGAGCCCGGATTAGATAGTTCAAAGAAGAGACCGTAGACGCCGAGCATGAGCAGGATGTAGGCAATGGTTGGATTGGAGATTTTGTATAAAATCCGGTGCTGCCAGGTCATCGGCATTGAAATGACCTGGGCATTGCGCGTCTTGATCACCCGGGTGCCATCGTCGGTCTGCACCTCACGGCCGTCGAGGGCCTGCAGGAGTTCAGCCTCATCCTTGACGACCAGGTCGATGATTTTCTTTTCCAGCGCCTCCTTTTCTGTGATCGAGACGCTCTTGCGCACCGCCATTTCGGCCCACTCCGGATTTCTCCCCCGCTTCTCGGCGATGCTGCGAATCCAGGCTGAGGCGTAGTTGGTGACCTTTTCAGTCATTACCTTTGAGGTATCGGCTCCTCCCCCGGCGCTGACCGGGTGTGCCGCGCCGATGTTGGTCCCCTCGGCCATAACCGCGACATGGCAGGCCAGGGTGATAAAAACCCCGGCAGAGACAGCCCCTGAGCCGCTTGGGGCGACGAACATCACGACCGGCACCTTGGCGGCGAGAATCTCCTTCACGATCGTTTTGGTCGATTCGAGCAGTCCACCCGGTGTGTCCATCTGGATGATTACGCAGGTGCACCCTTCCTTTTCGGCCTTTTCGATGGCCTTGACAATATACATGGCGGATACAGGATTAATATCGCCGTCGATGGTAATTTTGAGCACCTCCGTCTCTTCTGCAGCGGCGGATGCAAAACCAGCGGCCACGGCACCGAGCACGAACATGAAAAGGAGTATGCGCGATATATTCATAGGCTTTTTCCAGGTTATTGAGGAACGCGTCCTGATGCAATGTAGCCATTGGCGGTGAGAAAAGCAATGCTTTTCGGCCGGCATTATACGGACGCAGAGTGTGATTCGGGCTGCAAAATGGCGCACATTTCGCTTGACTTTTGCGCCCAATTATGCAATATTGGAGTAGGTGCAACTCAGAACATTGCCCTGTATGATGGTACCCGGTTTTTTTGAACCAACACCTTCAAAATGGGAGCTCAGCTCTTAAGCGTGTATTACAGGCCTCCGCTCTTCTTCGGAAGAGCCTGCGTGGAAGTAAAAAATGCTTAGGCGGCCCCCACCGTAATGAACGCGGTTCATTACAGCCTGGTACTGCGTACAGGGTTTTTTATTCCCATCCCTCCTTACCGCTCCGCCTCTCCCCTTTATCAACCGAACTGCAGCCTGTCCAGGCTGCGATACTGTATGGCCTCGCTCAAATGGAGCGGCTGAATAGCCTCGCTGCCAGCCAGATCGGCGATGGTGCGTGAGACCTTGAGAATGCGGTCATAGGCTCGAGCGGAGAGCCCGAGTTTATGTATTGCCGTCTTGAGCAGCCTCTCTCCCGCCTCGTCGATGATGCAGTATTTATACAGCTCGCGGGAATCCATGCGGGCATTGCAGAAGAGGTGCGGATAGTGGCTGAAGCGCTCGATCTGGACCTTTCTGGCCCCGGCTACGCGCTGACGGATGGCCGCGGAGGGCTCGCCTGAGGGTCTGGCGGTCAGATCGCGATATTTGACCGCCGGAACCTCGATATGGATATCGATGCGGTCCATCAGGGGGCCGGAGATGCGCGAGAGGTACTGCTTGATCTGCTGACCGGTACAACCGCAGTTGTGCTCCGGATCGCCATAAAAGCCGCAGGGGCAGGGGTTCATCGCGGTGGCAAGCATGAACTCCGCAGGATAAGTGAGGCTGGTGAGCGCCCTTGAAATGGTCACCTGCCCCTCCTCGATGGGCTGGCGCATCACCTCGATGACGTTCTTGCGGAATTCCGGCAATTCGTCGAGAAAGAGAACGCCATGGTGGGCGAGGCTGACCTCACCCGGTTTCGGAACATTGCCTCCCCCAATCAGGCCGACGTCGCTGATGGTGTGATGGGGCGAACGGAACGGGCGGGTAGTGATCAGGGCCTCATCGGGGTGCAAGAGGCCGGCCACGGAGTGAATTTTGGTCGTCTCCAGGGCTTCGGCCAGGGTCAGATCCGGCAGGATCGAAGGCAGCCTTTTGGCGAGCATGGTTTTCCCGGATCCCGGCGGACCGATCATGATGATGTTGTGTCCCCCGGCAGCGGCCACCTCAAGGGCGCGTTTGACATGCTCCTGCCCTTTCACATCCTGAAAGTCGTGGCTGTATTCGCGTCGGTTGGCAAAGACTTCCTGCAGATCAATGTAAAAAGGCACAATCGGAAGTTCGCGATTGAAGAACTGCACAGCCTCCTTGAGGGTATTCACCGGGATAATCTCGAGATCGCGCGCCATGGCCGCCTCGCTGGCATTTTCTCTCGGCAGGACGATCCCCTTGAGGCGGTTCTGGACGACGGAGAGGGCGATGGGCAGGGCACCCCGGATGGGCCGCAGGCCGCCATCGAGGCTGAGTTCGCCGAGAATCAGGTACTCGGGTAAATTATCTCGGCGAATATGTCCCGCGGCGGCGAGGATGCCCATAGCGATGGGCAGGTCGAAGGCAGCGCCCTCCTTCTTGACATCGGCGGGCGCCAGATTGATGACGATATGCTTGATCGGAAATTCAAAACCAGAATTCTTGACCGCGGACTGGACCCGTTCCCGGGATTCACGGACAGCGCCATTGGGGAGCCCGACCGTCGCGAAATAGGGTGGGCCCCCCTCCAGGTGCGCTTCCACCTTGACGATAAAAGCGTCGATACCCAGAACCGCTGCACTTAGTATCTGCGCGAGCATGCTGCGACTCCTGCCAGTGGCTGCCTCTCCCCTGCTGCGCTGCCACCTCCCTCCTATTACCTAATTTAATCGAAACCGGCAATAAGTCAAGCATTTTCCTCCCCCGGTGAAACGCTCAGGGCTCCCATTCCATTGTGAAACAGGCTTCCCTGAAGCCGCCCTTTTACTCTTTGGGAAAGGAGAGCAAAATGGGCCGGAGTAGAGAGATTCCTGCAGACCGTCATGGTTCATCCTCCTTGGTGGTTGAGGAAGGGGGATTGGGATATTTCAAACCCCGAAAAATCGGGCTATTTAAGGGTATATAGGGAATTTACAAAAGATAATATTGGTTTAAAAGAGTAAATCAACTTATAAACCCAAGGAGGAAACGAGAATGAAAAAGTACGGCATTCTGCTGGTGGTAGCACTGATGGTTTGCAGCCTGTTCGTTGCACCCGCTTCTGCACAATATCAGGCCCAGGGTTGGAAGGGTGGTTTCGGCATCGGCGCAATCGCCGGCAATACCGATCTTGAAAAATCCTTTTCGGATGCCAAGCTTGGTCCCCAGGCGCGCGCTTTCATCCGCTACGGTCTTGGCTCCGGCCTTCTGCAAGGCGAGCTGGGCATCAATGCAGGTGTCCTCAAGGGAGAGGGCTACAAAACCCATCTGGTCCCGGTTGATTTCCGCATGTTGATCAGCCCTCTCAAACTGGAATCCTTCAATCCTTACCTCTATGCCGGCATCGGCTCCCTGTGGTACAAGTTTAAGGAAACCCCTGCGGTGATCGCTTTTGACGACACCGGAGATGAGTTGACCCAGGTTCTCCCCTTCGGGCTCGGCCTGCAGTTCAAGGTGGGCGAAAAGACTGCCCTGGAAATCAGCGGCGGCTATAACCTCACCATGAAGGATAACATGGAATATGTAGTTGCCGGCGAGGACACCAAGGATGGCTATTACAGCCTTCTTCTTGGTCTGACCTACGGCGGCTCCGAAGACGGCGATACCGACAAAGACGGCCTGAGCAACAAGCTCGAAAAGGAGCTCGGTACTAACAAGAAGCTGGCCGACAGCGATGGCGATGGCATCAGCGACGGTGACGAGTACCTGAAGTTCAAGACCAATCCGCTCGTGGCTGATAGCGATGGCGATGGCCTCAGCGACTATGATGAGCTTTACAAGTATCGCACCTCCCCGGTTGAAGCTGACACCGATGGCGACGGCCTGACCGACGCCCAGGAAGTGCAGAAGTACCTGACCGATCCGACCAAAGCGGACAGCGACGGCGACGGCCTCAGCGACAGCGCCGAGATCAATACCTACAAGACCGATCCCATGAAGGCTGACAGCGATGGCGACGGCCTCAGCGATGGCGATGAGGTCAATAAATACAAGTGCAATCCCCTTCTCGCCGATTCCGACAAGGACGGACTGACGGATGGCGATGAGGTCAAAAAGTACAAAACCTCCCCGATGAAACCGGATACGGATGGCGATGGCCTGGGCGACTACCAGGAGGTGACGCAGTACAAGACCGACCCGACCAAAATTGATACCGATGAGGGTCTGGTCGCTGATGGAATCGAAGTCAATCGCGGCACCAATCCCCTTGACCCCAATGATGACCTCGAGAAAGAGGAACAGATCAAGCGCGCCGTCGGCACCGAAATCATCCTCGAAGGAATCGTTTTCGATACCGGCAGTGCCAAAATCCGTCCCTCCTCCAAGGTGACTTTGGACAAGGTCGCGAAGACCATGATCGAAAATCCCGAGCTCGAGGTTGAGATCCAGGGCCATACCGACAGCGTCGGCAGGCATGCTTCCAACGTAAAACTCTCCCAGGCTCGCGCTGAATCGGTGGCCAAGTATCTGGTGGGCAAGGGCATCTCCGCGTCCCGCATGACCACCAAGGGCATCGGCCCCGATCGTCCGGTTGCCAGCAACGACACCGCTGAAGGGCGTCAGCTCAACCGCCGTATCACCTTCACCAGAACCAAATAAACTTCCTTTTACAAAAAAAAGCGTCCATCTCTCAGAGATGGACGCTTTTTTTTTGCCTCTGTATCATTCCGCCGATTACGGCTTGGTGAGGCTCGCCTCCTTTTCGTACTCTGCAGCCAACTCATTGAAACGGGCCACTTCGTTCATATCCTCTTTCAAGGGCACCTGACGGTCGCTCGAGGAGACGATTTTGCGTTTCTTATCCAGCTGCAGGGTAAGAACGCCTGCGTATTTTCCCATCGATGGAGTGCTGACGATGCGAACGGGATTATTGGGGCTTTTCTGGCTGGCGACGAGATAGTGCTCTCCGCCGAATACAGCAACGTCGAAACCCGGGACGGCCTCGAGCAGGGCGGTCAATTTCTGGTACTTGCCGTAGTAGAGGAGAATGACCAGATCGGCCTTCCCCCTGAGCTCGGGCATAAGCTCCCCCGCTGCCTCGACCGGATCCCGGTAGAGCAGCTCCGGCTCTCCCGGCCGGTTGACAAAGAGCTGGGCGAGGAGATTGTCCGTCAAACCCACCATGGCGATGGTAAGTTTTTTAAAGGGCATCTTGCTGCGGCCGGGCGTGGCTTCCAGTTCCCTGATAGCATACGGTTTGAAAGGAGTGGTTGCCGAATCCTTGTAAAGGACGTTGGCGCAGAGAAAGGGCAGATTGAACTCCTTGTCAAGCGCCTGCAGCACTGCAACGGGATTGCCCCATTCGCGATAGCCAAGATTGAGCGCCGCATAATCGAGCCAGCTCATGCCCTTGACGAGGTAGCGGTTCTGCAGCTGGCTGAAGGTGTTATTGCCGCGTGCGAAGCCACCGGCATCGACAAGCAGGGTAAAATCAGCCGTGGAACGATCATTTTCGAGAAAACCGGCCCGCCGGGCCAGTCCGCCGTAGCGTGCAGACTTTCAGCCACAGGGGGTCAGGTAGCCGATCAAATCATTCGAATAATAGATATTCAGGCTCGCTCCTGCCCCCTCCTGCGCAAACGTGCAGGTTGAAAAGGCCAGAAGCGCGGCAAAAAGCGTAGTAGCATTGCGAAAAAAGTGCATTTTACGATTCCATTCTGATTGCAAGCGTGTGCCCTCAGGCTGGGGAGACGGATGGTCCGCCTCCCCAGCCCTGAAGGAAGTTATTTAACGGTGATAATGATATAGTTGTCCTGCGCAGTCACCTCCGCATCGATCGCATTTTTAAGATCAAAGACGACGCGGGAGAAACCTTCGCCATGATAGCCAAGGCGGGCGCGCAGGAAGGGGCCACGGTTAAGTTCATAGCTGGCGATATCATTGAGCAGAAAGCCCTTGGGAAAATCAACCACAAGGCGGTCCGGAGTATCGAGCATATCGGTGGTGAAACCCATCTTGCCATTGCAGATTATGCGCACAGTGCGGTCATCGATGATTTCAACGGCCTTGATGGCGGTCCCTTCCGGCATTTCCGGCACAACATCCATGGTGTAGAGAAGGAATTCGACGCGGCGGTTGCGGAAGCGTCCTTCCGGGGTTTCGTTGGTGGCGATCGGCCGGCTTTCGCCATAGCCCACGGGCATGAAGAAGCGTCCGCGTCCGACCTTCTCCTTGTTGATCAGGAAGACCATGACGCTGTCGATGCGTCGCTGCGAGAGGCGAATATTGTATTCATCAGTGCCGATGTAGTCGGTATGGCCGGAGAGCTGAACCCTGGCCTCGGGATAGGTGTTGAGGATATCGGCCACCTGGTGAAGAGTGCTAAAGGCGTCGGGGCGGATGCGCGCCTGATCGAAATCAAAGTTGATGCGCATGCTGACGAGGATCTTCTCGCGGGATTTGGGTTCGACCTCGATCTTGCCTTCCGATTCGGCAGCGATCTGCTTGACCCGGGCAAGCCGTTCTGCAAGCTCCTCCTCCAGCTTTCTGGCGCGATCCTCCATGGCACGGGCGCGCTCCTCCGCTTCCCTGGCGGCGCGGCGGGATCTCTCCGCAGCATCAAGCTCCTCCTGCAGAGCGCTGCGGTCCAGGGCGCCCATGGCATTCATCCTCTCTCCGGTCTCGTTGAAGCGCACCAGGACGGAGAAGCGGTGCGAGGCCTCGTCGAACTCGTCGATGGGGGCATAGGCATAATCGAAGCGGATACGGGATCGGCCCAGCCATTCCGCAGGCATGTTAAGGCCAACGCCAGCGGCCCAGCGCGAAGCCTCGACATCATGCAGCTTGTATCCCCCGCGCAGGGCAATCAGATCACTGATAATGAACTCACCTCCGAGATAATAGCGCATCTCCTCATCGACGGGAAGGGCTGCATCTGCAGCGAGATTGAGATCAAAATCATTCGAGAGAGGCAAAAAGAGGGCGGCACCGCCGCGATAGGTCAATGGCAGCGAGTCCGACTGTTCGTTGAAAGAGATTTTGGTGATGCCGATATTCTGCACCCCTGCGGACAGGCCCAGCCAGCGGGCGCGGAAGAGCAGGCCGGCATCGGCTCCATAGGCGGTGCTGCGCTCACCGATGAGGTCCTGGTGAAGCAGCTTGAAGGCGGCGCCGAGGGCGAGGCGGTTTGATCCGATCCTGAGAGCGTTGGCGTAGCCGAGGGTGAGAAGGAGATCATTACTGCTGCTGCTCCCGCCCAGCTGCTGGAAATTCTCGTCCAGTTCAACGATTTCGCCCTCGTCGAAATAGCTGAAATCGGCCGAAAAAACGCCGATTTTGGTGGGAAGGGCGGCGGCGATGCCACCCTGTTTGGTATCATCGATCCAGTTGTGGACATTGAAAGCGAGCTGGCTCTTCTCGATCAGACCGGTTCCCGCCGGATTGTAGCGCAGGCCGGTGATCTCGCCAGCGCCGGGGACGGAGTAAGCCTCCCCCATGCCGACGGCGCGTGCCACCGAGCTGACGCGCAGGAAGGGTGCGCCATGAAAACCGATTCCCTTGTTATCCTGCGCGGATGCGAGAGCGGCGCCTGCGAGCAGGAACACCGCAATCGCGAGCCAGAGGCGGCCGAGAAGATGCGCCCGTTTGCGTGTAAAGGCTGAATAGTATCTCATTTTAGCTCCATTGCCAAGTCGATGAATAGAATGAACCGCCATATTTAGGGCAAGCGCATTGTTCTAGCGTACGATGACAAACTTGCGGATAAAATTGACCTGCCGTGAAAGCGTTGTGGCAGCACGCAGTTCCGCATTGACTTTGGCCCAGTAGGTTCCGCTTGCAACCTCCTGTCCGCTTTCGTTGCGCATATCCCACCACATGTCACTGTTGTTCAGACTGACATTGTTTTCAGTGACGAAATTGATATCTCTTCCCGCCAGCAGCATGCGCACTTTTTCGCCTGCAAGATTGAAGATTTCGATAGAGGTGACCGCGAGTGAATCGGTACTGAAGCCGACACGCATCCTGAACTTGCGGTCCCGGCGCGGCGAGTAGGGATTGGGTCCGATCTCCACCCCGTCGGGTCTGCGGCCGTAAAAAATGTAGATGCTGTCGCGTGCGCTGGTGTCGCTCTCAACCGGGATGAGGACGTATCGGGTCAGGGTCAGATTGTCGATGTATTCCGCTGCAACGGTGTGGCCGGGCTGGGTCTCGATCTGACCGTTGCCGCGAACGCCGTTATTGTTGCGGTTGACGACCAGGCCGGTCTGGGAGAAGAACTCTCCGGTATTAAAACGGCCGGTTGTGGGCGAGGGAAGCTCGGTCAGGATCACATCTTCCTTGTCCTGGGTGACATTGTCGAACACCGAGATGTGCAAGGTTTCCGCGAGGTCGGGATCGAGGTTATGATCGGTTTCGTTTTTAATGCGGATGTAGAGGGTGTCTCCGAACCATGCCTTGGTGAGTTCAACCTTGCGGGCGTTTTCTATGGTCATCGCCCCAGCCGAGTTTTTAACCACCTGGATGGTGTCGCTGGCGGTATCGAGTGCGGTGAGCGAGTCCTGGTAGCCGACCACGAGGTAATCGCGGTCCTGGACTTCCATGATATTGTTGCCCTTGACCGCTGCAGAGTTGATCAGGATAGGGATGGCTTTGGCTGAGAAAAAGCCCCCGAGCGTCAACAGCTTGAGATCGACGTTGACCGAATCGCGGGTGCCGAGGGCGTGGACGGTGACCCGGTGGGTCTGCTTGAAGGGTTCGAGATCCGGATCCCGCAGCAGGATATAAAGACTGTCGACCAGGTTCTCGCTGGAAGGCACCGTGGTCGTGGCGCGGTAGTACTCCTTCGCATTGGCATTTTTATCCGTAAAGGCAATGGAGGAGTTGGCCGTCGGGATGGCATCCCAGGTGACCTTCCAATTGTCCATGATCGGAGTCATCGAGGAGTTGCCAGTTGAGAGTTTGGCGACGAGGGCAATGGACTGGATGCCCCTGAGCGAGGCCAGCGAGGAGAGGGTGATCTCGTTGGACTCGTTAAGTTTGCTCGCCGTGAAGCGTTCGAGCACCTCCGAGTTTTTGCCATTAAGGATTTGGACTTCGATGTCGACCGCGGCCCGCTTTTCCACCTCTTTGGGCAAAATGGTCCTGAAGGTGAGCCGGTTCCACTGCGAGATCAGCTTCCCGGCCTCCTCGGTGATAATCGGGGTATAGAAATAGGTGTTGGGCTGATTCACCTGATAATAATGATGTTTCACCACAACCTGCCTGATGATCGGGGTCTGGAGGGGATCGCTGGTCCTGAGCAGGACGCGGAACTGGTACCAGCGTCCGCCGGTGTGGACCTGGTTGAGGGCGCTGCCCGAAAAGGTGTAATAGCTTTCCTTGCCAGTCGGGCCGTACCAGGTGGCGCCGTCGAGTGCAAAATCGGACTCTGCTGTCCGCAGCTGGAACCAGGCGGAAGTGACACCGGCGACGGTGTCGGCTGTCCAGAAGAGGGAATCGAAGACAGAAGCGTGCAATTCGCCGAGGTCGTATTTTCCGGAGACCCCAAAGGCTTCGGTGTAGGCGACGCGGAAGGGATAATTCTCAAAGACGGCGAGGGTGCGTCCCTCCTCGATCCGGTCGGCGTCGCGAAGCCCTTTCAGGCGGCGGTGGTACTGCCAGACGATCTGACCGGAGGGGTTGACCTCGATAATGCGTTCATTGCCGGCATCAGCAATGATGACATTCTGAGAAGAGGGAATCAGATCGGCATCTGTCGGAAGTTTCAGTCCGACAGCGCCGCTGTCGGCGATGCCGGTGCGTCCGAACTGCCAGAGGATGGTTTTGGCAGCGCGATCGACGAGGATGACGCGGTGGTTGCCGCCGTCGGTGATGAGGATATGATCGCTGCCATCGATATACTGGATGTCCATCGGTGATTTGAGCACATCCGAGCCCAATTCCCAGATGACATTGTTGGTGTTGCCGTCAACAATGATGACGCGATTATTGCCCTTGTCGGCGATGATATACTCATTGGTGTTGGGGATTTTTTCGGCATCCTCTGGCTGACGCAGCTGATTGAAGCCGCTTCCTTCCCGGTAGAGGGGATCCCCGTATTTCCAGTCGATTTTGCTGGTCTCCTTGTCCACCGTGATGACCCGGTTGCGGTCCTGGTCGGTGATCACCACCTTGAAATAACCGGTGGCGTTGTCCCGATAGATGAAGGCATCGACCGGTTTGTTGAGGTATTTCTCATCGGTCGGGTTGGTGGCGCTTTGCGGGGGCGGAAAGGACCAGGTCTCGACGGCGGTATTGTCGTTGTATTCGAAAACCCGCCTGCCCAAACCATCGGTGATGAGATAGAGATTCTGACCATTAAGGATGCGGCTGTCGATGTCCTCGGCAGCGGTGATCGATTCGCGATAGGGATAGCTCCACTCCAGGCCGGAGAGGCGATAATCGAGCGTCGAATCCTCGCCGGATAATGCGTAGAGGGGTTCCAATGTGCCGATATCGCTCAGCATGGTGCCCGGACCCTCGATGGTTTTGGTGAAAAGGGGATCGCCATCCGTAAAATCGCCGCTTGTAACCTGTGCCATAAGTGAAAGAGGCAGCAGCAGGAGGAGGGCGATGGCCGACGCGACATGGCGTTGAAAGAGAGAGCCATTTTTCATGATTCATTCCGTCCTTTTAATCCGAAATGATGCGGTTGATAATTAATTATTTACTTGAGCAGTCAAAAAAAAAGAGAGCGTCTGGAACAGCGGGCTCGCAAGCCCATATGCCTCTGCTGCGGCTGGTGGTCAGACCGGCGGCGGGAGAACCATCCAGCGCCGGCGGATGATCATCTTGCACCCGTGGCCATGGCCAGAGCGATGGAATAGAATTTGGTCTCCTCGCTGTCCGCCCGGCTGGTCAGGATGACCGGGCACTGCGCGCCGACGATGATCCCGGCCGTCCTGGAACCTCCGAGATAGGTCATGGTTTTGTAAAATACATTGGCAGCCTCAATATCCGGCATGATCAGGATATCGGCCTCACCTCCTACCTCGCTCGAGATCCCCTTGACTTCGCAGGCCCTCCGGCAGACGGCATTATCAACGGCGAGGGGGCCGTCAATAATTGCGCCCTTGATTTGGCCGCGAGCACCCATCTGAGCGAGAGCGGCAGCATCCACCGTGCAGGGCATGGAGTCGTGATTGACCTTTTCCACCGCCGCGATCATCGCCACCCGGGGCTGCGCGATGCCAAGCTGATGGGCGGTGTGGACGGCGTTCTCTGTGATGGCGATCTTGCCGGCAAGGTCAGGAGCGATATTCATGGCCGCATCTGACATCAGGAGGAGCTTGTGGTAGGCGGGGACAGTGAAAGCAGCGAGATGGCTGAGGAGTTTGCCAGCGCGCAAGCCTGCCTCCTTGTCGAGCACACCCTTGAGCAGGGTGGCGGTGGTGCACTTGCCTTTCATCAGCGCGTTGGCCATTTGCTGGCGCACCAACTGTATGGCTACAGAAACCGATTGCTGTTCGCTGTCAGCCTGGATGATATCAAAGGGAGAGAGATCAAGGCTGCCCTTCCGGGCCATTTCGAGGATGGCGGTTTTATTGCCGACCAGGACGGCATCCGCGATGCCCCGGCTGTGGGCAAGGCAAAGGGCTTCGAGGATATCCTCATCCTCGGCCATCGCGACGGCAATGGTCCGCTTGACCTGTCCGGTGACGAGACGAAGCAAATCCTCGAACGAAGCGATCATAGCATCTCCGGATGGACCTGTTCCTGAGTGATTTTCATGGAAATAAAACTTTCAGCATTCATTGTAACCGCTGGAAACTTGCGTAGATACATCTTATCCATAGTGACAAGCGGCACCCCCTGTTCCTGGGCGAGGGCGATATATTCCGCGGCATAGGCGGAGCAGTCATATTTTTCAGTCACGGTGAGAATGTCCAGGGAGGGAATTTCGAACTGGCCGCCCTGCATGAGGCTTTCAGCCTCCTGCATGATCAGGCTGGCCTGGCGGAGGGTCAGGACTTTTTTACGCAGGTAGAAGGCGAGCAGCTGACGGAACTCACTGCGCCACAACAGCGGCGCGATCCATTCATCATCCCTGCGCAGGACCTCCCGGGCCAGATCGGTTTTTTCATTGTTGAGCAGGAGTGCGGCGATCAGCTGTGAATCGACCACAATCATGAGCGTCCCTCATCCCTCGCCTTTTCAAGACCGGATTGGGCGATGGCAGGCAGGTCCAATCCCTTTTGCAATTGTTCGATCCGCTTCAGAAAGGTGTCCGAATCAATCCGCTGGCTGCAAATCGCGCGCTCTATACACACGATGATCTCGCTGTTGATGCTGCGGCGATTTTCCTTGGCGAGCTGCTTGAGCTTTTTGTAGAGGTCGGGAGGTATTTTTTTAACGGTGATGGTCTGCATTAAAACCACTCCTGAACGGTTCTGATTTGGAACCATAATGGAATATACGACATTTTGCTGCATTTGTCAAATAAAAATTGAAGTTAACGCATAAAAAAACGGCCGGACATTTTCAGTTCCAGCCGTTCAGATCGTTGTCGGGAGCTGATTGACGCCGCATCCAGTCTATTCGTACTCCCTGGCCTGCTCCTCACCGCGCAGCACCCGCATCCCACCCAGAGCCAGGGCCTCCATCTCCTCCTCCCCGGGGAAAAGGAGCACGGGAGCGATAAAACCAACACGCATGCTGATGAGTCTGGTGAACTCTTCATCATAGGCAATGCCGCCGGTGAGGACAACGGCATCCACCTCTCCACTCAGCACGGCGGCCATGCTGCCGATCTCCTTGGCGACTTGTCCAGCCATGGCGCGATAGACGAGCAGGGCTTTGGCATCCCCCGCCCTAATCATCTCTGTGACCAGGCGCATGTCGTTGACGCCCAGATAAGCGACCACCCCACCCTTTCCTGTGATCATACGGCTGATCTCGCGCTCGCTGTATTCGCCTGAGAAGGAGAGCCTGACCAGAGCGCCGGCCGGCAGGGTGCCACTGCGCTCCGGAGAGAAAGGCCCGTCGCCGTTAAGGGCATTGTTGACATCAACGACCCGGCCGCGCTGATGGGCGGCCACGGAGATACCGCCGCCGAGATGAGCAATAATCAGATTGAGCGCTTCATAGGGTTTGCCCAACTGCCCGGCCGCCTTACGGCCCACGGCCTTGTGATTGAGGGCGTGAAAGATGCACTGCTTGGGCAGCATGGGATGACCGGTGAGACGCGCCTCGGGTTCCAGTTCATCGACGACCACAGGATCGACGATAAAGGCCGGCCGATCGTACATGGCGGCCAACTCATGGGCGAGGATGGCGCCGAGATTGGAGGCGTGTTCGCCAAAGTTGGCTTTTTCAAGCTGGGCCAGCATTGCCGGCCCCACCCGGAAGGTCCCACTGGTGACTGGATGGAGCAGGCCGCCACGACCGACAAAGGCGTCGATTTCTTCAATTTTTACGTTTTTTTCTTCAAGTATTTTCAGAATAGCCAGACGCCGAAACGCGAACTGACTGTAGATGGTGGGAAAAGATGCCAGCTCCTCGCTGGAGTGGGGCAGGCTCGCCGTAAAGAGCGGGGTTTCGTCCCGGAAGAGGGCGATCTTGGTCGAGGTCGAACCGGGATTGATGACCAGGATGGTGAACACACAGCCTCCGTTATTCAGATTCGACGTGAATGAGGGATTCCAGACGCATCGGGGCGAGGCGTTGGCGCGCGCCAAGAAAGTCCAGCTCGATGACAAAGGCGCAGCCAATCACTTCGGCTCCGAGCTTGCGGGCAAGCCGGAGGGCGGCCTCCACCGTTCCGCCGGTGGCGAGCAGATCGTCGACGATCACGACTCGCTGACCGGGTTTGAGGGCATCGACGTGCATCTCGAGGCTGTCGCTGCCGTATTCGAGGGCATAGCTCTCCGCGATGGTCGTGAAAGGCAGCTTGCCGGGCTTGCGCACCGGTACCATACCGACTCCGAGCTCGTGAGCGAGGATGGCGGCGAAAATGAACCCGCGCGACTCGATACCGATCACGGCGTCGACGGTCTCCCCGTCAAAGCGTTTGCGCAGCTCGGCCATGGTCTCGCGCAGGGCGGGGCCATCACCGAGCAAGGTGGTTATATCCTTGAAGACAATCCCCGGTTTGGGAAAATCCGGTATGCTGCGAATTCGGGCGGCGAGATCCATGTCATTTCCTTTCACGATTGAGCGGCGTTACTGCCGACGCACCATCCCTCCCACTCCGGTGCAGAATCTGTTCCCTTGCGGGAGGATCTGGTTCAGGGGTAGATGCGCGAGATGGTTCTCGGAAACGGGATGGTTTCGCGGATATGCTGCAGTCCGCAGATCCAGGTGACGGTGCGTTCGAGCCCCAATCCGAATCCGGCATGGGGCACCGAACCGAACTTGCGCAGATCGAGATACCAGTCATAATTTTCGACCGGGAGCTGGTGCTCATGAATGCGGCTGAGCAGGGTGTCAAGATCGTCCTCGCGCTGTCCTCCGCCGATGATTTCACCGTAGCCCTCGGGGGCAAGGAGATCGACGCAGAGGGCGCGATCGGGCCGCTCAGGATCGCGCTTCATGTAAAAGGCCTTGACGCCGGCAGGATAGTGAGTCACCATAACCGGTCGGTCGTATTTGGCGGAGATTATGGTCTCATCCGGGGCGCCGAGATCGTCACCGTAGACGAACTGGCTGTTCTCCTCCTTGAGGATCTGAGCTGCATCCTCGTAGTCCAGGCGCGGAAAGGGTTTGCGGATGCACTCGAGCTTGCTGAGGTCACGTTCGAGCCGCTTGAGCTCCTCCCGTCGTTTGTCGAGCACGCGCTCGACGATGGCGCAGATGAGCCCTTCGGCCAATTCCATATCCCCTTCAAGATCGCAAAAGGCCACTTCGGGCTCGATCATCCAAAACTCGGTAAGATGGCGCCGGGTCTTGGATTTTTCTGCTCGGAAGGTGGGACCGAAGCAGTAGACCTTGCCGAAGGCCATGGCGGCGGCCTCCATGTAAAGCTGGCCGCTCTGGGTGAGATAGGCCTTGTCCTCAAAATAGTTAGTCTCGAAAAGGGTGCTGGTCCCTTCGGCAGCAGCGGGTGTGAAGATGGGGGCATCTATGAGTGTAAAATTCATATTATCGAAATAATCGCGACATGCACTGATGATCTCGTGTCTTACTTTAAGAACGGCGTGCTGCAATGACGAGCGCAGCCAGAGGTGACGGTGCTCCATGAGAAAATCGATCCCGTGTTCCTTGGGGCTGATCGGATATTCGGCGGCGAGATGGACCACTTCGAGAGTGGAGACCTGCAGCTCAAAGCCGCCCTTGGCGCGCTTGTCCTCGCTGACGGTACCAGTGATCCGAACCGAACTTTCCTGTGTAAGTGCCAGTGTGCTCTCGAAGAGGGCATCGCCAACGGTGTCCCTGAACATCACCGCCTGGATCAATCCGGTGCCATCGCGGAGCATCAGAAATATCAGTTTCCCCTTCGCGGTCTTGTTATAGACCCACCCCTGCAGGGTTACCTCCTGCCCCTGGAATTTGGCGATTTCATCGATATAGACTTTTGGCATGCTCTTGATTTCCTTTCCGTGCAAGAGTGATGATGATCGATCCGGATGGATTATTTGGCCAACAGAAGCGGGGTTTCCGCCTGCCGGAGGATATGGTCTGTCGTGCTGCCAAGCAGGGTTTCACGAATCCTTGAGTGGCCATAGGCTCCGATGGCGATCATGCCGTAACCCTCTGCTGCGGCATGTCTGACCAGAATCTCGTCCGGCCGACCGGTGAGGGCGAGGGTGTTCACCCCAACCTTGTAGCCGGCCAGATAAGTGGAGGCCAGCCCGAGATAATAGCCGGCGAGTTCGCTGTCATCGCTGACGCAGAGCACCCCCACCCTGCCGCCGGCGGCCTCGGCCAGATGTGCCGCATACTGCAGGGCGCGGTTGGCATGGTCAGAGCCGTCATAACCCACGAGGATGTCCCGGATGGGTGAAAACTCCTGACCCACGGCCAGCAGGGGCTTGCGCACCAGTCGGCTCACCGCTTCCACAGTGGCGCCGAGGGCCCTGGCATCCCAGCGGGCAAATTCGCCCCGTTTTCCCAACACCAGCAGGTCCGCCACCAGGGCATGCTCGAGAATGAGATCCACCGGGGCGCCGATACTTTTTTGCGCCGAGAAGGGGATCCCACTCTCGCGCAGAAGGTGCGTGCATTTGGCAAGAATCTTGTCGCACTTTTCCTCGAGCAGGCTGCGGGAGGCCTCCTGGTAGGAACTGGAGGGAACGATGGAGATAAAGCCGTCACTGCCGACTGCCGAGGCCCATTCGAAAATGCGCACATCGGCGACTGTGAGCAGGTTCAGACGGCTGCCGAAGCGTCCGGCGAGTTCGATGCCGTGCGAAAGCACTGAATCGGTATAGGCGGAGCCGTCGACAGCCAGCAGGATATTTTTAAACATCTTCTCCTCCCTCCTCTCGACCACTCGTCTTCTGCTCCAACTCCGGCGGGGAAAGCAGGGATCGCCTGGCAGCGGGCTGGTGCATGCAAGCCCAATCGCCAGCGATTTTAACGCTCTCAGTGCCAGAGTTCAGGTTTCGCCTCGCGGTTCATCAACTCCTCCAGGGCAGCGCGGGGATCCTTGTGTTCGAAGAGTGCCTGATAGACCTGTTCGCAGATTGGCATCTCGACCTCGCACTGGCGGGCAAGGGCGACGGCTGATTTACTGGTCCGGACTCCCTCCGCCACCATAACCATGGAGGAGAGGATCTCCTCGAGGGTTTGGCCCCGGCCGATTTGCTCGCCGACATAGCGGTTGCGGCTGTGGCGGCTCATGCAGGTGACGATCAGATCGCCCATTCCCGAAAGCCCGGCGAAGGTGAGCAGATTGGCCCCCAGCTTCCTCCCCAGTCTGGCAATTTCGGCCAGTCCGCGCGGCTGAAGGGCGGCCTTGGTGTTGTCGCCAAAGCCGGCGCCATCACAGATGCCGGCGGCGATGGCGATGACATTTTTCAGGGCTCCGCCCAGCTCCACTCCGACGACGTCGTGGCTGCGATAGCAGCGCAGGGTGCGGCTGTTCAGCTCCTCCTGCAGGGCGATCGCGACCTCTTCGGAGCTGGAGGCGATGACGACTGCGGAGGGGATTCCCCGGCTGACCTCTTCGGCATGGCTTGGCCCCGAGAGCACTGCATAGTTCTCGTCCGGAAAGTCCGGCAGCTCCTGGCGCACGATCTCGGAGATGCGCAGCTGGGTGTCATTTTCAATGCCCTTGGCGCAGTTGACCAGCAGCACCTCGCGCGAGAGTCCCAAAGGAGCAATCTGGCGGAGCACACCGCGCGCGAAATGGGAAGGTACGACCTGCAGGATGACCTCGGCCCCGTGCAGCGCGCGTTCCAGTTCGGCGGTGATCAGGATGGAGCGGTCAATTTCACTGCCGGGGAGCACGGCAGGCCGCACGCGTTCGCGATCCAGCCGTACCGCCTCGGCCGGATCGAATTCCCATAGTGTCACCGCATGACCCAGGTGGCGGCTGTAGTTGGCCAGGGTTATGCCCCATCCCCCTGCGCCGAGAACGCAGATTCTTCTCATGATTTCCTTCCTCTCCGCTACTGGACGATCTTGCCGATGACCTGCGCTCTCTCCCCGCCCTCGATTTCCAGCAGCCTGAGGAGTTCCTCCGCTCCATCGGCGCGGGCGACCAGCACCATGCCGATGCCGAGATTGAAGACCCGGCGCATCTCTTCGTCGGCGATCCCGCCGTACTCCTGGATGAGCCTGAAGAGGGGCGGCACGCTCCAGCTTCCCCACTCCACCGCAAGGTTGAGCCCATCGCGCAGCAGCCGGCGGGTGTTGCCCTCGATGCCCCCGCCGGTAATGTGGCTGATTCCGGTCAGGGCGGGGTGGCTGCGCACCAGGCTGATAGGTTTTTGATAGCTGCGATGGATCTGAAGCAAGGCCTCCGACCAGGTCATGCCGAGCGGTTCAACGTACGCGGCGAGATCGATCTTTGCCATTTCGAAAAGCACCTTGCGGGCCAGCGAGTAGCCGTTGGTATGCAGGCCGGTCGAGGGCAGGCCGACGAGCAGGTCTCCTGCTGCAATCTTGCCGCCGTCGATGATGCTGTCGCGGTTGACCGCTCCGATGATGGTCCCGGCCAGGTCATACTCCCCGGCGGCGTAAAATCCCGGCATTTCGGCGGTTTCGCCTCCAATCAGGGCGCAGCCGTTCTCCCGGCAGGCATTGGCCATCCCCCCCACCAGGGCGGTTGCTGCGGCGGGATCAAGCACGCCGACGCCGAGGTAATCGAGGAAGAACAGGGGATCAGCCCCGCAGGTCATGATGTCGTTGACGCAGTGGTTGACCAGGTCCTGGCCGACCGACTCATGGCGTCCGGTGGCGAAGGCAATCTTGAGTTTGGTGCCGACCCCATCGATGCTGGAAACGATGACCGGATCGCTGTATTTTTTCAGATCGAGGGCAAAAAAGCCGGCGAAAAGCCCGATCTCCCTGAGCACCTGGCTGTTAAAGGTCGATTTGGCCAGAGCCGCAATCTGATGGGTCGCCTCTTCCGCCGCCTCGAGGTTGACCCCAGCCGCCTGATAGGTGATGGACACTAGTGCTTTCCTTCCTTGAGATAATCCTGTCGCAACGCACTGAAAAATTCCAGAGATTTGGCTTCGAGATAGTCGGGATAGGTCCATGGATTGGACTGAAATCGGCCCTTGCGCCAGAAAAGCTGGACATCACCGTAGATGCCCTGGCCGAGATAGATGCGGTGGCCGAAATTCTTGGTGGTTGCCAGCACCAGCTTGGCCGCCTCGATATAGCCCGGATCGAGGTTGACGCGCCGGCGCCCCTCCCAGGCCAGTTCCTCCTCGATCCGATTAGTGGCGAGTTTGATGCCGACTATCTGCATCGGATCGACGGAACGGCTGAAGGCGCAGAAGAACTTTTGCAGCCGGTCACCCATCTCCTTCTGGTAATAGCGGGTATGGATGAAGGCGAAGGGTTCGGTGCGCGAAGCGATCGGCCCGCAAAGCTGCGTGAGTTGCTCGCAGGCCTGCACGCTGCTCTCCTCGTCCCGACAGCAGACTGCGCATATCAGCTGCACCTTAGGTGCAATTTTCACCTGGCCCATCAGGATACTCCGCGGGGACAATGATCGGTTGTGCCCGGCTCACATCCCCTTCTTCTTGGTCACTTTCTTCAGCGAAGCGCCGCAAAGAGGACAATATTTCCACTTCATGTTGGGAAAGAGGTGGTTGATGTCACCCGAGCACTGCATGATGAAGAGGGGTTCAAACTCGATGCGAACGGTTTTACCATTTTCCTGGTCCAGCTGCAGGCGAAAATCACCGCGATCGGTCCGGCCAATGAGGTAAACATCCGAGATTTCCGGCCTGTAGAGACGCGACTTCACCTGGTTGCCATTCCAGTCCTTGATGAGCACCTCAACCTCGACGTCGCTCCAGTGGCGGTATCCCTGGGCATCGACCGGCACGCTGCGGCTGCGCTGGTCGGGTTCAAGATATTTCTTCCACTCCACGCGCACGGGGAAGCAGGTGATTTCAGCCACATTTTCCATCAACACGCGCTCGCCGGATTCGAGCGGAAAATGGGTTACCGTCGGGTAATCTGAAGGCAGATAGACCCCATAGCCGGCGAAAACAAACTCAAGCTGCAGATTTTTGACGGTTACCGCCGGTTTCGAAGAGTCCGGATAGACCTTGGCCTCGATGATCGATGAGGAGTTGACCTGTGCCGTGGCGGTGAGGCTGAAGAAAAGAAGGATCATGACGATCCGTATGGGCCACGCCGAAAGTCTCATGGCGGCCTCCTTTCTGCCCCGATGCTGAAGTTATGGTAAATATTGAACATCCCTCCGAAGCCGAGGAAGGAACGGATTATATATCCTATTAAATTTATTATATTTGTTATAAAATATCAAGAAAAAAAAGCCCCCTTGCGGGGGCTTTGTCTGGATGACCACAAGATCACGGCCAGATACCGCGGGACTGGACCGCCTTGGCCACCCGGTCCACGGCGATCATCATCGCTCCGTTGCGGAGATCCTGCTTTTCACGCCTGGCAAGATCCCAGACAGCCGCGAAGGCATTCTCGATGACGCGTTCCAGGTTTTTGTTGACCTCCTCCTCAGTCCAGAAGAAGGACTGGATCGACTGCACCCATTCGAAATAGGAGACGACCACGCCGCCGCTGTTGGCGAGGATATCGGGAACGACGTACTTGCCCTTGCTGACCAGCAGGCGTTCGGCTTCGGGGGTTGTCGGTCCGTTGGCCCCTTCGACGATGGCGTAAGCCTTGATCCGGTCGGCATTTTCGATCGTGATCTGCTTCTCCAGCGCAGCAGGAACCAGGATATCGGTATCGAGTTCGAGCAGCTCGGCATTGGAGACTTTGCTGATGCCGGGGGCATCGAAGCCCTCGAGCAGCCGGTTTTTCGAAGTTGAACAGTAGCGGATCATGTCGCTGATTGGCAGACCGGCCGGATTGTAATAGGCGCCGCTGACGTCGCTGACGGCGATGATCTTGCAGCCCCTTTTCTGGAGGAGGTCGGCGCTGACGCTGCCGACATTACCAAAGCCCTGGACGACGACGCGGGTCTTGGCCGGATCCTTGTCCAGCCGCTTGAGCAGTTCGATCGTGTTGAACATGACGCCGCGGCCGGTCGCCTCGCGCCGTCCGAGTGAGCCGCCGAGTTCGATCGCCTTGCCGGTGACGATATCGAGTACTGTGCTGCCGCGGAACATGCTGACCGTATCCATGATCCAGCCCATGGTTTCGGCGCTGGTATTGACATCGGGAGCCGGAATGTCGCTGTGCGAGCCGATAATGGGCATGATCGCGACGGTGTAGCGCCGGGTGAGGTGGCGGATCTCATCCTTGCTCAGCTCGGTCGGATCGACCTTGACACCGCCCTTGCCGCCGCCGTAGGGGATATTGACCGTGGCGCATTTCCAGGTCATCCACATCGACAGCGCGGTCACCTCATCGAGGGTTACGTTCTGATGAAAGCGGATACCACCCTTGCAGGGACCGCGGGCGCTCGAATGCTGCACGCGATGACCTTCGAAAACCTCGATGTGACCATCATCCATGACGACCGGAAGTGCGACAGTCAAGGCCCGCTCTGCGTGGGCGAGAACGCGATGCGTATTGGCATCGAGTTTGAGCAGCCGCGCAGCGGAGTCGAGCTGTTCCAGTGCCATGGCGAATACATCAGCTTTTTCCATAATACACTCCCATCATTTAAGACAGCTGTACCGCTTGTTGGTTTAGAGTGAAACCTCAATTTACGGGCAAAAATAAAGCCCTGTTCCGACACATGGAAGAGGGCTATAATAAAACGGTCAACAGGATCAGACACCAGATCGAGCAAATCGGGCACCCCGGCATAAAGCCGGCTTTCAGGATGCCTGTAAAATTCGGTATGGGGTACTTTAAAGGCATAAGGGGAATTGATAACTGCAATAGGCCATTTGGATGACAACCGGGATGCCAGGCATCCTGTAAAGCGCTGGCTAATGTAGGTAATATAAAAATGATTGTCAAGGGATAAATCGCCCTCCGTCACCGCCAGGGATTGCTGTCGCGGCGGTGCTGCTCGAGTCTGCGGCGTTCCTTCTTGGTGGGCCTGCCCTTGTAGGCTGGCCTGACCCGTTTGACCGCCTCGCTGAAGAGCTTCATCAGCTCCTGCTCCTCCGGGGTGGTCTCGCGAACATGCAGGGTGTAGAGCTGGCGGGCCAGGGCGGCGGCGATGCTTTTGCTGCAGAGCTGCACGACCTCCAGTTCGATATAGGTGCCGCCGTGGTGGCGGATAGTCAAGGTGTCCCCGATGCGGATCTCCTTGGCTGGTTTGGCGACCTGGCCGTTGACCTTGACCCGACGCTCATCACAGGCTTCCGTCGCCTGGGAGCGGGTCTTGAACAGACGGGCGATTTTCAGCCATTTGTCCAGACGCTGCGTCGCCATAATGGGGACGGGATTACTTTCCATCGTCCTTCGCTCCGTTTCCATCCAGGATGGCGGCCAGCTCATTTTTCTCCACCAGCTCTTTTTCCAGCAGTCTCTGGGCGAGGGTTTCAAGCTGCTGCCGCTTCTGGTTGAGGATGGTGTGGACCCGGGTTTCAGCCTCCTCGAGGAGGATTCTGATCTCGGCATCGATTTTGGCCGCCAGGCTTTCGCTGTAGACCCTGCTCTCGGGGATCTCGGCGCCCAGGAAGAGCGTGCGGCCGCCGCGGCCGTAGGAGACCGGACCGATCTGGTCGCTCATCCCGTATTCGGCCACCATGCTGCGGGCGATATCGGTGGCGCGCTCGAGGTCATTCTGTCCCCCGGTCGAGACCTGGCCGTACTTGAGTTCTTCGGCAACCCGGCCGCCGAGCAGGACCGTGATCCTGCCGATCAGTTCGGAACGGGTCATGAGATAGCGGTCCTCGGTCGGGAGCTGCAGGGTGTAGCCAAGCGCGGCAACTCCGCGCGGGATGATCGACACGCGGTGGACGGGATCGCTGCCCGGGACGGCCGAGGCGACGATGGCATGGCCGGCTTCATGATAGGCGACGGTCTCTTTCTCCCGTTTGTTCATCACCCGGCTCTTCTTTTCAAGGCCGGCGATGACCCGGTCGATGGCCTCCTCCAGATCATGCATCTCCACCTTCTTCTGGTTGTGGCGGGCGGCGATGAGCGCGGCTTCGTTGAGGAGGTTGGCGAGGTCAGCCCCGACAAAGCCCGGGGTTCTGGCGGCGATCACCTTTAAATCGACCTCGCGGGCGAGCTTGACCTGACGGGCATGGACCCTGAGGATCGCCTCCCGGCCGTTGATATCGGGGCGGTCGACGACGATCTGGCGGTCGAAGCGCCCGGGCCGGAGCAGGGCGATGTCGAGGATTTCAGGGCGGTTGGTGGCAGCCATGATGATGACGCCGGTGTTGGACTCAAAACCGTCCATTTCGGAGAGGAGCTGATTGAGGGTCTGCTCGCGCTCGTCGTGCCCCCCATAGACATTGACGCCGCGGGCCTTGCCGAGGGCATCGAGTTCATCGATGAAGATGATGCAGGGGGCTTTTTGCGAGGCCTGCTGAAAGAGGTCGCGGACGCGCGCGGCTCCGACGCCGACGAACATCTCGACGAAATCGGAGCCGGATATGCTGAAAAAAGGAACCTGAGCCTCTCCTGCCACGGCCTTGGCAAGCAGGGTCTTGCCGGTGCCCGGGGGTCCTACCAGAAGAACCCCTTTTGGAATCCGGCCGCCAAGGCGCTGGAATTTCTCCGGATTTTTGAGAAACTCGACGATTTCGCTCACCTCTTCAAGAGCTTCGTCGATGCCGGCGACATCCTTGAAAGTGACCTTGGTTTGCCCCTCGACGTAGATCTTGGCCTTGCTCTTGCCGATGGACATCATGCCACCGCTGGGATTCATGCGTTTGAAAATATAGCCCCAGATGGCGAAGAGGATGGCGAAGGGCAGAATCCAGCCCAGAAGCAGTGAGCGCAGCCAGTCCTCTCCCTCCACCCCGCGGTAAGCGACGCGATAGGCTTCCAGTTCCTTGACCAGATCGCCGTCATCGATGCGCCGGGTGAAAAAAGACTGGAGATTCTTCTCCACGAAGAGTTCCCTGTCCTTGGCGGAGGTAAAAATCTCCCGGATATTAAAACCGCTGCGCCGCGAAGCCGTCGCCTGCAGAGAATCATAACGGGCACGGCGTGCGGCCAGGTTGGTGGAATCGCCGATGAAATAGAATCCCTCAATTCTGTCGGTCGAAACCCCGGCTTCAAAAACCCGGCTCTGTCGGAGAAGCTCCTTGAAGGTGCTGTAGGGTACCTCCTGTGTATGGGAGGAGAAGAAGAGGTCGTTGAAGAGGAAGAGAGTCATGATGGCAAAAAGCACATACCAGATGGAAAAATGGAGTTTTTTCTCCATTCTGGGTTTATGGCGATTGGAATTCCTGTTCTCATTGTGCAGCAAATTCATTCAGTACTCCTGGTCCTGCGCCCCGCCCTCTCAGCCGGGCCCTATCTGGTACAAATCAGCTTGCCGATGGCGATGGAGAGCAGTTTGCTGTCCGTGCTGTCGGCGCGTGAGGGGATCAGCACCGGTGCGGTCGATCCCATGATGACATGGCCCAGGCGCATGCGGGCGAAATAGGTGGTCGATTTGGCCAGCATGTTGGCCGATTCGATCTCCGGACAGAGCAGGATATCGGCCTTTCCAGCCACAGGGGATTCGATTCCCTTGAGTGCTGCGGCTTCGGCGGAGATCGCATTGTCGAGCGCGAGGGGTCCATCGATGATGCAGCCCTTGATCTGGCCGCGCTGGTTCATCTTGGTCAGGACAGCGGCATCGATAGTGGCCGGCAGGGCGGGATTGACTGTCTCCACGGCAGAGAGCACGGCCACGCGCGGCGAGTCATTGCCGAGGGCGCGGGCCACTGCGACGGCATTCTCGATAATCTCGATTTTCTGCTTCAGATCGGGCTTGAGGGTCACACCGCCGTCGGTGATCATTACCAATTTGTTGCCGGCGCGCGAGGGATCCTCAAAGATGAAGAGGTCGCTGAGCTGGCGGCTGGAGCGCAGCCCGTGTTCACTGTCCAGCACCGCCTTGAGCAGCGCGGCGGTCTTGATCTTGCCCTTGAGCAGGATTTGAGCCGCGCCGCTGCGCACCGCCGCAACCGCCGTCCGGGCTGCCTGTTCCTCCGCGGCTTCACGGATTTCGAAAGGCAAATCGGGGGAGCCGGTCATTTCTTTATACACGGCGCTGATCCTGGTGCCATCGCCGAAGAGGAGGGCATCCGCTATGCCCAGCTCGTGGGCGGCCGCCACGGCGCCCAGTGCGGCCTCGTCATCGGCAGCGGCGACGGCCACTGTCACCCTGGGGCCCTGCCGCATCCTGTCGAGCAGGTCATCGAAGGAGGTAATCATGGGGGACTCCTGTTTGGCCTATCTGCATGTGGTTCAGTAGCGCCGGGCTTTCTCCTGACCGGTGAGCACGCGCAATGCCCCGGCAGCCAGGGCTTCCATTTCGAGTTCGCCTGGTATGACCTTGATCGGAGCGATAAATTTGATGCGCGTGCTGATCAAATCCACCAGCAGGGCTGAACGGGCGAGTCCGCCGGTGAGAACGATAGCGGCGACCTCTCCGCAGAGCACGCTGGCCATGGCGGCGATCTCCTTGGCGATTTGATAGGCCATGGCGGCAAAAACCTCGCCGGCGGTGCTGTCGCCGGCCGCAATGCGTCTTTCAATCTCGCGCGCGTCAGTGGTCCCCAGGTAAGCGAGCAATCCGCCCTTGCCCATCACCATCTGCTGAACCTCCTTTTTTGTGAACTCGCCGGAGAAGCAGAGGTCAATGAAGGGTTGCAGGGGCAGGCTTCCCGTCCGTTCCGGGGAGAAGGGGCCGTCGCTGGAGGCGTCGTTGACATCAATGATGTGGCCGCCCTTGACAGGGGCAATGGAGATGCCCCCGCCGAGATGGGCGACGATAAAATTGCGCTTGTTCGGATCCATTTTCATGGATTCCGCAGCCCAGATCGCGGCTGCGCGCAGGCTGAGGGCATGCGACAGGGAGCGCCGTGCAATCCTCGGGTGGCCGGAGTAGCGGGCGAGGACGTCGAACTCGTCGACCGAGACCGGATCGACGATAAAGGCAACACAGCCGTAGAGTTGGGCGATCTTTTGGGCGATGGCGCAACCCATGTTGGAGCTGTGTTGGCCCTGAACTCCCCTTCTGGCATCCTCGATCATGGTCTCATCGACGACATAGGTGCCGCGGCTCAGGGGCTTGAGCATACCCCCTCTGCCGACGACCGCATCGAGGGAGAAAGCCTTGAGGTTCTGCCGGTTGAGAAATTCGATGACGAGGTCGGTGCGGTAATCGAACTGGTCCCAGAGGCTCTGGTAGCGCGCCAGCTCCTCCCGGGAATGGACGAGATTCTCTTCCGAAACCTTTTTTTTGCCGGTGAAGAGCCCCACCTTGGTCGAGGTGGAGCCCGGATTAACCACCAAAATGAGGGGCGAAAGGCTATCCGTCATGATGCCACCCTCCTGAAGACTCCGCCCGGAGCAAGAGCGCCGGGCGGAGTGCACTGGTGCTATTCCTGATACACCGTTTTTTTGATATAATGGGTATGAAGGAGTTCATGGGCCTTGTGGCTGTTGGGTTCGCCCAGGAATTCCTTATAGAGCTGCTGCACGGCCGGATTCTCGTGCGATTTGCGGATGGTCTTGGCCTGATCGGCACGATAGATGGCTGCAGCGCGTTTTTTCCTGATCTCCATCGAGGTGGGAACCGGCTGACCACCGCCGCCGATGCAGCCGCCGGGGCAAGCCATAATTTCGATAAAGTGATAGTGGGCCTCGCCGGCAACGATCTTTTTCATGAGCTGGCGGGCGTTGGCGAGGCCGTTGGCGACGGCAGCCCGAACGGTGAGATCGCCGACCTGAACCTCCGCTTCGCGGACGCCTTCCAGGCCGCGGACAGCCTTGATTTCGACCTCTTCCAGAGTCTTGCCGGTGACCACCTCGTAAACCGTGCGCAGGGCGGCCTCCATGACGCCACCGGTGTTGCCGAAGATGACCGCGGCGCCGGTCGAAATTCCCAGCGGCGCATCATACTCTTCATCCGGCAGGTCGGGCAGATGGATGCCGATCTGCTTCATCATTGTGGCTGCTTCTCTGGTGGTGAGAACGGCATCGACATCCTTGAAGCCGCTGCTGCTCATCTCGGCGCGGTCGCTCTCGTACTTTTTCGCTGTGCAGGGCATGACCGAGACCGAAAAGATGTTTTTCGGATCGGCGCCGATTTTTTGCGCATAGTAGGTCTTGGCGAGGGCGCCGAACATCTGCTGCGGGGATTTGCAGGAAGAGACGTGCGGCAGGAGTTCGGGATAGAAATGTTCAATGAAATTGATCCATCCCGGGCTGCAGGAGGTCAACAGGGGCAGGGTGCCGCCGTTTTTCAGCCGGTTGAGCAGCTCATAGCCCTCCTCCATGATGGTCAGATCGGCAGTAAAGTCGGTGTCGAAGACCTTGTCGAAGCCAAGACGACGCAGGCCGGCGACCAGCTTGTCGGTGACCAGCGAGCCGGCGGGCATGCCGAATTCTTCGCCGATGGCGACGCGGACGGCCGGCGCGGTCTGGACGACAACATGCAGGTCGGGATTGTCGAGGGCGTCCCAGACCCGCTGGATATGGCTGTTCTCGTACAGGGCCCCAACCGGGCAGCGGTCGATGCACTGGCCGCAGGCGACGCAGGCGACCTCGCTCAGCCCCTTGCCGAACGGGGTGTCAACCCAGACATCATATCCGCGGCTCTCCATGCCGAGGGCGCTGACGCTCTGGACCATGGTGCAGGTCTGGACGCAGCGGCGGCAGAGGATGCATTTCGAGGGGTCGCGGACGACGGAGGGACTGGAGGTATCCAGCTCGCCCTTGCGTTCGCGGTATTCGAAAGAGATTTCGCGGATGCCGAGCTGGTCGGCAACGGCGCGCAGTTCACAGGAGCCGTTGCGGACGCATTCGGTGCAGCGCATGGGATGGCGGGAGAGCAGCAGTTCCATGGCAATCTTGCGCGATTCGCGTACCACCTTCGAGTTGGTGATCACCTCCATCCCCTCTGCGACCTTCCAGGAACAGGCGGTGCGCAGGAGACGATCACCCTTGATCTCGACGACGCAGAGGCGGCATGCGGAGATCGGGGGCAGATCGGGGTGATAGCAGAGGCGGGGGATGTTGATCAGAGCCTTCTCGGCGGCTTCAAGAACCGTGGCATCTGCCGGCACGGTAACCTTGCGTCCATCTATGGTCAAATTGACAGTATCCAAGGGAATCCTCCTAAAATAATAAATGGGTGTAACTATTTCCGGTGGAGAAGATCAAGCGGCGGCCGTATCGGCGGCCTCAAAGGTGCACTTGCCGGACTTGCATTTCTTTTCCAGATGCTGTTCGAACTCCTCTCTGAAGTAACGCAGGCAGCCGATGATGGGAATCGGAGCCGCCTGACCCAGGCCGCAGAAAGCGCCCTTGGTCATGGTATTGGCGAGCTCCTCCATCAGTTCGAGATCCCTGGCTGTGCCATGGCCGGAGGTCAGGCGCTCGAGGATCTCGAGCAGGCGGCCGTTGCCCTCCCGGCAGAGGGTGCAGATGCCGCATGACTCATGCACGAAGAATTCGACAAAATTTTTGACCAGACCGACGACGCACTGGCTGTCGTCGACCACGAGCAGGGCGCCGGAGCCCATGCCCGCGCCGATCTCGCGCAGGGACTCGACGCTCAGAGGCAGATCGAGATGCTCACTGGTCAGGATGCCGCCGGTGGTGCCGCCCAGCTGGGCAAGCTTGAAGCCTTTGCCATTCGGGATACCGTGGCCGATGTCATAGATGATTTCGCGGAGGGTGATGCCCATCGGCACCTCGATGAGGCCGGGATTGTTAATATTGCCGACCATCGTAAAGACCTTGGTGCCGGGACTCTTGGCCGTGCCGATGCCCTTGTACCACTCCGCCCCCTTGCGGATGATCTGGGGCACATTGGCGAGGGTCTCGACATTGTTGACAATCGTCGGCTTTCCCCAGAGGCCTACGGAGGGCGGGAAGGGCGGCTTGTTGCGCGGCTCGCCGCGCTTGCCTTCGATCGACTCGATGAGGGCGGTTTCCTCGCCGCAGATATAGGCCCCGGCCCCTTCACGGATCTCGAGATCGAAGGAGAAGGGGGTGCCGAAAATGCTCTTGCCGAGCAGGCCGTGGGCGCGGGCCTGTTCGATGGCGCGCTTGACCCGGGCGATGGACATGTGATATTCTCCGCGGATGTAGACGTAGCCCTGATGGGCCCCGACGGCATAGCCGGCCAGGATCATCCCTTCGATGACGGCGTGGGGATCGCCTTCAAGGATGAGGCGGTCCTTGAAGGTGCCGGGCTCGCCCTCATCGGCGTTGCAAATGATATATTTTTCTTCCGATTTTTCCTTGGCCGCAAAGCTCCATTTGAGGCCGGTCGGGAAGAAGGCGCCGCCGCGGCCCTGCATCCCCGACTTTTTCACCTCCTCCATGACCGCTTCCGGGGTCATCTCCGTGAGGGCCTTGCCGAGGGCCTCGTAGCCGTCATGGGCGATGTATTCCTCGATGCTTTCAGGATCGATCACGCCGGCGTTTCTGAGCACCACGCGCTCCTGTTTACAAATGCGCGCCGACTTTTCCCCCATCTCGCCCTCAGCCGACGGAATATCGAGATAGTGCAGGCGTTCGACAATGCGGCCCTTGAGCAGATGCTCGGCGATGATCTCGGAGACATCCTCCATCTTGACGCCGACGTAGTAGACGGCATCAGGAAAAATAACCAGCACAACGCCCTTGTCGTAGATGCCGAGGCTGCCCGTTTCGACCACGCGCACATCATCGGCCAGTCCGGCCAGGGCTACTTCCTTGACCAGGGCGTCTTTGACCGAGCGGGCACCCTGGGATATGGTATGGGCATCCATTGCGACCAGAATATGGATTCTATGCATTGGAGGATCCTTTCACTTTGTAGTCTTTCAATATCGCGATCGCTTTCTCGGGGGTGAGATTGCCATAAACCTCACTGTCGATCATCATCACCGGGGCGACAGCGCAGAGCCCGAGGCAGCTGGTAAACTCGAGGGTGAAGAGTCCGTCCGGGGTGGTCTCGCCGGTTTCAATGCCGAGATAGCTCTTGATCTGGGCGAGAACCTCCTTGGAATCCTTGACATAGCAGGGGGCATTGTTGCAGCAGCGCACGATATGTTTGCCCTTGGGCTTGGTCGTAAAAAGAGAGTAGAAAGTGGCGACGCCATAGATTTCGCTGAGGGGAATGTCGACCTTCTTGGCGATGCGGGTGAGAATATCCTCGGAGAGATGACCATAGGCCTTTTGCACATCCTTGAGGATATAGATGAGCGGCGTTTTGGTCGTTTCATAGGATTTGATTATTTTATCTACTGCAGTGTAATCCGTCATGGGTTCCTCCATAAAACGCGGCAAGTTAGGGACAACGGTTCAACTCGGAGTGGAGTTGCCGGCCATTATTCATGCGAGAAGACATGGCTGGAGACGATGTGATCTCCCAGGACATGCTCATCGATTATTTTGCGGGCAATTTCCGGATTGATCTTGCCGTAAGTGGTGGTGACGCCCTTGTCGGTCTGCACCACCTGTACGAGGGGTTCCTGATCACAGAAACCGAGGCAGCCGGTCTGGGTGACGACGACGTCGGCGACGTTTCTCTTGTTTATTTCATCGAGGATAGCGGACATGACAGCGCGGGCGCCGGCAGCGATACCGCAGGTCCCCATGGCGATGACGATGCGGTATTTGGCCGATTGTTCGCGGGCGGCCATTTCCTTCTTGGCTTTTTCCTTGATGGCGCGGAGATCTGACAAACTTTTCACGCGGTATTCCTCCTGCAGTTGTGTTTCACCGGCAGAGCTGGAAAAAGCCTTCGCCGATGTGGATCTGTTGATTAAGTAGAGCTTCTAAAACTCCGGCATCGGGCCGGCGCGGGATCACTGGGTGGATCAGGCGGTCGAGGCGATCGACTGCAGCCGCTCCATGATCCATTTTTGCGCCGGCTCAACCAGCATGTATTGGGAACAATCCAGTTCCGCCATCCGGGCGTAAATCCAGTACGAATCGAAGGTAAAGCAGTCCGTATCGGTGCGATGGCCGTAGAGAAAATGGACATCAGGCGCACCGATGATGAGATTGACCACAGTCTCGGCGATGCCGCCGAGGGGGGAGCGGTTCAGGCTGTTGTGCAGAAATGAAGCGGTCAAGGTAGTGCCTTTGCCGATCGTGGATTTGATACGCAGCTCTCCCCCGCAGCTGGTCGCTGCCTGCCTGAGCAGGGGCAGACCCATGCCGACCGGTCGGGTGGTCCGGGTCGTGACGAAGGGATCGATGACCGCGTCGATCATCTCCTGGCTCATGCCGCGTCCGTTGTCGCGCACGGTGATGGAAAAGAGATTTTTCTCCAATGATTCTTCGAGCCAGAGGATGACGCGACTGGCTTCCGCCTCGATCGAATTGGTGACAATATCCAGAATATGCAGTGAGAGTTCGCGCACAGTCGTCCTTTTTCCTGGTCAGTGCGCGGCGGCTGCGCAGGGCGCCCCGCTGCGTCCGGCTTCGTCGGGCTGGAGCACAGCGATGCAGCGGCCGTTCTCCCCCCGGCAGGCCTGGAGCAGCTCGGGGAAAGTGGTTCCGGCCATTTTGAACCAGCTCCGGGCAGAGCCGAGTTGATCGATATCATGGGCGTCCGAGGCGGTGATCAGCTGCAGACCGCTGCTGCTGTAACGCTCCACCGCGTCGGTCAGGTTGGCGCGGCGCGAAAGCTCAACGACCCCGAAGGGCAGATCAGCGGGCAGAAAGCCGAGGGTGCGCACCATGCTGTTGGCGCGCCGGTCGATATGGGCGGGATAGATGATCCCCTCCCGGGCTACCGCCTCCCGCACGACCTGGTCGTAGGACTGCCGTATGGGCAGGCCGAGCAGTCGATTGTTCTCCCCAACGATGTTTTCCTGCGCATCGACGACGATCTGCGGTCCCCACAAAGTGGGGTCGTTTTCCCCCTCCTGCAGCTGACCGTAGAGCCATTTCTGAAAGCCGAACAGTCGTTCCAGGGAGGGGAAGAGAGTGATCATATGGATCTCTTCCCGAGTGGAAACCTCGATGCCTGGAAAGACCTGCAGAGGAGTGCCCTGGGCGGCTCCCTGCACAGCGGTGACGTTTTCTCCCGAATTATGATCAGTGATCGCGATGAAATCGAGTCCCTTCGCGATGGCGGTCTGAACGATGTCCCGGGGCCCCATGGTCAATTCCGAGCAGGGTGACAGCACGGTATGCATATGGAGGTCTCCGCAATACCAGCGCAGCATTCAGTAGCTCCCGCGCAGACCCAGGGTATAGAGTCGGCCCGCGATATCGAAGGCGTTCAGGTCGCAGCTGTACAGGGCGATCTTTTTGATATTGGCCTTGTCGATCGCATCCATGGCGGGCACGGCGCCGTTGGTGAAAATGACTGCCGTCAGCTCCTTGAAAAAGGCGATAGCGATGACATTTTCATGGGCCTGATTGGTGATCCAGATGGCGTCCCGAGGCACCTTGGCCATGACATCGCTGAGGATGTCCGAGATGCAGACCGATGAAACATCTCGTTCTCTGGAATTAGCCATTGTAAGGCAGTTTAAAGGTATTTCTTCAAGTATTTTTGTAAATTCCATGGTTTCGTCTTTACTGTATTATCGAATTGATACGTGGATTAGTGGATATTGAGCGCCCCCCTGATTCACTGCCGAAGCGGACCAGGTCGCGAACAATGGCACCCATGTCGTTGGTCTCCCCTCCTTCCACGAGGACGACGTCCCCGGCTTTGAGGTTCTGCCGCAGCCAGGTGCACGCCTCCTCGACAGTAGTGCAGGTGACGACCCGTTTTCGCCGGCCTGTAGCGGCGGCGATGGCGGAGGCGGCAGCGCTGGCGTATTCACCGACCAGCACGGCGACGTCGATGGGCATGCCGGCGAGGTAGTGGCCCATCATGGTGTGCATCACCCGGGTCTGGCCGCCGATTTCGGTCATCTTGCCCATGACAAAGATGAGCCGTTTAGCGTGGCGGCGGAAGTTGATCAGGGATTTGGTCGATTTATAGAAAGACTGGGGTGTAGCGTCGTGGGTATCATCGAGGATGTGCAGGCCGGGGAAGGAGTGCAGTCGGCCGCGGCCTTCTGGAAGGGTAAAACCGGTCTCGAGGCTGTTTTTGATGATGCCGGGTGGTATGCCAAGCTCGGCGGCTGCGGCGTAGGCAGCGAGGGCGTTATAGACATCTCCGAGGGAGTAGAGGGCCATCCTGATGCTCACCTTTTCCCCGCCTCGGCTGTGAATGGTGAAGGCAGTGCCCTCCGGTCCGAGATGCTGGATCGAATCGGCGAAATAGTCCGAGACCGGACTCAGGCCGTAATAGAGCACTTTTCCGGCCAGTTTGTGCCCCATGAGGCGGGTATACTCATTGTCGCGGTTTAGGATGGCGATGCCGCTGGGTGAGAGGGCGTTGAGGAGTTCGAGCTTGGCGTCGGCGATGGCCTCGATGCCTTCATAGTGGTCGAGGTGGGCTTCGCCGACGTTGGTTATGATCGCCATGCGGGGTTGAATCAAGCGTGCGGCGGTGCGGCTTTCACCAGGGATGGCGGCGCCGATTTTCAGCACGGCCCAATCCTGTGGGGTCTGGATGGCGGCAAGTTCCCGGGCGATCTCGGCTGCGGTGTCCGAGTCACCGGAGAACTCGTATACCCGCCCGACCTTGCGCAGGATATGAGCGAGCATGGCCTTGACCGTCGTCTTGCCATTGCTGCCTGAAATAGCGATGAATGGAAAAGTCAAATGTTCACGATATGCTTCAGCGCCGGTGAAGGCCTGATCAAGCATAATGGTCATCCTGCAAATTCACCGTTTGGGTTAGCCAGTGAGGAGCACAGAATCAGGCTCCGAGAGGACCGCACAGGTGCAAAAATAAGTAAATTTTAGCAAAGAAGAAAGAAAATAAATCGGCAGACCTCCTTTTATCGCTCAGCGAGGGGGAGATAGAGGGTGAAGGTGGTGCCTTTTTCGTATTCGGATTCCGCCTCGATGCGCCCAGCGTAGCTGTCGACGATCTTTTTGACCAGAGTGAGCCCCAGTCCGGTGCCGGTGATGCTGCGGGTATGGGGATTCTTGGCGCGGAAAAATTCCTCGAAGAGGCGCTCCTTCTCCTCCGGCTTCATGCCGATGCCGGTGTCGCTGACGTCCAGCCGGGCACTACCCTTTTCGCGGCTGGTGCGCAGGGTGACGGAGCCCTGGGGGCGGTTGTACTTGATGGCGTTGGAGATCAGGTTGGTGAGGAGTCGCTGGATCTCCTCGCGGTCGGCGTCGATGACCAGCCCATCGGCGAATTCGGTCTCAAGGGTCAGTCCGTGTTTTTCAATTTCATTGGCAAAGAAATCGGCGGCGGACTGGGCCTGCTGGGAGAGATCCAGGCGTTCGATCTCGCGGCGGATCTTGCCGGCCTGGATGCGTGAGATGTTGAGCAGGTCGTTGATGAGGGTGATCAGAGTCTTGCTGCGCTCCAGAGAGCGGCGGAGATAGTTGTCATAGGTTTCGGGTTCATCACCGAGGGTTTTGTCGACGACCATCTCAAGAAAACCCTGGATGGCGGTCAAGGGCGCCTTGAGCTCATGGGCGGCCATATTGACGAACTGGGATTTGAGCAGTTCGAGCTGTTTGAGTTCTGAGATGTCGCGGAGTACCGAGACGTAGCCGATCAAGCGGTTCTGATCATCGCGGATGGTGGTGGTGTTGGCCATGACGACCAGTTTTGCCGGGGGATGAATGATGAATTCCTGTTGAAGGGCCTGCAGGCTGTCCTTTTGCCGAAAGATGTCGGCGATCAGCTCCTGATAGGGCTCCGGCAGCACCTCGCGGATGGAGCGGCCGATGACCAGTTCCTTATCGAGTTCGAGCAGCCGGGGGAACTGTGGATTGAACAGGACCACCTCCTCATCCTGATTGAGCACGACGATGCCATCGGCAATCGAATTGATGATGGTGCGGATACGGGACTTTTCCTGAGTGATTTCAAGCAGGCGCCTCTCCTGTTCGGCCCTGAGCTGGCGCGCTTCGAGGATATACCAGCGCCTCTCGATAGCGCGGTCGAAGACGAGCTGTATCTCTTCCGGGGCGAAGGGCTTGGCGATGTAGTTATAAGCGCCCAGCCTGGTGGTCTCGACGGCCGTTTCGATGGAGGCATACGCTGTGCAGATGACGCAGATCGCTTCAGGGAATTGGGCCTTGATGGCGCCGAGGACCTCCACCCCGTCGATATCGCCGATCTTGAGGTCGAGGAAGTAGATATCGAACTCTTCGGCGGTCCCTTTGTCGATCCCGTTGCGTCCCGTTTCAGCGGTCTCGACCCTGTGGCCCTGGGCCTCAAAGAGGCGCCGAATGCCCTCCCTCATGCCGAATTCGTCGTCAACAACGAGGATATTTGCTCGTTCGATCTTCATGCCTGCCCACTGAGTGAAGGGTTATGCGCGAAGGCAGCACCTGCGCCGTTTTTTTACCTTGGCGGGGGTGCTGCCTGTGTGCGTTCAGTGCTGCTGGGACTCGGGGGTCTCGAAGAAGCGCTCCTTGATGAAGGCGAGCAGCTCGCGCGGAGGAATTGGCTTGTCCAGGTATTCGTCGGCCTGGATCCATTTGCGCTCCTCCTCGGTCTGGGTGGAGAAGCGGATGCCAGTCTCATGGCTGGCCGCGGTCATGATCACCACCGGGGTCTGAGCCCCCTCGGGCAGGGTCTTGATGCGGTGGCAGAGGACAAAGCCCGAATCAAAATGCTCCATGGCCAGATCGACCATCACCAGGTCGGGGAGAAAGGTTTTAAACAGCTCAAGTCCCTCAGCGGCGGTATTGGCCGTCGCCACCTCAAAACCGGCCTTTTCGAGCACCGGAACGTAGATCTGCAGCAGATCATAGTCGTCATCGACCATCATGATTTTTTTCTTCATGGCGCTGGTATCTTCCTTTTTCAGATGTTAATTATCCTGCAGCATGGCGTTGACCTTGGCGAGGAGGACCTCTTTCTGGACAGGCTTTTCGATAAAGCTGTCCACCGGATTCCACTCAACGTCGGGTCCGATGCGCAGATTGAAGGGATGCTCCCGGTTTACGCCGGTGAGCATCAGAATGGGGGTGTGGCGGATATCCTGGTTTTTGCGAATCTGTCGCGCCACTTCAAAGCCTTCCCCGACCGTGCTCATCATCACGTCCAAAATGACCAGATCCGGACGCTCCGCGACCACCTTTTCCAGCCCCTCGGCGCCGCTGAAGGCGGTCACGACCTCATAGCCGGCCATGGTGAGAAGAACGCGATTTAATTCGACGATATCGATGTCATCGTCTATCAACAAGATTTTTTTGCTCATTTCATGCTCTCCTGCGCGGCTTTGAAATCGAAGGCATTTTTGTGGATCGTATTCTGAACCGGCAGCTCAACCGTGAATGTGGAGCCTTGATGGGGCTCGCTTCTGACGGTGATGCTGCCGCGGTGCATTTTGATGATGCCATAGGCGATGGCCAGCCCCAGGCCGGTCCCCTTGCCGATCTGCTTGGTGGTGAAGAAGGGGGTGAACAGCTTGTTCATGTTCTCCGCCGGGATGCCGATGCCGGTGTCGCAAAAGGAGACGCGCATTGATTGCCGGTCCGGGGTGAGCGCGGCCTGGATGGTTAGAACCCCGCCCTCAGGCATGGCTTCGGCGGCGTTGACCGCCAGATTGAGAAAAACCTGGTAAATCTGGTCGTAATCGACCTCGATGGGCGGTAAATCCGGTTCGAACCGGGTCACGACCTGGGTCATTCGGAAAAGGGGCTGATTGAAAGCCACGGAGACGAGCTTGTCGAGAATCTCCTGCAGGGCCACCTTGCGCAAATTGAGCTTGCCCTGACGAGCGAAATTGAGCAGCCCGGCGACGATCTTCTGGCAGCGTTTGGCCTCATCCATGATGAAGTGCAGATCCTTGCTCTTCTGGTCATCCTCCTTCAACTGCTGCAGGAGGAGATGGGCGTAAAGCATGATCGAACCGAGGGGATTGTTGACTTCGTGGGCCACACCAGCTGCCAGCTGCCCGATCGAGGCCAGTTTCTCGTGCTGAATGAGCTGCTCCTGGGCTTCGGCCAGATCGCGCAGGGATTCCTGGAGTTCTTTCTGGGTATGCTGAAGCTCCTCGATGACGTAGGGCAGGCACATCTCCTCTTCCGCAAAGCCCTGGAAGACCGCCTTGGCGTATTCACGGCAGGTTTCATAGCCGCAGGCCCCGCAGTTGAGTTCATCGGAGGAGATGGCCTTCTTGATCTCCTTGAGGATCAGCCTGATCTCGTCTTCAGTGGGTTCCGGTTTCTCCTTGACCATGGGATGGAAGGAGCGGCGGATGACGACATCCTGGTACTGCAGGATCGCCTTCTTCCACTCTGCATAGTTGGTATGCATGCGCAGGGAATCGGTGTAAGAAACGATCTTTTGCTTGCGGGTGAAAAAGTTCAGCGAGGTATCCGTGAACGGCCCGCTGATGCAGCCTTCGCAAAAGAGGATGTCGACCAGACTGGCCTTGACCTCATTATTTTTAAGGCTGTCGAGCAGATTGAGGACGCGCTGTTTGCCCTCGGTGACCACCACCTCGTTGTTCATCAGGTCGAACGGGAGGCCTGCGCTGCGCAAGAGCCCTCCGGAGACCGGATAGAGGCGTCCGAGATAGGCGTGGGGTGGATCGAATCCGGCCGGTTCAGCCTGGGCGGGATCGATATCGAGGTGTTTCCACAGTTCCTTCAACTCAGCAAAGGTGAGCACCTCATCCACGGCATCGGAGACCTCAGGATCGACCATCTCTACCTTTTTGGCTGTGCAGGGGCCGATGAAGACCGTCCTGACCTCCTCGCCGTAGCAGCGGCGAACCACCCTTCCCATGGCGATCATGGGACTGACGATCGGGGCGAGGTTGGGCACCAGTTCCGGGGCCGTGCGCTCGACCAGTTCATAAATAGCCGGGCAGGAGCTGGTAATCAGGGGGAGGGCGATCTCCCGACCGTCCTGGGTTTGTTTGGAGTTGACCAGACGGTAGTATTCCCGATTGATCAGGTCTGCGCCGAAGGCAACTTCGACCACATGACTGAATCCGGCCTTGTGCAAGGCGCCGGAAAGCTGCTCCCCCTCCATTCCCGGCAAGCCGGCCGGAAAAGAGGGGGCGATCATGGCGACGACAGGATGGCTGCCCTTGAGAAAGCGCTCTACCGCCTCCACCCCGCTCCTGACCGCCTTGGCCCCCTGGGTGCAGACGCGCACGCAGTGGCCGCAGCCCAGGCAAAGTTCTTCGACGACCTTGGCCTGACCCTTGATGACCATAATGGCCTTGGCGGGGCATTCGCGGATGCAGGAATAGCAGCTTTTACAGCGTTCCTCTATGGTCCATACGACGGACATACAGCCATCCTTTTCGGCTACCGGCTAGGAACGTTCCACGTAATGGGTATGGAGGAGCTCGTGGGCCTTGTGGCCGTTGGGTTCGCCGAGGTACTCCTTGTAGAGGCGCATAACCGCCTCATTCTGGTGCGAGGCACGTTTGGGCAGGGTGCGGTCGATGGCATAGATGGCCTCCATACGCTTGCGCACCCGGTCAGGATCGCTGTTGATGGGCTGGCCGCCGCCGTTGATGCAGCCGTTCGGGCAGGCCATCACCTCGATGAACTGGTAGGTGTTCTCACCGCTGCGGATCTTGTCGAGAATAGCGCTGATGTTCTTCAGCCCGCTGACTGCGGCGATTTTAATGGTGAGCCCGGCGATGGTGACCTCGCCCTCCTTCACCCCCTGCAGGCCGCGCACGGGGGTGAATTCGACGTTGTCCATCTCCTTGCCGGTGAGGAAAAAGTGGGCGGTGCGCAGGGCGGCTTCCATGACCCCGCCGGCAGCGCCGAAGATGGCGGCTGCGCCGGTCGATTCGCCCATCGGATCATCAAAATGTTCATCATTGAGCCTGGTAAAGTCGATACCGGCATTCTTGATCATGCGCGCCAATTCCCGAGTGGTGAGCACAGCGTCGACATCGGCAAAGACCTCCTTCAATTCGGGGCGCTGGGCCTCAAATTTTTTGGCGATGCAGGGCATGATCGAGATCACATAGATGTCCTTGGCCGGGATGCCGGTCTTCTCCGCGTAATAGGATTTGATCAGGGCCCCTTCCATCTCGTGCGGGGACTTGCAGGAGGAGACGTGGCCGAGGAGATCGGGATAAAAGTGCTCGATATACTTGACCCAGCCCGGGCTGCAGGAGGTTAGCAGAGGCAGTTTGCCGCCGCTCTTGACGCGGTGGAGGAGTTCGGAGGCCTCCTCGATGATGGTGAGGTCGGCGCCGAAGTTGGTATCGAAGACCCGGTCCACGCCGAGACGGCGCAGAGCGGCGACGATCTTGCCGGTGACCACACTGCCCGGTTCCATGCCGAACTCTTCACCAAGGGCGACGCGGACGGCCGGAGCGATCTGGGCGACGACATGCTTTTTCGGATTGTTGATCGCCTCCCAGGCGATCTTTTCGTTGCTCTTTTCGCGCAGGGCCCCGACCGGACAGACGGTTATACACTGGCCGCAGAAGACACAGGCGATGGCGTTGAGGCTGCCGTCCATGGCCGGGGCGACAGCGGTCTTGAAGCCGCGGCGGACGAAATCGATCGCTCCGACGTTCTGAACCTCATGGCAGACGCGCACGCAGCGGCCGCAGAGGATGCATTTCTCGGGATCACGTTCGATTGAAGGACTGGCGACGTCGATCTTGCCCCCACGGATTTCGCCTGCGTAGCGCACATCGCGGACGCCATACTGCGCCGCCAGATCCTGCAGTTCGCAGTTGCCGTTGCGCACGCAGGTGAGGCAGTCCTGGGGATGGTTGGCGATGAGCAGCTCGACGATGGTCTTGCGGGAACGGCGCACGCGGGGTGAATTGGTCAGAACCACCATCCCCTCTGTCACCGGATAGGCACAGGAGGGAATGAGGTTGCGCTGGCCTTCAACCTCGACCACACAGACCCGGCAGGAGCCGGTTGGAGTGAAGCCCTTGAGATAGCAGAGGGTCGGAATCTGGATGCCCTCGCGCTGTGCGACCGTGAGAATGGTTTCGCCCGGGTTGGCCCAGCACTCTTTATTATTAATCGTTACCTTCATGTTGGTCCTCTTGGTTTTACTCTACAAAGATCGCATCGAATTTGCAATTGGCGCGGCACTGATCGCAGCGGATGCACTTCTCGTCAATGATGTAATGGGCCTTGCCCTTCTCGCCCAGAATGGCGGCCTGGGGACACTTGCGTGCACAGACTGTGCAGCCCGTGCATTTGTCGGTGTCGATATGGTAGGTCAGGAGCTCGCGGCAGTGGCCGGAGGGGCATTTGCGATCGTAGAGATGGGCTTCATACTCATCGCGGAAATAACGCAGAGTGCTCATGACCGGGTTAGAGGCGGTCTGCCCCAATCCGCAGAGGGAGGTATTCTGGATCACCTCGGAGAGGCGTTCCAGGTAGACCATGCCCTGGAAACGCAGCAGGGCCTCGTCCGGGGATTTTTCGCTGCGGTAGCTTTGGGTCAGCCGTTCGAGGATCTCGAGCAGACGTTTGGTGCCCTCACGGCAGGGAATGCACTTGCCGCAGGATTCGGACTGAATGAAGGTCATGAAATACTTGGCGACGTCGACCATGCAGGTCGTCTCGTCCATGACCACCAGGCCGCCGGAGCCCATCATGGCGCCGACCTTTTTGAGGTTTTCATAGTCGATCTGGGTATCGATGACCTGTTCCGGCAGGGCGCCGCCGGAGGGTCCGCCGATCTGCACCGCCTTGAATTTTTTACCGTCGGGGCAGCCGGCGCCGATATCATAGACCACCTCGCGCAGGGTCACGCCCATGGGAACCTCCACCAGGCCGGTATTGGTGATCTTGCCGGAGAGAGCGAAAATCTTGGTACCCTTGGAACCCTCGGTGCCGATGGCGGCATATTTGTCGGCGCCATCGCGCATGATATTGGGCACATTGGCGAAGGTCTCGACGTTGTTGATCACCGTCGGCTTGCCGAAAAGACCGGAGACCGCCGGAAAGGGCGGGCGTGGCCGCGGCATGCCGCGTTTACCTTCGATGGAGTGGAGCAGGGCGGTCTCTTCGCCGCAGACGAAAGCGCCGGCTCCCTTCTTGATCTTGAGAGTGAAGTTGAAGCCGCTGCCGAGAATATTCTGGCCGAGCAGTCCATGGGCCTTGGCGTCGGCGATGGTTTTCTCCAGCCGTTTGATGGCGAGGGGGTATTCGGCACGGCAGTAGATATAGCCCTCGCTGGCCCCGATGGCGTAGGCCCCGATGATCATCCCCTCGATGACGCGGTGGGGATCGCTTTCCATCACAGCGCGGTCCATGAAAGCACCCGGATCGCCTTCGTCGGCGTTGCAAACGATGTATTTTTGTTCGGAGGGCTGATTGAGGGCGAATTCCCACTTCTTTCCGGTCGGGAAGCCGCCGCCGCCGCGTCCGCGCAGACCCGATTTGAGGATCTCCTTGACCACTTCAGCCGGGGTCATTTTGTTGATGGCGCGGGAGAGGCCGACGTAGCCGCCGCGGGCGAGATACTGGTCAATGCTTTCGGGATCTATGACGCCGCAGTTTTCAAGTACCAGTTTCTTCTGCTTGGCGAAAAAGGGCACCTGATGGAGAAGGGGCAGCTCTTTCCAGCCGGTTTTACCGTTGGTGGAGCCGTAGATGCCGAGGAGCTTTTCCTCAACCACCTCTTTGTCGATCAGGGTCTTCTGCAGCAGCATGGGGACATCTTCCGGCTTGACCTGGCAGTAACAGATGCGGGAGCGGCCCGGGATCTTGATATCAACGATCACCTCTTTGGAGCAGTAGCCGACGCAGCCGGTGGGCACCACCTTGATCTCGAGGTTGAGCCTTTCCAGTTCGCTCAGGACCGCTGCATGCACCCTGTTGGCGCCGTTGGCAAGACCGCAGGTGCCCATGCCAATGAGAATAACAGGTTCCTTGTGGTCCTGGAGCAGGATTTCGGACTTGAAGGCGGCAAGCTGTTTCTTGCTCTCCGCGGACTGATGGCATTTTTGCCCTTCGTTGATGCATTCGATGTAGTGGACGCAGGGTTTTTCACTGCTGTGCCAGCAGTTGGCAAATATCTGGGCATATGAATTCATTACGGCCTCTTTATTCATTGTTGGTCTTTTTCAGAGCAGCGATCAGCTTTTGCACAGCCTTGACGGTCAATCCGCCGTGGAATTCGTCATCGATGGTAATCACCGGAGCGATGCTGCAGGCGCCGATGCAGGCGACCGTTTCGATGGAAAACTGGAGGTCTTTGGTGGTCTGGCCGGCTTTGATGCCCAATTCGTTTTCGAGCGTGGTCAGGATGTCGAACGAGCCCTTGACGTGGCAGGCGGTGCCGCGGCAGACGCGGATAACGTGCTTGCCCAGGGGGCGCAGCCTGAACTGGTTGTAAAAGGTCGCCACACCGAAGACGCGGCTGACCGGCAGCCGGGTGTGCTGTGCGACCTGCTCCAGATCGTCCTCGGAGAGATAGCCGCACACCTCCTGAATATCCTGCAGGATCGGAATCAGGATCGAGGGATCATTTTGGGGGTACTTTGCGTAGACCTCTTGAATTTCCATGCTGTCCTCTTGCAATATGACTTTGTTGATTAGTGTTTGAGCGTCTCGATGCCCAGCGCGGCGGTGATGGCGAGCTGGAGATCGTGCATGCCTAGTGAATCCACATGATAATAAAAAACCTGTTCTCTGCGCACCCTCCCCTCGAGGTTGCGCGTGTTCTCATCCGTGCGCACGATAATGCGTACAGAGGGATCGCATCCCTTAAGCAGCCGGATGGCCTGGTCGATTTTCAGGCCATGGGCCCGGGCGTCCAGGACGATCAGATCGAAGTGCTGCCGCTGCACCTGTTCAATGGCCTGGACGGGATCCTCGACCAGAAGCGTGGCGATGGCATTGGTGCGAAGAAAACCATCCAGTTCCCGGGTGATACTTTTTTGGGGGTTGGCCACAATGAGACAGTTCATAGCATCAAACCATAGAATACTTCGTTTGCCTGAATATCTTCAAATAGCGTGCCAGAGGCGCCAATTCGACCTGCTGATGTTTGTCTTTGATTATTTTGGAATTATACTGCCCGTTTACGTCTGGAAATGAGCCATATTCTGCAATCTCTCATTTATGAGAGAATATTCTGTGGTGAAACTCCACACCAGCGCGTCGGAGTAAAGAGGGCAAATCCAGGAATGAAGAATAAAGCATGAGCAGTTCAGCTGGATCCAGACTAGGAGAGGCCGTAGCGGCGGATTTTTTCGTAGAGGGTCTTGCGGTCGATGCCGAGAATTCTTGCGGCCCGGCTGATATTGTTCTCCTCGCTTTGCATGATTTTTCGGATATGCTCCTTTTCGACCTCTGCGAGGGAAAGAAGCTCGGAGGCGGCTGCCTCACCGGCCTTTTCGCCGTAGAGCTGGAGATGCGGGGGCAGGCTCTGCAAGGTGAGTTCCGTGCTCTCCTCAATGACGGCGGCTCGTTCGATCGTGTTCTCCAGCTCGCGGATATTGCCGGGCCAGGGATAGTGCAGCAAAAGATCGCGGACGGGACCAGCGACTTTATCGATGGGATTCTGCCGGCGGCGCTTGTTGTGTTTTTGGATGAAGTGATCAACCAAAGTATCGATATCTTCGAGTCTTTCGCGCAACGGAGGAAGATGAATAGGAATGACGCTCAGCCGGTAGAATAGGTCCTCGCGAAACTGTCCGGTGTTCACAGCGGCGTTGAGATCGATATTGGTCGCGGCGATGACGCGCACATCCACCGGGATAGTCTGTGCGGAGCCGATTCTGCGGATCTCGCGTTCCTGGATGGCGCGCAGGATCTTGGCCTGGACGTTGAGGGAGATGTTGCCGATCTCGTCGAAGAAGAAGGTGCCGCCGTGAGCGAGTTCGAAGGCGCCATGCTTGGTGGCGGTGGCTCCTGTGAAGGAGCCCTTGACGTGTCCGAAAAGCTCGCTCTCAAAGAGGGATTCGACCAGCGAACCGCAATCCATTGCAAAAAAGGCCTTGTCTTTGCGGGGACTGAGAGCGTGGATGGCCTTGGCGACCAGTTCCTTGCCGGTGCCGCTCTCCCCCTGGACCAGGACGGTGCTCTCGGTCGGAGCGACCTTGCGGATGAGGGCGAAAAGTTCCTGCATGCGGCCGCCTCCGCCGATAATCTGCAGCGGCCGGCCATTGAAATCAAAGCTGAAACCTGCGCCGGCGGGCGCAGTGGCGGTCTGGCGGTTCTGCAAAAGCTTGCGGACAATCTCGAGGATCTGTTCGGCCTCGAAGGGTTTGGCGACATAATCGCGTGCGCCGTTCTTCATCGCCTCCACGGCCATCTCGATGCTCGCATAACCGGTCATCATCACTACGTCGGTCGCAGGGCTGATCTCCTGCATGCGGCGGATGAAATCGATCCCGCTCATCCCCGGCATGCGAAAATCGACGAAAGCGATCTCGAAAGCATCTGCGGCCGCCAATCTCAGCCCCGAATCGGCCTCCCCCGCCGTCCTCACCGTGTAGCCGGACATTTCGAGCAAGCGGCGGCAGCCTTCACGCAAGAGCTCTTCATCGTCGACAATGAGGATTTTTACTTCGTTTGTCATCGCGATCTACTTGTTAACCTCAGCGGTGGGGAAGATGAGGAGTATGGTTTCGCCCTCCTCCCGGCGCGGAGTTACCGTCACGGCTACGCCCAGAATCCGCAGCAGGGTTGCAGCGAGCCGGAGTCGGCTCGAATCGGAGGCGCCTCCCTCCTGCTGCTCCAGCAGCTGCGCCCGATCTTTGACGGACATGGGTGCGGCCAGGCCAATTCGCAGGACAGGGCGTAGTGGTGCGCTCTTTTCCGCCTCAAGGTTGATAATGGGTTCGGGGTGTCCGTGCCGGAGAAGGTGCTCGAAGAGCAGCTGAAGGGCGAGGATGGCCGGAACAAAGGGAATACCAGCGCTCATCTCTGTGGCGGGGGGTGCGGGGCTGAGCCGGGCGCGGCCCTCCGGCGGGGTCTCAGCCAGCAGCAGGGCGGTCTCGACCACGCTGCGCAGGTTGCTGGAGGGGGTTTGCTCTGCCGGACGGCTGATTTCCAGAGCCCGATCGATCAGCTCCTTGAGCAGGGACGGTTCCAGCGCGGCCTCCCCGCTGCCGGTTTGCTCAGCCCAGGGGGCTCCGGAGAGGACGGCTGTAGCCGCTCCCAGGGCGAGATAGGGGGTGCAGGCTGCGAAAAAACGGCTGAGCTCCCCTTGCTGGCTGATCAGGTCGCGTTGGGTGGCGTGCAGCTTGCGCGATTCCAAAAGATGACGGATGGATTTGCTGAGTTTTTCAGGCGGAAAGGGTTTGATGATATAGTCATGGGCCCCCTCACTGATGCAGCGTACGGCATCCTCGATGCTGGCGAAGGCGGTCATCATGATGACATCCATCTCCGGGCGGCAGCTGCGGGTCCGGTTGAGCAGGGTGATGCCATCCATTCCGGGCATGCGGATGTCGAATACCCCGACATCAAGGCGTTCGAAACGGCAAAGTTGTAACGCCCGCTCGCCGTCCTCAGCGCTGAAGACCCGGAAGCCCTCGATTTCAAGCCATTGCTGCAATGAATCGCGGATGATGGCCTCATCATCAACGATCAGAATGGAGCCTGTGGCCCGCTGGGACATCTCAGATTCTCCCCGTAAAGGACGCCGGTATAAAAAGGGGCATGGCTAGGGCTGCACGCCGCGATTTGTGAGTGCCCATCCGGTTTCGCCATTCATGCGGGCGTACCAGCTCTTGTTCTGCCGATAGAGCTTTTTAAACTCTCTGAAAAGATGGTCGTAGAGCTGGCGGTTTTTCGGATCCGGTGTATAGCGCTGGCGGATGACAATGTGTTCGCTGATCGCTTCAAAGCTCTTGATATGGCCGAGGGAAAGGCTGGCGAGCATGGCGGCGCCGCGGGCGTTGGCCTGCTGGGGATTGTCGGCCTGGCAGATCGTGCGGTTGGTGATATCGGCGATGATCTGGCACCAGATATCGCTCTTGGCCCCGCCGCCGATGATGTGGAGCCGGTCGACGGGTTGATAGAGCTTTTCCAGGACCTCGAGGCCCCAGCGCAGGTTGAAGGCGATACCCTCCAGGACGGCGCGGATGAGGTGTTCGCGTCCGTGCTGGAGGCTGAGGTTGAAGAGGCCGGCGCGGACGTTGTGGTCGTCGATCGGGCAGCGTTCTCCGAACATCCAGGGGGTGAAGATGAGGCCGGCTGCGCCCGGGGGGGCCTGAGCGGCGAGGTGGTCGAGGAGCTGGTAAACATCTTCGAAAAGGGTCTCTTCGGAGAGGCGCTGTTTGTGATAGAGGATGCGGTTGGCCAGCCATTCGAGACAGATGCCGATCGTCTCCTGATGGGCGAGGGCGAGATAATACTTTTCCGGATAGGTGCTGCCGATGCAGCCAGCGTAGTGGGCGAGGTCGATCTTGCGGCGGCTGAAATGGCCGGCGATGCCGCCGCTGGTGCCGAGGCGGATGCTGAGTTCCCCTTCATGGAGGGCTCCGGAGCCGACCGCGGCGGCGGGGATATCCCCGGAACCGTTGATGATCGGGATCCCCGGTTTCAGACCCATAAGGCGGGCGGCCTCTTCCTGCAGGGTGCCGACGATGGCGGCGCTGGGGAGAGCGGGCGGCAGCAGCTCAGGGTCGATACCAGCCAACCGGCAGAGTTTTTCGTCCCACTGGTTCCTGTTTTTACGGGTGTCGAGGAGCCACCAGACCACGGCCAGATCGACCGATTTGCACCAGGTGCCGGTGAGATGGTAGATGACGAAATCCTTGACATCGAGGAACTTGGCGGTTTTGGCGTAGAGATCGGGCCTCTTCTCCTTAAGCCAGATGATCTTGGCGATGGGATCCTTGCCGGTGTGGCCGGGCGCCCCCCCGGTGACGCGCAGGAAGCGCAGCAGGCGGAGGGGTTGATAGCCGATGATGCGCGGTCTGGTCCAGAGCCGGTCATACAGGATTTCGCGTCCCCGGGTGTCGAGCCAGGAAATCGCGGGCATGACGGGCATGCCCTGTGCATCGACGGCCACCAGGGTCTGCATTTGGCAGGAGAAAGTGATGCCGGCGATCTGATCAGGAGAGATCCCGGCAATTTCCATTGCCTTATGGGTGGAGTCGTAGACGGCATGGAGCCAATCGAAGGGATCCTGCTCTGCATAGCTGGGTTGAGGGTAGTGAACCGAGTAATCGTGCCGGGCCTCGGCGACCAGACGCCCGTAGAGAGTGAAGAGAACGGCTTTGTTGGAACTCGTTCCTAGGTCATGGGTAAGGATGTATTTTTCAGTCATTCATCGTCCAAGATGCCTTCAGCGTGGAAAGAGGGATAAGCTTCACCGGTCCTACTCCCCAGTCAAACCGATGATGCGGTAATTAAATTCATAGGCGAGGCTTCGACTCCAGGTCTCATCGAAAAGGGTTTTATAGCGGGTGCCATCTTCCGGCCCCACAGGCTTGCCGTATGAAAAAAACCAGTTGATAATCGGGCTGCCGGTGAAGCCGAGGGCCATCCAGTAGCGGCCCGGAGGCAGCAGCAGCTCGTCTGCGCCAAAGTCAAAATCGACCCAGTCGTAACCCGGGGCGTATTTGATCTCCTCAAGGGCGAGGTAGCGGCTGGTGGCGATATATTCCCCGGGCTTGCCTTCGCCGTCATCACGGAGAATCTCGAGCCAAAGCTGACCCGAACCGCCGAATTTGTGCAAAGCGAGGCCGATGCGGGTGAGCTTGAGGGGTTTTTCGAGGATGAAAGTCTGGGCATACTGGTTGCCCTGGGTGGTGACATACTCCGCGGTTTCTACCATAAAGTTCTTGCGCATCTCCATCTCCCCGCTCTCAGCCAGTCGCGCTGGACCGCGTGCGGAGAGAAAGTCGGTATTCTGGGGAAATTCGGTGTTGCCCTGACTGAAGGGCTGGCTGTAGGCGATGCGTCGCATGATCTTCTGTTCGGATAGCCGGGGCTTGGGAGCAGGAGGCAGGGAGGTACGGGCGGCCACCGGGGTGAAGTTGGCTTCGACGGGCGGGAAGAAGAGCAGCTTTTGTGGACCGTAGGTCTGCTTTTCCGCGCGCAGGTTGACACGATCCGAGGCGAGGGTATAGTTGATGGTCTCTTCAAACTGGGGATTGCCCTCCGCACCCTGGACCTGCGACCAGCGAATGAGGCCGTCGTTGCAGGTCTCCTCGTTGTCGAGGCCGAACTCGATGCGAATGAAGCGGTTGCTGACATAGAGGGCAGTCTGCTGCGGATCAAATGGTACCCAGCCCAGATCGGGAAACCAGACCTCGATCCAGGAATGGCGTCCCTGGGCCATACGCAGGGTGAGGGTGCCATTGGGCAGCTCGACGTCGTAGGGTTCCTTGAGGGTGATGCCGTTGACGATGCGGCAGGGAATGCCTACTGCGCGCATCAGTGCTGCGCTGAGATGTGAGTAATTCTGGCAGTTGCCCTTACCGGTGCGCAGGGAATAGAGGGCGTCATAACTGGGTGGAGCCAGGACGTAGTGCAGCTGATCGACGACATAGGTGAGTATGCGTTTGACGGCATCAAATTCGGTCTTGCTGCCGGCGGTGAGCCGGGCGGCCAGGCGGGCGATCTCTTCATTGTCGGAGGGCGCCTGCCCTGTGGATTTGAGATAAGCCTCCTCCGCCCTGCCGATTTGGACGAGTGGGAAAGGGGCGCTGGTACGCAGGGGCTTGAGCTCAGTGCTGTTGCCCGCAGTGAAGCGCAGGGTAGATGTCACCAGGGACTGGGGTTTGTTCCAGATGGCGCGGATAATCTTGTTGCCGCGTTCGTCCACCTTTTCGTCCTGGGTGGAGGGCGGTACCGAGAAATCCATGCGGAAGGCGCTGATGGATTGGCGGTAGGTGGGCGAGGAGAAGCTCTCGGGCAGGACGTAGCTCAGGACGAGCTTTTGGGTGCCCGGTGCTGGCGCCACTTTCTGCACCATTTCATAGGTGATCTGCGAATACTGCCCGCCATTGATCAGATAATCCTCCGCCAGACCGGTGGCGATCCAGCTGAACAGCAAGCCGAGTGCAGCGACTAGGTTTTTCATGCTCTTACCTCACGCAATGCAGCTGGTTGTCACAGGCATGGCGCCCATGCAGCAGAGGAAAATTCAGCCGGCGACTAGACCCAGGGATCTGAAATTTTATTAAATATAGGAATATGCACCTATTTTGTCAACAGTAATTAACGGCCGGGTACCCCCAAATCTGGATTCCACCTGACACCTGGCGGCGCGCCCTTCCCTGGATCCGGCTTTCACCCGACTCCCGGGGCCGCTTGCCCCAGCTCCCTCCTGACTATTTCCAGCATGCTTCAGCTCACCCCGATAAATGTTTATAAATTAAACATAACGCGCAGACAATTCGAGACCTTGATGCTGTTTTATTATACAGTGGTTATTAATTGTTATTTAGTGAAATGTAATCAAACCCGCTCAAAAGTGTTTTACACTGTTGATATATTAATCAATAGATAGTAATATTTGTTCACATTATCTTCACAATGTACTGTTCCAATTAATTGATAATACATGCTTTAATGCACTACTTCAAGAACAGTTTCCCTTTGGCATGCAAGTTGCAGAAGCGGGGCCGAGCGCCGATCTGGCGCCCGCAAACCATCCGGAGTCTTCCGGAAAACGATACAGACAAACCGAGGAATCCAGTATGACTGTACTGCTTTTGCTTGCGCTGGCCCTGGCTTTCATCCTGGCCGATTATGTGGTTCAACTGCGCCAGGCCAAAAAGAAATCCTAAAAAATCTGCGCATAACCCAACAGGAGGATGCGGATGAAGGCCGCTATTCTAACCGATTTAACCAAATGTGTGGGGTGCGAAGCCTGCGCCCTGGCATGCAAGGAGATCAACGATCTGCCCAGGGATTCAGCCAACCACATGCTGACCGCCTACACCTGGAGTGCAATGGAGCACCGCAACGGTGTGAACATCCGCCGTCAATGCATGCACTGCGAGGAGCCCGCCTGCGCCTCCGCCTGTCCGGTCGGCGCGCTCTCCAAGACGCCTGAGGGCGCAGTGGTCTACGACGGCCGCAAGTGCATCGGCTGCCGCTACTGCATGATCGCCTGCCCTTTCGGCATTCCAAAATACCAGTGGGACAAGCCGATTCCTCTCATCCAGAAGTGCATTTTCTGTTATGAAAAGGCCCTCAAGGCCGGAGAGCAGCCCGCCTGCACGGCAGCCTGCCCGACCGGTGCGACCATCTTCGGTGAGCGTCAGGCCCTGATCGCGGAGGCCCAACAGCGCATCTCCTCCACTCCTGAGAAATACCAGCCCCACATCTTTGGCCTCAAGGAGGCAGGCGGAACCTCGGTTTTGTACACCTCTGCCGTTCCCTTTGCCGAGCTGGGATTCCCCGCCAACCTCATCGAGGAGTCCTACCCCAATTTGACCTGGAAGGTGCTCAACAAGATTCCCGGCATTGTGACGACCGGCACGGCTTTTCTGGCCGGACTGTGGTGGATCGTGAACAGGAGAATCAAGCTGCAGGAAAAGCCTGATGAAACGCTCTAGGGCGGCCCGTTGCCGGACCGGTCTCTCATGAACTTGTTCACCTACTGAGGAACCTATGAAATTAAAACTTCCCAAACCAAGTTTCTGGCTTATCACCCTGGCTGTCATCTGGGCGGCAGGGATTATCTCTGTCGTCTACCGTTTTTATAACGGGCTGGGTGCTGCCACCAATCTGTCGGACCAGTTTCCCTGGGGCATCTGGATCGGTTTTGACATCCTGATCGGGGTTGCGCTCGCTGCGGGCGGATTTGCCGTTTGCGCGACCATTTATATCTTCAACCTCAAGGAGTACCGGCCGATCGGCCGTCCCACCGTTCTGACCGCTTTTCTGGGCTATGTCTTGGTGATCGTCGCCCTGCTCGTCGATCTGGGCAAGCCCTACAACGTCTGGCATGTCATCACGATGTGGAATCACCATTCGGTCATGTTTGAGGTGGGCTGGTGTGTGATGCTCTACACCACGGTTCTTTTTCTGGAATTTCTGCCCGCCTTTTTCGAGCGTTTCCGCATGGTCTTCTGGCAGGATCTTTTTCACCGCATCCTCATCCCTCTGGTCATCGCCGGGGTGATTCTTTCGACCCTGCATCAGTCCTCTTTGGGTTCGCTTTATCTGATCGTCCCGACCAAGCTGCATCCCATCTGGTATTCGGGGATGCTGCCGGTCTTTTTCTTCATCAGCGCCCTGGCGGGCGGTCTGGCGATGGTTATCTTCGAGTCCTATCTGAGCGCGCGCGCTTTCGGCAAGGGGATAGAGCACCGTTTGCTGGCGCAGATCAGCCGTGTGATCGCCGTCGTGCTTATGATCTACCTGGTGCTGCGGCTGCAGAATATGGTCGAGCGCGGTGCATTCAAGCATGTTTTTGACGGCTCGAGTGAGGGGATCTTTTTTCTCATCGAAATCATTCTCGGCTACATCACGCCGATGATGCTCTTTTTCAACGCCAGGATCCGCGAAAGCAAGGCTGGTCTCTTTTTCGGCGCAGTGCTGACCCTGTTCGGTCTGGTGATGAACCGGTTGAACGTGGCGATCACAGGCATGGCGCGCTCCGCCGGCGTGGAGTATCTGCCGAGCTGGATGGAGGTTGCGGTTACCCTTTCCGTCATTGCCGCCGGCCTCTTCATCTTTCGTCTCGCGTCCAAATACCTGCCGGTTTTCCCGCGCGAGGAGAAAACCGGAGTGCACCAGCCTCCCCTCATTGAGGCCGGCGGCTCGGGCAAGCTGGCGATGGGCCTGCTCGCCGGACTGTTGATCCTTGTTCTGGCCGGTTTCGGTTACTCCCTGGCTGTGACCAGGCCCAACCAGTCCGTGGATGTCCCACAGGCCGCTCAGGCCATCGCTGCAGAGAGCCTGGAATTCCCCGCTCCGATCGAGTTCGTCCAGTCGGAGGAGAGCCCCGGGCAGGTCATCTTCAACCACGAGTCGCATGTGGATACCAGTGCACCCAACTGCAAGAACTGCCACGCCGGTCTCTTTTCAATCCGCGCCTCCAAGGCTGGTACCGCCGTCCAAACCCGGGCGGTCGGCCATGATCAGTGCGGCACCTGCCACAATGGCGAAAAGGCATTCAACTATGAAGAGAGCTGCGACGGCTGTCACATGAGTACGGAGTAATGGGCCGGGCGGGGAACCACCTCGGCCATCCTGCTCTCCACTTCCGATCCGTGGAACCGATGAAAGAAATCATTCCGAAATATTCCGGCCAGGCCAACCGGGTCTGGCCGGAGGGCGAATCCGCCTGCATCTGGATGCAGGCGGGTTTGGTCGCCTTCAAGCTCTGCGACCGCGCTTTCGCCTGTGCCGGCTGTCCCTTCGACGAGCTGATGCGCAGCGGTGCGGCCCGTTCCGCGGGGGAGGGGAGCTCTGCCGGGGAGGGCGATCGGCAGCGCGTCACCGGATTTGGGCCTGAAAGCCAGGAGTCCCCCCTCCCTTCTCTCCATTTCGATCCCGCCACCTGGTATGGGGCCGGGTTCTGGTATATGCGACCACGGGGCAGCAGGCTCTTCGAAATCGGACTGAACGAGAACGGGACCATTTATCTTCCGCCCGTGCGGGAGGTCATTCTGCCCCGCCGGGGCGCCTCCCTCACCACCTCCCAGCCGACCATGTGGCTCATCACCAGTGATGGCACCCTCGGACTGACTGCACCCTGTGACGGCGTGGTGCGCTCTGTCAATCCCGGCGTGCTCGAGGAGCTGTCGCAGAAAGCAGAGCTGCCCATCCAGTCCTTTTTCATGGAGATCAGGGTGACCTCCAGCCGCCGCGCTGTCAAGGGGAGGTTGAGGGGGGACAAGGCTGCGGCCTGTCTGCGAGCGCAGTACCTTGAGATCCTGCAGTGTCTGACTGGCGGTCTCGGCGACGAATCCCCTGAAAAGGAGTCGCTCCACGGCAAGGCTCCCCTCACCCCCGGTGCCCTGTCCGGACTTCTCGGCAGCAAGCGCTATTTCAACACTGTAGCTCCCTTTTATGCGCTCTGACGCCTCTCCCGGACCTGATTCCACCCCCGCTGCCTGCCTACTCTTTTCCACCCTGCCAGTGTTTGTCTATTAATTCAACATGGATTGTTGCATTTTACTGCATTCCGGCGAATTCCTTTACAATCAACGTTGCGCCTCTGCAAATAAATCTTTAATTTAATTAAATTGCCCAGGTCGGAATATCCCATCCCTGCTGCCAAATGAGAAAACTTTTCCAGTCGCTCAGTTTCCGCATATTCATCCTGATGATGGTCATCGTCACCTGCGGCTTCGGGCTCTTCGCGCGCCGTTCGGTTCAAACCCACAGCCGGGAGCTCCTCGAGAGCACCACCGTCAGCGCCATCAGGGTTAGCGATATCATTCAGGGCGCGATGCGGTACGGTATGCTGATCAACCGCATAGAGGATATTCATCAGATCATCAACACCCTCGCTGCGGATTCCGGAATTGCAGCCATCCGCCTCTTTGACAAGAACGGTACGGTTATCTCCTCTTCGCGGCGTGAGGAGGTCGGCAGCCGCCTGGAGATATCTGCAAAAGTGTGCGCCGAATGTCATGCTGAGGGTGCGGCCGTCTCCGATTTGCCTCTGGCCAGGCGCCAGCGTGTACTGCAGGACAGTGCAGGCCTTCGTATCCTGGGAGTTGTCAATCCCATCGCCAACGAACCCGACTGCTACACCGCGGGCTGCCATGCCCACACTCCTGAGGAACGGGTGCTGGGTGTGCTGGATGTGCAGTGGTCCCTGACAGGAGTCGATACCCAACTCCGATCTGACCGCCGGCAACTGATCCTGTTCGGGCTGCTGCTCATCCTGGGGTGCGGGCTCTCCGCCGGCTGGTTCATCGACCGTTTTGTGCGCCGCCGCGTTCAGGGGTTGATCAGGGGCACGCATGAAATCGCCGCAGGGCATCTTGACTATCGCATCGAGGCAGATGAAGGAGATGAACTGGGACAGCTCGCCGCCGCCTTCAACCATATGAGCGCGGATCTGGGGGCGGCCAGAAGAGAGCTGACCGATTGGTCGCTGCACCTCGAGGAAAAGGTCGACACAAAAAGCCGCGAGCTCGCTGAAGCCGAATCCCGCCTGGCACGGATGGAGAGGCTGGCCTCACTGGGCCAACTCTCCGCCACTGTTGCCCATGAAATCAACAATCCCCTCGCCGGCGCCCTGAATTACTCCTATCTCGCCTTGCGGCTGCTGCAGGACGACTCCCTTACACAGGCGTCCCGGGAGCGGCTGCAGGAGTATCTGACGATCATCAAAAACGAGGTCGGCCGCTCGGGAGATATCATCAACAACATGCTCCTCTTTGCGCGTCAGTCGGGCGGTCATTTCGCTGAAGAACACCTGCACGGTCTGATCGCCTCCAGCCTGAAGCTGGTCCATCATCACATGGTGCTGAAAGGGATCTCATGCCATGAGGAGCTGAATCTGGAGGATGACCGTTTGACCTGTGATGCCGGGCAGATCCGCCAGGCTTTGGTCGCCCTGTTCGTCAACGCCATCGAGGCGATGGAGAGCGGCGGCGTATTGACCGTCTGTACCAGTGCGTATCCGGAGAGTGCGGCTATCGGCATCGAGGTAGTGGATACCGGGGGAGGCATCCCCACCGATATCCTGCCGCACATCTTTGATCCTTTTTTCTCTACCAAAAAAGAGGGCAAGGGAGTCGGTCTGGGGCTGGCGGTGACTTTTGGCATCATTCAGCGCCATCAGGGCCAGATCGAAGTCGATTCATCGGTGCAAGAGGGCACGACTTTTCGCATTCTCCTGCCACGCGAACCCGTCGTGGATAAAGGTGAGCGTGGAACCTCCAAAGCTCCGGCTACAGATACCTGGTGATTTTCTTGCTTTTATTTTCATCGCTGCACACTCAACCGAGGAGATATGAATCCTGTATCCATATTGATCGTCGATGACGAGGAATCCGTACGGTTTTCCCTGTTCAACTGGTTCCGAGAAGAGGGCTATGAGGTAGGCATCGCCAAGGATGCCTTTGAAGCCCTGGCGGCGCTCGACAAATCGCCATGGAACATCATGCTGCTCGACGTGCGCATGCCGGGGATGAGCGGCATTGAGCTGCAGCGACGAGTGCGTGAGTTCCACAAAGAGATGATCATCATCATCATGACCGCCTTTGCCTCAGTGGACACTGCTGTGCAGAGCCTTAAGGAGGGGGCCTACGACTATGTCGTCAAGCCCTTCAATCCGGAGGAGCTCAGCCATATGATCCGGAATGCCGCGGAGCGCATCGCGCTGCGGGAGGAGAACACCGAGCTGCGTCAGAGCATGCAGCATCAGGCCGATCCCGAAGCGATCATCGGGGAGAGTCCGCAGGTCAGACGCGTGATGGAGCTGGTGCACACCGTCGCCCAGTCGGATGCTACGGTGGTCATTCGCGGTGAGAGCGGCACGGGCAAGGAGTTGATCGCGCGGGCCATCCACAGCCATTCCGAACGCTGCCGACACCCCATCGTCGCGGTCAATTGCGGCGCCCTGGCGGAGAGCCTGCTCGAGAGCGAGCTTTTCGGCCACGAGAAGGGGGCTTTTACAGGAGCACAAAACCGCCGCAAGGGTAAATTCGAGATTGCAGACAAGGGTACGCTCTTTCTCGACGAGATCGGCAACATCAGTCAGAAAATGCAGATGGAGCTGCTGAGGGTGCTCGAGACCCGGCAGTTCACCCGGGTGGGTGGCAGCCAGAACATCCATGTCGACATCCGGCTGATCTGTGCGACCAACCGGAATCTTGAGCAAGCAGTCGCCGAGGGCTCTTTCCGTGAGGACCTCTACTACCGCATCAATGTCTTCACCATCGTCCTTCCTCCCCTGCGCGAGCGCAAATCCGACATCCCGGCCCTGGTGGACCATTTCATTCGTAAATACAGCAGCAGCATGAACAAGGATATCCGGGAAATCTCGCCGCAAGCGCTCGATCTTCTCATCCGCCACCAGTGGCCGGGCAACATCCGCGAACTTGAAAATGCCATCGAACGGGCGATGGTGGTTGGCAAGCCGCCGGCTATCCTGCCGAACGATCTGCCATTCCAGCTCGTCGAGGAGCCCTCCCACCGGCATGAAGGATCGGACTCACTGGCCGAAATGGAGCGCCACCATATCATCCTCGTCCTCGGCAAAGCGAACTGGAACATCAGCAAGGCCGCCAGGATGCTGGGGATCGACCGCGTCACGCTTTACAACAAGATCAAGCGATACCAGCTTAAAAGGAAGAGCCGCCGCTGAAGTGAACAGCCGCTTCTGCTCAAGAATGGACGCATTGACGCAGAGGTAACAGATTTGCAGGAATAACTGGGCTAAAACAAAACGAGCCGGGTAATATTGCCCGGCTCGTTTGTTTTAGGGAAGTATCAGGAGCGAGATTATTCGGCACTTTCCATACGCTTGCGCAGTTCGATCGACTGGGAGTAGAACTCCTGCAGTGACATTTTTTTGAGATAGACCATACCATGCGCACCGCGCAGCCGCGGATGGGTGCTCTCGTTGAAGTAGCTGCGGCCCAGGGAAAGTTTCATCCACTGGTACTGTTCGACCAGCACCTTTCGTGAAAGCTGGGAGAAGGGGCCGTCGAATTCGTAGCTGGGGAATGAGGCGGTGCGCTGGGAGCCGAAGCAGGCATCGAACACTGATTCGAGCACGGAAAGAGAGTTGAGGGAGACCGGCACCATAGTGGTCGCCTCCGAGGGATGGAAGCGAAACCAGACATTACGGTAGCCCCAGACCTGGATGTCATGCCTGCCGCTCTCCTTTTCATATATCTGCAGGGCCTGGGCCAGGGTCTGCAGCACCTTGTAGTGGGTATCGGGGCCGCTCCCCTCCGGATCGAAGGCGAGCGTAACTACCGTGGGTTGAACCTGTTTGAGAAGGTTCAGCACCGGCACCACATCGCGATCTTCCTGCGGATTTTCCGTAAAGATTTCCCCCTTGTAAAAGCCGAGGCGGAGATGGTGGACATGGCTGGAATTGAACCCGAGGTGGCCCCATTTGAGGTCCGATTCCCATTCGCGGATCATTCCCTTGAGCTGCTGGATATAGGGCAGGTCCTTTTTACCAGGATATTGGGTCTTGAAATAGAGGATGAGCTCGGCAACGCGGTTTTTCAGCTGGCTTGAGCTGCCCTCTTCGAAGATATGGATAAGATTGCGCAGCAGCCTTCGGGCCTCTCCCTCATCCCGCATGTACTCGCTGTGGGCGGCCACACCGTCCAGGTATTGATACATATCGCGGTTGCGGCCCAACTCGTTGTTGGGATCGAAATAACCCTCGCCGAGGAGATGCTGGAATTCCTGGGTATCGATGAAGCGCTGCAGGTTTTCGAGCAGCTCGCGGGCGTAGGTGTTGGTGACCGCGTTGAAGCCGCTGGTGAGGTAGGTGAAGTGATGGGCATTTTTGGCACTGCGCACCAGGTGGATAATGTAGGGCCAGTATCCCAGGATGATGTCGTCGTGATGGGGGGCGGTATGGAGGAAGGTGTGATCCTCCAGCGGAGCCAGGCCCTCCTCGATCTTGCTTTTGAGCCGGGCGGCGACGTACTCCCCGAGCTGCATGGGGCTTTTGCCGCTTCGCTTCAGGACCAGGGCAGATGAACGAATGGAGGCATAATCCTCCTCGTCTAGTTCCCAGAGGTGTTTTTTCCTCTCCCTGGCCAGATCCACGACGATATGTTCGACCTCATGTTCAGGGATGGGGTCCATTTTGGTGACATTTTCATAGCGTCTCTCGGTGAGAAGGATGGCGGCGCCGTGAGTGAGATAAAACCGGGCGTTGGGCAGTTTGTGAAGAGCGGAGGCTGGATATTGGTTGTCCGCCCTTTGCTCGACTGCATCCTTGATGACGCGGGCCTTGGCCTCGCCGGCAGCGATGATGATCGCAACAGAGCGGGGATTGTAGGTGATGGTATCCAGACCGATGGTGATCACCAGCCGGTTGCGGGCAACCTCAATGCCGCCGAGGTCCGAGGCAGCAGCGGCCTGGGTCTCGTAGTTGGTGGCCGTGAGACGGGTAGTGGAAAAGTGGTCTGAGCCGCGGACGTTGAAGCCGATATGGCCGTCCGGTCCAATGCCGCCCAAAAAGAAACCAATGCCGCCCATGGCGCGGATCTGGGCTTCATATTCGGTGCAGTACTGGTCAACGCGAGTGATCACCCTCTGCTGGATCTTTTCCAGCCTGGTTTTGGGCTGGCGCGTACGCAGTGAGAGATCGACGATCTCGTCCGGAAAAACCTCTGCAGGGGTTTTACCTTCAGGGACACCCAGGCTCCAGGCATTAATGAGCAAGCCCTTTTTAGGATCAAGGCCGAAACCGCGGACATAAAAGGTATTGATGTAATGGTAAAAACTGTTGACCTGGGTGGGATTGATCGGGTAAAACTCATCGATCTGCACAAAGCGCAGACCGGACATCTGCGGCTTTTGGCCGGCATCAATGCCGTTGGCTTCCAGATCCTTGCGGATCTCAGGGGTCTCCCAGTCGCGTAAATAGCGGGTCACCCATTTTATAAAGTGCTCGGGCGTTTTCCCCGTCGGCAGGGAGATGATGCCCTCAGGATTTTCCTGCACCCATTCGATGAAGCGGAGAGCGGTGAGTTTGCCGAGCATGGGAAAATTTTCCACCTCGACGATGGCAATTTTTTCCTGAGGGGTATAGATGAATTTACGGCCGCTCCGTTCCACGGCCAGCATTTCGACTTGCGACGAGACGGGTTTCGCCTGTTTCTTGTCCATAATTCTCTTCCGCCAATAAGGGTTTGGAGTGATAATGACAAATCCGGAGTAATATATCAATAAAATGACTAATTCAAAAGCATTTCTTGAACAGCAGAGCATGCTGTCCGGCCGGCGAGGGATCTCATGCACTTCCTGCCGCCATCAAGAGGCTTGCCGGCGATCATAAAAATGCGTACATTATTGCAAACATTCCAAAGGAGCCGACCATATGAAACATGTCGAGGTGCTGTTTATGATGCTGATGTTAACATCCGCCGGGGTTGTGCAGAGCCAAACCCGGCCGCGCGCTGAAGTGCCACTGGGGCACACCTGGAATACCGCTGACCTCTATCCGGATGCGGCAACCTGGCAAAAGGCCAAGAATGAGCTCAATGATCTCACCCCGGCCATCACCGCTTTTCAGGGGAAAGTGGCCCACTCCGCCCGCGATCTTTATGCTTGCCTTGAGCTGCGCAGCGAGCTTTCGCGCCGTTTCGGCCGTCTCTCCACCTATGCCGGTCTGCTCTCGGACCAGGATACCCGTGAAAGCGAAGCCCTGGCAATGCGACAGGAGATGAGCCAGATTGGCGTCGACCTCGCCAGCCGCCTGGCCTTCATTGAACCCGAAATCGCCTCCCTCACCTCCGCCCGGATCGATCAGTTCATCGCGCAGGAGCAGGGGCTCAAGGTCTATGCCTTTTATCTGCGGGATGTGCTGCGGCGCAAGGCCCACAAGCTCTCTGCCGAGGAGGAAAAGATCGTTGCCGAAGCCGGCCTGATGTCCGACGCCGCCTATTCGACCTACTCCATCTTCAGCAACGCCGAACTCCCCTATCCCCAGGTGAAACTGGTCGACGGCACCTCAGTCCTGGTCGATCAGGCGGGCTATGGCCGCTATCGCGCCCTGCCCAACCGTGAAGATCGTGAGAGGGTTTTTCAGGCCTTTTTTTCTACCCTGGGACAGTTCCGTCGCACCTTTGGCACCCAGCTCTATGCCAACGTCAAGCGCGATATGTTCTATGCGCGGGTGCGCCGCTATGAGAACAGCCTGTCCGCCGCCCTGGATGACAATGCGATACCGGTCGAGGTCTATCACGCCCTGGTCAGAAGCATCAACCAAAATCTGCCCACCTTCCACCGCTACCTGCGGCTGCGTCAGCGCATGTTGGGGGTCCCGCAGCTGGCTTACCACGACCTTTACGCCCCCGTCGTCAAGGGGGTGGAGCTCCAGTATAACAATGATGAAGCGCGGCAGCTGATTCTGGACGCGTTAGCCCCTCTTGGCGAAGAGTATCACAAGGTGGTCGAAACGGCCTTTAGCTCGCGCTGGATCGACCTCTATCCCACCACCGGCAAGCGTTCGGGCGCCTATTCCAACGGCTCAGCCTACGATGTGCACCCCTACATTCTGATGAATTACAGCGGACAGTACAATGACGTCAGCACCCTGGCGCACGAGCTCGGCCATGCCCTGCACAGCCACTTTTCCAACAGCAGCCAGCCCTATCCGCTCGCCGATTACCCCATCTTCGTCGCCGAGGTGGCCAGCACCCTGAATGAAGCCCTGCTCATCGATCACATTCTCAAGACTATCAAGGATGACGATGTCCGCCTCTCCCTGCTGATGAGTCATCTTGATGGCATCAAGGGAACTCTCTTCCGCCAGACCCAGTTCGCTGAATTCGAGCTGGCCATTCATGAGGTTGCGGAGCGGGGGGAAACCCTGACCGGGGACAAACTGACCGAACTTTACCGATCGATATTCAGGAAATATTACGGGGCTGATGAGGGGATATGCGCTGTGGATGACCTTTACGCCATGGAATGGGCTTACATCCCGCATTTTTATTACAATTATTACGTCTATCAGTACTCCACCGCTTTCACAGCCTCGACGGCCCTCTCCCAAAAGATCCTCAATCATGAAAAAGGGGCTGTGGAGTCCTATCTGGCCTTCATCTCCGCGGGCGGATCGGATTATCCGATCAAACTGCTTCAAAAGGCGGGTGTGGATATGACCACTACCGCCCCATTTGCCCAGGCGATGTCGGCGATGAACCGGACCATGGATGAAATCGAAAAGATTCTCGACAAGCGCAAATAGGAGATCAGGAAGCAGCCGCACTCCGGCATATTCACGCCTAAGCGCTTTTCGCCAGCGCCCGTTTACGGTATGCGGACAAGAGGCGGCGCATAAAAGCAGCGCCGTCAGAGGTCAAGGTAAAAAAAAGCCCCTTTTCAGGGGCTTTTTTGACGTCAAATCAGCTTCTTTTCGTATTTGACCTTGCAGGTCACCTTGAATTTGATCTTAAAGTTGACCGGGGCCTGGTTTGCGGTGCCGGAGAACTTCCACTGCAGTTTGTGGTCATCCCCCAGCAGTTCATCCTCCACAACCTCCTCACCAGCTTCATCGATCTCCACCTCCTGCTCCTTCGCGGCAACACTCATCAGATTGACATTCGCCAGTGTGGTCAGGGTAGTGAAGGAACCGCCCTCTGCAGGAGCAACCGAAAGCACTGCACTGGTGATCTGCTGGGTGGCCGGCCCGTTGAAGTAGGTCACCGTGTAGGTGATCTTGGTCACGTTGACCGATTTGAGATCATCCTCGAACTTGTCCAGGTCGTCGCTAAAGCTGGTGGCATCGATAATTTCTGTCTTTGAGTAGGAGGTGCTGTTGTAGTTGACGGTGTATTCTTTCTCCAGGGTGACGACAAAGTCCTTGGAGAGGGTGCAGCCGGTCATCAGCGCCACCCCCATCAGCAGGACGGCCAAAACGGTGATCTTTTTCATAGGCTTCCTCATTGTAGTGAACTGCCAGGCTGTTTGGTATTATATGTAACAGCAATCTCCGCATTGTGCGGAAGAAATTGAGCTTCTTGTGCCTCAAAAAAAGCCGGGAAGGCCTTTCGGCCATCCCGGCTTGCGTTGGCATGGTGCAAATTCAGCGCTGCTTTTGCACTCTCTTACTTGAGGTAGAGCATGCGCTGGATCCTGGTGTAGCTTCCGGCGACGAGGCGGTAGAAGTAGATGCCGCTCGCCATTTCGTTCGGGCGCCAGGCGGTTTCATAGATGCCGGGCGCCTGCTCCTGGTCGACCAGCACCGCCACTTCCCTGCCTAGCACGTCGTAAATCCTGAGGGAGACGCGGACCTGTGCAGGCAGCTGGTAGCGGAACTTGGTCGTTCCATTGAAGGGATTGGGATAGTTGTTTTCGAGTTTGAAGGTCTGCGGAATCTCCGCGATCTCCTCGCTCTCGTTCGCAGGCACAGCGCCGATGCGGCCCTTGGTCTGGACCTGGAACTCCACCACCTGCCGGTAGAGGCTGTAGACCGGTTCGAGGAGGACCAGCTTGACGTAGCGGGCCTTGACATTGGTGCCCAGGGCGTACCAGGTCTCTTCGCCGCTCTTGATCCGGGAGGTATAAACCTCCTTGAAATCGGCCTCTTCGGTGCTCGCGGTGGAAACCAGCACCTTGAAGCGGGCGGTCTGACGGCCGGGTTCGCTGTCATCTTCGCTGCCGTTGTCGGTTTGCAGGACAAGGTAGTTGAACTTGTAGAGGCCACCGTCCGCAAATCCGAAGATAGCCCACGGGGATTTCTGGGCGTTGCCGTACTCGGGCGAGAGGGCCGTCACAGTACCGCTCCACCCTTCCGTGATGCCGTCGACAGCCTTCTCCCAGCCCTCCTTGGTGTGAGTCGGAGTGCCAGTGATATAGACGAGCTGGTTGGGTTTCAGCTCCTCAGCATTGGCGGCCGTGGCGACGGTGCTGGTCACATCGGCGCCGGTGAGGTTATTCCGGAACCAGGCGCCGTTGGCGAAGGGATTGATGACCTGATTGACCGGCACGACAGCCAGGTAGAGCTTGTCGCGGTCCAGGCGCTGCAGGGTGTACTCGTTGACATTGCCGAGGTAGAGCGAATCGGGCCGGATGAAGGAGCAGGGCTCGAAATAGCTGCGATCCTTGGCGGTATAGAGCACATAACCCGAGGCGTGGGCAGCCGGCTCCCAGCTGATTTTGATGCCAGTGAGCGGGGTTTCGATGACAGTGAGCTTGTTCGGCGCGATGCCGGCGGCATCATCAGCCAGGGAGATGGCATCGAGGTGGCGGCGGGCGAAGAAGAGATCCATGGCCCTTTCCACTTTGGCTTCGATGGCAGCAGCCTGGTCCGGACGCAGCCGGGCGGCGATGCGCGCCTGGTGGATATGCTGCGGCACGAGCAAGCCGAGGTTTTCAAAGTCATAGTCGCGGCAGTCGTTCTTGTGCTTGCGCACATAGTCGCGGGTTTTGACAATGAAATTGTAATTCCATTCCAGAGAGGGCTGGATAGCGCTGCCGCGGTTGTGGTCATTCCAGGTTTCGATCAGGATCCACGGCATATCCAGTGCGCCCTTGTAGCCAAAGGCCTCCTCCCAGGTCCAGCGGTAGGTGAGGGTATCGCGGCGGGACATCCAGTGTTTGTCGCCGAGGGTCCAGCTGCGATCGTCATATCCCGGCCAGACACTGCGCACGCCGAAGAGGAGATTGCCCTGGGCGGCGGGAGAATTGGCCCGTGCATAGAACTGGTCCAGATAGGGCTTGCCCCAATCCTTGCCGGTGAGGTCGTCCCACTTTTCGGGCAGGG
>ENA-UOWO01000230-UOWO01000230.1-activated-sludge-metagenome-genome-assembly--contig:-NODE-230-length-82891-cov-18.817567_pt1 | contig 82891 bp, 64 predicted proteins | sample MGYA00238148_ERZ761564 | MGnify/ENA primary metagenome ERZ761564 (study PRJEB28885, sample SAMN05720194) | activated sludge metagenome | isolation source: Anaerobic digester | place: USA...
ACGCGCTCGGGGTTGAGGAATCGCTCGAAGAGCAGGCCGAAGCGGATCGGGTCGATGTTGGTGATGCCGATCAGATACGCGACCAGACAGCCGGCGCCGGAGCCGCGGCCGGGACCCACCGGCACGTCGTGGGATTTTGCCCAGTTGATAAAATCCCAGACGACGAGGAAGTAGTCCACGAAGCCCGTCACGCGGATGATCGAGAGCTCGTAGCCCATACGCAACACGAGCAGCTCGGCCGGATCGAGGCCGCTGTAGTCGGGCGCCTTCGGCTTCTCGCCGGGCGGCAGATTGGTGAGCTTGGCGAGGCGCTCGGCGACATTGGGGCGGACCGCCGTCGTGTCGTGGTCCACCTGGTAGCGCCGCTGGAGGCCCTCGATGCAGAGCTGGATCAGGTACTGCTCGGGGCTGTACTTCGCCTTGATCTCCGGCGGCAGCGGGTAGCGCGGGTAACGCTCGGAGCCTTTGGGAAACGGGATCGCCAGATCGCACATTTCCGCGACGAGCGAGGTGTTGGTGATCGACTCCGGCACCTCGCCGAAGATCGCCTCCATCTCCGCGCGCGACTTCAGATAAAATTCCGGGTGGCTGAAGCGCATCCGGTCCTTGTCGCCGAGTTTCGAGCCGGTCTGGATGCAGAGCGTGGCGTCGTGCGGGCCGGCGTCGGCTGCGGTGACGTAGTGGACGTCGTTCGAGCAAATCACATTCAGGTTGAACTCCTCGGCGAGCTTGAGCAGGCCGGGGATGATCTTGCGCTGCTCAGGGATGCCGTGGTCCTGGATTTCGACGAAATAGTTTTCGCGGCCGAAGATGTCGGTGAACCGCGCGGTGAGCTTGCGCGCCTCCTCGAAGCGGTCGTGCAACAAATGCTGCGGGATCAACCCCGCCAGACACCCGGTGAAGCCGATCAGCCCGCCCGCGTGCTTGGCGATCATCTCGATGTCGGTGCGCGGCTTGTAGTAGAAGCCGTTGAGGTGCGCATCGGAAACCAGCTTCAGCAAGTTCTGGTAGCCCTGGAGATTCTTCGCGATCAGCCCGAGGTGATAGTAGCTTTTGCCGTCCTCGGATTTGCCGGTCTTTTCGAGACGCGACTTTTCCACGAGGTACATTTCGCAACCGATCAGGGGCTTGATGCCCTTGTCCTTGGCCGCCTTGTAGAACTCGATCGCGCCAAACATGTTTCCATGGTCCGTCAACGCGACGGCCTTCATGCCCAGCTCGGCCGTGCGCCCCATCAAGCGGTCGATCTTACACGCGCCATCGAGCAGACTGTAGTCGGTGTGGAGATGGAGATGGACGAAACTGGAATCGGGCGACGACACGCCGCCAAGGGTTGCCGCCCCCGCCGGCCGCGCAAGCGCGGAAACTCTCTCAACCTAGCAATTCCTCGGCGTGCGCCAGCGCGCTCTTCGCCTGGCGATCGCCGAGCATGCGCGCCAGCTCGCCCACCCGCGCCTTCCGGTCTCCGTGGATCGGCACGATGGTCACCACCGCGCGGTCCTTCGACTGATCCTTTTCGACCAGCAGATGACTCCGCCCCTGCGCCGCCACCTGCGGCAAATGCGTGACGCACAGCACCTGGTGCCCGCGCGCGATCTGCGCCATCTTTTCGCCCACCACACGGCCGATCTCGCCGCCCACGTTGGCATCGACTTCGTCGAACACCAGCAGCGGCACGCCGTCGAGGTCGGCCAGCACGGTCTTGAGCGCGAGCATCACGCGGGCGAGCTCGCCGCTCGACGCGATGCGCTGCAGCGGCAACGGCGCCTCGCCGACGTTGGGGGAAAACAGAAACTCCACGCCGCAGTCGCCCGTCGGCCCGAGCTCGGAGAGCGGCACCAGACGCACCTGAAAGTCCGCCTTCTTGAAACCGAGCTGTGCGATGGCCTTGCCCGCCACCTTCGTCAACTCGCGCGCCGCCTTCTCGCGCAGCGCGCGCAGCGTCTGCGCCTCGGCCCGCGCGGCCTTCTCGGCGGCGGCGATCTCACGATCCAGCTTCGCGAGCGTGCCCTCGATGTCGCCCTGGACTTCCAGCTTCCGGCGCATCTCCTCACGCGCCGCCACCACCGAGGCGACATCGCCGCCGTGACGGCGCCGCGCGTCGAGCCAGGTATTCATGCGCTCCTGCAATTGCTCAGCCTGTTCGGGGTCGAACTGGTACTCGCTACCGAGCGCGGCAAACTCCGCGCCGAGGTCGGCCAGCTCCACCGAGGCCGACGCGAGCCGGTCGGCGAGCGCCTTGCTCGCCGCATCGAGCGACTCCAGTTGCCGCGCCTGCCGCACGAGCAGCCCCAGCCGCGGTGTGATCCCGTCCTCGCCGGCGATGCCAGACTCCAGCGCCGCCGCCAACTCGATCAGCTCCTGCGCGCGCGTCATGCGCTGAAAATCGCGCTCCAGCGCCTCGATGGCCTCGTCGCTCAGATCAAGCGCGTCGAGCTTGGCGAGCTGCGTTTCCAAAAACGAAATCTGGTCGGGCGAGAGCTTCGTCTCCTGCGCCACACGCTCGCGCTCGGCGATCCGCTCGCGCCACACGCGGTACTTCGCCTCGTAGGCGGCAAACGCGTCGCCGGCGCGCGCAAACAGGTCGAGCAGTTCGAGCTGGCAGCTCTCCTTGAGCAGGCGGCGCGGCTCGCTCGGGCCGTGGAAATCGATCCAGTGCTCGCCCAACCGCTGGAGCGCCGCGAGCGTCGCCAGGCCGCCGTTGACGGAAATCTTGGGCGCCTTTTCGCGCGCCAGGCTGCGCTTCAGGATGAGCAACCCATCCTCGCACGGCGGCAGGTCGAGCGACTCCAGCGCGGCGTCGATCTTGCGCGAGTCCTCAAAAAACAGCGACGCCTCCACCTCGCACGCGGGCGCGCCCTGACGGATCACCGTCTTGTCGGCGCGTTCGCCGGCGAGCAGGCTCAACGCGCCCAGCAGGATGCTTTTGCCCGCGCCGGTCTCGCCGGTCACCGTCGTGAAGCCGGCCTCAAAATCGAGCGACACCTCTTCGAGCAGGGCGAGATTGCGGATGCGGAGCGATTGCAGCATGGCGTGTGGGAGATGCGAAGATCGGCAGGGAAACCGGAACCGGTCAAAGCCGATCTGTCCGGCCTCGGCGGCAGTTTTCTATGCGGAAAACGCGTCCATCACTTCTGAACCGACGGCATCGGCGACGAGCCGTCCGTGCGCGGAGAGCCGCACGCGCGTGCCATCGAGGAGCACGAGGTCGTTTTCAGCCAGCCGTGCCAGCATCGCCTCGACCTGTGCCCACGGCGCCTCCGGCGCGCGCACGCGCCACGGAGCGAGGTCGACGCCCTCGTTCATGCGCAGACCGAAGATCAACGCATCTTCGGCGAGCAGCGCCGGCGTCAACGTCGTCCGGTCCTCCGTCGCGCGGCGGCCGGCGTCGAGGTTGTCATGCCAACGCGCGAGATCGTCGATATTGGTCCCGCGCTGCCCGGCGTACTGCGACGCCGCGGAGGGGCCGAGGCCCACCCATTCCTGCATGCGCCAGGTGTTGAGGTTGTGCAGACAGGCGTGGCCGGGCCGGGCAAAGTTGGAAATCTCGTATTGCGCGTAGCCAGCCTCCGCCAGCGTTTCCCAAGTCGTCGTGTAGAGGCGCGCCTCCGACTCGACATCGCGGCGCACCTTGCCCTGCGAGAGTTTGAGCCAGAGCTTCGTGTCCTCCTCGAAGGTCAGGCAGTAGGTCGAAAGGTGGTCGGGCGCGAGCGACACCGCCTCGCGCACATCGGCCAGCCACTCCTCGTCGGTCTGGCCGGGCAACGCGAACATCATGTCGAGGTTCACGCTCTTGAAACCCGCCGCACGGAGCCGCTCGTAGGCCCGGTAAATCTGTTCGCGCGTGTGGTGCCGGCCGAGCGCGTCGAGCCAGTTGTCCCGAAAACTTTGCACGCCCATCGAGATGCGGGTGACGCCGAGCTCCCGCAGCGCCGCCAGCCGCGCCTCGGTGACGGTCGTCGGCGTCATCTCCACCGACCACTCCGCCGGAGTGCCACCGGCGAGCTGGAGCACGCGTTGCCCGAGCGCCGTCAGATCCTTGGCCGCGAGCAAGCCGGGCGTGCCGCCGCCCCAGAAGATCGTCTCCGCCGGCCGCAACGGCCCGACCAGCGCCGCCTCCCGGTCGATATCTGCGAGGAACCCGCGCACCATTTCGGCGGTCGGCTGCGTCTGATAAAACGCGCAGAAATCGCACTTCCGCGCACAAAACGGCACGTGCACATACAGCCCGAGCGACTCCGCCGAGATAGCTTTGGCTTGCGCTGTCGCGAAGTCGCTCATTACTAACACGTCTTTATTGACCCGGGTTTTCCTCTGAAAAATTCAATGCACAACAAGCCTCTTTCCCTCGCGAGAAAATTCCTCGCCGGCTGCGCAATCGCGCTCGGCGTGCTGCTCACGGGCTGCACCTCCGTCTCGATCACCAACCTCACCGCGCCCTCACTGCCGGAAAACCCGTCGCAGATCTACACGATCTCCCTGCGCGTCACGACGAAGTCTGGCTCGGTCGTTAAAAAGAGCATCAAGCCGAGCATCGTCATCGACGGTAAAAACTACCCGATGCCCGCCAGCCCGATGGGCGACGGCCTCTTCGAATTCGATTACCAGCTGCCTCCGGGCCGCGACGAGATCGCCTACTACTTCCTCGTGCAGTACCTCTACGAAGCCCGGTCCGGCTTCGTCAAAGAAGAGGCCTACTCCGAGCTGCAACACGCCAACATCGCCCGCCGCTACGTGCTCTCGCTTGAGGTCAACCGCGGCCCCGTCGGCGCCCGTGTGAGCGTGCTCGGCCGTGGCTTCACGCCCAACGACGCCATCTATTTCGACAACCTCCCGGCCCGCACCGTGTACGAGTCGGCCAACGCGATCAGCTTCTACGTCCCGGCCGTCGAGGCCAACCGCAACTACAAGATCATGCTCGGCAGCACCGCCGGCAACTCGCCCGTGGGCACGTTCCGCGTCGATGCCACCAACGTCCAGGTCTTCCCGGACTCGCTGCATCTGCGCAGCGGCGAAACGCAATCGGTCACCTTCACCCTCCCCTACGCGGCCGCCCAGGGCGGCCTGCTCCTCGACGTCACCACCGACGTGCCCGAGAGCGTCATCATGCCGGAAGTCGTCGTCCCCGCCGGCCAGAACAGCGTGACGATCCCCGTGCAGGGCGGCAAAAAAGGCACGGGCATGCTTTACCTCAAAGGCTACGGCCAAGGTGAAGTCACGATTCCGGTCACCGTCCAGTAATCAGGAAACACTCTTTTCCCCAAGCCGCGCCCACCCAGGCGCGGCTTTTTTTGCGGTGCGCCCTGCCGGGCGCACCGCAAAAACGAGCGATTTCGCGTCCGCGAAATCGCCATGGATAAAACCGCAAGCCGGTAAAAAGCCGCCCACTTCCGAGGGCGGCTTTTTCAACCTGATCGGGCTAGATCAGCGGGAGCCTCAGAAGCGATAGACGAGGCTGGCGGTGCCGCTCACGCGCAGCACGGTGTCGCCGTCGTAGAGGGTGACGGAATTGTTCACGAAGCCGTCGTTGTCGTCCGGCGTGGCGACGCCGAGCACTTCGGCACTGCCGCGGAGCGACCAACCCTTGCCAAGCGCGACCTCGGCACCGAATTCGCCACCAAAGGCGAAGTTCCAACGGGCATCGGAATGTTCGGTGTTCTTACCGCTGGTCGTCGGCTCGTTGGAGTTGAACGTGTAATGGCTGAACTTAAATTCGTCGCGAATGGCTCCGACCGAGAGGCCCGCGGACAGCGTGACTTTCTCCGTCACAGTCCAGTTGTAGCGGTAGGCTGCGAAAAGACCGTATTGATCGAGATCGGCATCGTCATTGTACGCGCGGAGAGCGGTGACGCTCCCATCGGCATCGTCCGTGATGGTGCCGTTGCTGGCGGTGCTCCACTTGAAGCAGCCGCCGTCGTTGTATGTTCCCTTGATACCGAATTCATGGGCGCCGAGCGACAGGCCCATGAAGGCCGAGAGGCCGGCGCCGCCGTCGAGATCGCCCGACTGCGAAACCGACGCATACGAGAGCGTGCCAATGTGTGCAACTGCGCCGGTGTTGTTGTCGTAGGAGGAGCCGTGAAATGTGGCATTGGTCTTCACGTCGTAGCCGGTGAGAACGTAGGAGGCGCCGGCTTCAAAGACGAAGCCGAGCTTACCGGCGTCCTTGGCGGTGGCGACAGAGGCGCCGAGCCCGAGGGCGGCGGCGAGGATGAGGAGGGACTTGGTGGTCGCTTGGATTTGCATGGTTGGTGAATGGCGAATGCCCAGCGGAACTCAGGGCCTTATCGGACACTTGGCTGCCGCTGCGGGTGAATCGTCAGGCGACAAATACCCTCGCTCGTGGGGTATCATGTCAACCATCAAAAGCCCCACGATCAGGGGCATGGATACCCTTGCCCTGATCGCCTCACGATTACGCGAATTGCGACTGCGCCACGGGCTGACTCAACAGGAGTTTGCCGAGCTGGCGGGCGTGGGGTTCAAGTTCTACCAACTGCTGGAATCGGGGCGAAAAAAACAGATATGGCTGGAGACGGTGGAGCGGGTATCCGCCCCGTACGGGCTAGCAGCGTGGCAATTTCTGGCACCCGAGCTACCCGCCGGCACCCGGATCGAGCAAAAGGTCGTCAACAGCATGGTCCACTACGAACGGCGCAAAGGCCCGTACGAAAAAGGCTCCAAAGCCCGGCGCAAAACCTGACAACGGCCACCTGGCCCGAAAGGGCGCGAACGACCATCCTCCGTGTTCTCACGAACGCGGCTACCGGAATCTGAAAAGGCGATGTGGAAACAAAAAAACGCACCGCTTTCGGCGGTGCGCTTGAGAATCTGGCGGAGACGGTCGGCGGAACCGCGTTCTCACGAACGCGGCTACGCAGAGACCGATGGCGGACATAAAGCCCGTCCCACCACCGGAGACGATCAGCCGAGCACGGCGACGATCTTCGAGCCGTCCTTGATCTTTTCGGTCGGCACGATGCAGCCGGCGACGGTCTCGCCGTCCACGGTCAGCGTCGCGATGCCCTTGCAGACACCCTTCGGGTTTTGGACGTCGATGGAGACCGTCTTGCCGCGGAAGGTGCGCGTCATCTTGAAGCCCGGCCAGGCCTTCGGGATGCACGGATCGATGCGCAGGCCCTCGATCTCGGGGCGCACGCCGAGCAGCCAGTGCGTGGCGCTGTAGTAGCTCCACGAGGCGGTGCCCGACAGCCACGCGACGCGCGAGGCGCCCTCGTTGACGTTGTACTTCGAGTAGGTCGTCTGGCAGTGCACGTACGGCTCGACCTGGCGGATCTCTGCGCGGTCGTTGTAGGCCGACGGCATGAAGGCGCGGTAGTAGTCGTAGGCCTGCTCGCCATTGCCCTGCATGACCTCGGCGATCACGCCCCAGCTCTGGGTGTGAGAGAAGATGCCGGCGTTTTCCTTGATGCCCGCGTTGAAGAGCGTGGCCTTCATGATCTCGGGGTCGGCCTTGATGAACGGCGGATCGCAGAGCATGACGCCGTACGGCGTGGCGCAGCGGTCCTTCATCGTCTTGAGCGCCTGCGTCGCCTGGGCGGGCGTGGCGGCGCCGGACATGACGCCCCAGACCTGGGTGTTCATGTACACCTGGCCTTCGGGGAAATTTTTCGTGCCGTAGATGGTGCCATCCTGGCCGACGGCCCAGATGAACCACTCGCCGTCCCAGCACACTTTCTGGATCTTCTCGTCGAGTTTCTTGAGCTCGGCGCGCGCCCAGGCGGCTTCCTCGGGCTTGCCGAGTTTGTCCGCGATGCCGGCGTAGACATCGAGGCCGAAGCGGACCTGGAAGGCGACGAACACGCTCTCGCCGTGGTAGCCGAGGCGGATGCAGTCGTTCCAGTCGGCGGCGAGGCCGCAGGGCAGGCCGTTGCGGCCGGTGCGCTCGAGGTTGAACTCGAGGCCGCGGCGCAAGTGACCGAGCACGGTCGCCTCGCCCTTGTCGGCGTACGGGAGGACCTTGTTGTAGAAGGCGAGATCGCCGGTCTCGGCGACGAAGGCCGGGATGGCGTTGAAGAACCACAGGCAGTCGTCGGAGCGGTACTCCTCGTCGGGCGGCGGCGGCTCTTTGCCGGGCTTGTGCGAGAAGGGCTTGATGACGGGGATGGCGCCGCCGTTGGAGAGCTGGCCGGTGAGCATGAGCTCGAGGCGCTGTTGCACGCCGGTCTTGAGCAGCGGGATCGCGCCAAGCATGTCCTGCACGGTGTCGCGGAAGCCGAGGCCGTCGCGCTCGCCGTTGTACACGAGCGAGGCGGAGCGGGACCAGGCGTAGGTGATGAGCGCGTTGTAGGCATTCCACACGTTGACCATGTGGTCGAACTCCTTGTCGGGCGTCTCGACCTGGAGGTTGGCGAGCGGGGCGTGCCAGGCGGCCTTGAGTTTCTGCAACTCGGCCTCGCAGCGGGCGCTGTTGCCAAACTCGGCGACGGTCTTCTTGCCGTGGCTGCCCACGGTGCCGAGGCCGAGCATCACGATGAGCTCGCGCGTCTCGCCGGGGGCGAGCACGAGATCGGCCTGCTGGCCGCCGACGACGTTATCGCCTTCGGCGAGGAAATTGGAGCACTGGCCCTTCACGACGACCTCGGGCGCGGCGTAGCCGCCGTAGGTGCCGAGGAATTTTTCACGCACGGTCTCGACGCCGGCGAGCGGAGCGCCGGTGAGCGCCATCCAGGTGCGGTTGCAACCGGTCAGATCCTTGCCGTCGAAATCGAAGTTCGGATTGCAGGTGATGCCGAGGATGCCGTCCTCCAGCGTGGCCCGCGTGATGAAGAGCGAGTACTGGAGGTTGGTGAGATCCTGAAACGTGTGCCAGAGGTTGGCGAATTCGCAGTAGGTGAAGACCGACAGCTCGCGCTTCTGCTTGGAGGTATTGGTGACCTTGAGTCGCCAGTACTCGAAGGTCTGGCCAAGCGGCACGAAGTACGAGGCCTCCGTGGCGATGCCGGAGTACTCGCTCTCCATGATCGTGTACGCCATGCCGTGGCGGCAATTCGACTTGTACTGGTCGAGGGGCTTGGCGACGGGTTGCCAGGCGGCCGACCAGAAATCGCCGGTGGCCTTGTCGCGCAGGTAGAACTGGCGGCCGGGCTGGTCCATCGGGATGCCGTTGAAACGCATCCGCAGGAAGCGGCCGGTGGCGCCGCTCTTGTAGAACGAGTAGCCGCCGGCGTGGTTGGTGATGATCGCGCCATACTCCGTCGAACCGAGGTAGTTTGACCAGGGCCGGGGCGTGTCGGGGCGAGTGATGACATACTCGCGTGCTGTGTCGTCGAAGTGACCGTATTGCATAGTGGGTGGGTGTTTTCCAACGCTGCCCGCCCGACTCTCCCGGCCAAGTTAAAACAAATCTAAGAGTGGAAATCGGGCCAGAGCCTGGGCGCCACAATGTGCCGTTGATTTCGTGGCTGACCACGCGAGACGAACGCCCAGAGTACGCGGCCCCGCTCCACGCGACGTCGACCGCTCCGCGCCCGCGCGAGCTCCGATGACTTCTCAAAAACACACGCTCAACGGCGCCTCCGCCGCCATCCTCGCCTACCTACTGTGGGGGCTATTTCCCATTTATTGGAAACAACTGCACGGCATCGCGGCGACAGAGCTGATCGCGCACCGCGTAGTGTGGTCGCTCGTGTTTGTCGCCACCTTGGTGTGCTTCACCGGAGCGTGGGCGGAGCTCAAGCCGGCACTCACCTCGCCCAGAAAACTGGGTCTGCATCTGGCCAGCGGCACGCTCCTGTCGGTCAACTGGCTGACCTACGTGTGGGGCGTAAACCACGACCGCGTGCTGGAGACCAGCCTCGGCTATTTTCTCGTGCCGCTGTGCAACATCGCCATGGGCCGATTCCTCCTGCACGAGCGCCTCCACGCCCGCCAGTGGTGGGCCATCGCGCTCGCGGTGGGCGGCGTTGCCCTGCAATTCCGAGGTGTGGGCGGCGTGCCGTGGGTAGCGCTCATCATCACGGTGAGCTGGGCACTCTACGGTTATCTGCGCAAACAATCGCCCCTCGGCTCGCTGCCCGGCCTCACGCTGGAGACGGCACTGCTCGCGCCCGTCGCCGGCGCCTACCTCATATTTTTGGCCGCGCATGGCGGTGGTGCGCTCGGCCACGCGAGCAGCTGGCAACAAGCCGGCGTGCTCAGCGCGGGCATCGTCACCGCAGTGCCGCTACTGCTGTTCGCCTCGGGCGCGCGACGACTGCCGCTGGGCACCCTCGGCGTGTTGCAATACATCGTCCCCTCCATCGGCTTTCTGATCGGCGCCTTCGTGTACCGCGAGCCGCTGACGCCAATGCGCCTCGTCTCGTTTACCTCCATCTGGATCGCGCTGGTGATCTACTCCAGCGGCCACCTCCGCGCCCTGACATCCAAGGCTGCATAAACAAAAAACCGCCTCGTCTGAGGCGGTTAAGATGGTGGACCCTACTGGGCTCGAACCAGTGACCTCTTCCATGTCAAGGAAACGCTCTAACCAACTGAGCTAAGGGTCCAAAAAATCGAAGGGCGCAGAGTAAGCAGGAGTCGCCGGGCCTAGTGCAAGGAAAATTCTGCACGAGCGGCCTCACAATCGCGGTTTAATTGGAGGCGCAGCGCATCGAGGCTTTCGAAACGCCGTTCCGGCCGCAAGAAACGCAGCCATTCGACCTCCAAAAAAGCTCCCGAAAAAAACGGACACTCCGTCAGCAAGTGAACCTCCAGGCGCGGCTCCGCACCGGTTTCCACAGTCGGCCGCGCGCCATAGTTGGCCACCGCGGGCAGCCAGTCGCCATCCCCCGGAGCGCGCACACGCACGACATACACCCCAAGACACGGCACCAGCTCCGGTGCCCACGGGATATTCAACGTGGGAAACCCGATGGTGCGCCCCAGTTGACGCCCCGGAGTCACGATGCCCTCGCAGCCATAGTTGTAACCCAAAAGCGAATTCGCGCGCGCCAGCTCCCCACGCTCCAGCAGGGCGCGGATGCGCGAGCTGCTGATCGGTTCGCCATCAAGACTCACCCGCGGCGCGCTGAAAACGTGGACGCCTCCCGCCTGTCCCGACGCCAAAAGCATTGCGACGTCACCGCGACGTGCGCGCCCGAAACGCCAGTTTTCCCCGACATAGACCGCCGCGAGCATCGGCAGCTGGCGACGCAGCTCGGGCAAAAACGCCTCGGCCTCCATGCTCGCATATTCGGCGGTGAACGGCTGCGTGATCACCGCATCCGCCCCCAGTGCGAGCAGGCGCTGCGCACGGCGGCCGGCGTCGAGGATGAGGCGCGTGGGCGACTCCGGGCGAAAAAGGCGACTCGGATGCGGGTCGAAAGTCAGCACCGCGGCCGCACCTCCGCATTGCCGCGCCGACGAAATGGCCGATTCCACCACCGCACGGTGGCCGAGGTGCACCCCGTCGAAAATGCCGATCGCGAGGTGCAGGGGACGCGACGACAGGGCTCTGCCTCCGGTTCCGACGACCTGCGCTTGCGCATTCACAGCACGAAATTCGGCACCACGTCGCGCGGGTGCAGCAGCATTTTTTGCAACTCCGAGACCGGCGTCGCCTCGATGTCCGGGATCGTGTGCGACTGCTCGACACGGAGCTTGCCGATGCCCGTGCGGCGAAGGGCCGAGAGATGGCCGCCACAGCCAAGCTTCTGGCCGAGGTCGTGCGCGAGCGTGCGCACATACGTGCCTTTGCTGCACTGCACGAGAAAATCGAGTTCCGGCAGGGCAAAGCGGGTGAGGTCGAACTTCATCACTCGGATGAAGCGCGGCTCTCGTTCGATTTCCTCGCCCTGGCGCGCCTTCTTATAGAGGGGCACCCCGTCGATCTTGATCGCGGAAAACATCGGCGGAGTCTGGTACTGATCCCCGAGGAAGCCCTTCAATGCCGCCTGCGCATCGGCTTCGGTCAAGGCGGGCACGGGGCGCGTCTCCATCACATCGCCCTCGGCATCCTGGGTGTTGGTCACGGCACCGAGCTTGATCGTGCCCGTGTACTCCTTGTCCATGCTCATCAGATACTGCGAAGCGCTGGTCGCCTTGCCGACGAGCACGATGAGCAGGCCGGTCGCCATTGGGTCGAGCGTGCCGGCATGACCGACGCGTTTCATGCCGAATTTTCGGCGGATGCGAGCCACCACGTCGTGGGACGTGTGGTCAGTCGGCTTGTCCACAAGGAGGATGCCGTCGAATTCTTTGGTGGGTCCGAGCATTACGAGGAAAGCTTTTGGGCATCGGCCTCGGCGATCTGGCGGGAGATGGCCGCGACCAGGCGGTCGTAGAAACCGGCGGTGTCTTTTTTCAGGTTGAGGCCGGCGGCACACGCGTGCCCGCCGCCGTTGAACTGCGCCGCGATGAGATCAACGCGGTAGGACGGATCCTTGCCTCGGAGGCTCGCCTTCACCGTGCCATCGGGCCGATCCTCGATAAGTACACCGACATCGACGCCGTCGATGCAGCGCGCGTAGTCGACGAGCCCCTCGGTATCCTCCGCCGTCGTCTGTGTGGCTTCGAAAATGCCGACCGGCAGGCGGCCGAGGCACACACGGCCGTCGCATTCGAAATCGAGCGTGGAGAGGAAATGCTGGAGCAGGCGAAGCTTCCCGTGGCTTTCGCGCTCATAGATCTCGTAGCCGACCTGCGCCGGGTGGGCTCCGCGTTCGAGGAGCTCCGAGGCCAGGCGAAACGTCTTTTTAGTCGTCGAATTGAAGCGGAACTGCCCCGTGTCAGTCAGCACACCGGCGTAGAGTGCCTGCGCCGTGTGTGCATCGATGGGAAGTCCGTTGTCGAGAAAAAGGCCCGAAAGAATTTCGCAGGTGGCCGCCGAGGTTGCATCCACGAAATTATGAGGGGTGAACCCGACGTTGCTCAGATGGTGATCCACGCAGGCCACCGGATGCGGCAGCGCCACGCGCAGTCGATCTCCCACGCGTGCCTGATCGGCGCAATCGACAAACACCGGGGTCAAACCGGACGCCAGAGGCAACACCTCGTCGGTCCGTAGAAACTTCATCCCCTCGGCGAGGAACTGGAGGCGCCTTGGCACCGGATCGGCATTGACGCAGAGCACTTCGAGACCGCGAGACGCGAGCACGCGCGCCAACGCGACCTGGGCTCCGATGCAATCGCCATCCGGGCGGGCATGTCCGACGACCGCAACCCGCAGCCCGTCGAGTGAGGGCAACCAAGCCGCAAAACGTGCGGAGAGCTCGGGGAAATAAGCGGCCATGGTCGGCTCAGCTCGGGTCTTTCTTGGGAGCCTTTTCCTTATCGAGCCGGTCGATCTCTTCGAGCACCTGCATCACACGCGCGGCGCGGGCGGGGGTGTCGTCGAGCACGTAGTCGATTGCCGGAGTCCACTTGAGGACCACGTGGCGGCCGACCTCGCGGCGGAGCTCGCCGGCATGCTTGAGAAGCCAGTCCATGCGGCCGGCGACATAGTCTTCCTTGCCGAAGATCGCGACATGGGCCTTGCCGGTCTTGAGGTCGTCGGCGATTTCGACGCTGGTAATCGTGATTGCCGCCGCCTCGGACTGATAGCGCTTGCGCAGGTACGAGTTGAGCTCGCGCTGGACGAGCTCGTTGATGCGGACAAGACGGTTACTCATGCGGGTGGGTGAAGTCGGGGGCGGCCCGGCTTACAGCGAGGCACGGACCTTTTGGATTTCGTAGCACTCGATGACGTCGCCGACATTGTAGCCGTTGAAATCGTCGAGCTTGATGCCGCACTCCAGTCCGGCGCGGACCTCGTTGGCGTCGTCCTTGAAGCGTTTGAGGGTGCCGACCTTGCCCTCGTAGGCGATCTCCTTGCCGCGACGCAGACGGGCCGTGGCATTGCGGGTGACCTTGCCTTCGGTGACGAGACAGCCAGCGACAAAGCCCTTGGCCAGCGGGAAGGTGGCGCGGACCTCGGCGGCGCCGAGCTTGACCTCCTTCAGGTCAGGATCGAGCAAGTCGGCCATCATGTCGCGGACACGATCGCCGAGCTCGTAGATGATGCTGAAGGTCTCGATGCGGACGCCGTGGTGCTTGGCCAGCGGAGTCACACCATTTTCGAGCTTCGTGTTGAAGCCGACAATGACGGCACCGCCGGTGCTGGCCATGAGCACGTCGTTCTTGGTGACGAGGCCAACGTCGACGGAGACGATCTCGAGCTGCACCTTGGCGCTCTTGATGCTTTCGAGGACGTGGCGCACCGCTTCGGCCGAGCCGAAGACGTCGGTCTTCACGAGGACCTTGAGCGTCTTCTGCTGGGTGGCCGCAATCTCGGCAAACAGAGTGGCGACGGAAATATCCTTGGGGACGGCGGCGGCAGCGGCGACCTCCTTGCGCAGGCGTTGCTCCTCCTCTTCCGCGAGATTCTCGGCTTCACGCGCGTTCTTGACGGCCTTGAAGGTGGCACCGCTTTCGGGGGCACTTGCCCAGCCGATCACGCGGACCGGGGTGGAGGGCGGGGCCTCCTTGAGGGTGCGGCCCTGATCGTCGAACATCGCACGAACCTTGCACCAATGGGCGCCGCACACCAGCGCGTCGCCGGTGCGGAGCGTGCCGCGCTGCACGATCACCGTGGCTAGCGGACCGCGGCCCACCTCCATCTGAGATTCGATGATGAGGCCGGAGGCTTCCGCCTTCGGGTTGGCCTTCAGCTCCATGACGTCGGCCTGGAGGAGAATCATCTCGAGCAGATCGCTCACGCCGGTGCCCTTGATTGCGGAAACAGGGACCGTGACGACCTCGCCGCCCCAATCTTCGGGGGCGATGTTGCGCTGCTGCATCTGGGCCTTCACCTGGTCCAGGTTGGCGCCCTTTACGTCCATTTTGTTGACGGCGACCATCAGCGTCACGCCGGCATTCTGGATGTACTTGAGCGCCTCGTCGGTCTGGGGCATGAACCCGTCGTCGGCGGCAACCACGAGAATGGCGATGTCTGTCGAGGACGCACCGCGGGCGCGCATTTTGTTAAACGCGGCGTGACCGGGGGTGTCGAGGAAGGTGATCTTCTTGTCGTTGTACTCGACCTGGTAGGCACCGATGTGCTGGGTGATGCCACCGGCCTCGCCAGCGGCGACATGGGCCTTGCGGATCGCATCGAGGAGGGAGGTTTTGCCGTGATCGACGTGGCCGAGGATGCAAACGACCGGCGGGCGTGTCTGGAGGTTTTTAGTCTCCTCCTCGTCGGCCTTTTTCTTGGTCTCGGCCTCTTTCTCCTTCGGCGTGGGCTGGGGAGCGGCTTCGCCACGGTGCTTCACTTCAAGCAGGAAGCCGTGTTTTTCGGCGACCTTGACGGCGACGGCCTCGTCGAGGCTCTGCGTCATGGAAGCGAAGATGCCCATCTCCATGAGCTCAGAGATGAGTTTGAAGGGCTTAAGGCCAAGGGCTGTGGCGAAATCGCGCACAACAATCGGCGGCTTGCACTGGAGAATCTTCACATCGCCGGGCGCACTTGCAGGCACAGGCGCCGAGGTCGGGATCGCAGGCACGGAGGGGGCCTGCACGCCGGGCAGTTTCGGCGGAGCCGGCGGCATCGGCGGACGCGATACAGGGGGCGGCGGAAGTGGCGCTGGGCGGGAAACGGGAGCGGCGGCGGGAGCAGGCGCAGGGATCGGCGGCAGCGGGGCCGGGGCCGACACGGGACGCGGGGGCACGGGCGCAACAGGCGCGGGCTTGATGCCAGGAGAAGCCGTCACGGACGAAGGCACGGTGACAGGCTGGGGCACACTGACCGGAGGCGGGGCGCTGCGCTGGGGCATCACCACTGGAGGAGGCGTCTTGGCCATGGGAGGCAACGGAGGCGGAGCGGGCGGGCGCGATACGGGCGCAACCGGAGCGGGCGCGGCGGGTTTGGCGGGCTCGACGACAGGTGCCGGCGCGGGCGCAGGCGTTTCCTTCTCGGCCTTTTGCGCCTTCTCCACTTCGACGTCATGCGCACTCTTGACGAAGACCCCGGCGGGGATCTTCACCACGGGGGCGGAGGTCGGGGCCGGCTCCTCGGGGGAACGCGACTCCTGGGCAGGCTCGCCATCCTTGTGCATGAACTCCAGCTCCAGCGCCTCGGCCGAGATCGTGTCGATCGTGCTGGAGACGCTTTTGACGGCAAAATTGCGCTCCTTGAGCAGGGACAACAGTGACTTGTTGTCCATGCCGATCTTTTTGGCGAGTTCGTGGATGCGGATGCTCATTCGATGGGACTGCGGGCTGAGGGCGGAGGTGGATCGTTAAATTCGTGCTTAGTGGGCCGAGGCGCGGTCAACAATGCTCCGTGCCTCCTCGGGCGTGAAGCCTGCGGATTCCAAATCGTCTGCGTCCACACCTTCAAAGGCCGCCGGCGAGTTGATACCCATGTCCACCAATCGCGCGGCGATGGTGGGCTCGAACCCAAAGCGTTCCTGCAAGAGCGACATGGCCGAGCCACGCGGGTCGCTGCCAGCGGCATGAAACTCCTCGATGTCGATGCGCCAGCCGATGAGGCGCGAGGTCAGACGCGCATTCTGGCCCTTGCGGCCGATGGCGATGGCGAGGTCTTCGGTGGCCACGCGCAGCAGGATGCGGTGCGTAGGCTCGTCGAGGAGGATCTCGCGAGGGACGGCAGGCTTGAGGGCCTCGATCACCATCTCGCGCGGATCGGCGAAATATTTGATGATGTCGATCTTCTCACCGCCGAGCTCGCGCACGATGGTTTTCACGCGGGCACCACGGGCGCCGACGCACGCGCCGACCGGATCGACCTTGGGATCGGTGGAGGTCACCGCGATCTTGGTACGATAACCGGGTTCGCGGGCAAAGGCCTCGATCTTCACCGTGCCGTCGGAGACTTCGGTGACTTCGAGCTCGAATAGGCGACGGACAAATTTCGGGCTGCCACGGCTGAGGATGACCTCGGGGCCGCGTGGCGTTGCGTCGATGCTTAGCAGCAGACAGCGGATGCGGTCTCCCGGCTGGTATTCCTCGCCGGGGACCTGCTCTTTGGCAGGCATCACGGCCTCGGCCTTGCCGAGGTCGATGTAGATGTCGCCACGCTCGCGGCGGCGCACGGTGCCAGTGACGATGTTGCCGACCTGGTCCTTAAAGTCGTCGAAAATGCGGTCTTTCTCGAATTGGCGGATGCGCTGCATCACTGCCTGGCGAGCGGTCTGCGCCGCGATACGCCCGAGGGAAGAGGGATCAATCTCGCGCTCGACGAGCTCGCCCAACACGGCGCCAGGCTTAAGCGCCTGCGCCTTCTCAAGATGAATCTCCGTTTTCGGATCGCTGACGGAATCGACGACCTTGAGCACGGCCCATGCCTTGAGCGTCCCGTTCTTGGGGTTGATCTCGATTTTCAGTTCCTGCCCAGAGCTAATGCCCTTCTGGGCAGCCGTCTTCAACGCATTCACAATCGTGGCGATCATGTCGGCACGTTGGATGCCCTTCTCTTTCTCCATGTACTCCAAGACGGTAAGGATTTCGCTGCTCATAGGTGTGGTTTAGGGACAAAAAAAAGCGGGCTAAAGAGCCCACTTTCCTTTGGGAAGTGAGATTGATTTGAGCGCGCAACGTATCTGCCGGCGGAAAGTATTGTCAAGCCCTCCGGCCGCCCCCGGCGGATTCGGCCTGCTCCCGGGCAAGCCACCACCCCAGAAGACCTTGAAGCGGCCCATGGGCCTCAGGTTGCAGGCGAGGCTTGAAAACGCCAACCGCCTGCAAGACCGAGCGCAACACGTCGGGCTCGTCGCCCGGAAACCAATGCCACCACAATCCGCGCGCATCGCCGACCCCGCCCGCGGCCAACAACGGCAGCCAGGCATCACACACCAGATTGTCAAAACGCGTCCCCCCGATCGCCCCAGCGCAAAGCGACTGCACCAACCGACGCCGGAGCGCACTCAGTCCGCAGACGCGCCGCACCTCCGGCGTCGCATCGCGTGCCGACGGCATCGGCGGAAGCCCCCGCCCCACCGCGCGCCAACGATCGGGCCAGTCCGCCAATGCCCGCGCCCACGCCTCGTATTGCCGCAGGCGCGTCCTCGGATGATTTGCCGGCCGCACGCCCTGCACACTCCACCGGTCCGCCTCGGCAGCCCACGCCGTCTCTGCCGTCACGCGCCCGGCGACCCAATCGGCCAACGACCAGCGGCCCGCCACACTCAACATCGGGGCCCGGTTAAACCGATACCCCAAAACCTCGAGGACCGCGTGCTGGCAGGCGCCCTCCCACCCCAGTCGGGCCAGCCGCTGCCCCGCATAGTGAACCTTGCTCTGCCAGCGCAGCTCGGCGTGTTTCTCCAGCAAATCGCGCAACTCATCCGCGGGCAAACGTGCCAAAACCGCCGTCGCGTGATCGGGCGACCAGCCGGCCAGCCGCTCCACCGCCGCCTCTTCCGCGTACTCTTCGAGCCCGCGCCACAGCAAAGGCAGCAGCACCAAGACCGGAATCGCGCGCCCATCGTGCCGACGAGTTACCGTCGCAGACTTCGGAGGGAAGAGCACGACATGCAATACTACGGCATCATACGCCGGATCGCCCTCGTGCCCATGCGCCGCCCAATCCTCCGCATGCAGGTGCAATTCGACATCCCCCACCAACTCCACGCCGTCGAGCCGCAGCCGCGCGCTGCGAAAATCGGGACCACCCAGTCGGTTCCAGCGGCCCGGATGGAGCACATCGAGCGCCTTTCCCTCCGTCGTCCGGATCGCAGTCTGCTGAAACTCACCGCGCCGCCAGATCTGTTGCAGCAACACTTCGGGAAACGTAAACGGGCCGTACAGCCCCTGCACTTCCGCGACCTGCTGCAACGTCTCCGCCTTCATTGCCGCCACTCCCGGTCGTTTGCGCGATTCAAAGACCGCACCGACGCGCCCTGGCGTGCGCTCGCCTGCTCGCACCACACTTTCAAATCCTCCGGCGGGCACACCGTCGCCCCCAACGAGCGCGCCGTGCGGCTCTCCGCATTGTCGCCCGTCGCCACCACACACGCCGTCGGCTCCGGCGATTTGCCGATCCACTGCTCGATCACGTCGTCAGCCGTCAGCGCATCCGGCGTGTAAACCACCGCAAACGTCGCCGCCTTCCCCGGCTGCTCGACGACGAGTTCATCGCCGCGCCCGTCAAAGACGACCGTCACGCGCCAGCCCTCGGTATCGTGGATTGCACTGAGTCGCTGCACGAGCCACGCACGGGCAGCATCGCGGTCCCGCTTGAGCAGCGGACGCGTTTCCGGCCACGCGTGGAGGACATTCGAGCCATCGACGAGCAGGTGTTTTTCAGGTGGCACGGCAAGTACGTTGCGCAAGCCACTCGCCAGCGACAAGCGAGGACTCACAAAACCACATTCAGGAAGCGGGCGCGGGCGCCGGCTGGCTCACGAACTGGCGCACCGTTTCGAGCATGTCGTGAGGCAACACCAGATCCGCGGAGACATCCTTGCTGTCCTCCTTGAGCTTGCCGTCCTTTTCCGGCGTCAACGTCACCTGCTGTACCTGCAAGGTGCAAAACGTCTGGCACTGCGGCGAGTGCTTCAAGACCACGCGAGTGAAGAGGCGCGCGTCGGCTGGCCGCGGTTTGGCATCGAGCAGGGGCGTGATGTTGCCCTCTTGCAGGGCGGCGAGCGCCGCGGGTTCGCCGAGCGCCTCCAGCGTGTCATATGACTGGCTCTGATCGAGCCAGCGCCGCGTCTTCTCACAATAGGGCATGCCGGCGATGAACTGCCCCGGCATGGTGACCGAGAAAAACAGGATGCAGCCAGCCTCGACCGCCCAGACGATGGCGAGGAACACGCCGGTGACGTTGCCACCATGCCGCAGCCCCCACGAACCGTGCTCGTACAATAGCTGCATGATCGCCCAGATGCCCTCCAGCGAGCAAACCCACGGGGCGCCCGAAATCAGCGCATGCACGTGGCCGTTCCAGTTGGCATACAGCGCGACTACGCCCACGAGCAGCCCCGAAAGCAAAGCGATCTTCGCATTGCGGACATGGGCGCGCTTGAGCAGGCGCCCGACCAGATATCCGCACGCCAGACCGTACCCCGCCGTGAGCAGCGCATTCGCATACACAAAGGGGATCCACTTGATCAGGTAGGCGTACACAAAACCGAGCGGCAGGGTCGCCGCCGCGGCCAGTGCCGTCGCCCCGAGCCAGGCTGGCAGGCCGAATTTCCCCGAGTGGCGATACTTGGTCAGAGTCAAATTATCCATGGGGCAATACCTGCCAGACTCCGCAATTCGTGCAAATTCAAATAATCGTAAACATCAAGAGAACTAAACGGTTATGAGTTAACACCAGCACCAGCGCTGATACCAGTCGCGGACCGCCGCGCTACGCCACGGCGAGCTCCATGCTCGGCGCAATCTTCAGGTCGAGACCCGAGGCATCGCAACCGGCGCAGTCGATCCAGGCAGCAAAGGCGATCATCCCGGCGTTGTCGCCGGTGTGCTGCGGCTGCGCGGCGAGCAACGGCAGCCGCTTGTGCTTCGCGAGCGTGCCGAGCGCCGCGCGCAGCGTCTTGTTGTTCGAGACGCCGCCAGAAAGTCCGAGGCTCCGATAGCGCAAAGCCCCGCCCTGCTCGATCGCCACTCGCATCTTCCTTGAAAGCGCGTCGATCACCGCCTGCTGGTAACTCGCGCACAAATCGGGCATCCGCGCCTGCACCTCCTCGATGGACATCTTCTCGATCAGATAGCGCAGGCTCGTCTTGAGCCCCGAAAAGCTGAAATCCAAATCGCTGCGCGGACCGATCCCGCGCGGGAAATCGAACGCGTCGCACTTGCCCGTCGCGGCGAGTTTTTCGATCAGCGGGCCGCCAGGATAGCCCAGGCCGAGCAGCTTTGCGCCCTTGTCGAGCGCCTCGCCGGCGGCATCGTCGCGCGTCGTCGAAAGCACGCGGATGCGCCGGGCCTCGTCGATGGAGAACAACAGCGTGTTGCCTCCGGAAACGATCAGCCCGAGATGCGGCAACAGACCCGCCAATTTTGCCTCGAACGCAGCCGGAGCCTCGGCGTGCACAGCGATAAACGGCGACCACGCGTGTCCGCGCAGATGATTTACGCCGAGCAGCGGCCAGCCACGCGCCACCGAGAGCGCCTTGCCCGCGGCCGTGCCGATCGCGAGACATGCGGCGAGTCCGGGACCGTGCGTCACCGCGATGGTGTCGACGGCGGCCCACTCCGGGAGCTCCCTGGCGCGTGCCAGAAGCGGCGCAAAATTGCGCAGGTGTTCGCGTGTGGCGAGATCGGGCACGACGCCGCCATGGCGGCCATGCAACACGATCTGGCTGTGCACCCACTCGCCGACCAGACCGCGCGACGGATCGAACACCGCCACCGCCGTCTCGTCGCATGAACTCTCCAGGGCCACGATCATCGTTTATCCTCCAGTGCCGGTGGGACCGCTCCCGCACGTCCATCGAGCACAATCACTCCGCGCAGCGCGGCAAGCGCGGCCTGAAGCTGCCGGTCTTCGATCGGCTCAAAGCCAAACCTCTCGGCAAACGCCGCGGGATCGCGGAGGTCGTCGCGCTGACGTTGCAAACTGATCTTCTCGTCCTCCGCGGGAGTCATCACCACCTCGATCTGCGGCTCGATTCCCTTCTCGTGGATCGTCACGCCGCTCGGCGTGTAGTAGCGCGCAGTCGTCAAGCGCATGCCCTCGCCGTTTTTCAGTTCAAAGATGGTCTGCACCGAGCCCTTGCCGAAAGAGCGTTCGCCGACGATCACGGCGCGATGCGTGTCTTTGAGTGCGCCGGCGAGTACCTCCGCCGCGCTCGCGCTACCGGAGTTGATCAGCACGGCCACGGGGAGTTTGAGCGGCTCGCCCTCGGTCGCCGCCCGGTATTCGACACGATCTTCGGACAGCCGGCCTTCCGTGTAGACGATCAACTCGTCTCGCTGGAAGAAAGGCTCTGCCACCGCCACGGCGGCATCGAGCAACCCGCCGGGATTATTGCGCAGATCGATCACCAGCGCGCGCACGTCCTTTGCCCAGAGGTGATCGAGCGCCGCCAGAAAATCCTCGCTCGTGCGTTCGGAAAACTCGGCGATCTGGATGTAGCCGATGCCGCCTTCGAGCACCTGGATCGAGCGAACGCTGTCCACCTTGATGATCTCGCGAATGATCGGCACCACGAGTCGTTGTTTTTCACCCGTGCGCACCAATGTCAGCGACACCTTGGTACCCGGCTCACCCCGCAGCAGCTGGACCATGTCGTCCATACCGACATCGCGGGAAACCTCCGTCGCATCCACCGCCACGATCTCGTCGCCCCGCCGGATGCCGGCGCGCTCGGCCGGCGTGCCTGCGATCGGCGCGATGACAAGCACGCGATTGTCGCGCAACTCGATGTGGATGCCGACACCGCCGAAGTCACCGCGCAAGTCCGCATCCAGCCCGCTGAATGCCTTCTCCTCCAAAAATTCCGAATGGGGATCGAGCGACTCGACCATTCCGTGGACTGCATCGCGCCGCAAGCGGTCATAGGGCACCGCATCGGGGGCGACATAGTTCTCGTGTACGAGTTTCATGACATCGTGCACATAGTCGGACGCACGGTTGAGCTCGCGGTTGGACCACCAGCCCCAGCCCAGTGCCACGCGCGCACTCGCCCCAGCCACGATGAGCCCGAGGCAAATGGCGGTAAGAATAGTGAGCGGGCGTTTCGACATGGGGCGGCCAATGTGGGGAGCGTTCCGGCGTTTGTAAATCGGTTCGTCACACGATGCGCATTTCCCGCGATCACGGCTTGCCCGTCTGCGCAGGAGCCGCGCAAGCTCCCGACTCCTCATGCCGACGCCAATTTCACAGATGTTTCGCGAGGTTTTCCTGACCTCGGCCGACTCGGCACACACCATGTCGTTTGCCGATTTCATGAGGCTCGCACTCTACCATCCGCAGCTCGGCTACTACCGGCAGCCCAGGCAGCGCGTCGGCTACGCGCCTGGGACGGATTTCTACACGGCCAGCACGAGCGGCCCGCTCTTTGGTCAACTCATTGTCGAGGCCTGCGCCACACTCGTGCGAGAGCATGGCGGCAAACCCGACGCGTGCACATTTGTTGAAATCGGTGCGGAGACCGACGCCGGCGTGCTCGGCGGCGTGGAGCATCCCTTTGCAGCCACACGCACCGTACGCGTGGGGGAACCGATCTCCATCGGAGGCTCTTGTGTCGTCTTCTCCAACGAGCTGTTCGACGCGCAGCCCTGCCGGCGCTTCGTCCGCCGCGACGACCACTGGCTAGAGCTCGGCGTCGCGCTGCGCGACGACCAGTTCCACGAAGTCGAACTAGGCGCCGCCTCGGAACGCTGGCTCCCCGAGACGGCGCCCGACGGCTACGTGTTCGACGCGCCACGCGAAGCCGTCACACTGCTCGGCACAATCTCCAAGCAGCCCTGGCGAGGCCTCTTCGTGGCACTCGACTACGGGAAAAGCTGGGCCGCCCTTGCCGAGGAAACACCCGGTGGCACCGCACGCGCCTACCATCGGCACCGCCAGCACAACGACCTCCTCGCCCAGCCCGGAGAACAAGACCTCACGTGTCACCTTTGCTGGGACTGGCTCGAAAATGCCCTTGTAGAAAACCAGTTTGGAACACCCACGCTGGAAGCGCAGGAGGCCTTTTTTATCCGGCATGCAGGCGAGTTTATTGCCCGCACTATGTCTGCGGAAGCCCCGCGCATGAGCCCGCACAAACTCGCTCTCATGCAGCTGCTCCACCCGGCAAACCTCGGACGAAAGTTTCAAGCCCTGCACGCATGGCGGGCTTAAGGCGATGAGGGCGCCGCAGCTCGCTCACGCCACTGGACTTTGTCGGTCCCGCCCACTAGCCATCCCAGCGCCCTGCATTGGACATCGTTTCCCGCCCCATGGAACAGCATCCCCCCTCCGACGCCCCCCCTGCCCCAAACTCGCCTTCCGCAGGCTCCCCGTCTGAGACGTCAACCGGCCAGCCATCGAGCCTCCACCAGCTCCTCCAAGAGCTGGATCGCAAAGTCCGGGAGCGCACGCAGGAGCTTGCGGCCGCCCGCACCCATATCGAACACGTCGCCCAGGCCCATCGCGAGCTGCTCGGCCGGCTCGACCAGGAGCTCCAGCAACCTATTTCAATGATCGCCCTGGAAACGGAACGTCTCCTGCAGACGCCGCTCGCTGGGCTCGCCCCGGAGCAGCGAGAGCAGCTTCAACGCATCCAGCAGGCCAGTGCCAGCGCCATGCACCTGCTCCACGCAATCATGGAGCCTCACCGGACGCCCCCGGCAGGGCTCTCCAGGAATATCCAACCTGCGAGCATACGCACGATCGTCGAGGCCAGCCTGCGCGCCATCAAGGATGCTGCCCTCGCTAAAAACGTCCAGATTACCCTGCGCAACGCCACCCAGTCCGATCGTATCCTGGCCGATGCCCGACTCGTGAAGCAAATCCTCGCACAAGCCGCCGACTACTGTGTCCGGCACGCCGGGACCGGTGCCACCGTGCAGGTCGACATCACCCCACTCGTACAGGGTCAGGCCATCGAATGCGCCCTCGCCTGCACGGTACCCCAAGCCGGCTTGCCGAGCGACCTCGAGTCCCAGTTTGCCCAGCAACGCCAGATCGCGCAGCAGCACGGAGGGCAGTTCGTTGCCACCACCACCGAGGGGAACACCCTGAGGCTGACACTGCGCCTGCCCATCAATGGGCCGACAGCCGCGCCCATCCCCCCCACGGCAGCCCCCGAGCTCCGCCAGCCGAATCCGACAGCCAGCCCCTCGCCCGCCTCCCAGCCCCATGCCCCGCTCGTCCTCCTCGCAGACGACCATCCGGTAAACCTCAAACTCTACGGCAACCTCCTCCAGCATATCGGTTATCAGAGTCTCATCGCGCACACAGGTGCCGAGGCAATCCAGCTGGCCACCTCTCACCGGCCCGACCTCATCCTGATGGACATTCAGATGCCGGACCTCGATGGCATCGAGGCTACCAGCCAGATCACACACGCGCCACAAACCGCCGGCATCCCGATCATCTGCATCACCAGCTTCGCGATGCCACAGGACCGCGAACGTTGCTTTGCGGCCGGCGCACGCGCCTACTTTTGCAAGCCAGTCAACCTCGCCCAGCTCTCCAAAGTCATGGCCGACCTCCTCAAATTTCCGGCCGGCGCCCCCTCGCCTCACCCGCCCGCGTGAGCCTACAATCAAGCAGCACTGGCCATCGAGGCTCCTCAAGCGACCGAGCAGACATCGCCAGCAAGACCAAACTCAACCCGTTGAGCGGCGCGTGGTGAAATGCCCCGCATTCCTTCCTCCTTGCGTTTATATGCCGCAAGGCGCACGGTGCCCGGCTTTTTAACTGACTGCCGTGTCTGCGCCAATGAATCAGAACATCCGAAACATCGCCATCATCGCCCACGTTGACCATGGAAAAACCACCTTGGTTGACCAACTGCTCAAAGAGGGCGGAGCCTTTCGCGCCAACCAACATGTGGAAGAGCGTGCCATGGACTCCATGGACCTCGAACGCGAAAAAGGCATCACCATCAAGGCCAAGAACACCTCGGTCCACTGGCAGGATAAGATCATCAATATCGTGGACACCCCGGGACACGCGGACTTCGGCGGCGAGGTGGAGCGCGCCCTCCGCATGGTCGACGGCGTCCTTCTCGTGGTCGATGCCTACGACGGCCCCCAGGCCCAGACTCGCTTTGTGCTCCGCAAGGCGCTCGCGCACGGCCTCAAAGTCGTAATCGTCATCAACAAGATCGACCGCGACAATGCCGAGCCCGCCCAGATGTACGAAAAGGTGCTCGAGCTCCTGATGGAGCTCAACGCCACCGAAGAGCAATTCGACGCCCCCGTCGTGTACGGGTCCGGCCGCGACGGCTACATGATGCGCAAGCTCACCGACGAGAAAAAGAACATGGAGCCCCTCTTCAAGGTGATCCTTGACCATGTGCCGCCCCCGTTCTCCCGTCCGAACCAGCCGTTCCACATGCTCGTCTCCAACATCGACTGGTCCGACTACGTCGGGCGTATCGCAGTCGGCAAGATCCTCGGCGGCAAAGTCGAAGTCGGCGACAACGTCTACATCCTCCGCAACAGCGACGGCAAAAAAATCCGCGCAAAAATCAGCAAGGTCTTCGAATACTCGGGCCTCGGCACCAGCGAGTCGGCCGTCGGCGGCATTGCCGGCAACATCGTCGGCCTCGCCGGATTTGAGGACATCGACATCGGCGACACCCTTACGGCTGACGAAAACGGCCACGCCCTTCCATTCACCCAGATCGATCCGCCGACCCTCGAGATGCAGTTCTGCGTCAACGACGGCCCCCTCGTCGGTCGCGAAGGCAAGTTCGTCACGTCGCGCCAGCTCCGCGAACGCCTCTACCGTGAAGTCAAAACCAACGTCTCGATCTCCGTCGAAGACACCGACAAGGCAGGCGTCTTCAATCTGAAGGCCCGCGGCGCCATGCAAATCGCCGTGCTCGTGGAAACGATGCGCCGCGAGGGCTTCGAACTCCTCGTCTCCCGTCCCCAGGTCATCACGAAAAAAGGCCCCGACGGTCACGTGCAGGAGCCCTACGAGACCCTCTGGGTCGAGGTCCCCGACGAATGCGTGGGCGGCGTGATGCAGAATCTCGCCAACCGCAAAGGCCAGATCGTCAACATGGAGAAACACCCGCATGGGACCACCGTCGAGGCCGTCATCACGACCCGCGGCCTCATCGGCTTCGAAATCGATCTCGTCAATGCGACCAACGGCCGTGGCGTCATGACCCACCTCTTCAAAGAATACGGTCCGTGGGCCGGCGAACTCATCACCCGCCTCACCGGCACGCTGCTTGCCACCGAGGCCGGCGCGGTCACCGCCTACGCACTCGATGCGATCCAAAGCCGCGGTAAGCTCTTCGTCGCTCCCGGTGACGAGGTCTACGAAGGCATGATCGTCGGCGAAAACCCGCGTCTGGAAGACATCCCGGTCAACGCATCGCGCGCCAAGCAGCTCACCAACTTCCGCTCCCAAGGCGAAGGCAAGGGCATCCAGCTCGCCCCGCCGGTCAAAATGTCCCTCGAACGCGCGATCGAATACATCGCCCCCGATGAATACGTCGAAGCGACGCCCAAGACACTCCGACTCCGCAAAAAGATCCTGAGTCAACTGGAGCGCCGGAAAGCCGAGCGCGCCGAACGCAAGGCCGACTGATCCCACTACCGGCAACGACAAAAAAGCCGCCCATTCAAGGGCGGTTTTTTTGCGACCGGAAAAAATCAAGGCCCGTAGACCGAAGCCTGCAGCGCGGTCCCCAGCGACGCAGGGGAGACCGCCGTGCTCCGCCCCGTCTCCGTGTCCAGAATGCAGATCCGGCTCTCGCGGGCATTGCGGGCCGAATAAATCAAATGCCGGCCGTCCGCGAGCCACGAGGGCTCGACCGCGTCAAACGACGCCTTGGAAACACGACCGCCCGTACGCGTCGCCAAGTCCAGCACGCCGATCTGGAAATTGCGCCCCTCGCGCATCGTAAAGGCGATCTTGTTGGGGTTGCCACGGCTCCAATCCGGCTCCGCGCAGTAGCCGCTGATCCCGCTGGTCACACGCATCGGAGCGCCACCGCCCACCGACATCACGTAGAGCTGGGGTCCGGGTTCGCATGCGTACACGAGCCGCGTGCCATCGGGCGAGAAGCAGGGGGAGGATTTCACTGCATCGGAACGGGTGCGTCGCGAGATCATCTTTCCCTGCGCATTGCTGACATAGATTTCGGTGTTGCCCTCCCCACTGAGGGTCATCGCCACCTGCTGTCCGTTCGGGCTGTATCGTGCCCCACTGTTGGTGCCCTTCAGGCTGACAAAACTGGTCCGCTGAAAGCTCCCCAGATCAATCCGGAAGATATCGGGGAACCCCGATTTGTAGAAACTCGTATAGAGCAGGTATCGGCCATCTGGTGACCAGCGCGGCGTCAACGCGAGCGCGTTGTCATGGGTGATCTGCTTCACCTCGCCAAAGAAGAGATCGCCCACGTACACCTCTTTCTTGCCAGTCCGTTCGCCGATGAAAGCCACCTTCGACGCGAAAAATCCCTTCAGGCCAAGGCCGTTGGTTTTCTCCACGGCGACATCCGCCGCACGCAGCAACGCATTGCGAGCGCTCGTGCCGGACACTGTCTGGGAGTGGACCGGGGTCTGCGCCGAGCCCTTTGTGATATCCACGCGCACCTGATTCCCGCCCAATTGCGTAAACTTGATGTCATACTGGCCCGTGCCTGTCGTGACATTGTAGCGCCCATGCGACTTGAACGCCTGTACTGCGAGTGCATTGAGCTCCGGCGTGTTGGCCGAAACCCGCACGGACAACATGCTGGCATCGACCTTCACGGTCACGTCCCCCAGGTCGCGCGCCGGAGCCGCAAACGATGCAGCCCCGAGCAAAAAGCAAAAAACGGCGAGGATTTTTTTCATAGGCAAAGAGGTCTGAAACAAAGGGGCTTTTCTATTTACTCTCGCTGTCCCCATAACAACGTAAATCTCCACTTGGATCGCAAAACCCAACCACGCTGTGACCTCCGACGACATCAAAGAACAACTCAAGAAAATCAAGTATCCCGGGTTCAGCAGGGACATCGTTTCCTTCGGGCTCGTTCAGGAGACCAGTTTCAGCAACGGCACGGCACGCGTTGCCCTGCAAATCACGTCCACGGATCCGCATGTCGCCGGCTTTCTCCGCCAGGAAATCGACAAGTGCCTGCGAGCCATCCCTACGGTTACCGCGACGGCCATCGACATTGAGGTGAAGAAAACGGTGGCGGCCGCCCCCACGCCGAACGCCCAGCACAATATCCGGCAGGCCATCGCAATCGCGTCCGGCAAGGGTGGTGTCGGCAAGAGCACCTTCTCGGTCAATCTAGCCTGCGCTCTCGCACAGCACCTCACGAATGAGGGCAAACCGGGCCGTGTCGGCCTGATGGATTGCGACATCTATGGCCCGAGCGTGCCATTGATGATGGGTATCCAGGATCGCCCCTATGTCGAAGGCGAAGGCCCGGACGCCAAGATCATCCCAATTGAACGCTACGGGGTGAAGGTCATGAGCATGGGATTTCTGATCGATGAAAACACGCCGGTCATCTGGCGCGGCCCCATGATCATGAAAACGATCCAGCAGTTCGTGCAAAATGTGAAGTGGGGCGACCTCGACATCCTGCTCGTCGACCTGCCGCCCGGCACTGGAGACGCCCAGCTCTCGCTGGTCCAAACCCTGCCGCTCAATGGGGTCATACTCGTGACAACGCCTCAACAGGCGGCGGCCAGCATCGCGCGAAAAGGCGGGCTGATGTTCCAAAAGGTCAATGTGCCCATCACTGGCGTGGCCGAGAACATGAGTTACTTCATTGATCCGTCCGGCCAGAAACATCGTATTTTTGGAGAAGGCGGCGGCCGCACTGTCGCCGAACAACTCGGCACCCGATTTCTCGGCGAAGTTCCCCTCGTCCCGGAAATCCGGGAAGGCGGCGATCAAGGTAAGCCTGTCGTGATCAGCGATCCGAAAGGCGCCATCGCCCAGTCATTCCAGGCCATCGCACGCTCGGTGCTTTCTGAGGCCCGTCCCCCCAGTGCCGGGTGAATTTTGTCGAATGCGGACATTGACACCCGCCGATCCCTCTTTCTTTCTACAAGTACTGCGGCAACCGAGAATGAGTTTCTCCTCGAAAGACACCGAGACCTCACGCGATTTCGTTAAGCAATCGAGCCTCTACCAAGAGTTTCTAGCTGAACGAGAAGAAATTCTTCGTCACAAATGGCTGGAGTCTGAACGGCTCGGCTACGATATCGGTTTCGAGCGCGCCCTACTTGATTGGATCCGCAAACATCGTGAAGGCTGGCGTGCTGCCCGCCGGGTGCAAACTGGAGCCGCCAATCAGTCCAACAAGCCTCTTGCTTCGTCTGGGAAAGCCGCGGACACCTCGCCCAAATCCGCATAGTCAAATCGGTGGGTGATGGAGTCGAGTGCCCCGGTGGCCCGTTGCTCTCCTTGGGCCAATAAAAAAAGCCGGGCTTGAGCCCGGCTTTCGAAAGAAAAGAGGAAGACGTCTTACTTGATCTCCTTGTGGAGCGTATGGCGCTTCAAGAAGGGGTTGTACTTCTTTTTCTCAATGCGCTCAGTGACGGTCTTTTTATTGCGCTTGGTGAGATAGCGCGAAACCGGTTTGCCCTCCTTGCGGGCTTCAGTGCACTCCAAAATGACTTGTTCTTGCATGGTCGGAAAAGGTTGAAGGGGCCGAGAACAAAGCACCCCGACCGCCAAGCGCAACAGCAAAAAACATCAAAGATCGGGCGGCACTGTGCCGAGCGCCTCCTCAATCGAGGAAAGCCCGTCGCGCACCTTGATCATCGAGTCTTGATGCAGCGTTTTCATCCCCCCTCTTACCGCGATTTTCTTCAGCTCGGCAGTTTCCAGCTTCTTATTGATACCCTCGACGAGCTCCTCGTTAGTAATCATCAGTTCATGAATACCAACACGTCCCTTATAACCACCGCTATTACACTTTGGGCAACCATGTGGATTGCGTTTATAGATGGGGCCGCTCCACCCGATCGCCGTTTGCAGCAACTCCTGCTCTCGCCCCTTGGGCTCGTAGGAGACACGGCATTGCTTGCATATACGCCGCATAAGACGCTGCGCACAAACACATAGCAACGACGAAGAAATCATGAAGGGTTCAATCCCCATATCAGTCAGACGTGCGACCGTCGATGGGGCATCGTTCGTATGCAGGGTGGAGATAAGTAAGTGACCGGTGAGCGCGGCCTCGACCGCGATCTCCGCCGTTTCCTGATCTCGGATTTCGCCCACGAGAATGATGTCAGGATCTTGGCGGAGGAAGGCTCGCAGGGCACTCGCAAAAGTGAGCCCGATCTGGCGATGCATCTGCATCTGATTAATACCCGCCAGCGTATATTCGATAGGATCCTCTGCGGTACGTATGACGAGTTCAGGGCTATTGATCTCGTTCAGCGCCGAATAAAGCGTCATCGATTTACCGGAGCCAGTCGGGCCGCAATGGAGCACCATGCCATAGGGCTGGGTGATCACATTACGATACTTCGCCAAGTTCTCTTCAGTAAAACCAAGTGCGGGGAGCGGCAACGTACTCTTCTGTTTATCGAGAATACGCATGACGACGCCTTCACCATGGTTCAGCGGCGCCGTCGAGACACGCAAATCGATATCCAGGCTCTTTTTGGTGAAGTTCTTAAATACAATACGACCATCCTGCGGCAAACGGCGCTCGGCAATGTCGAGATTGCACATGATCTTGAGACGCGCCACCAAGGACGGTCCCACCTTCGCCGGTAAACGCAGCTTCTCCTGACAGACACCGTCGATGCGGTAGCGAACGATGACCTCCTTTTCCCAAGGCTCTATATGAATATCGGAGGTGCCTGCATAATGCGCTTCCTCGATGATTCGATTCGCCAGTTGGATGATCGGACCCGACTCCTCAGAGACCTCGTCATCCTTAAATTCCGTCTCACTCTCGGCATACTCCATGCCGATCTGCTGCACGACCTCCGAAAAGTCGACGGAGGTCTCGACGCCTTTATTGAGCTTGTCCCGGAGATCCTTTTCACGGGCGAGTTGGCGCACAACGCGCAATCCCGTCATCTCCTGAATCTTCGCCGGCACACTCAAGTCGAATGGATTGGCGAACGCGACGATCAACAACTCACCGACCTGGCCAACGGGGAGTATCAGGTTTTCCTGACAGAACTCCTGAGCGAGACGCTCGAAGGTCGTCGGCACCAACCGATAGTGTGCGACATTGCACGGGGCCAAGCCGAAGGCACGGGCCTTGGCCGCCAAAAGGTGAAACGAACTCACCTTGAACTCGTCCTGCAACAGACGGTCCAAGGCCTCGCCACTAAACTCGTCAGGACGCCCCGCAATGTCGTCACGCTGGGCCTCTGTCAGGCGCCCGAGTTCGACGAGCTTCGCTACGATCTGTGTCTGGATTTTACCTAGAGGCATGGCGTTAGGCGGAGGCTGCTGCGACGGCGCTGGCGCGACGCTCCTTATCGAGCTTCTCCAGATACTCCGCTATGATATTAAGGGTCGTTCCGTACCAGATGATCGCCGTCGTCCCGAGTTGTTTTTCCCAGTAGCTGCGCACCGCAGGGCTGAGGTAATAGGCCGTCGCGATAAAGGTGATTCCCTCCTCTTTGTCGTAGGGAACCGACCAGGTGGCCCACGCCGCCCCCAAATCCGTCGCCTTGCGACAATCATCATTGATCTCGTACGTGCGCAAATCGACCAGTCCGAGACTTTCCGTGTCCGCGAGGTGGAGCAGCACATCCTCCTCCCGGAGGACCTTGAGCTCATACGCCAGGATGCCCAATACCGTCGACTGGCGAATCTGCTCGGCACCGAGCAACTCGAGCAAACGCTCATTGGCGCGCTCGAGATCCTCAATCTTCACGAAATTGTGCTCGACCAAGGCGGCGCCCAGAAGCCGGTTGGCTCGCATGATGATGGGGCGGAATTCAGAAATCATCGGAGGATCTCGGGGTGGAATATGCTCGGCGCGCAGCCCAGTTACCTATGAAGGTCGGCGTGGCCCTGTGGGAAGATACCAAAGCGCCCCCAGTGGAGGCGCAAGAGGCAAATCTCTACTTCATCAGGCGAATCTTATCTGCACCACGCAGCTTGATCACCTGCTTGAGCAAGGTCTGCTTGAGCTTCTCAAGCCCCGTCGCCTCGAGGCACGAAATCTCCACAACAGACACCTTGTACCGTTTTTTAAACTTCGAGAGATTCGCCTTCGCCTCAGGCAAGTCCATTTTATTGGCCGCGACCAGACAGGGCTTCTTCAGAAGGCGCGGATCGTACAACTTGAGCTCCTGCCTCAAGACTTTGTAATCATCTCGTGGATCGCGGCCATCCGTCCCGGCCATGTCCAAGAGAAACACCAGAACGGTGCAGCGCTCAATATGGCGCAGGAAGCGATGCCCCAACCCATGGTTCTCGCTCGCTCCCGCGATCAAGCCCGGCACATCGGCAAGCAACATCCACTGGTATGTCTCAGGGTACTCGATGACGCCGATCTGCGGATGCAGTGTCGTGAATGGATACGCCGCCATCTTCGGCCGTGCACGAGTGATGGCATTCGTCAGCGACGATTTCCCCGCATTGGGAAACCCGACGAGGCCGACGTCTGCGATGCACTTCAGCACGAGGCGAAATACGCCAGACTCGCCGGGATGCCCCGGATTCGCCCGGCGCGGCGCCCGATTTGTCGGTGTCTTGAAATGAGTATTGCCCCAGCCGCCGTTTCCGCCCTTGCACAATACGACACGCTGTCCCTGCTCGGTGATCTCAGCGACGACCTGTCCGGTCTCTTCATTCGTCACGATTGTCCCAAGGGGAACCATGAGGATGGCGGAGCGGCCCTCCCTGCCGGTGCAATCCTTGCCTTGCCCATGCTCGCCGCGCTCGCCCTTCCAATGCGCACGGTATTTGTAATCGATCAGATTGTTGGTGTTCTCGTCGCCTTCCAGCACGACATCGCCACCGCGGCCACCATCGCCACCATTAGGCCCACCAAAGGGTTCAAATTTTTCACGTCGGAAACTGATGCAGCCACGGCCGCCCTCTCCCGCCTGCACTTTAATTACACATTCATCGACAAACATGAGGCGGCATCGTGCATAAAGGCGCGACCTTGCCAAGCGGCGCGTGGCAAAAAGTAGCCAGCCCCTCGGATATGCGACTCGCCCGACCCGGACGCCAGGAAACGGCACATCCCTCAGGAATGCCGTTTCCCTACAGCCTGCGAGGCGTTTATGGCGTCATAGGGAAGCGGTATTCGTACACGCCTTCTACAAACTCCCCATTTTTGACCGCCGGGACAAACACCGCCTTGTCCAAGCCTGCCTTGATCGGCGCGACCAAATCGGCCGGCATGTCCGCGCCCGGCTGGATCTCGACCGCCATCACACTGCCGTCAGACTTGACGCGCAGGACCGCCACAAAACTTTTCACACCGTACTTGGCCATCACTTCTGCGCGGAGCGGATTCCCCACCAATTTGGGCTCGGAGTGACCAGCGCGAGATTGCTCGCGCTGCACCGCCTTCAGATAATGGACCCGGTCAAGCCACCCACGTGGATCCTCCGGCTGCATCAACTTCAAAAGATCGACCAGCTGATCGAACACGGCATTGATCTTCTCGGGGGCCGACTCGTCCGTGACGAACAGCGGGGCGCCATCGCGCGTGAGCACCACCATCTGCGGTGCCATTTCTGGACTAAACCGGGTAAAAATATCCATCCGCGACTGCTCGTCATAGTCCGTCACTAGCCAGGGGAGCTTTGAGCTCACGGCCATATTGGCGTGTTCGGATCTCGAATGTTTGAGCCCGAAGAAAAGGCCTTCGACCATCGTCGGGAACTGCTTTTGCACCTCTTGGAACCGCCAGATCGCACTTCCCATCATTCCCCAGGAGGAGCCCACGCTGTTGCTCGCGTAAAATACGACATAGAACTCGGGCTCCACCACTCCACCGAGTTTGGCTGGCACCAGTTTTCCGTCGGCGACACGCAAGACCCGCCCCGGCAGATCCTGCGCAGCGAGACTCTGCGACTGCTCCCAATCCTGAGCCCGCTCGGCTTTGCCCCCCAACTGTTGGGCAAACCGCACACAATCCGCCTCACTCAAATAATGCAGGGGAAAGCGCTGTGCCGTCGTACGACCAGTGCGAAAAACCGCGAGAGGCCCGAGGAGCCCACTCGGCTCGCCCTTGAACTTCTTACCAGTGGGGTCCGTCCAAGCTTCCTTTTTTGCGCACACGACGCCGGGGATCATGGCCAGCGCGAGAACCAAGAGCACCTTCGGGGATAACCAGTTTTTTAGTGACATAGGGGTGTAGGGTTGAAAACGCACACGCCGAAGGGCCACTCGCCGACAGCTAAAGAATCACTTTTATGCCCTTCCGCAGATAGGTCGGCACATCAAGATCCTGCCCGTCATACAAATTACGATCTGTGTGCTCAAAGTAACCACGCGCATCCACATCATCGAACAAGAACTCGTTCTGCTCGACGGGCTCCTTGGAGCCCTCCGGGCTCGGCTCGCCTGCCGCTTCCTTTTTATCGCGTCCCGAGGGGACCGGCGCAACAGCCTGATCGAGGGCCGGAGCCGGACTCGCTGGGACCTGCGCAGGCTCCGGTATTCTGGGCTGAGGCACGCGCGCCCTTGCCGCCGGAGAAACAGCCCGCCGACCAGCAACGGCCCGACCGGCATCGGTCGTGCCAAGCACGCACACCTCCACGCCCCCCTGCAGCTGCTCATCAATGACGGCCCCCATGACCACATGGGAGTCCTTCCCAAACTGCTCGCTCACCGCCTGCATCAGCTCATTGACCTTCGGGAGGCTGAGATCCGTGCCCCCAGTGATGTTGACCAACAATCGGTCCGCACGACGGGCAAACTCCGGAGTCGCCAGCAACGGGCACATTTTCAGACTGCGGATGGCCTCGGCCACCGCATCCGCCCCCTGCCCGCGTCCAAGACCAAAGAGGGTCTTGCCGCCACGCGTCTGAAAGGCCTGTCGCAGCGTCGCAAAATCCAAATTGATCAACCCGGTGCGGAACAACATGGCCCATATCGACTTTACACCACGGCCGATCCACTCGTCCGCGCGCGCAAACGAATCGAGCACCGACTCATTGTCCGCCCCCTCCTGCATCAACACATCGTTCGGGAGCGGGATGACCGCATCGCATACACGGCGCAGGGCATTCAGCCCTTCTTCCGCCTGCTTAAGCCGGCGCCCCCCCTCAAAACTGAATGGCATCGTGACAAATGCGATAACCAGAGCACCCTGGTCTGCCGCAGCCTCGGCCACGACCGGAGCCGCACCGCTCCCCGTGCCACCGCCCATACCCGCCACCAGAAAGACAAGATCCTGGTCCTTGACGGCCGCGGCGATCTTCTCGCGGTCGGCCTCCGCAGCATCGCGCCCCAGTTCGGGATCGCCGCCTGCACCCAGCCCGCGTGTGATTCCGGAACCGATCAGGAGTTTCTCCTGTACCGGTGAGGAGGACAGCGCCTGAAAGTCCGTGTTGATCACGGCAAGCTGGATACGGTCGAGATTGTCCATCTTCAGACGGTCGACCGCGTTGGAACCTCCCCCGCCCACCCCCACCAGTTTGATCGCGATATCGCGATCCGTGAGGATGTGGTGATCGAGAGGCAGCTCGGGATTCTGTTGGCTCATGGGAATCAAACTCCGGCAAAAAGCTTTTGAAGGAAACCTGTTTTGCGGCGTGCCGTTGGAGCGGCGCTCTCGGCCTGCGACGACAAGCCATAGTAAAGCAACCCGAGCGCCGTCGAAAAGCCGGGGTCACGCAGATTCTCGCTCACGTTTGCCGGAGCCTCTCCGACATGTGCAGGGACGCCAAACACCTTGCTCGCGCACTCTGCGATTCCCGGCAGTTTGGACGTACCGCCCGTCAGCACCACGCCCGACATGCACAGCTCGGGCACGAAGGTCGTCCCGAGACTCTTCTTCACCACTTCGAAAATCTCCCAGACGCGCGCCGAGGTGATCTGCTCGATCGCATACCGCGGGAACTGCCGGTCGCCTATCGCATAATTTCCGTCCAGCCAGACCTTCTCGGCTTTCACTCCCGGCTGCACAATCGCCGAGCCATGCCTGAGCTTGAGTTTCTCGGCCTGTCCCTCCTTCACGCGCAAGCCGATGGCCAGGTCGTTCGTCAGGTGGGCCCCGCCCACAGGCACCACGCCGGTGATGTAGGGGACGCCATCGCGATACAGGACATAGTCCGTGGTCCCTGCACCAATATCCAGCACCAGTGCGCCGTTCTGCCGATCCTCTGGGCGTGTCACCATGTATCCGGCCGCCAAGCTCGACAAAACGAGCTCCCGGACCTCCAGATTAAAGCCACGAATCACGTGGATGGTATCGGCCAGGCGGGTCTCCAACCCGTGCACGATCCAGTAACCGACCTCGAGACGTTTGCCGACCAGATGCTCCGGACTGCCAGGCACCACTCGATCATCCACGCGGAAAGGCCGCCGGATATTATGCACAACCATCCGGTCCGTCGGCAGCTCCTTCGCGGTGGCCAGACGGCACACAGTGTCGATGTCCGGCAGGCTCACCATGTTATCCGCCGACTTCACGTTGACGGCGGATTCGCTGTAAAACCCCTTCAGATGCCCCCCCGTCTGCGCGAGAAAAACATAGTCGATGTTGGCACCAGCGCTTTGCTCCGCCGTCTCCAACGCGCTATGGGTGCATTCGCTAGCCGCCTTGTAGTCCACCACGGTGCCCTTGATGACGCCACGCGACTGGCACTCGCCATAGCCAATGATCGAAAGCTCACGACCGGTAAACTCACCGATCAAAGCGGTAATTTTTGAGGTGCCGATTTCGACGGCGCCGATGATGCGGGTTCGGGATGTCACTGGAGAAGAGGGAAAGTGTTGAACTAAAGGTAGGAAATCTTCGGCAACTGCAGCGGGGCCGCCGCCTGTGGCACCGCGGGGGCAGACGCGCCGGCAGGCACCTCTGTGCCGGCAGGAGCTCCCATCGTCACAGGCACTTCACGACCATGACTCAGATCAAGCCGGGGCAGCGGGCTTTCCGGATGCGGCTGCAGCACATCGCGGATGCTGTCGAGCTTGGCCAGCTGTCGGAAAAAATCGTCGCGCGCGGAAAAAACCACCTCGGTGATATCCGGCATCCGCACGATCAAGTCGCCATCCGCATCCAGCTTCTCCAGCGATACGATCTTGAAATTCCGATAGAGGTGCTCCGCCTCGTACTTCGCCTTGCCTAGGAAGTCCGCGACGAGATCCATGCCCACGATCGGTGCAAAGCCACTGCCTGCCCGGACCAGCTTCACTCCGGCCAGCCATGGGAGCGAGTCGCACAGCTCACGCGCGTATCCCGCGCCCTCATAGGCCACGCCATCCCGGGCGACGAGAAATTCACGCGGGGGCTCGGCGCCAAGCTGCGCCATGACACGTGCCACCGGAGCCCGCTCGGTGATGGTGACAACGAGCGTCGAGGGAAACGACTTGGACAGCACCGCAGTCCGCACCTGCCGGTCGGCCAGCAACCGCTCCTGAAGTATGCCCAAATCGAGCTCCAGCAGCGTCACCCCTTTAGGCAGGGCAAGCGTGCGCATCAACCATGCCCGGTCGAGCACGCCATCGGTTTCCAGGACGCACTCACGCAACGACTCCGACTGGGCGACTTGCGCCAGCCTCTGCGGCTTGTTCTCCGCCATGTCCACCAGCGCCACACCTGCCCAGATCAACCCGCCCACCACAACCGTGCCCACGATCCACTGCGTCACAGCCCAGGCATGGCGACGACGCCCGGACTTCGACATCGCACGTGGCTTCACCTCCTGGCGAATGTCTCGCCAGGAACGGGCCACGGGCAAATTGGGGGACGAATCTCTCATTTATGGGCCGCCGAGAACCGCGCCAGCGCAGGTGCCACCAGCTCACGAACCAACGCCGTGAAATCCAGCCCCACGCACCGCGCGCTCATCGGCAACAAGCTGGTGTCCTTCATGCCCGGCAGCGTATTTATTTCGAGGAAAAACGGCTCGTTTTTGCCAGAAAGCATGAAGTCGATGCGCGCATAGTCCCGGCAGCCGGCCGCCGCAAACGCACGCTCGGCCATCGCCTGCACAGATCGGGTGACCTCATCGGGAAGCGGCGCAGGGGCCAGGTACTCCGTCATCCCCTTGGTATATTTGGAGGTATAGTCGTAGAGCCCGGACTTTGGCGCGACCTCCACCACCGCCATCGCCTTGCCGCCGAGCACCCCGACCGTCAGCTCACGCCCGAAGACCCGGCGCTCAACCAACCAATCTCCCGCCGGCAGACGCGAGAGCACCTCGCCGAGCTGGGCCGCAGATTCGATCACGTGCAGCCCGACGCTGCTACCATTGCACGTCGGCTTGAGGATCAACTTTTCTCCCAGCGACGCAACCAGCTCGGCGGCGTCGGGCATGCGATCCGTGCTGAACTGGTGCCCCTCACACACATTCACGCCTGCGGCTGCGACCGCTTTTTTCGTCCGCTGCTTGTTAAAGCAAACGGCGCTCCCTTCGGCCGTACAGCCCGCGTACTCGACGCCAGCCGCGTCAAGCAGGCTCTGCATCCCACCATCCTCACCAAAGGTCCCGTGCAGCGTGGAAAACACCACGTGCCGCTCCGGATCGAGCCCGGCAGGAAGGGCGTTCTCTGAAATCTCAAACAATCGCGTGGGAAAATTGCGTGCCAGTGCCAGCGCACACGCGCGCCCGGAACCGAGGGATACTTCCTTCTCGGCCGAAGTCCCACCGCAGAACACCGCAATGATCGGAGTCGTTTTCATAGGAAATCTTGCCAGTCGCGCCCCACGAGGAGCACCTCGGGCTCCAAGGTCACCCCTTTTTCCGCCTGCACTCGCCCCCGTACTTCACGGATGAGCGCCAGGACATCAGAGGCACGCGCAGCGCCATGGTTGACGATGAAATTTGCATGCACCTGCGAGACCTCTGCATCCCCGACACGCAGTCCCTTCAACCCGCAGGCGTCGATCAGCCGTCCCGCAGCGTCGCCCTCTGGGTTCTTAAACACGCACCCGGCACTCGCCTCGCGCGGCTGCGAAGCCTGCCGCTTGGCCCGGTACGCCTCCATCTTGCCCTGGATCGCATCCGCCTCAGCGACGGCCATAGGGCGCAGCACCGCCTCCAGCACGATTGCATCCACCAACTCGCGACAGCAACGATACCCAACCGAGAGCTCATCCCGGCGCCGGGTATGGATCCTCCCATCGCGCGACATGAAGCGTACCGACTCGACCACATCGAAAAGCCAAGCCCCCATCGCCCCGGCATTCATACGCAACGCACCGCCCAGACAGCCCGGGATGCCCTCCAGAAACTCAAATCCGCCCAGCCCCGCCTTTGCCGCCAGCCCACAGAGATTCTTCAACCGCAACCCCGCGCCTGCCCGGACACTCCCGTCGGCGCACATTTCAAAACCGGCCCACGCCGGATGACTGAGCGAAATGACCAAGGCCTCCACACCGTCGTCCGGTACGATCACATTTGACCCACGCCCAAGGACAAATACGGGCGCGCCCTGAGCAGACGCCGTCCGCAACAATGCCGAAAGATCTGTCTCCGACGCCGGCTCAGCATAAAGCCGGGCGCATCCCCCCACACGCATCGTCGTGCGCGGCGCCAGCGGCTCCTCGTGGCGCACGATCGCATCCACGCTCAACACAGGAGTGAGCGCATCGGCCAGCGATTGCCAGCGGCGCCGCGTCAGCCACGGTTTCACCAAACTGTCGATGTCCCCGGCTCCCACCACGGCCAGCAAATCGCCCGGGCGCAGCTCACGTCCCAAGGCATCCAAAAACGCCACCGCGCCTGGCTGATAAAAGACCGGGCAACCTGGCACACGTCGCGCCAGCGCATCCCGCAAATCCGCCGTCGTGGCGCCAGCAGTTGGCAGTTCGCCGGCACCGTAGGTATCGAGCAGCACCACGAGGTCGCCAAGCGCAAGCGCATCGGAAAACCCATCGATAAATTGGGCCGTTCGACTGAAGCGATGAGGCTGAAATGCGACGACCAGCCGGCTGGCTTCGCCTCCGCGCACGCGCGCGCGCAGACTCTCCAGCAACGCACGAATCTCTCCGGGATGATGTGCGTAATCCTCGATCACCGTCAGCCCCGATTCCGCCGGCACAAGGCACTGCCGGCGGCGGACGCCCGGATAATTCGCGAGCGCCTCATGCGACAGTTTCGCGCCCACGACCTGGGCCGCGGCCAAGGCCGCCGTCGCGTTGACTGCATTAAAATCGCCACGCGCGCGCACCACAGCCTCGGTGATAGAAAACCGTCCCCCCAACCGGAGGCGCATGTTCTCGCCACTGGCCGCCACGACTTCTCCGGCAAAATCCGCCCCGGCACCTCCGAACGTCACCGCAGTACTCGGGGATACTTTGGCGGAGAGTGCACAATGACGATTCACGATCACCGCCTGGGTCGTGCGCGCAAACAAACCGCCGAATGCGCGCTCCAGATCCGCTTGTTCGCGATAAAAATCCGGATGATCCCAATCAAGGTTCACGGCGAGCGTGACCGCCGGTGCAAAGTTCCCGATCGTGCCATCGCTCTCGTCGATCTCCGCGACCAGCCACCCATTGGCACCCACGCGCGCCGGCGGTATGCCGGCATCGCCAAATAAACCACCAAGCACATATCCACAGGGGAAACCGGCAGCGCGGAGCGCTGTCACGAGCATCGCCGTCGTCGTGGTCTTCCCATGCGAGCCACACACCGCGACCAAATTGTAGGATTTGGCCAGCTCAGCCAGTAGCTCCCCACGGCGCACCATCGGAAGATGCCTCGCGGAAGCCGCACACCGGGCGGGATGCCCTGCGCGTATCGCCGAGGAGTGCACGACGAGTTCGCACGCTTCGCCCATCGGTCCGATCCGCACACCCGCCCGCGTCAATTGCGACGCCATGGCGTCCGTCATGCCGTCGTCCTCGCCCGAGACCGAAAACCCGGCCCCCGAGAGAAAGATGGCAAGCGGGCCCATTCCCATGCCCGCCACACCCACGCAGTGGATGTGACTTACGGGCGCACCAAACAAATTCCGTGAACCGGGTAGCGTCATGCCACAAGCGCGGCAGCCTTTGCCGAGCCGGAGTTGTCCGGCGGCGATTTGCGAGCCGAGCTTTTCACGAGCGACTCCAGATCATTGAGCATCAGCTCCAGCGAATTGGCGCGCTCCATCCGCTGCAGATTACCGCGGAATTTCCGCAGCAACCAGTCGTTGAAAATCGTATCGAGAACCTCGGCGCTCAGAGTTGCCATGAAGGCCTGCTCGACGAGCAGCCCTCCGCCCTGGCGTTCGAAAAACACCCCATTGGCACGCTGGTGATCATCCGCCGCATGAGGGAACGGCACGAGGATCGCAGGCGTCTCGCACCGCACCAGTTCTGCGATCGTCCCCGCGCCTGCACGTGAGACGACGAGATCAGCGGCCGACATGATCTCGGCCATTCGGTCGCTGAACGGAACGAACACCGCACGCACCGGAGCTCCCGTACGGGACTTGAGCTCAAGCGTCTCCGGCTGGTCCTTGCCCAATCCGGTCAGGCAGTAAATCTGCACGCCCTCTTCAGCCATCCGGGTAAGGTTGCTCCGCGCCCAGGAATTGAGAGCCGACGCCCCCTGACTGCCGCCCAATACGGCGACGACCTTGCCATGCGGGTGCAATCCCAACGCCACACGCGCAGCCTCCATCGGCGCCCGCTTGATCTCCGATCGAACCGGAAGCCCCATGTGGCGGATCACATCGGATTTGACTCCGGAAAGTCGTACGCCTGGCGGCAGGTAAACGCGCCGCGCCATCCGCCCAAGCAGGCGAATGGCACGTCCGGGCACACGATTCGCCTCATGCAAAACCACGGGGATGCCGAGCACCGCCCCCGCCAGGATCAGACTCGCCGACGTGAATCCGCCAAAACCAATCAATCCCTGCGGTTTCAGCCGGCGCGCACAACGACAGACAAACCACAGCGCGTGCGCCTGCGAAAACAGGCACCGCGCCAGCCCGACCGGGTTCCAACTGAAGCCGGTCCCTGGCATCCGCTCGAAATCCAGCTGCGGGTATTTCTCGATCAGACGCGCATCCACCTTTTTCCGGCTGATCATCAAGGTCACCTCATGGCCCCGGTTTTTCAGGCCCTCCGCCAGTGCAATGCCCGGCGACAAATGCCCGCCCGTACCTCCACACGAAATGAGAAATCTGCTCATGAAAGAACCTCCCGGAATTTGCGACCTTCACCTGAAATCATCGCCCGGCCCCAATTGCGCTGGGTGTTGATAAAAATGCCCACCAGCAGGCCCATGAGGATCAGGTTCGACAATCCCGCGCTGAGGAAGGGCAGCGACATGCCCTTCGTCGGGAAAAGCCCGGTCACGACGCCCAGATTGATGATCGCCTGCAGGCAGATCAGCAGCAGCGCCCCAGCCGCGAGCAGGTACTGAAACAGATTCGGAGCCCGGCGCAGGTGTACCCATCCTGCGATGAAGATCGCGGCAAACAGAACGACGACACCCATCGTAAAAACCAGCCCCAGCTCTTCCGCGACCACCGCGAAAATAAAATCCGTGTGCGCCTCGGGCAGAAAATTCAATTGCTGGCGTCCCTGCCCCAGCCCCGCGCCCTCTGCGCCACCGGCGGCAAACGACGCTAGCGCCTGGTACAACTGATACGTCCCCCCCATCTTGTTGCCCTCGACATCGAGAAACGCGGTGAAACGCCGCGCCCGGTTTGGATTCAACGCAACCATCACAGCAAACAAACCGCCCACGGCCAGCAAGGTCGGGACGATGTAGCGCCAGCGAGCCCCCGCCAGAAATAACAGCGACAATCCGACGGCCACCGTCAGCGCCGCCGTGCCAAAGTCCGGCTCCAGCAGGATCAAACCGGCAAACACGCCGATGATGCCGAGCGGATAGACAAACCCACGACGAAACTCACCAATGCGCGTCTGGTTCAACGCAAGATAGTGCGCGAGGCAGAATACCATCGCCAGTTTGGCAAACTCCGAGACCTGCAACCGCAGGAATCCGATGCCCAGCCAGCGCCGGCTCCCCTTCACGGCGATTCCGACATGAGGCACCAGCACCAGCAGCAACGCCACGACTGCCGCCCCGCCGACAAACCAGGCATACCGCCGCACGTATTCGAAATCCAGCAACCCGGCGAGTAGACACCCCGCCACCGCGAATCCCACGCCGATAAACTGCTTGTTTAGGTAGTAGTACGGTCCCTGCCGGTACGATGCACTCGCACTAAACAGAATCGTCAGTCCCAGGATGGTCAGCGCGACCGCACAGACCAGGATCACCATGGCCGGCGAAAACCCCAGCCGCGCACGGGCCGCAGGGGTATGAGAGAAAGACACGTCGGGTGACATCGGGCTGCTCAAGAGAGATTAGTTCGAAGCCGGCACGATCGGTGAATCCTCCACCTTGATCACCGGCACTGCACTGACGGAGTCCAAAGGCAGCCCCGCATCGAGATCCTGATCGGGCGTCGGGACCGATGCCGCCGGACTTGCCGGCGCATCGGGATCGATCATCGGCATGAGTGCAGGCGCTGCGGGCTCCGCAGCCGGGCGCTCCGCAGCCGGGCGTGGTGCGACGTTCGCCTCGGGCTCCGGGGCTTTCGTGCTCGCAACAGGGATGATGAGCTCCTGACCGGCGCGCAGTTTGCGCGGATCGGCGATGTTGTTGGCCGCACCGATTGCACCGGCCTTCACACCGTAAATTCGCGCGATCGAGCCCAGGCTCTCGCCCGGAAGCACGGTGTGGCGCGTCACGTCACGGCCCGGTTTCGCCGGGGCTGCCGCGACCTGGGCCGGAGCCGGCGCCGGCGGTTCATCGTGAACCTGCTGGGCCGACTTGGCCGGGACGATGAGTTTTTGCCCCAGACGGAGGCTCGCGCTCACTCGGAGATTGTTGGCCGCAGCCAGCTCGCTGACGCTGATGCCGTGTTTCTTGGCGATGCTCCATAGGCTGTCGCCTTTGCCAACCACGGTCGTCGTGGCTGGTGTGACGCCACTGACCGGCGCTCCACGCAGGGCGGTCGCCGCCGTCGAACCGGGGCGAGTCGGCGAAAAACGCGAGGCATCGGAGGAGTCAGCCATACTGGGATCAAACGCGATTCCCGAGAGGCTGATGGAAGCCTCGTGCTCAACGGGCGCCGCCGCGATCGGCGAATCACTGCCAGCCGTGGGCATCGTGATCATCGGCACTGGCTCGGAGGGTTCCACAGGGTCGGAGGCAACCGCCTTCGACTGGGACTTCGTGCTGCAACCTGGGTTGGTGAACATCAGGAGCAGGGCAAATGCGTGTATGCCGAGGACTATGCCGACGGTACGTAGGATTTTCATGGCTGGGTGCACTGGGGTCGTTGTTCGAAAATGGAAGCATGCCGGTCCGCATTATCCGCGAGCTTGCGAACAAGCTGTTCGAAGATTTCTCCGCGGTGATCGTATCCGTTGAACATGTCGAAGCTGGCAAATCCGGGGCTCAACAGCACATGCCCGCCCACCGTGGCCTGCGATGAGGCGGCCTGCACCGCCTCGTCGAGCGACGCGCAGCACACGTGAGCGAGACCAGCCTGCGCACAATGTCCGGCGAGCTCCCTGGAGGTCTCGCCTATCAGCGCGGCAAAATTCACTCGTGGCGCAATCCTGGAAACGAATCCGCCGAGGTCTCCGCCCTTGCCTTTTCCTCCGGCGATGAGCACCACGGGCGAATCAAAGCGGGCCAACGCGGCCTCCACGGCATGAAAGTTGGTCGCCTTCGAGTCGTTCCAGTAGCCGACGCCTGCGATCGTACGCACCAACGCCAGCCGGTGCCGGCCTAGGTGAAAACTTTGAGCGGCCGCATACAGGCACTCCTCACGACGGCCCGATCGCGTCCACCAGGCGCGCACCAGTTCGAAATTTTCCCGCTGCGGATAGCGTTCAAAAACGGTTCCCCGCAATCCGGCATCATCCGCCAGCCCCTGCGTTGCGACATGGGATTGCGCCGATGAGGCGCGCCCGAAATGCATCGCATACTCCTGCGCCGAGTCGCCGAGAAAAACTGCGCCGGGCTGCGTGTGCTCCACCAGCACCCACTTGGCCGCAAAGTAATCGTCCAGCCCGTCGTGGCGCTCCAAGTGGTCCTCGGCAAAGTTGGTCCAAAGCGTGGCATCGGCCCTGAAGTGGCGCATCGTCTCCGCCTGAAAGGAGCTCACTTCGCAGACGGCAGTGGTGCGTGCCGCCTGCAAATCCAGATCCAGCACCAGCCGGCTTAGCGGATAGCCAATGTTACCTGTTGCCTTGGCAAATTCGCCGTTGAGCGTCAGCGCATGGGTGAGAAATTCCGTCAGGGTCGTTTTCCCGTTGGTTCCCGTGACCGCCACGATCTTGCCTTTCCAGAACAGCGACGCGAAATCGATTTCTCCGAGGCAAACCGCCCCCATCGATTTCGCGGTGGCGAGCCATTCGTGGCGCGGGGAAAACCCGGGGGAGAACACGACGAGCGCATGCCGGGCCGCCGCCTCGCGGTCAAAAGACGTAGAAGCTCCATCGGCGCCACGCTCGTCGTAGAGCACGCTCTCGGCCCCCACACGCTGAAGCAGCTCGCGCACGGCCAGTCCGCTGCGGCCGCCACCGAATATGGCAGCGGGGCGCCGCAGTAGCGTGGCAATCGTTGTGGGCGCGGTCAGCATCAGCGCAGTTTCAAAGTTCCGAGGCCGGCGAGCGCGCACATCAACGAGAGCACCCAGAAACGGAGTACCACCTTGGTCTCCGGCCAACCCTGCTTCTGAAAATGATGATGGATCGGAGCCATCAGGAAGAAGCGCCGGCCTTCGCCATACTGGCGCCGCGTGTATTTGAACCAGCCGACCTGGACGATCACGGACACGGCCTCGGCGACAAACACGCCGCCGACAATCACCAGGGTGAGCGGTTGCTGCACCATGAAGGCGATCACACCGATGAGCCCGCCAAGCGCGAGCGAGCCCGTGTCGCCCATGAACACCTCGGCCGGGTGCGAGTTGTACCAGAGGAAAGCCATGCCGGCTCCCACAAGCGCGCCACAAATGACCGCGAGTTCGCCCGAGCCGGGCACGTGGCTGATCAGCAGATACTCGGCGATGCGCATGTGCCCAGCCGTGTAGGCCATGATGCCATAGACGAGCGCCACCGTGATCGTGCATCCGATCGCCAGACCATCGAGTCCATCCGTCAAATTGATGGCATTGCTGAAGCCGACGACCCAGAAAAACATCATCACAAACAAGGCCACCAGCCCGAATCCGCCGGCAAACACGAGAACCGGCGATTTGAAAAACGGGACCCACAATTCTCGGATCTTCACCGCACTCATCGGGTGCAGGACAAGGACCGCCAGCGCCACGAGCGTGATCAGCGTCTGCCACATCATTTTCTCGCGTGACGAGATGCCATCCCGGTTCCGTTTCACCGCCTTCAGATAATCGTCGCGGAAACCCACCGCGGTCAGTGCCGTATAGACGAACATCGCGACGAGCACCCATACGTTCGGCTGCGCCCATAGCGCCACGCTCGCAAATACGCTCCCGAAAATGAGCAGGCCGCCCATCGTCGGCGTGTTTTTCTTGTCGAACCGCTGGGCGAGATCGCCCGTGCGGTCATCGTCATAGTGCTGCCCGAACTTCAACCGGCGCAGTTGGTGGATGAGCCACGGTCCGATCAGAAACCCAAATGCCATGGCCGTCCCGGCGGCCAGAAGCGTACGCAAAGACAGATACCGCAGCACGCGCAACGGGCCGAAATAATCCTCAAAATTGGCGAGATAACTGAGCATGAGAATCAATGTGTCGACGCCCCATGGGCGACCCCGACAGCGCGTTCCAACTGGTAGCGGCGGCTCCCCTTCACAAACACCGCACCGCTCCAGCCCGCGACACAGGCGCTCACAGGCTCAATCGTATCGGCGATTGAGACTTGTGCACCCGTACCCTGTGCGAGGGCGCCCAGCCGGACTTCCTCGGACATTCCGCCCATCACGTAAACCCGGTCTCCAGACCTCAAGGGCAGTGCACGACCGAGCTCGCGATGGTAGCGCGGCGCATCCGGGCCAAGTTCCTCCATGCACCCAATCACATACAACCGAGGGGCACCCGCCGGCGCCTGGGCCGAGAAATTCGCCAGCGCATCGAGCATCGCCGCAGGATTGGCATTGTAACAATCCAGATAGAGCAGGCGGCTGCCCTCGCGACGCCACTCCCCGCGCATCGCAGCGGGCTGCCAGCCGGCCAGCCGGCTGCAAATGGCATCTGTCGGCACGCGCAAACGCGCGGCCGCACAGATCGCGAGTGCCGCGTTTTGCGCCATCCCATCGGATACGCGCGGCAGCACAAACTTCGACACCCCACCGTCCTTTTCGAGCAGGACTGTGGTCGCATTGGCATCCTGTACGACGGTAAAGCCCGCCCCCGAGCCAACTGGCCGAGGGGCACCGGCGTCGCGAGCCACGGAGACCACCATCGTGGAGACCTGCAGCTGCCGGAATGCGGCAAACTCCGCGCATTGCGTGGAAAAAATCGCCACGCCGCCCGGGCGTACACTGGCCGAAAGAGCTGACTTCTCGCGCGCGACTCCCTCGAGCCCGCCCAACTCAGCCAGATGCGCTGGTGCGATGAGCGTCGTGATGGCCACATCCGGTTCGATCATGCCGGCCAGTGGCGCCATTTCGCCAGGCGCGCTGATGCCCGCCTCCACGACGGCAAACCGATGAAGCAAGGGATCGAGCCGCGTAAGCGTCAGCGGCACGCCAATGTGGTTGTTCAGATTGCCTTCGGTCGCCAGCACGCCACCGGCATCCCCGCCGAGGAGCGTCGCGAGAAGGTTCTTCGTAGAGGTTTTGCCGCAGCTGCCAGTGATACCTACGATGGGACCGGCAAACAACCGGCGGTGCTCGCGGGCAATTGTCTGAAACGCCCGTAGCACATCAGGGACCACCAACTGGGGCAACGCGACGTCCTGCACGGCGCGCGCGACCAGCGCCGCAGTGGCGCCCTGACTCGCCGCACTGGCCAGGAAATCATGGCCATCGCGCCGATCCGTCGTCAGCGCGACGAACACCTGTTCCGCGCGCAGCAGCCGGGAGTCCACGGAGAATCCCGAAAGCGGAGAGACCGGCTGCGCCGTCCATCGGCCGCCGGTCCATTGTGCCAGTTGAGTTGGTGTAAAACAGGGCATTGCTAGTCGCCTCTTCGGTGGACGTCAGCGTCGGTCAACGTGGGATTTTCCGCGCCGAGGCTCATGCGCGCTTGAGGGTTTTGATGCCGATGAGCTCGCGCACGACCTGGCGGTCGTCGAACGGGATCACCGTATCCGCAAACTCCTGGTAGCTCTCATGGCCTTTGCCGGCGATGAGCAGGCAATCGCCGGGCTTGGCCATGTCCAACGCGAGGCTGATCGCGCGACGGCGATCATCGATCCAGGTGAGCTTTTCCGGCGCTGTCACACCCGCGCGCATATCGTCGAAGATCTGAGCCAGAGACTCGCCGCGCGGATTGTCCGCCGTCGCGAAGGAATAGTCGGCAAACTCCTGAACCGCGCGCACCATCAATGGGCGCTTGCTGCGGTCACGATTGCCACCGCAGCCAAAGACGACGAGCAGACGCCCCGGAGTGATCGTACGCAACATGCCGAGCGCGTTGTGCAGAGCATCGTCGGTGTGTGCGTAATCGACCAACACGTTGAAAGGTTGCCCCTCCTCGATGCGCTCCAGCCGTCCACTGACTCCGGCAAACGACTTCAGGCGGGCCATGATGACGGCCGGATCGCGGCCGAGGCCCCACGCCGTCGCCACCGCCGCGAGCAAGTTACTCACGTTGTAGCGCCCGATCAGAGGGGAATCGACACACATCGAGCCTTCCGGCCACACGAGCTTGAAGGTCGTGTTCTTGAAGTTGAGCGAGACCTCTTCGGCGCGCACGAGCGCCTCAGGAGATTCACCATAGGTCACGACCTTGACACCCTCCGGCACCACCGAGGCGAGCTGCGCCCCATGCGCATCGTCGAGGTTGATCACGGCGACCTTCGGCGTGCTCCCGACTTCGCCCGTAAAGAGCCGGGCCTTGGCGGCAAAGTAGGCGTCGAGTGTCTGGTGATAATCGAGGTGGTCGCGGGTCAGATTGGTGAATACTGCGGCATCGAACTGCATGCCGAGCACGCGCTTCTGGTCGATACCGTGGGAGGAAACCTCCATCACCGCCTGCCGGCAGCCCGCATCGCGCATCTGCGCAAGCATGCCGAAGATGTCGATTGCCTCGGGCGTTGTCTTGAACGAGGGGACCGTGCGAACGCCCAGATCGTAGCTGATCGTCCCCAGCAGGCCCACGCGCTGGTCTCCGCCCAGCAGGTGCTTGAGCAGGTGCGTCACCGTGGTTTTGCCATTGGTGCCAGTCACGCCGATCACCTGCATCTCACGATCCGGAAACTTGTAGTAGCGCTGGGACACCCGGGCGAGAATCGCACGCGGATCCTCCACCTGGATGAATGTCACCTTGGCCGGCATGGTGGACGGCAGCTTGTTCGTGACGATCGCCACTGCACCTCGATCAATCGCCTGATCGATATAGGTGCCGCCATCGGTCCGCAGGCCCGGCAATGCGAAAAACAGTGAACCGGGGACAACCCGTCTGCTGTCCATGGCCAGACCTGAAATGGGGCGGTCAAGCGTACCCCGCGCGGCGACGATCTCGCCTTCCTGGATGTAGTCCGAGAGCTTGGGTGCCATTTTGAATATGCGTTGGCTGACAGAGTCCGCCTTGCGCACACGCCCATGCGGGCGAGCACGAAAGGCATCTATGAGTGCGTAGTCGTGTGTAAGATAACCGATCATCGGCGGCCTCCCTCCATGGCGAGCAGCGCCGGACGGGGCGCGACCACCGAAGGTTTGATATCGAGATACTGGACAAGCTGCTCGCCGATGCGCTTGAAGGACGGCGCAGCAACCGCGTTGCCATACGCCACGCCATTGCGGCACCGTGCATCGGCATCGTCGACGATGACGGAGATCACCACTGCCGGATTGCTCGCTGGGAAAAAGCCCACGAACGAAGCCGTGTGATGACGTGTCGAGTACTGCCCTCCGATCAGCTTCTGGGTGGTGCCGGTCTTTCCGGCGACTTCGAAACCCGGTATGGCCGCCTCGGGAGCGGTGCCCTCACCTTTGACGACAACCCACTTGAGCATCTCCGCCATCGTGCGCGCAGTCTCCGGCTTCATGACCGTGCGCTCCGCGATCCGGTCGTAGCGGAACACGACTTCGCCGCCGGCATCGCGGATCTCGCGTATGACCTGCGGGCGGAGCCATTCGCCGCCGCTGGCGATCGCGGCCATCGCCGAGTGAATCTGCAACGGAGTGCCATCCACGGAGTGCCCCATGGGCATGCGCGTGATCGTGAGCCCATCCCACTTTTCAGGCGGCGTCAGCGTGCCCTTGACCTCGCCGCCGACGGGGAACCCTGTCAGCTGGCCAAAGCCAAACGCTTTCGCGTAGTCGTAGAATTTCTGCTCGCCGAGGAGCATGGCCAACTGGGCCGCACCCTTGTTTGAAGAGTGTGAGGCGATCTCCCGCACACTCAGCGGATGTTCGAAACGATGAGCTTCCTTCGGCAGATTACGCGGGCGTCCGCGGTATTCGATCGAGTCGAGGGAACAGTCGAATTTCGTCTGCGGTGTCACCTTGGCCTGATCAATCGCGGCCGCGATTGCCACGATCTTGAAGGTTGAGCCCGGCTCCAGGACATCGGTGACGGCAATGTTCTTCATCGAAGCCATGTCGGCCTTCGAGTACTCGGTGAGGTTGAACGACGGGTAGTTGCCCATCGCCAGAATAAAGCCGCTACGGGCATCGCTCACGATGATCGTGGCCTTCTGCGGCTGGTACTTCTCGGCGATCGCGCTCAGCTCCTCCTCGACCATGTGCTGCACGGCGGAGTCGATCGAAAGCACCACTTGAAACCCGTCGACGGGCGAGACCTCGCGGGTGCGGAATTGCGCCAGCTCATGGCGCTTGCCGTCGCGCTCGCTCTCGCGCCAACCGTTCTGCCCGCGCAGATAAAAATCCGCATAGTACTCGATGCCGGCCGCGGGAGTACCCTCCTTGTTCACATAACCGATCACATGCGAAGCCAGCTCGTTTTGCGGATAAACACGCCGGTACACACGCGGCCCATAGACACCCTTGATCCCGAGCGCCGTGATTTTCTCGTACGTGGATTCGTCCACGTGGTCGGAAAGTTTGGCCCAGCGGATGGGGCGCTCGCCGCGCTCGTCAGGAGTCTCGTCGGCGATGACATCCTGCTCCGTCTCGCTCTTGGGCGTATCGTCCGTGAGGGAGAAATCGAAAAGCGACGGGCCGGCATCCTCGCGACCGGCAGCAGGGGCGGACACATTGGGGGAGCGTGTCTTCGTGGTGAAAATGCGGCGAAGCTCGCTCTCGGGCATGCCGATCAGTTCGGCGAGCTGCGGCCACTTGGCCTCGTCCTGCGGACGGAGCGTCTGCGGGTCCACACCGAGCACTATCTGCGATTTGCTCGTGGCCAGAATGTTTCCACGCGCGTCCAGGATGTCTCCGCGGCGCGCATTCTCCACGATGATGTCGCGACGTGCCTTCGTCACATAGGCGAGCAAGCGGTCGCGGTCGAAAACGTGAAGTTGCATCAGGCGCGCGCCGATGCCGACAAAGCTCACGCCGACAAGAGCAGCGACGAGCCAGATGCGATAACTGGAAGCAAAGCCCCGGCTCATTGGACGTCGTTACCTCCCGTGCGAAGGAGCACAAAGGACGCGCCATCCGAGAAGAGGCCGCGGTTGCGTTTGGCAGCGAGCCGGGAAGTCACGTCTTCGCGCACGCGACAGACCTGGGGTTCGGTCGGGGGCACGAGGCCCAGGCCCCACATCTGATTGCGGCTCTTCAGCACATCAGGGCTTTGTTCCTGCTCAATCGCTGCCGTTTTCTCGACGAGCAGACGTTCCGTCGCCGCAATCTTGGACTCCAGACGACGGTTGGTCTCGGCCGTCACGGACATCTGGTGACGCAGCCAGACGGCGCCCATGCCCATCGAGCCTCCAAATCCGATGAGGACGAGGGCATAAACCAGCATTTGGTTTACGAAGGCGTGGGGCACGTGCTTGTTCATGGCGGGAGGCGGAGGACGAAAGTGGGCGGTTAAAGTTTTCGGAGGGCGCGCAGCTTGGCGGAGCGGCTGCGGGGGTTGACCGCGAGCTCTTCGGCTCCGGCGACGATGGGGCGGCGGGTGAGCGGCTCGGCCAGGCGGATGCGCAGATCCTGCGGTGTCGCGTCGTCAGCACTCTCGGGCTGGCCGCACCAGCGGCGGAAGGCCTGCTTCACGAGGCGGTCCTCAAGCGAGTGGAAGCTGATCACGCAGAGCACGCCGCCGGGGGCTAGCTTCGCAAAGGCGGCCGGCAAGGCGCGCTCGATGGCGCCGAGCTCATCATTCACTGCGATGCGGATGCCCTGAAAGGCGCGCGTAGCCGGGTGAATCTTCGAGGCGTGGCGATCGCGCGCCGGGATCGCCTCGGCGATGACCTGGGCGAGCGAGGCGGTGCGCGAAAGCGCCGACGTGCCGCGAGCGGCCATGATGGCTTTGACCACGCGGCGCCAGTGCGGCTCCTCGCCGTACTCGCGTACAGCACGGACGAGCATCTCTTCGGTGCAGGTTTCCAGCCACTGGCTGGCCGGCACGCCGCTGCGCGGATCCATGCGCATGTCGGCCGGGGCGTCGTTGCGGAAGGAGAAACCACGGGCCGTCTCGTCGAGTTGGAAGGAGGAGACACCCAGATCGAAAAGGGCGCCGTCAAAGCCTTCGGCGGAGATTTCGGCGAGGTGGCCAAAATCGCGGTCGACGAGGGCAAAGCGGCCGGCGAACTCCTCGCGCAAAATATCGGCACGCGCCTGCGCAGCGGGGTCGCGGTCAAAGGCGAGCACCTCGACATCGGGTGCGGATTCGAGGATGGCGCGCGTGTGACCGCCACCGCCAAAGGTGCCGTCGAGGTAGCGTCCGCCAGCCCGGGGTGCGAGCAGCTCGATCACCTCGCGAAGCAAAACGGGTTGGTGGCCGGGTGTCATGGGGGAGGCCTTGGCGGTTTCAGATAGCACGGCAGACATCGGCGGCCTCCTGGGCGACCGGAATGGCCGCGGCGTTGCGTGCAGCTCCGGCGCGCTCGGAAATTTCAAGACGGCGCAGCGTGAGGCTCGCACGGACGAACGGAGCGACGGCGGAAAAACGCCGGGGGCTTCCGAGGCGGGCGGTGCTGAGAACCTGCGAGCGCGTCGGGATGACTTTGGCGAAGGTCGGCATCGTCAGATCCCATAGCGGCGGAGGAAATCCGCCTGACTGGCCTCGCTCGTTCGCGCGGCGATCGCAGCCCAGCGCTCCGGGCTGTAAATGCTGAAGGTGTTCATCGATCCGCTCAGGACCGACTCCTTGGCGATGCCGGCGCGCTGGAGCAGGTCGGCGTTGAGGGCGATGCGGCCCTGCTTGTCGAAAGTGAAACCCTGGGCGACGGCGAAGAACGCCGCGATTTGATCGCGCGCCTGCGTGTCGGAGAGCGGTACGGCCGCGATCTTCTCGTGCAACTTCTCCACTTCGGCCGGCGGCAGCACGGAAATGTAGCCGCCCGGATTGGGCACCGCGAGGAACTGCTCGCCCTCTCCGTGAGCCGCACGCCACGCCGACGGGATCGTAAGCCGACCCTTGTCGTCGAGGTTATGCCGGTAGCTTCCGGTGTAGAGAGTTTTGCCAGGTAGTGCCATTGGGCGGCGCGCTTAGTACCCCATTTCGCCCCATTTCATCCCAATTTCACCCACAACGGTCAAGTATAGAGCCGCGCCAAACCCCAGTTTTCGCGAAAAACTTATTCACATTCTCACAATCCTTAGGCTTTCTACGCGGCACATGCTCGCGCCTCGCTCGATTCAGATCGTCGGTCAGGAGGTCGCCATCGCCTGGTCCGATGGCGAGGAGAGCTATTTCACGTTCGCCAAGCTCCGCGCCGCCTCCCCGAGTGCGGAAAACCAGGGCGAGCCCGATCTTTTCGGCAACCGCCACGGCGGAGTGACCGGACCGCGCGACTACTCGAAAGTCGAAGTCCGCGGTTGGGCCCAGGTCGGCAACTACGCGATCCAATTCAATTTTAGCGACGGTCACAAATCCGGGCTCTACACCTACGAGTACCTGCGCGATCTCGCGCGACATCCGTAGGGGCGTGCGTCCACTGGTGCCTGTTACAGGCCGCGACCTCGCCCCGTGCCGTATTTCGCGCTTTTCACCGTCCGCCCGGACAGTCTTTCATCCAACCTTTCACTCATTCAAAATCCATGAACTTTCCCGCACGTACCACCAACCCCGAGATCGAACTCGGCAAAACGTTCCAGCCGAAATTCGGCTCCGACGGCCTCATCCCCTGCATCACGCAAGACATCGCCACCGGCCAGGTGCTGATGTTTGCCTTCATGAACGCCGAGTCGCTCGGCCACACCCTCAAGACCAAGAAGGCCACCTACTGGAGCCGCTCCCGCAACAAGCTCTGGGTAAAGGGCGAGGAATCCGGCAACGTCCAGTGGGTAAAGGAGCTCTACACCGACTGCGATCAGGATGTGATCCTCATCAAAGTGGAACAAATCGGCGCAGCCAACGCCTCCTGCCACAACGGCTACAAGTCCTGCTTCTATCGCAAGCTCGACAACCTCGACACCGCCGCCGAAGGCAAGAGCTTTGACCTCGGCTACGTCGCCGAACGCCTCTTCGACCCCGCTACCGTCTACAAGAAGAAGTAAGCCGCCACGCCGCCGGGCCGCTCACCACGCCCGGCCCTGGTTTGCCCAGCCCGACGCCCTTCCGCGTCGGGCTTTTTATTGGCAAACGCGTCCCCTGTGCATCCAGCTTCGCTTCGGGCGAGCGCAGACGCAGGCAAAGAGCCACGCGGTCCTGCCCGTTGAGCCACGCAGCCCCACCGCGCGAGACGCAGCTGAGCCGCAGAGCCGGCTCAGACACCCGGCACCAACCCGCGCTCGCTCTTCTCGGCAAACGCCAGCAGACGCTGAAACTCGGCTGAGGCCGCGTGCTCGTGAGCCTGGAGCCGTTCGATCGCCTGCGAGCGGTTCAACCCCTCGCGATATAGGATGCGGAAAAGCGACTTCACGCGCTCGATCTGCTCCGCGGTGTAGCCGAATCGTTCGAGGCCGATCTTGTTAAACGTGCGCACGGTCGCCGGCGAACCGTCGACGATGAAAAACGGCGGCACATCCTGCACCACCTTGGCACACGCCCCCACCATCGCATGCGCGCCGACACGGCAAAACTGGTGCACACCACCATAGCCGGCGATGATCACATGGTCCTCGACCGTCACATGGCCGGCGAGTCCCGCATAGTTGCTCATGATGATGTGATTTCCGAGCACGCACTCGTGCGCGATGTGCGTGTAGGCGAGGAACAGGTTGTCGTTGCCGATCACCGTGTGGTCGCCCTCGAAGGTCGCCGCGTGCGCGCTCACGTACTCGCGAAACACATTGCGATCGCCGATACGCAGTCCGGGCACGCCGCCGCGGTACTTCAAATCCTGCGTCTTCGCGCCCAGATTCGCGTGCGGGAAAACCTCGCACTGCACCCCGAGCACCGTATCGCCCTCGACCGAGGCATGGTGGTGCAGCCGCGTGCCGGCGCCGAGCGTCACGCCCGCGCCCACAAACGCAAACGGCCCGATCTCCACATCGTCGCCGAGCTGGGCTCCGCTCTCGACGACCGCCGAAGGATGGATGCGCGTGGCCATGTTAAGCGTCAGCGCCTTCGTCGACAATCGTGAACATCAGCTCGGCCGAGGAGACGACCTGCCCGTCCACCGTGCAGCTGCACTCGGCGGCGGCCAGCTTCTCCCCACGGACCTTCGTGATCTTTGCGTTGATGATCACCTGATCGCCGGGACGCACCGGGCGCCGGAATTTCACCTTGTCGGCGCTCATGAAGAACGCCGTGCAATTGGCCTTGCTCGTGCGGCGCAGCATCAGCACGCCCGCAGCCTGCGCCATCGCCTCCAGTTGCAGCACGCCGGGCATCACCGGATTGCCCGGGAAATGCCCTTGGAAAAACGGCTCGTTGATCGTCACGTTCTTGATCGCGACCAGCTCGTTGTCGCTGATGAACTCCACGATCCGGTCGATCATCACAAACGGATAACGGTGCGGAATCGTGTCGAGGATGCGCCGGATATCGAGCGACGTCTCCGTCGCCAGCACGCGTGCCGGACGCGCCTTTTTCTTCGGCTCCTTCGATTTCTCCTCGAGACGCGCCGCGATGGCCTTCGTCAACTCGGCGTTGATCGCATGGCCCGGCCGCACTGCGATGATATGCGCCTTCAGTGGCACGCCGAGCAGCAGAATGTCGCCGATCAGATCGAGGATCTTGTGCCGGACAAATTCGTCCGGGAAACGCAGCCCCTCCTTCGAGAGGATCTTGTCGCCCTTGATCACCACGGCGCAGTCCAGCGAGCCGCCCTTGATCTTGCCCATCTTGAGCAACGGCTCGATGTCCTCGTACACCGTGAAGGTGCGCGCAGCGGCCAACTGCGAGATATATACGTCCGGATTGACCGTCAGCGAAAGATGCTGGGTGTGGATGCCACGGTCGTCGGCCGACGTGCACGTGATCTTCAGCTCGTCGCAGGGCAGCGCGATCAGCGAGGAATTGCCGCGCGTGACCGATACCGGCACATCCAGGCAAAACGCATCGCGGTCCTTCGCCTGCTCCACCGGCTCCCCCTGGAGGATCAGGTTCACAAAAGGTTTCGCCGAACCGTCCATGATCGGCGGCTCGCCCGCATTCATCTCGACGAGGATGTTGTCGATGCCGCAGCCGTGCAGCGCGCTCAGCACATGCTCGACCAGATGGATCTGCACCGAGCCGGTGGTCAGGCCGGTGTTGCGCACCAGATCGCCGATCAGGCTGATGTGCGGTTTCACCTCCGGAGCTCCAGGCAGGTCGATGCGTTTGATGACGATACCGTGATCCACGGGCGCGGGCTTGAGCGTGAGCGTGACGGTCTGACCGCTGTGCAGACCATGTCCGCTGACAGAGACTTCGCGCGCGAGAGTGCGTTGCTTCATAGGGTTTGACGGGGAATGTCGGCAACGCTCGCCACCGAGCGCAAGCGCGGAGATTTCCACTCCCGCAAGCCACCTGCATCAGCCCCCTCACTGGAATCACCGTTGCCCGCATGATCCAAAGGCGCCTTCGTCAACCCATGTCCAACGAGTCCACCACGCCCGTGTGGCACCTACACAACCACGCCCTCGTGGAGTCCACCAACGACCTCGCCGGCCAGCTCCCCGGCTGGCACGCCGTCGTTGCCGAGCGCCAAACCTCCGGCCGTGGCCGCTACCGGCGCAACTGGGTCTCCGACGCCGGCGGCATCTGGGTCTCCGCCGTCCTCCCCACTCCCGGCCCCGCTGAGCGCTGGGCCATCCTCCCGCTCGCCGCCGGCTGGGCCCTCCGCGAGATGCTCGCCACACTCGGCGTCGCCGGCACCCGCCTGCGCTGGCCCAATGATCTCATGATCGGCCCCGCCAAACTCGCCGGCATCCTCGTCGAACGCTTCAACCCAACGACGGCCGTCATCGGCATCGGCATCAACTACACCAACGATCCCGCCGCCGCCGACCCCGCGCTTCTCGGCCGGGTCACGCGCCTCGCCGACCTCGTCCAGCCGATCCCGCCACGCGAAGCCGTCCTTGCCGCCCTCCTCGCCCACCTCGCGCAAGCCCAGCAACGCATCGCCGCCGGCGGGCTCTCCCAACTCCTGCCCACACTCAACACCGCCTGGCACACCGGACGCGTCACCATCACCCTCCACCCGCCCGCCTCCACCGTCCTCCACGGCACATTCCACGGCGTCACCGAAACCGGCGACCTCATCCTCCGCACCGACGACGCCCGCCAGCACATCCTCCCGCCACTCGACGTCGCCCTACTCCGGGAAGACTAGCCGACCCCGCGCCGGCAAAAAACAATCGCCACCGCGCCGCCTCTGGCATTCAGCTCTCGTCCAGCCAACCATGACCGAGAGCCCCACCACCAGCAGGCTCCAGGCACTGGCGGTTCAAGAGCGTCCGCAGGAGCGCCTGCAACGCCTCGGCACCGCCGCCCTGAGCGACATCGAACTCCTCGCCATGCTCCTGCGCAGCGGCACGCGCGGGCACGATGTCCTCTCGCTCTCCGCCCACCTCCTCCAAGCCGCCGGATCCCTCGCCGCGCTCCTCACCTGGAGCGAAACCGATTTCCGACGCCTCAAAGGGATCGGCCACGTCAAAGCCCTCCAGCTGCTCACCGTGATGGAGCTCGCGCGCCGCGTACTCAGCCAGCAATCCGGCGCAGCGCCCCTGCTCAACCGAGCCGACCTCATCGCCGGCTACCTCCACCCCCACGCCGCGGGGCTCGAAGTCGAAAAATTCTGGGTTCTCTGCCTCAACACCAAACTCCGCCTCATCCAACGCGTCGAAGCCACGTCCGGCACCGCCACCGCCAGCCTCAGCCACCCGCGAGAAGTTTTCCGCGAAGCCATCCGCCGTGCCGCCACCAGCATCGTCGTCGCCCACAACCACCCCAGCGGCGACCCGCAGCCCAGCGCGGCCGACCTCCAGGTCACCCGTCAGCTCGCCGCCGCCGCGCGCACGGTCGAAATCCAACTCCTCGACCACGTGATTCTCGGGCGCCAAGAAGCCGATCCGGCAGGCCGGGGCTGGTATAGCTTTCGCGAAGCAGGCCTTCTCTGAAACCCGGCGACAGCGGGGGCGTGTTATACAAAACCCTGAAGGCGAAAGTGGCGGAGAGGGAGGGATTCGAACCCTCGGTGCCTTGCGGCACTCCTGATTTCGAGTCAGGTACGATAGACCACTCTGCCACCTCTCCGTGACAAGAAGGCGGGACCGTAGGCGGTGCCCGAAAAAACGGAAGCCGAAAAAACGGCTTTTTTCAGCCCTCCAAGCAAGGCCTCAGGACCAACAAAAAAGCGCGTCCGAAAATCGGACGCGCTTCGAAATGAAATCCAAGTCGGGCTTAGGCGCCGAGCTGGAAGCGGACGAAACGGCGGATCTGGATGTTCTCGCCGATCTTCGCGATCTTCTCGGTGAGGACTTCCTTCACGGTCTTCTCCTGGATCTTCACGAAGGGCTGATCGAGGAGGCAGATGCCGGCATAGTACTTCTCGAGCTTGCCCTCGACGATCTTCTGGACCGCCGCCGGGGGCTTGCCTGCAGCCTGCGCCGCCGCGATGTCGCGCTCTGCCTGGAGGGCAGACTCAGGCACCTCGGTGCGCGAAACGTACAACGGGCTCGCAGCCGCCACTTGGAGGCAGAGGTCCTTGACGAAGGTCTTGAACTCGTCATTGCGGGCGACGAAGTCCGTCTCACAGGCGACTTCGATCAACACGCCAACCTTGCCACCGAGGTGGATGTAGCTTTCCACCAAACCGGCGTTGGTCGCGCGCTCGGACTTTTTGGCAGCGGTGGCCGCGCCCTTCTTGCGAAGGATGGTGATCGCCTCCTCGACGTTGCCGTTGGCCTCTGCGAGAGCCTTCTTGCAGTCCATCAAGCCAGCGCCGGTCTGCTCGCGCAGATCGCTGACCATCTTTGCAGTGATTGTTACGCTCATGATGTAAAGAGTGTCGGGAAAGACGGCTTATTCGGACTTCGCGTCGGCAGCCTTGCGCGGAGCGCGCGTGGCCTTCTTCTTGGTCACGGGAGCCTCATCAGCTTCCCCGGCAACCTTGGCGTCTTCCGCACCAGCCGGCGCCTCATCTGCAGCCACCGCCGCAGCGACAGCCGCCGTGGCAGCCTTCAAGTCGGCCGCACCGCGGGCCGCACGACGCGTATCGCGCTGAGCCAGGCCGCTCTGCACCGCCGCAACCACCGTCTCGACGATGATGCGGATGGACTTCACCGCGTCGTCGTTGCCCGGGATCGGGTAGGTGACGAGGGTCGGATCGGAATTGGTGTCGACGAGGGCGATCGTCGGGATGCCGCAGCGGGAACCTTCCGCGACCGCGATGGCTTCGTGGCTCACGTCAACGAGGAAGATCGCCGAGGGCAGACCGCCCATTTCGACGATGCCGCTGAAATTGCGCTGCATGCGGGCCATCTCACGCTTGATAGCGGCTTCCTCTTTGGAGGAGAGCTTGGCCAGCTCACCGCTGGTCTCCTGCTGCTGGTACTTCTTGAACTTGGCGATCGAGCGCTTGACCGTCTCGTAGTTGGTCAGGGTGCCGCCGAGCCAGCGGTCGACGCAGTAAGGCATGTTGACGGACGTCGCAGCCTCGCGGACGAGCTCCTGGGCCTGGCGCTTGGTGCCGACAAACAGGACATTGCCGCCATTGGCGACGGTGTCCTCCAAGAAGGCGCAGGCCTTCTCAAGAGCGGCATGGGTCTTGCCCAAGTCGATGATGGTGATGCCCTGACGGTGATCGAACACGAAGGGCTTGGAACGCGGGTTCCAGCGCTTTTTCTGGTGGCCGAAGTGAACGCCTGCGTCGAGCAGGTCTTTGGGCGTGACGGTGATGCTCATGGATCTATGTATCTTCGATACACAGGTCGGCCGGTGGGCCGCCTTGCGATCGTCAATTGTGATATGGATTACGGTTGATAGTTTGTCTCTGTCTTGAGGACAGAGGGCGGAGAACAGAGGCCCGGCTCACTGCTGGCAAGGAAGAATTCTTTTTTCAAAAAGGCCGTTGACAGGTGTAGGCATGAAACCCACGTTCCCGCCCCTCATCACCTATTGCAGGGTGGAGCAGTCTGGTAGCTCGTCAGGCTCATAACCTGAAGGTCCTTGGTTCAAATCCAAGCCCTGCACCCAATTTAGAACACTCTAAGGCCCGCACAGAACGAAAGTTCCGAGCGGGCCTTTCTGTTTTCCGAATTTCCATGGCACCACATGGAATTGCACGGCACGGGCAAAAATTGGACACTTTTTGGACACCTGGATTCCGAGGAGGAGCGCGAGTGAGTCGCCCCACCACAACGAGTGGGCGCGATCTGTGACCAGTGTAACAGCTGATGGCCGTAGGACCGAATCAAGGACCGCCAATGATTAGCCTCCGACACGAAACCAACGAGCGATACGGCGTAGTGCGCATTGAAGCCAAAGCCACATGGCACGACATGGCACCGCATAGTACGCGAAAGGCGAATTTTGAAAACACTCTCCCATTTCCAAAATACACATAACCAACAACTAGCATATTGACAGATGTGGTAGCCTAGGCGCCATGGAAACGGCACCTCAGGCTTCATCCGCGGCCACCTCGCGAATCACCCCTCTCCTCTTCAGCCGGCGGGAGGTGGTCACCCGACTCGGATCACCCAAACTCGTCCAACGGATGCTATATGCGACGGCGCACGGAGCCGACGTATGGCTCGAAGAGATACGCGCGGATGGGCGGACTCGCTGCAGGCTTTTCACGAGTGAAAGCGTCGACCGTGCGTACGAACGATTAGTCGCGGGCGAGTGCCCTCCGCTAATGCCCTCCGAGCGCCGTAAAGCAGCGGCTAAGGTGTTGGCACAATGTAGGCACGCCTGAGTCGCTTCAATATCATGAAGTCCAGTTGCTTAGATGGAAATGTAGACAGAAGAGGGAGTGGCGCTCGGGGAAGTGCCGCCGGACAGTACTCCGTGCAGCAGATTCTTGGCGCGGCGGCTCAGTCAGAACCAGCTTGCGAGCAGCTTGCCGCCTTGCTGGCGAGTCGCCGGATGCGGACCGATTGCGAGTGGAGGGGCCGTGACGCGTTGCCGCCCGGTAGCCTACTTGAGCTCATTTGCGATTCGTTTTCGCGTGGGACCAACATACCTCTCGAAATCCCTCTGGTACTCGCGTTGCATTTGATCTCGGGAGTCCTGCTCCAACGGGGAGTCCGCGTGAGATATGCCGGTGGAGAACTTTCGCCCCGCCTATGGACCATAGTTCTTGCTGACTCTTCGGCTGGGAAAACGTTCACCTACCAAAAGCTGTTGACCGCGCTTGGCGTCCAAAGTCCCGAGATTCCCGGGATGGCGGGTGCGGTGAGTGCTGCCGCCTTCTTCGCGACGTTGCATGCATGTCCCCAAGGACTGCTAGTTAGGGACGAGTTTGGGCAACTTGTCGGCCGGATAGAACACGACATTAGTCTCTCAGACTACAAGGACCTTTATCTGCGGCTTTACGACGGAAACGACATTCCGTGGACGACGAAGAAGGAAGGCGCGCTCCGCGTTCAGTCTCCGGAAGTGTCGGTTCTTGGGTTAACCCAATATTCGACCTGGCATCAGAAAGTGTCCGCTGAATCGATGCTAGACGGGTTTGCTGCGCGGTTTTCGGTAATAATCGCACGCCCTGATCCCGCTCGCTCGTGGCGCGATTACCCCACTTGGGTTGTTGATACAAACAAGTGGGCTGAAGCATGGGGGCGGTGCGAACGTGTGTTACGCAGTCGCTATGGTACGACTGCGAAGGCGGAGGAGTATTTTGCCAGAACCTTCCGTGCCCTCGCGAAAGATACTGAGCTACCCGAGCCGTTCTTCCGGCGAATCATGTACTCTGCGCACCGGTTGGCGTGCATCTACCATGTTCTCTTGGAAGATGAGGCTGAAGAACTTTCGCCAGCAGATTACGCATGGGCGCTTCGCATCATACGCCATCACATCACAGACTCAGTTGAGGTGATGGGAAATCAGAACGTATCGGAAATAGAACGCCTAATTCAGGGGGCGGAGGCACTCCGAGAACGCTGTCATGCCAAAGGCGAAACGTTCAACGAGCGAAGGCTCTACCAAAATTTCCGCGCACTTACTCCCCAAACTGCGGCGGTGATTCTCCGCCTACTCCACGAAAAAAAACACGATGAATACACTCACTAACCGTATCCTGCGCCTCGCGCCGCAATACCAGCCCGATGCAGAGGACCTGCGTTGGATCGAAGCCGAACTCGACCGCGTCGCCGATAAAGCTCTGCCCAAACTCGTTCGCAAACGTTTCGTCGAGACCTTGAGAAGTGCCGGGCGGGCATCGCGAACACAGACTGCAACGCCTGTCGGAGAAACAACCACGCCGGTGCCGTCAACGAATGCCAGCGCAAGCGCGACGTCGAAGTGATTCCGCTATGCGACATTCTTTTTTCCAAGGAGACACGCAGCGTAGCGTTTGGAAAAACGCTAACACACTAGGGTTTTCTTCGGCTCCGCCTCCGAAAACCCTGTGTGGACGAGGTCGGCCCTCGTCGCTCCCATTCCGCGTCAGGCAAGCCGACGCGACGCGGGGCGGCCCCGCGGCCCCTGCTGCTGGCATCGCCGCCTCGCCGGCGATGCTGCGCATTTCTGCGGCACCAAGGGGGCAGTAGCCATGGGCACCGAGGTCGGGATTTGCCGCTGCGAAAAGATCAAGACCCGCGCTGAGCTCGGGGCGCGGGATGCGCATAATCGACGAGCCAAATCGGTCGCGAATGCCGACGCGACGAAGCGAAAGCAGAACGTTAACCTTCGTCCCGATCTGTCGAGCCGTTCGGGGTTGGCACTTGATTCGGTCTTGGCCCGGCTCGGAAATCCGAAGCTCCGAAAAAACGGCGTCCTCGGTGTCGAATACGTGATGACGTTCTCACCGCAGGCGACGGATCGAATCGATCCGCATGCATGGGCGAGAGAAGCGCTGGCCTTTGTAGAAGCGCGGCACGGCCGAGAAAATTTGCTCTCCGCGTATCTCCATCTCGACGAGAAAACACCCCACATTCATGTGCTCGCTGCCCCGGTGTTTGCTGGCGCTTTGGTCATCGGTCCGTTCATGGGGGCGCGAGCCATATTGCGAAAGTTGCAGGATGACTTCTTCGCGCAGGTCGCGTCGAAGTTTGGCCTCGCTCGCACGAGCGAGAATCCGACAGGCCGTGCGCACATTCCGGCACGTGAGCTGCGCGCAGCGACTGCGGCACAGTTGAACCCCATCAACGAAGCCAAACGAAAAATCGAAACGGCAGCGAATGCCCGCCCAGTTCGCCTGCAAGTGGCGCAACCTTCGATCGCCTCACTGCTCACCGCCAAAGGACGGACCAACTTCGTGGAGCTGGTCCAACATGCAGCCGAATCGCAGATTCGTGAGGTTCGCAATCGTATTCAGAAATCAGTCACGACGTCGCTCGACGAACTGTCTCAGATCGTCGCCAGTGCCGTCCTACTTCGAGAGGAAAATGATTCTATGAAACGTTACCAAATCGAATTAATTCGGGAGATCCCGCTCGACCGAGTTACCGAGCTGTATCTCGGCGTCACCCCGAAGCGCGAAGGCAGCTCACTTGTTGCGGAGACCGACGATCACAAAATCGTTATCACCGGGGAGAAATTTAAGGACTTTAAGAGCCCCCAAGGTAATCTTGGCGGCGGTGCAATCGACCTCGCGATGCACCTCCTCGGTTGCGACTTCAAGCGTGCCATCGCGGTGCTTGCAGCAGATTTTCCCGATGCTGTCGCGGGCACCATACGGCAGCACTATCTGCGGCGGGCGAAAGAAGAGACTGCGGTCGCCAAAGCGGCGCACCATCGGCCACTATTCGAGGAGCAACTCGCCAAGTTCGCGAGACCTGAATCTTCGAAACTCACGGTCGTGCGGAAGTATCTTCACGAGGAGCGGATGATACCATTGTCGATAATCGACGCATTGATCGACCGCGGTGACCTCTGGGCAAACAAGTGGGGCTCATGTGTCTTTGCGCACCGCGACCTTTCTCGGGTCATACGGGGCTGCACAATTCGAGGAGCCACAGGATCATCATTCAAACAAGTCCTCGGTGCCAAGAAGGATGCTTGGTTCACGGTCGGCACTCCGCTGGCGACAGCGTCGCGGCTGGTCCTCACTGAATCGCCGATCGACGCGCTGAGCTTCGATGCCTTGGGCCTGCGGTTCGCAAATGACGTGATTCTCTCGACGGCCGGGCAGGCCGAATACGAACCATTCATCGAATTCGGCCGTCCGCTTCTGCTAGCGCAGGATGCCGATGAATCCGGAAATGCGCAGGCTAATATGATCGCCCCCGCAGCGTCCATCGCAGGGCTGCAAGTCGAACGCCATACGCCGGCGCGCGGGAAAGATTGGAACGAACAACTGACTTATGAAAGAGACCAACAACGACTTGCAGCCGCCAGAATGGCAGAGAGAAAGATCGCTATTGCTCGAACTCTTGGAGCACCAAGCCACGGATATCGAAATCCGAGCCCAGGCGGACCGAACCCCGGTTTTCTTGGACTTGGGCCGACTCCTGATTCGCCCCGACGCGGTCCAGTCCATTGAACCCAGTGGCCACGGATCGAAGATTAACGGTGCGCTGAACGCAACGCTCGCCCCCAAGGCTATTCTGGCGCTGCTGGGGGCCGAGATCATTGCGCCTGAAGACGGAAATCCAACTGCCGGCGTCACCAAATGATTCAGTCCACAACAATCCCCGTACCGGGCGGGAGGACTTGCTGCGTTGCCGGCTGCCAGGCCACGGCCCTGATGCTGAGTGATCCACCTTGCTGTGCACAGCATATCGATGCCCCGGATGCCTGGTACGACTTATATTGGCGAGAGGCCGTTGATGCTGAGAGCAGCCTGATCCGCAGACATCTAGTTGGTTTGCTGGGTGCGCGGCTCTACCAAGATGCACTGGAATACGACCCTGTATTCGCTTCTCTCAGCACTGAGTTCAGAGGGCGGTACGGCCTTGGGCAGATTCTTGAACCAGCCGCCTGTTTCGCGATAGGGGCAGCGGCACTTGGACTTAATGCGAACTGCACCTACCAACCGCTTTCAATCCATGTCCGTCGGTTTGCGGCGCCAACATCACCACAAGCAATCGAGATATTTGACGAGTTCGCGCCTCGTGTGCGCTACGAGCAGCTCCGATTGGAGCGAAACGGTCTATCTTTGGGCAAGCTCTCGTGCCCGGGCGAGCTGCTCTTGGCTTTGTATTCCCGCGCGCGCCTGCTTCTCGATCCGGCACGGATGGCTCCGAGCCTACAAGAGATCAACGCCTCGTTGCTGGGCACAAAGCCATGATGAGGCCAAGACACTCCCCCACGCCAGCGATCAGCCCGACACCCAACGTGGCAGAGCCGCCTCAGCGAGGGATTCGGCGCTAGGGTTGTCCTGCGAATGCACGAAGCAGCAGGCGCCTGCCCTCCCCCGCTCGCCAGCCCCTTCTTCTTTTCAGGCAGTCAGCCCCCTAACAAACTGGGATAATGAGGTTGTTCACACCCCGTCCCAATAGGTCTTCCTTATAGGATTGAGATCATATAGGCTCCAGAGCGCCGGGATGTACCATTTTCACGGTGGGTCAGTGTAGTGGTTTCATGTGGATAAGCCACGCACAATCCCGGTTGCGCGCCGGCCTCTTCGGTGTGATGGATGGATCGCGTTTTGATCCTATTCCGTCGCTATCCGACCGGGGCAACATAATAGCCGAAAACTGTTTTCTGTGCGATTCTCCGATCACAGCAGCGCGGACTCCGGACACCGCCCTGCTATGGTTTGCTTGTAGGTTAACTTTTGCGCATTGAATTGACTCCGCCCTGCGGTTAGCGGTTCTTTTACAACCGGCTCACCATTCCAGCTCCTAGATGTATCCACATTATGGCTTTACCCACCACCCCCGAAGCCTGGCTCGAACTCCACGACGGACAAACCTACTGGCTAAAGGATCAGTGTAAAATCGGCCGCCGCAAGGGAATCAACGACTTGGTCTTGGACGTTCCACTACTCTCCCGCGAGCACGCGCAGATCGACGCCACCCCCCATGGGTTTCGGCTGACCGACGTCGGCAGTAGCAACGGGACGATGGTCAACCAGCACCCCCTTGTGCGCCCGACCATTCTCAAAGATGGAGACACGATCACTCTCGGAAACGTCGCGATTCGCTTCCGAAGCGCCCGCCCTCCACTCCCGAACGATTCGGAAGACGACTACATGCTGACGACCAAAAAACTCGGCGCGCTGCGCACCGCCGACTGCTGGCTGCTCATCACAGATGTCGAAGGATACTCCGCAACCATCGAACAACTCGGCAGCCAAGCAGCGCTCCAGCAACTGCAAAAATGGATCACCGATCTCCGCCCCTGCATCGAACATAACGGCGGCATCATCAACAGCTACGTGGGGGACGCCATCTTTGCCTATTGGCGGACCGATCTAGCCACACCCGCTCAAGTGATCACAGCGTTGCGGGAACTCGATGCCCAGCGCTCGCTCAGCCCACTCGCCTACCGCATCGTGGTGCACCACGGCTCCGTCCTCTTCACGCAAAGCGAACGCGGCGAAGAGCTATCCGGGCAGGACGTAAATTTCGCCTTTCGCTCGGAAAAGATCGGGAAGCGCCTGCACAACCACACACTCCTCAGTCAGAAAGCCGTGGAGTCGCTCGAACTCGAAGGCCACTGCGCCCCTTCGGGCACTTCGCCCGTAGAAGGGATCCCCGGGCTCTTCGCCTTTTTCACGCCAAACGCCGAAGTCCTTCGCCCCGACAGCAAGACCGGCTGCCGCCTGCTCTTGGTCGAAGAGTCGAGCGTCCTGAGCGACGGATTGGCCCACCTACTCGAAAATGAGGCCGGAATGAAAGTCTGTGATCGTGCGCAACACGGCCCGACCGTCCGCCGACTCTGCGCCAAGCATCAACCGGATGTCGTGATCATAGACCTCGCCGTGCGCTCGACCGAGACTCTGGCCCTTATCCAAGACATCGTGCAGGAATCCACCTCGAGCCACATCCTCATCCTAACAGGACTGAGCGACGTCAATTTCGTCGAACGGGCACTACGGGCCGGAGCCCTTGGCTACGTCCTAAAAACCGATCCAACAAGCCAGGTCATCGAAGCCATCAAAACGGTGGCACAAGGTGGCATGTTCCTGAGTCGGCAAATCGCCGTCCCCGCCCTCCGCCAACTGACCGGTGGCGCTGCCGAACGGATGGGCGTCAAACAAGGCCCGGGGGCGCTGTCCGACCGGGAGCTTGACGTTTTCCGGCTGATCGGACTCGGCCAGCCTAACCGAGAAATCGCCATGGCCTTGGGCATCAGCGTAAAAACCGTCGAAACGCACCGGGAAAATATCAAACTCAAGCTCAAGCTCGGCTCGGCCGCCGAGCTCGCTACGCTCGCGCGCCAATGGGCGGAAGGCCGCCGCGAGTAGAGCCCCGCCCCCGCTCCCCTACCACAAATACGGGAGCGCCCCCGATTCCGCAGCGAACAGCGTTATGGCATAGTTGGGCATCGACAAGAGAGCCCACCATGAAAAACGCCCTGATCGCCCTACTCTTCCTCGGCACCGCCCTTTCAGCCAGCGCCCACGCATCAAGCCCCAACCACATCGCGCAATCATTTTCTTATCGGCCGGCTCCAACGACATTTTTTCAAACCACGGCGCACCACCCAACGCTCGAAGATTTCTCCAGCCCGGCAATTCTGTGGGTGGACTTCGATTTGCTCGCTCGCCACCTGACATCCCTTTTCGAGTCGGCCGAAGCAGCCACCCCGGCAGCCATCCCATTAGCTCGGATGGTCCGTCCAGCGAGGTATCTGGTGGCGCTGGCAGATCAAGGCATCACCCTGCGCAACCGCGCCGACCTCCATGTTTCGCTAAAATTCGGCCGTACCGTTATATCCTCTCTGCCTCAGGCTCCTTCGCTCTGGTATGCGCGCTGTCAACTGACCTGGTAAAAAGCCTATTCAATCCAGGTAAAATCTCAGTAAGTTATGACTGGCATGGATTCATCTGACGCCACTAGCCTTCAGCGTCCCCTTCCAGCCCCCCATGTCCGACGAAACCCAAAAATTCGACCTTCTCCAGGAAACCAAGCGCCACCTCAACAGTGGGACCAAGGTGTTCAACGGACGCTACGAGCTCCTCCGCGAGCTGGGCAGCGGAGGCATGGGCGTCGTCTGGCTGGCCAACGACCTGGAGGTCAAAGACCGTGTGGCGCTAAAGTTTCTCCCAGGCCTCGTGCGCGACCCGGAGGCTGAACGCGACCTGCGTGAAGAGGTGAAAAACGCCCGTAACCTCGTCCACGAACATATTGTCGGCGTGCGCACCCTTCTCACTGACGACAAGACCATCGCCGTCGAAATGGAGTACGTGGACGGCCCCAATGTCATCGCACAAATGGCAGCCGAGCCCACGCGATGCCTCTCCCTCGAAAAAACGTCCGTTATCGTGCGCGGCCTGTGCCTGGCCATTGACTATGCGTGGCAGCCACCGCGCCGCGTCGTCCACCGCGACATCAAGCCGCACAACCTGCTCGTCAACTCCACCGGCCAACTCAAAGTCGTGGATTTCGGCATTGCCCATGCCGTATCGGAAACGGTGACACGCATCACAGGCCACACCGCCAACGACAAGGTGGTAGGCACGCTCCCGTACATGAGCCCCCAGCAGCTTCGTGGCGAAGTCAGCCATAGCAACGACGTGTACAGCATCGGAGCGACGGTCTTCCATATGCTCACCGGCACCCCACCCTTCCGTGCCACAGACGCGACCATGCTCACGCGGCAGATCACCGACGAAGTGCCGCCGAGCATGACCGAGCGCCGCAAGCAGCTCATCCAGGAAGGCCGGCCCCTCCAGACTGTGCCCGCCATACCGAAAGTGTGGGAAGAAATCGTAGCCGCCTGCCTTTCGAAAAACGCCGCCGCGCGGCCCCAGACTGCCCGCGAGATCGCATACCGCCTCGGTTTGGTTGCCCAACTAGTTTCCCAGACAGGCGCACAAACCAGGGCCACCCCCACCAGCGAAAGCCATTGGGGCCGCTGGGCGTTGGGCGCCACCCTTGCCCTCACCGCCGGTGCCGCTGGCTGGTATTGGGTCGAAGGACATGGCAACCGCCCGCCTCAGCCGGACACCGCGCAAACCGCAGGCCCCGCCACGAACACATCCGTCCCCGATCTCGGCGCTCCAGCCGCCACGCCAAACGCCATTTCCGCACGCCACAGTTGGCAACTGGTCGCGAGCCAGCCCACCACCCTCACCGTCACCTACGAGTCTGATGGAAAATCCATTTTTTCGGGCAACGTCATCGCCGGGCAAAGAATCGCCCTCCCCGTAGGCAACGCATTGCTCCTGCAAGCGCCCCAAGGCGCCGCCTTCTCCGCAGAAATCGACGGTGTCGCCGTCACGCTACCTACAGTCCCCTCCAACCGTTGGTCCGTACTGGTTCCGGAAAACGCCTCTGAAACCGCTAAAATCGTAGAGGCCGCCCCACCGCCCCCCCCTTTTCAGGCCGAGGTCGGCCCTCTCGTCAAAGCGGGCCTGATTAACGAGACGGAAACCGAATGGCTCCGCGCTGCACTCGGCGGAGCTCACGGCGAAACCGAACGCGCCCTCGCCACCGCACTCGTGGCCGCAGAGCCGTCGTTGACGCCCGGCCAGTGGCGTGCACGCACCGTCCTAAAGTTCAAGCCCGAGCCGGCCATGCTGGTCTCCAGTGATCCCGCCCAACAGGCACGCGCCATCGACATCGTACTGCCCCCCGGTGGGGCCGAGATGCGCCTTCTGCGAGTCGAAGCCGGTCAATTCCTTCGCGGAGCCCCCGGCGACGAAATCGGACGCAGGCCCAGCGACCGCCCAGTCTCCCAATCTGTCATAACGAAACCGTTCTTCCTTGGCATCTATGAAGTCACCCAAGCCCAGTACGAAGCGGTTGTGAAACGCAGTCCCAGCTACTGGCGAGGCAACCCCAGCTGGCCCGTGGACCAGATCACGTGGAACGACCTCATGGCCAAGCCTCAAGGATTTCTGGCCAAGCTCAACGCCGCCCTGGAAAAAACCTACGGCGGCGTGCTCGTGGCGGACATTCCCACGGAAGACGAGTGGGAATACGCCTGTCGCGCCACCACGACTGTCGCATTCAACAACGACCAACCCATCACCAACATCGAAAACGACCCCGCGCTCGGCTCCATAGCACATTACAACAAGTCCAACGGGACCCCGCGCCCAGTCGGCTCGTTTGCGCCCAATAAATGGGGATTCTACGACATGCACGGCAATCTCCAGGAATGGACCCAAGACCGCTTCCTGCGCGGCGGATCGTGGGATTCCAAAGCGGCCGCCTGCCGCTCCGCGTCGCGCAATCAAACCACACGCGAAGCCGGCCCTTCCAAACAAACGGGATTCCGCCTCGTCCTACGCCTGCGCGACCCCGCGGAAAAAGAGAAGTGATTCGCCCATTTGCCAACGCCGTTTAGCAGCGTGTCGACAGTCCGTGGTAGGCATCTTCCTGAAATCGTGCCTGCCTCCTCAATGCGCAGGCCGCACGCGCCCCCCAAGCCGAGCGGGCCGATGCCCACACCCAGCGGGCAAGGTGCCACGCGGCCCAGACGAATGCGCAGGCAAACAAGCAGGCGAAGACCGGATGAGCGGCAGCGAAAAGATCGATTGGCGAGGTCATGACGTTTGAGTTGTTAAGCGCACTATAGACCTCACGCCTGCCGCCGTGTTATGAAAGAGACCAACAACGACTTGCAGCCGCCAGAATGGCAGAGAGAAAGATCGCTATTGCTCGAACTCTTGGAGCACCAAGCCACGGATATCGAAATCCGAGCCCAGGCGGACCGAACCCCGGTTTTCTTGGACTTGGGCCGACTCCTGATTCGCCCCGACGCGGTCCAGTCCATTGAACCCAGTGGCCACGGATCGAAGATTAACGGTGCGCTGAACGCAACGCTCGCCCCCAAGGCTATTCTGGCGCTGCTGGGGGCCGAGATCATTGCGCCTGAAGACGGAAATCCAACTGCCGGCGTCACCAAATGATTCAGTCCACAACAATCCCCGTACCGGGCGGGAGGACTTGCTGCGTTGCCGGCTGCCAGGCCACGGCCCTGATGCTGAGTGATCCACCTTGCTGTGCACAGCATATCGATGCCCCGGATGCCTGGTACGACTTATATTGGCGAGAGGCCGTTGATGCTGAGAGCAGCCTGATCCGCAGACATCTAGTTGGTTTGCTGGGTGCGCGGCTCTACCAAGATGCACTGGAATACGACCCTGTATTCGCTTCTCTCAGCACTGAGTTCAGAGGGCGGTACGGCCTTGGGCAGATTCTTGAACCAGCCGCCTGTTTCGCGATAGGGGCAGCGGCACTTGGACTTAATGCGAACTGCACCTACCAACCGCTTTCAATCCATGTCCGTCGGTTTGCGGCGCCAACATCACCACAAGCAATCGAGATATTTGACGAGTTCGCGCCTCGTGTGCGCTACGAGCAGCTCCGATTGGAGCGAAACGGTCTATCTTTGGGCAAGCTCTCGTGCCCGGGCGAGCTGCTCTTGGCTTTGTATTCCCGCGCGCGCCTGCTTCTCGATCCGGCACGGATGGCTCCGAGCCTACAAGAGATCAACGCCTCGTTGCTGGGCACAAAGCCATGATGAGGCCAAGACACTCCCCCACGCCAGCGATCAGCCCGACACCCAACGTGGCAGAGCCGCCTCAGCGAGGGATTCGGCGCTAGGGTTGTCCTGCGAATGCACGAAGCAGCAGGCGCCTGCCCTCCCCCGCTCGCCAGCCCCTTCTTCTTTTCAGGCAGTCAGCCCCCTAACAAACTGGGATAATGAGGTTGTTCACACCCCGTCCCAATAGGTCTTCCTTATAGGATTGAGATCATATAGGCTCCAGAGCGCCGGGATGTACCATTTTCACGGTGGGTCAGTGTAGTGGTTTCATGTGGATAAGCCACGCACAATCCCGGTTGCGCGCCGGCCTCTTCGGTGTGATGGATGGATCGCGTTTTGATCCTATTCCGTCGCTATCCGACCGGGGCAACATAATAGCCGAAAACTGTTTTCTGTGCGATTCTCCGATCACAGCAGCGCGGACTCCGGACACCGCCCTGCTATGGTTTGCTTGTAGGTTAACTTTTGCGCATTGAATTGACTCCGCCCTGCGGTTAGCGGTTCTTTTACAACCGGCTCACCATTCCAGCTCCTAGATGTATCCACATTATGGCTTTACCCACCACCCCCGAAGCCTGGCTCGAACTCCACGACGGACAAACCTACTGGCTAAAGGATCAGTGTAAAATCGGCCGCCGCAAGGGAATCAACGACTTGGTCTTGGACGTTCCACTACTCTCCCGCGAGCACGCGCAGATCGACGCCACCCCCCATGGGTTTCGGCTGACCGACGTCGGCAGTAGCAACGGGACGATGGTCAACCAGCACCCCCTTGTGCGCCCGACCATTCTCAAAGATGGAGACACGATCACTCTCGGAAACGTCGCGATTCGCTTCCGAAGCGCCCGCCCTCCACTCCCGAACGATTCGGAAGACGACTACATGCTGACGACCAAAAAACTCGGCGCGCTGCGCACCGCCGACTGCTGGCTGCTCATCACAGATGTCGAAGGATACTCCGCAACCATCGAACAACTCGGCAGCCAAGCAGCGCTCCAGCAACTGCAAAAATGGATCACCGATCTCCGCCCCTGCATCGAACATAACGGCGGCATCATCAACAGCTACGTGGGGGACGCCATCTTTGCCTATTGGCGGACCGATCTAGCCACACCCGCTCAAGTGATCACAGCGTTGCGGGAACTCGATGCCCAGCGCTCGCTCAGCCCACTCGCCTACCGCATCGTGGTGCACCACGGCTCCGTCCTCTTCACGCAAAGCGAACGCGGCGAAGAGCTATCCGGGCAGGACGTAAATTTCGCCTTTCGCTCGGAAAAGATCGGGAAGCGCCTGCACAACCACACACTCCTCAGTCAGAAAGCCGTGGAGTCGCTCGAACTCGAAGGCCACTGCGCCCCTTCGGGCACTTCGCCCGTAGAAGGGATCCCCGGGCTCTTCGCCTTTTTCACGCCAAACGCCGAAGTCCTTCGCCCCGACAGCAAGACCGGCTGCCGCCTGCTCTTGGTCGAAGAGTCGAGCGTCCTGAGCGACGGATTGGCCCACCTACTCGAAAATGAGGCCGGAATGAAAGTCTGTGATCGTGCGCAACACGGCCCGACCGTCCGCCGACTCTGCGCCAAGCATCAACCGGATGTCGTGATCATAGACCTCGCCGTGCGCTCGACCGAGACTCTGGCCCTTATCCAAGACATCGTGCAGGAATCCACCTCGAGCCACATCCTCATCCTAACAGGACTGAGCGACGTCAATTTCGTCGAACGGGCACTACGGGCCGGAGCCCTTGGCTACGTCCTAAAAACCGATCCAACAAGCCAGGTCATCGAAGCCATCAAAACGGTGGCACAAGGTGGCATGTTCCTGAGTCGGCAAATCGCCGTCCCCGCCCTCCGCCAACTGACCGGTGGCGCTGCCGAACGGATGGGCGTCAAACAAGGCCCGGGGGCGCTGTCCGACCGGGAGCTTGACGTTTTCCGGCTGATCGGACTCGGCCAGCCTAACCGAGAAATCGCCATGGCCTTGGGCATCAGCGTAAAAACCGTCGAAACGCACCGGGAAAATATCAAACTCAAGCTCAAGCTCGGCTCGGCCGCCGAGCTCGCTACGCTCGCGCGCCAATGGGCGGAAGGCCGCCGCGAGTAGAGCCCCGCCCCCGCTCCCCTACCACAAATACGGGAGCGCCCCCGATTCCGCAGCGAACAGCGTTATGGCATAGTTGGGCATCGACAAGAGAGCCCACCATGAAAAACGCCCTGATCGCCCTACTCTTCCTCGGCACCGCCCTTTCAGCCAGCGCCCACGCATCAAGCCCCAACCACATCGCGCAATCATTTTCTTATCGGCCGGCTCCAACGACATTTTTTCAAACCACGGCGCACCACCCAACGCTCGAAGATTTCTCCAGCCCGGCAATTCTGTGGGTGGACTTCGATTTGCTCGCTCGCCACCTGACATCCCTTTTCGAGTCGGCCGAAGCAGCCACCCCGGCAGCCATCCCATTAGCTCGGATGGTCCGTCCAGCGAGGTATCTGGTGGCGCTGGCAGATCAAGGCATCACCCTGCGCAACCGCGCCGACCTCCATGTTTCGCTAAAATTCGGCCGTACCGTTATATCCTCTCTGCCTCAGGCTCCTTCGCTCTGGTATGCGCGCTGTCAACTGACCTGGTAAAAAGCCTATTCAATCCAGGTAAAATCTCAGTAAGTTATGACTGGCATGGATTCATCTGACGCCACTAGCCTTCAGCGTCCCCTTCCAGCCCCCCATGTCCGACGAAACCCAAAAATTCGACCTTCTCCAGGAAACCAAGCGCCACCTCAACAGTGGGACCAAGGTGTTCAACGGACGCTACGAGCTCCTCCGCGAGCTGGGCAGCGGAGGCATGGGCGTCGTCTGGCTGGCCAACGACCTGGAGGTCAAAGACCGTGTGGCGCTAAAGTTTCTCCCAGGCCTCGTGCGCGACCCGGAGGCTGAACGCGACCTGCGTGAAGAGGTGAAAAACGCCCGTAACCTCGTCCACGAACATATTGTCGGCGTGCGCACCCTTCTCACTGACGACAAGACCATCGCCGTCGAAATGGAGTACGTGGACGGCCCCAATGTCATCGCACAAATGGCAGCCGAGCCCACGCGATGCCTCTCCCTCGAAAAAACGTCCGTTATCGTGCGCGGCCTGTGCCTGGCCATTGACTATGCGTGGCAGCCACCGCGCCGCGTCGTCCACCGCGACATCAAGCCGCACAACCTGCTCGTCAACTCCACCGGCCAACTCAAAGTCGTGGATTTCGGCATTGCCCATGCCGTATCGGAAACGGTGACACGCATCACAGGCCACACCGCCAACGACAAGGTGGTAGGCACGCTCCCGTACATGAGCCCCCAGCAGCTTCGTGGCGAAGTCAGCCATAGCAACGACGTGTACAGCATCGGAGCGACGGTCTTCCATATGCTCACCGGCACCCCACCCTTCCGTGCCACAGACGCGACCATGCTCACGCGGCAGATCACCGACGAAGTGCCGCCGAGCATGACCGAGCGCCGCAAGCAGCTCATCCAGGAAGGCCGGCCCCTCCAGACTGTGCCCGCCATACCGAAAGTGTGGGAAGAAATCGTAGCCGCCTGCCTTTCGAAAAACGCCGCCGCGCGGCCCCAGACTGCCCGCGAGATCGCATACCGCCTCGGTTTGGTTGCCCAACTAGTTTCCCAGACAGGCGCACAAACCAGGGCCACCCCCACCAGCGAAAGCCATTGGGGCCGCTGGGCGTTGGGCGCCACCCTTGCCCTCACCGCCGGTGCCGCTGGCTGGTATTGGGTCGAAGGACATGGCAACCGCCCGCCTCAGCCGGACACCGCGCAAACCGCAGGCCCCGCCACGAACACATCCGTCCCCGATCTCGGCGCTCCAGCCGCCACGCCAAACGCCATTTCCGCACGCCACAGTTGGCAACTGGTCGCGAGCCAGCCCACCACCCTCACCGTCACCTACGAGTCTGATGGAAAATCCATTTTTTCGGGCAACGTCATCGCCGGGCAAAGAATCGCCCTCCCCGTAGGCAACGCATTGCTCCTGCAAGCGCCCCAAGGCGCCGCCTTCTCCGCAGAAATCGACGGTGTCGCCGTCACGCTACCTACAGTCCCCTCCAACCGTTGGTCCGTACTGGTTCCGGAAAACGCCTCTGAAACCGCTAAAATCGTAGAGGCCGCCCCACCGCCCCCCCCTTTTCAGGCCGAGGTCGGCCCTCTCGTCAAAGCGGGCCTGATTAACGAGACGGAAACCGAATGGCTCCGCGCTGCACTCGGCGGAGCTCACGGCGAAACCGAACGCGCCCTCGCCACCGCACTCGTGGCCGCAGAGCCGTCGTTGACGCCCGGCCAGTGGCGTGCACGCACCGTCCTAAAGTTCAAGCCCGAGCCGGCCATGCTGGTCTCCAGTGATCCCGCCCAACAGGCACGCGCCATCGACATCGTACTGCCCCCCGGTGGGGCCGAGATGCGCCTTCTGCGAGTCGAAGCCGGTCAATTCCTTCGCGGAGCCCCCGGCGACGAAATCGGACGCAGGCCCAGCGACCGCCCAGTCTCCCAATCTGTCATAACGAAACCGTTCTTCCTTGGCATCTATGAAGTCACCCAAGCCCAGTACGAAGCGGTTGTGAAACGCAGTCCCAGCTACTGGCGAGGCAACCCCAGCTGGCCCGTGGACCAGATCACGTGGAACGACCTCATGGCCAAGCCTCAAGGATTTCTGGCCAAGCTCAACGCCGCCCTGGAAAAAACCTACGGCGGCGTGCTCGTGGCGGACATTCCCACGGAAGACGAGTGGGAATACGCCTGTCGCGCCACCACGACTGTCGCATTCAACAACGACCAACCCATCACCAACATCGAAAACGACCCCGCGCTCGGCTCCATAGCACATTACAACAAGTCCAACGGGACCCCGCGCCCAGTCGGCTCGTTTGCGCCCAATAAATGGGGATTCTACGACATGCACGGCAATCTCCAGGAATGGACCCAAGACCGCTTCCTGCGCGGCGGATCGTGGGATTCCAAAGCGGCCGCCTGCCGCTCCGCGTCGCGCAATCAAACCACACGCGAAGCCGGCCCTTCCAAACAAACGGGATTCCGCCTCGTCCTACGCCTGCGCGACCCCGCGGAAAAAGAGAAGTGATTCGCCCATTTGCCAACGCCGTTTAGCAGCGTGTCGACAGTCCGTGGTAGGCATCTTCCTGAAATCGTGCCTGCCTCCTCAATGCGCAGGCCGCACGCGCCCCCCAAGCCGAGCGGGCCGATGCCCACACCCAGCGGGCAAGGTGCCACGCGGCCCAGACGAATGCGCAGGCAAACAAGCAGGCGAAGACCGGATGAGCGGCAGCGAAAAGATCGATTGGCGAGGTCATGACGTTTGAGTTGTTAAGCGCACTATAGACCTCACGCCTGCCGCCGTGAATCGGGGGCGCTCCCTGATTCGCGCTCAGGGAGCCTCGCATCGCCCTCAGGCCACTGTGCCCAACCCTCCGGGCAATCCACGGCAAGAACTGCACACTACAAACTTGCGCGAGTCGGCAACAAGCGGTTCATTCGCGCGCTGGCGTGCTTCTTGCATGCTTCCACCACCCTCCAATTGCCATGCCGCAAAACGACGCAAAAGACTATGGCCGGCTCCAGCCGGCCCAGCAGGTCTTCATGCGGTACACATTGGTTCGCCAGCTTGGCCGCGGCGGCATGGGGGTCGTGTGGCTCGCAAGGGATGAGAAACTCGGCCGATCCGTCGCCCTCAAATTTCTCCCGGAGCAAGTGGCGGGCGACCTCGAAGCGGTCGCCGATCTAAAACGGGAAACCCGCCGGGCCCTCGAACTGACGCACCCGCGGATTGTCCGCATCTACGATTTTATCGAGGACGGCCAGTCGGTCGCCATCTCGATGGAGTATGTCGATGGCCCGACGCTCACCCAGTTGAAGCGCGATCAGCCACACGGCGTTTTCGACGCGACCACCCTGTGGCCATGGCTGGAGCAATTGGGCGAGGCACTGACCTACGCTCACGAAGAGGCCCGCATCATCCATCGCGATCTCAAACCAGCCAACTTGATGACCACCACGAAAGGGTCGTTGAAAGTGGCCGATTTCGGTATCGCAGCGACCCTCTCCGACACCGCAACACGCGTCAGCCGACAGGCAGAAAGCTCGGGGACGCCCGTGTACATGAGCCCTCAGCAAATGATGGGAGAGCGGCCCTCGGTGCCCGATGACATCTATGCACTCGGCGCGACCCTCTATGAACTCCTGACAGGGAAACCGCCCTTCTACTCCGGAGATGTCCAAATCCAGGTCCAGCAAAAGGTCGCCCCCAGCATGGCGGCCCGGCGCGAAGAGTTGGGCGTAACCGGAGCCCAGCCGCTGCCGCCCCATTGGGAAACGACCATCGCGGCCTGCCTCGCCAAACAACCCAGCGCACGCCCGCAATCCGTGGCAGAGGTTTTATCCCGGCTGCGCCAGCCCTCCGAGATTCCGGCGCACGCAAACCCGCCCAGCGTGGATGCCACCGTGGCAATCCGGCCCGCGCGTGAGTCGGACCAGACAGTCCGGGAATCGGTCGAGCTTCCACCGCCCTCAAAGGCCCCGCAGCGCCCCCCCGAGCCCCGATTCGACCAGACTCTGGCCGTCGAGCCGCCGTCCCAGCCCAAGCCCCCCCCGCGCCGTTCGCTCAAGCTATCCACCCCGGCGATGATTCTGATCGGGTTGGTCATCGGCAGCTTTTTCGTCGGCGGGCTCGGTCGTTATTATTTCGCCGGCTGCCAGAAAATCGACGTACGGCCGGCCGACGAACCGGCTTACCGCGCCATTTTGCAACGCGTCGAGAAACTCCCCGACACCGCCTCCGTGGCCGAGGAAGAGTCCGCGAGTCAGGCGGTCGCCGCCTATGCCAAAGTCGCCCCGGGCAATCTGGCGGCGGACGTCCAGCATACATGGATCCAGCGAAAGAAAGACTTGGCCAACGCCCGTGCGCAGGAGGAAGAGACCCGCCTGCGCGCGCAACGCGCCATCCTCACCCAGATCGAAAAGCTGGAGGCCGGCGATTCTCCCGACAAGGAGCAGGCGGTCGCGAGCGCCGTCGCCGCCTACCTCGTCAGCGCCCCGGAGGCACAGGCCGCAGAGGTGCGCCAGGCATTGACGGAGCGCCGCGCCATACTTGCCGCAGATCGCGCACGACAAGCCAGGCGCGCCGAACAGGAATCCGCTCAGCAGGCCATCCTCGCCCAGATCAAGGCAACACGCGACGACGCTGGCCTGGACGCCGAAGCGGCGACCGAGCGCTCGGTGCAGGCGTATCTGGAGTCGGCACCGCAAAACCGGGCCTCGGAGGTGAAACAAGCTTGGAGCGAGCGGCAGACCAAGCTCGCCGCGTATCGGGCACGCGAAGAGCGGGAGCAACAGGCCGCGCAGAATAAACTGGCCCAAGCACAGCGAGCCCAGCAGGAGGCCGAGCAGCGCAGCCTACTTTCGAAGATCAAAGAGCTGAGCCCTCGCGCCACCGCCGAGCAGGAGATCGCCATGGGGCAATCGGTCGCACGCTATCTGGAAAACGCCCCCGCGGCCGCCCAGACCACGGTCCGCGACGCCTGGGCCGCGCGCCAGGCCGAGCTGAAGGATTTTCGCGACCGGCAACTGCGGTTGCTCGCCCAGCAGGAGGAAAAGCAAACAGAGGCACAACAGACCCTCCTAGCCCGGATAAAGGCTCTCGCAAACGACGCTCCCCAAGCCGACGAAGCCCAGACCGACCGCCTCGTCCAGACATACCTAAAGTCCGCCCCGCAAACCCTCGCCACCGAGGTACGCCAAGCGTGGGCAGAGCGGCAGGCTGCGCTGGCCGCCGAGCGCACACGCAGGGCCAAGGACCAAGCTCTCGACCTGGCCCGGCAGGAAGAGGCGGAGCGAGCGACGCTAGCCAGGATCGAAGCCCTGGCGCCCGACGCCACCGCCGACGAAGAAAACTCCGTGCAGCGCGCCGTCTCCGCCTACGAACAAACGGCCCCGGAAGCCAGGCTGGCCTCCGTAAAGCAAGCCTGGTCTGCACGCAAAACCGCGATCGATACGGAGCGCACCAAGACAGCGCTGGCCGTGGGCAGCCTGAGCATTTCCAGCAACCTTCCGTCCGTCACCTGGGCCATCGTCGAGGCTCCGGCGCCCCGACCCTCCGCCCGCACCGATTACGCCAAAACCGGCACCGCGCCCCAGTTGCTCCAGCAGTTGCCCGTCGGCGAGTATGTCGTCGAGCTGCGCCCGGCAGGCGGCAGCCCCGTCCGCCAGACCGTCCGCATCTCCCAAGGCGCCACCACCGTCGTGCGGCACGATTTCCTCTTGGGCGGGCTGACGATCGCCAGCGATTTCGGCGACGTGCACTGGGAAATCCTTTCGGCCCCCGACCTCGCCCACCTGCCCACGCGCAAGGGCTCCGGCACGACCACGCTCAAGGAGCTGCCCGCAGGCGACTATATCGTGGAGTTTTCCCGCAGCGGGTGGAAGCCGGTGCGGGCGACCGCCTCCGTCTCGCTCGAGCGCACCAGCGAGGCGCGCGTCGATTTCCCATCCGGCGGCATGGTCTTCGCCTGCAATGCAGCCGACGCGACCTGGCGCCTCCTCGCCGCCCCGGCAGCATGCGATCGATCCATGCTCGGGGGCGCGCTCCCGGAGAGGCTGTCTGGCCTGCCCGCCGGCCCCTACACCGTGGAGCTCGCACGCCCCGGCTGGGCCCCCGTACGGATCGAGGTCGCCATCGAAGCGGGTAGAAACGCCGCCGTGCGGTACGAGTATCCGGAGGGGAGCCTGGCGATTGCGGCCTCGGAGGGCCCAGCGCGCTGGGAAATCCTCTCCGGGCCGACTTCACTTTCCGCAGCACAACGCTCCGGCCGGGCGCCAGCCCTCCTGGAAAAGCTTCCGGTGGGCGAGTATGTGGTGGAGATCGTGCGCGAGGGCTGGCCCGCCGTCCGGCAAACCCTCCGCGTGGAAGGCGGGAAAAAGGCGACGGCCTATGCCGAGTTTGCCGGCGCCACCCTGCACCTCGAATCAGCCCCCGCAGGCGCCGAAATCTTCGATGCCGACGGAAAATCGCTCGGCCGCACCCCGCTCACTTTAAACAACGTCAAGCCGGGCGCCTTCGCGTTTCGCCTGCTCAAGCCCGGCTTTGAAGACGCGACCGTCATCGGCTCGGTCGAGCCCAGACAAGTCATCCGAAAGAGCCAAACGCTCAAAAAGGCTCCGAAGAAAACCAATAGGGATGATCAGCCCAGCATCCTATTGCCGCCCTGAGGCAGTGCGCGGCCGACTATAGACAAGCCGGCCCCACACCCGGGAAAAACGGGAGGCCCGGCCGCCCAAAGGGGCCCGCAATTCCGATTGCCACCGCACGTCGGGCTGGCCGTTGGCGGGAAGCCCCATCCTATTTGCCAGCAGGTTACATTCTCCTTGACCCCAGGCCGGGGTGAGTCAGATAAACCTGTCGCTCTGGTAAAAAATTTATCAGAGACACCAGAGCACCAGACATAACTAACATGAAAAAGCTAACCACTATTCTCAGTGCAGCCGCCTTGCTGCTACCCTCCATCGGCCTATACGCCCAAGAAAGCGATGCCGTCATCAGCCAGTCGGGAAGCTCCGGCAATGGCTTCTTCGCCTATGCGGACTACTATCAGTACATCGGCGTCGGTGCACAAGGTGACTTAGTCGCCAAAGAAAGCATTACGAACTATGCTTTTATTTATGAGCAAATGAACAAGCTTTACAGCGCCACCCCCGTCGGAACAATTTTCAAAACAACAGGTACAGGGCGCGCTCAAGGATGGGAGTGAATGATCAACCAGATACCCACACCAGAGTATAT
>ENA-UOWO01000232-UOWO01000232.1-activated-sludge-metagenome-genome-assembly--contig:-NODE-232-length-82390-cov-14.681253_pt1 | contig 82390 bp, 71 predicted proteins | sample MGYA00238148_ERZ761564 | MGnify/ENA primary metagenome ERZ761564 (study PRJEB28885, sample SAMN05720194) | activated sludge metagenome | isolation source: Anaerobic digester | place: USA...
TTGTTTTTCCTATAAGTACTTTTAATATCAACCGCGTATTTATTACCCGCAGTATCAATAAATGTTAAATCCGGATATGCATTTTGCTCTTCGCAAAGTAATAATTTATAATCGTTTTCTTTTGCAAAAATGATCATTTTGGGAAAAATTAAAATCTCCATAACCTTCGATACCACTTTAGTATCAACAGAGATCGTATAAATGTTTTTTAATATATCTATAAAGCCTTTAATAATCCAATCTCCGTTGTCTGTGGAGACAGCTTTTGTAAAAAGTTCAACATGTTTTAACAATTTTGATTTGAAATCTTTTTTCAGTTTTTCTTCGCTCATAAATAACTCCTTTTTTTTATTATAACAGATTTATAATTATAACTCATTACGAACCTCTAAATACAAAGAAATAATCCAAAGCATAAATACAACTAATTATTTCTACATTTTAAAACAACAACACCCGACCGGACGGTTAAACAGCCGGATTTTCCGTGTTAATGGTGAAACAGAACCTGCTTCCCTTTCCTTCGCCTTCAGATTCAAGCCAAAGCCTTCCGCCGTGAAGCTCTATTATCCTTTTTACTATAGGCAGGCCGATTCCCGTTCCTTCAACTTCCTGGTCAAGCCTTTCAAAAAGCGTAAATATCCTGTGCTGGTATTTTTTGTCTATTCCTATCCCGTTATCTTCTATAAAGAAAACCATCCCGTTAACAGGGTCTTTTAACACGCCTGCTTTTATATATGGATTACCCGTTTTTGCCCTGAACTTAACCGCGTTGCTGATAAGGTTATAAAACGCCTCTATCATCCTTTTTTTATCAACATTGACAACAATATTTTCATCAATCTCATTTATAACCTTAATCCCGTTTTCCTGAATCTGTTTTTCATTTAATTTAAAAGCCTCCTGCGCGAGCACGCGCATGGGTTCTTCCGTTGCGGCATTAACAATCCTTCCAATCCTTGAAATTTCAAGAAGGTCGCGAATCAGGTCGTTCATAGAATGCGCAGCAGATTCAATATAATTGGAAGAATCCACGGCAAGTTCAAAATTATCTTCTTTAAGCGCCTTTTTAACCATTCCGGCAAAACCAAGAATAGTCACAAGCGGATTTCTAAGGTCATGGGAAACCGTGTAAATAAACCTTTCCATTTCCGCGTTCTTTTTTTCCAATTCATTAAACATCCTGTCTTTCTCTTTCTGAATCTTCGCGGATTCGGTAATATTTACGGCAACATTTACCGAACCGGTAATCATGCCGCTGGAATCTCTGGCAGGCGTTAAAAAAGTTTTAAATATCTGGCCGCTTAATTCAAGAACCTCTTCAACTTCCTCCCCTTTGAAGGAACGTTCAATAGCGCTGATCAAATCAGGCAAATCCTTATACATTTCCCTGGCATTCATACTCACAACCTGGCCGGGTTTTAATCCGATTGACGCAAGGCCCATTCCCTCAGATAACCTGAAAATCCAGTCGGTAGTTATCATACTGATGACAACCGGAAGGTTCTTTATGGCAATACCAAGCCGTTCTTCTGTTTCTTTTCTCTGTTTTTCAAGATTTTTTATCTCGGTAATGTCTATATTTGCCCCCACAAATCCCTGTATAACACCGTTAGCGTCAATAATAGGAGCGGCAGAACCATAAACCCATGTGGTTTGGCCGTTTTTGTTTTTCATCCTGAATTCTATTCCGGAATTTGAACTGTTTGCCTGTACATTAATCCAGTTTTTTGCAAGAAGCTCTTTTTCTTCATCAAGAACAGTCTTTGTCCAGCCGTCCGCATATGCTTCTTCGTCGGTCAATCCCGTAATTTTTTTCCATAAACTGTTCACATAATTGCATTTGCCTTCGGCGTCTGTTGTGTAAATCGCGATTGGGGCCGTTTCAGCAAGGGTCCTGAACCTGTTTTCGCTTGCCCTTAATTTTTCTTCATCATCTTTTTTTTCTGTTATATCCCTTGCAATTCCGTATATGATACCTGCATCAGCAACACCGCGCCATTCAAACCACCTGAAAGAATTATCCGACAAAAGAAAACGGTCGACAGCTTCAATGGATGTCTTTTTATCCTTTATGGCAGAAACAGTCTTAATTGCCTTTTCCTTGTCATCCGGATGCAATAAATCAAAAAACTTGCCTTTAAGTATTATTTCCGTTTTAATACCCAGCGCTTTTTCCAAAACTCCGTTTACTTTAACAATATTGCCGTTAAAATCCATTATAAACATCATGTCCATTCCGGCCTCAAAAAAGCAGTCAAGTTCCTTGACTTTTTTGTTAAGGTCAACAGACATTTTTTGAGCAAGGACAGCGGCATTTTTTTCCGCATTCGACAGAAGCGATACGTTGTTCGCGATAAGAAAAGTAAATAAAAGGCCTATCAAAAGCACATATTGATAAGCTTTCGGGTGGTTTTTGTGAAGGTATTCAACAGTGGGCGAAATTATGACCTTAAATTTCCTGCCGTCAAAAGAGAAGTTATTTTCATAAACCGGGCTTCCCGGATATAAAAAAAAATGCAGCATTTTATGAAAAAACGTGTCGCGGTATCCGGTATTATCGCTGTAAACTATCTCTTCTTTTACGCCGGTAATATCAGTAATTTTCAGCCCAAAATCTTCACGCGGAAGGCCATTAATACTGTTATAAACAAGTTTATCAACGGAAATAAAAGCGCCTGTAAAACCTTCCGCGCTTGCCGCCCCTGTTTTGTTGACATGAGCTACAAGTATGAAACCATTCATCTTATTTTCGCTGTTTTTTAATAACATGGCGCCTGTTGCCGCGTTTTTCCCGGTTTGCCCGGCAATTATACATGCTTCCTTTATTTTTTCAGCGGATAAGATATCAAGCCCCATAAAGAATCCGTATGATGCAAATGGTTCTATATATAAAGCCGGGTAATACTCTTCCCTTTCACCCGCTATTATAAGGTCTTTGTCATCCGTAAGCTCTTTAATATAGCTCTTACGGCCCGCACGCTTTAAAAAATCTCTTTCAAAAGAAATTTTGCCGCTGTTTTTTACCAAAGGCGCCCATCCAAAAGCTTCAACAGCCGTATTTTCCAGCAGCCTCTCCGTAAAAACCTTAAATTCATCTTTTGAAACGAACTCCGAACTTTCAAAAAAAGTCTCAAGCAGGCTTACTTTTATATCGGCATTATCAAGTTTTTCCTTTATCATTGATGACAGGGCCTGCGCGTCAACAAGGAAATATGATTTAAAAGAAGAAGATGCCTGCTGCCTGAATACCAAAAATATAAAAACAGTAAAAAACAGGCTTGCAAGAAACGTAATCAGCGTATAATTGCTCTTTATTACCTTTAAGAAACCCGACGTTTTATCAGCCATAATCCGCCTGTTTGACGTTATTTTAAAACCTCTATGCCCGCTATGCCAAATACTGATTTTTCAGGCATAAGTATATATTTATCATTTATATTTATACCCATTTTTTCCGCATTAAGCGAGTCAAAAATACTTTTTTGCGCGGTAACTGAAAGCCCCCCGTAACCCGGGCTGAAACGGCGGGTTGTCACCTTTCCCTCGCGCTGAAGTTTTTTATTCAAAAGGTCCTGCATCCAGTCAAGAGCGGAATCAACGGTTTCCGAAGCTGCCGCGTCTATAATAACCCCTTTCGCGCCTTCACCGTTTTTCAGATAAAAAGCGGCTTTTTCAACCACAGCCGCGCCCGCGGTTGCCGCCATTAAAAACACCTCTTTGCTGTCTTTTAAAAGATCCGCAAGCTGCCGGCTTTCAAATAAAGCCCCGTTATCAAGCTGAATCCTTAAAAAATCCTGATGTTCAATTAAAAACCTGCCGTAAGCGCCTTTTAATTCGCAAAGCCGCCTGCCTTCTTCTATGCTGTTTGTGATTCTTATAAGTTCTTCGCCGCCAAGTTCAGTTAAGCCTTTTTTATAACCCATCCTGAAAAGTATGTGTTCTTCCGCAGCGCGCGCGTTTATGTTTTCCAGATATGTAACTGTAGAAAAATGTTCAGCCATTATTATCACCCATTTAATTATTTTAACACAAAAAACCGGAATTATATCTTAACTTTCTCCCTGTCCCTGTGCCATAAAGTTATAAAAATAACCCCTAAAGTTATAAGCGCCATTGCAGCGAATCCATGAGCATTTATGATTTCTTTGCCAAAAAACACCCCGATTATTACCGCCCCCACAGGGTTCACAAAAGAATAGCTTGTAGCAAGCGCGGGGCTGGTATGTTCAAATAGGTACATATATGCTGTGAATCCCACAAGAGAACCAAATATAATAAGGTAAAGAATAGCGGTTACGGAAATAATGGAAGGAACAGCTGTTAACCGTTCCCCTGAAATGAATCCAAGCAGTACTGTAAGCGCTCCGCCTGCTGTCATGGCAAGCGCATTACCCATAAGCCCCTTTGGCGCGTCAAGTTTTTTACCCATAAAAGAACCCAGCGCCCATGCAGGGGCGGCAATTAATAAAAACAGCGCCCCGATAAAATTGCCATTAAAGTCATTTTCAAAATTAAGCAGAACAATACCCGCCATTCCAATTGCGACGCCTATCCATTCCACTTTTGATGCCTTTCTTCCAAAAAACGGCCCCAAAATACATGCCCAGATTGTGACAGCCGCTATTGCAACCGCGCACAAGCCCGACCCGACACTCTTCATTGCAAGGGCAACAAAACCTGTTCCCATAGCAAACATCAGAAACCCGGAAACAGCGCAGGCACCCCAGTCTTTCAAAGACGGATGCTTTTCTCCCCGAAAAATAAGATACAGATAGGTAATAACGCCTGCAATTAAGAACCTTATACCGCACATTAAAAGCGGCGGCACTCCGGTAATCGCGTACTTAATGGCTATATACGTGGTGCTCCAAAGCAGGTATATGGAGGCCAAACTTATGATAACTTTGATTTTTTTATCCATTGTTCGCTTATATTCCTTTGAATTTTTATTCGTAAAAAAATACGGATTTGTATTCCGCACCACGCCGTTAATTAAATTACGGTTTTGGATTTTATCGCAGAGGCGTAATATATTACGCCTTGTTTCAAAAAAATTAACAGCGAGATGTACCATGGTACGTCTTTACAATAGAAAATTATAACCCCGCGTCAAAAGCTAAAAACTCTTATAATCTCCCCTGCCCTGAGCCACAAACTTACCCGCGGATTTTATTATACCGCCGGCGCACAGGTTGCTGCAGTCTTCTTTTACGCAAATCTTATTGTCATACAAAAGATAACTTTCCCTGTATGGCGCAGGCGTATAGTTTGGCATGAACACATTAGCCCCGTACATCATGGCTTTTTTCCTGCCGTCCTTATCCAGCGTGCCCATTGCCGTGGTGGCAGGCAGGTTTACGTTTTTTAGCATAATACGTATAAGCGCCAGTACTTTTAGGGTCAAAAAAAGCTCTTTGGGCTTTTCATTACCCAAAGGCGTATCTTCGTGCGGCAAAAACGGGCCTATGCCAAGCATAGCCGGCTGAAGCTCTTTAAAATACAAAAGGTCGTCAGCTATCATTTCCATTGTCTGACCCGGCAGACCCGTCATTATCCCTGTCCCCACCTGATAACCAAGCTCCTTAAGCCAAAGAAGGCACTTTTTCCTGTATTCCAGGTCATCATCCGGATGCAGTGCTTTAAACAGGACAGGATTTGTTGTTTCTATCCTTAAAAGGAACCTGTCCGCGCCGGCTTCTTTAAACTGTTTGTAAACCTCAAAGGGCCTCTCGCCGATTGAAATGGTGATTGCCATTTCATATTTTGTACGTATCTGTTTTATCACATCAAGCAGCATAGGGTCAGATTCCGCGTCCTCTCCGCCCTGAAGCACAAGGGTCATTACGCCCTGCGCTTTAAGTTTTTCCGCCACTTTATATATCTCTTCAGGCTTAATCAGATACCTTAAAACCTTTTCATTGCCGCGCCTTATGCCGCAATAATTGCAGTTCTTCCTGCACTTATTGGAATATTCTATGATACCCCTTATAAACACGCCTTTTCCAAAATATTCTTCGCATATCTGCTCTGAAAGGTTAAACAAAGGCATAAACTTTTCTTCATCCGGAATATTAAGCGCCGATACAAGGTCATCCTTTGTGTACGTACCGCTTTTTAACCTGTTTATTAACTCTTCCATTTTACCGCTCCTTTATAATTCTTTAAAAGGTTTTACAACCCTTTCAAACACACCCTGCGTAAATGATATTGCCATTCCGTAATTGGTTATCGGTATTGATACCGTTCTGGATGAATCTATCCTGGACAGCATCTCTTTGCGGTTAATCATGCACGCGCCGCAGGATATAATCAGATTATACTTTGAAAGGTCTTTGTCCATATACGGGCCGGCCACAGTATCAAATTCAAGATTTTTACCTGTGTACTGCCTTATCCACCGCGGAATCTTTACACGTCCTATATCATCTGACTGGGCGTGGTGAGTGCACGCTTCCATTATTAAAACCCTGTCGCCGTCTTTAAGTTTATCTATATGCCTTGTGCCGTTTACAAATTCCTTAAAGTCACCCTTTAAACGTGAGAACAGTATGGAAAACGTGGTAAGCGGAATTGAATCAGGCACATCCCCTGACACTTTAAGTATTACCTGGGAGTCGCAGATAACCAGCGCCGGAGGTTTTTTTAGTTCAGCCATGGCGTGAACAAGCTCCCTTTCTTTTACCGTAACCGCCACAGCGTCATTATCCAGAATGTCCCTTATAACCTGAACCTGCGGCAGTATAAGCCTGCCTTTTGGGGCGCCAAGGTCAATTGGCACCACAAGCATTACAACATCACCCTGTTTTATCAAATCCCCTATGATAGTGGAGTTTTCCACATGTATTTTTGAACCCGTCTGTACCAGTAACTTTCTTAATTCTTCAATATTATTACCTGTTGTACAACTTAAAGAAATAAAGGATATTCCCTTTTGTTTTATGGTATTTTCTTTTTCTTTATCTATTACATCAATGTCATTTTTGTTGAAAACTACTATAACGTCAGTAGATTTTTTTAGCTCGTCTATCAGGTCAAGTTCAAGCTTATCAAATGTGGAAAACGTGGTCACAACAATTGCCAGATTTATTTTGTGGATAACTTCTTTGGTCCTTGCCACCCTCTTTAAACCCAAATCGCCTTCGTCATCTATGCCCGCAGTATCGTAAATGAATACAGGGCCTATACCGGCTATTTCCATGGCCTTTCCCACCGGGTCAGTGGTAGTACCGGGGGTGGTGTCAACAATGGCCGTATTTTGCCCTGTAAGGGCGTTAATAAGGCTGGATTTACCCGCATTGCGCCTTCCAAAAATCCCTATCTGTAACCTGTTAGCCACCGGTGTCCGGTTCATTTGCCGCCGTCCTTTAACCCTGTCATTTTAAAGCTGTTGGAATTCACAAGTTCATCGTAGGTCTTATTATCCATTATTCCGGACTCTGTAACCATCTTTTTTATATCCTTTTCGCCGTTCTTATACCTAAGATAAAAACCGGCGGCTTTATCATGCCCAATGTACTGACTAAGGTAGGTTAAAACCGCGACCGAAGATGACAAGTTTGCGGCAATTTTTTCCCTGTTCAGTTTTAAACCTTTGATACATCCCCGGTCAAACAGCTTTACTGAATGGGTAAGCATCCGCAGATTTTTTAAGCTTAAGGTTGCCACAAGGGGATAAAACTGGTTAAGCTCCAGGCTTCCCTGTGACGCGGCATTGGATATTACAGCGTCATTGCCCATGATAAGCATTGAAACCTGCTGTACAAATTCCGGTATAACGGGATTAACTTTCCCCGGCATAATGGATGAACCTTCCTGAACCGCAGGCAGGATAAATTCCCCTATTCCGCCTTCCGGTCCGCAGGACTGCAGCCTTAAATCGCCCGCGATTTTCATAAGGTTAACCGCTGCCGTTTTTATAATTGCCATGGTTTCAACTACGGCATCAAGATTCTGCGTGGCATCAACAAGGTTTTCCGCCCTGCTGATGTTAAGGCCGGTAATTTCACGGAGTTCATTAACGACAGAAAATATATACCGCTGCGGCGCGTTAAAACCCGTGCCTATCGCCGTGCCGCCAAGGTTTAAAGTCTTTATCCTTTCATTTGCCTTAAATACCCGCCAGCGGTCGCGCGCTATGGCTTCCGCGTACGCTGAAAACTGCATACCCACGGTCATCGGCAGCGCGTCCATAAGTTCTGTCCTGCCAAGCTTAACTGTGTCACAATACTCTTTTTCTTTTTCCTGTAAAGATTCCTGCAGGGACGCAAGCGCGGGTTCAAGCTCTTTTAAATAAAACATCACCGCCGTTTTAAAGGCGGAAGGATATGTGTCGTTAGTGGACTGGTGCAGGTTGACATCATCCACAGGGCTTAAAATATGATAATCCCCCGGCTTATGGCCGCTTAGAACAAGCGCTTTGTTTGCTATAAGTTCGTTTATGTTCATATTCAGGGGCGTACCCGCGCCGCCCGACAAAGGGTTAACAATTATACCGCCGTTATCATCCCCGCTTAGCAATACATCCACGGCATCGGTTATCATTTTGGTTTTTATATCTGACAGGTATCCGTTTTCATGGCTTGCAAGCGCGCACGCCTTCTTTACCATTAGGAATGATTTTATGAACACAGGGTCTGTGCCTTCAGCGAAATTACCAAAATTTTCCAGCGCCCTTGCGGCATTAATACCGTAAAGCGCGCTATCCGGAATCTGAACTTCCCCTATAAAATCTTTTTCAGTTCTCATAATGCACCGGCTTATTTTTGATATATATCACTTGTTTAGTAGTATATCATAAACTCCGGAAAAAATACCGGTGAAAATAAAAAAAAGGGCGGCTGTTAAGCCGCCCTTTTTGAAAAAACATATTTATTTGTAATACAGCGGCCTTGACACATAATGTGTATGAAGCAGCTTGTGTGACTTGTGGCTTAAAGGTTTTTCAAGGAATTCATCATACAGACGTTTAATATCCGGATTTTCATGGGATACTCTGATAGCACATTCCTTGTCATCCTTGTATATACCGGCAGTCCTCTGCCTTCTTAATTCATTGCTTACCATGTACGGCTGGCCTCCGCCTGCTATACATCCGCCTTCGCACGCCATTACTTCAATAAAGTCATAAGGCATAGGTTTGCCCTGCGCTTTTGCTTCCCTTAATTCATCCATAAGCGTCCTTACATTGCCGGTTCCATGAGCCACGGCAACCCTTACCTTTGTCCCCTGAACATCAACAACACCCGTTTTGATACCCTTTAATCCCCTTACAGCTTCAACATCAAGGGTTCCAAGGTTTTTACCGGTAACAAGAAAATAAGCTGTCCTTATAGCGGCTTCCATAACGCCGCCTGTTGCGCCGAAAATTGTGCCTGCGCCTGTATACGTGCCAAGCATTGAATCAACATTTTCAGGTTTTAGCGATTTAAAATCTATACCGCTTGATTTTGTCATCCTTACAAATTCCCTTGTGGTAAGGGAAATGTCAACATCCTGATAACCGCTGGATTTCATGTCTTCGGAACGCTGAACTTCATACTTTTTTGCGGTACACGGCATTATTGACACAACGAATACTTTTGAAGGATCAACGCCTATTTTCTGCGCGTAGTAAGTCTTTGCAAGCGCCCCTAACATTTCATGCGGTGATTTACATGTAGAGAAATGCTCAATTAAATCAGGATAATACTTTTCCAGGAAGTCAACCCATGCCGGGCAGCAGGAAGTGATAAGGGGCAGAGATTTAGGCTCTGTCGTAAGCTTCTTTACAAATTCCGACCCTTCTTCCATTATGGTAAGGTCAGCGGCAAAGTTTGTGTCAAACGCCGCTTTAAAACCAAGTTTTCTTAACAGCGCGTACATTTTGCCTGTTACAAGTTCTCCCGGCTCCATTCCAAAACCTTCGCCAAACGCCACCCTTACCGCGGGCGCTATCTGTGCCACGCAGTGAAGTTCGGGATTTCTTAAAGCTTCCCATACGTTTGATACTTCATCAAATTCCACAAGCGCGCCTACAGGGCAGTGTGCCGAACACTGTCCGCATTTAATGCACGGGCTTTCTTTAAGTACAATGTCGCCCGCGGGAGCCATTCTTGTATCAAATCCCCTGTCCAAAAATTCAAGAGCATGAACCTTCTGGATATTCTGACAGACATCAACACACCTTCCGCAGCCAACGCATTTACGCGGGTCAAGGGTAACCGCTTTTGTGGAAACGTCTTTTGGAAGTTCTTTTACCATTGCTTTATAAGGCTGCTGCCTTATGCCAAACTCTTCCGCAAGAGTCTGAAGTTCACAATTGCGGTTTCTTAAACAGGTCAGGCATTCATTAGGGTGTGTGGCCAGAATCAGGTCAAGCACGTTCTTTCTTACTTCAAAAAGTTCTCCATCATGCGTTGTTATTTCCATGCCCGGTTCGGCCTTTGTGCAGCAGGCCCTTAAAAGTTTCCTGTTGTTTTTTACTTTTACAACACAGATTCCGCAGGAAGCCGTGGCATCAAGATCCGGATGTTTGCAAAGCGTGGGTATTTTTACGTTAACCTTGCGCGCCGCATCAAGTATTGTTGTCCCTTCATATATAGAAACTTTTTCACCGTTTATAACAACATCTATCATTTTGCCTGTGTTAATTTCCTGTATCATGTAAGTTCCTCCTTATCCTCTGCTCACGGCATTGAATTTGCATACCGCGTAGCATTCGCCGCACTTTATGCATTTTGATTGGTCTATTAAATAAGGCTTTCTCTTTTCCCCGCTGATACATGTTACAGGGCAGCGCTGGGCGCAAAGGCCGCAGCCTATGCACTTGTCGCTGATTATTGTGTAAGATACAAGGTCCTTACATTTTCCGGTTGAACACTTTTTGCCTTTAATATGCTGCATGTATTCATCTTCAAAATACATCAGTGATGACATTACCGGATTTGGCGTTGTCTGTCCAAGCGCGCAAAGCGATGCTTTTTGCATAGCCATTGCAATACTTTTGATTTTTTCCACGTCTTTTTCTTCCCCGTTACCTTTGGTGATTTTTTCAAGAATTTCAAGAATCTGCTTTCCGCCTATTCTGCACGGCGCGCACTTTCCGCATGATTCATCCACAGAGAACTGAAGGTAAAATTTATTAACATCAACCATACAATCGTCTTCGTCCATTACAATAAGACCGCCGGAGCCCATAATAGAACCTATAGACTGAAGCGTTTCATAATCCACCTGCATATCCAGGAATTTTTCCGGAATAACGCCGCCGGACGGGCCGCCCGTCTGAACAGCTTTATATTTTTTTCCGTTATTTATCCCGCCGCATATATCAAAAACAATTTCCCTGATTGTGGTGCCCATAGGAACTTCCACAAGGCCCGGATTTTTCACTTTTCCCGTAACGGCAAATACTTTGGTCCCTTTGGATTTTTCTGTTCCGATAGTCGCAAACCATGCTCCGCCTTTTTCAACAATAACGGGTATATTGGCCCATGTCTCTACGTTATTAATAAACGTGGGTTTGTTCCAAAGCCCTGAAACAGAAGGAAACGGCGGCCTTGGCCTTGGATTTCCCCTTTTGCCTTCAACAGAGGCGATTAAAGCGGTTTCTTCGCCGCATACAAACGCTCCCGCGCCCCATCTTAATTCAATGTCAAAACTGAAATCAGAACCAAGGATGTTTTTGCCAAGCAGCCCTTTTTCCCTTGCTGCTGTAAGCGCTTTTTCAAGCCTTTCAATTGCAAGCGGATATTCAGCCCTGATATATATGAAACCCTGGCTGCTTCCAATTGCATATCCGCCAAGTATCATTCCTTCTATTAAGTTGTGCGGATCGCCTTCCATTATGCTTCTGTCCATATAGGCACCGGGATCGCCTTCATCAGCATTACATATTACATACTTAACCGGGTCTTTTTCGCGCCTTGTAAGCTCCCACTTCAATCCGGTCGGAAAACCTGCGCCGCCCCTGCCCCTTAATCCCGAAGCTTTAACTTCGGCAATAAGCGAATCCGGAGTCATCGAGAATACCGCTTTTTCAACAGCGCTGTATCCGCCGCGCATAATATAATCTTCTATTGATTCCGGATTGATATATCCGGCATTTCTTAATACTATCTTAAACTGCTTGCTCTGCGGGTCAGCTTCCGGAACTTTTGAATTCTTATTTCCGCACTCGCATGTAAATTTGCTTGTTTTGCCGTTTAACGCGTTGTCAATTATCGTTTCCACATCGGATTCGGCAAACCCTTTATAAATATTGCCTTCAGGCATAATTTTTACAACAGGCGTATCAGCGGTAAGGCCCAGAAAAAGGCTTTTTATGACTTCGGCTTTTTCCTGTAGATTTTTTTCGTTAATCACCTTTGAAAAAGCATTATACATCTGGTTTTGCTTTAACTTTTCCGGTTCCCAAACAAAGAAATATTTTTTATCCATTATTTTGCCTCCGCTGCTTTAAAAATGTTCCTGCCCGTGTCTTTTGACGGCATAAAGATTACATTGCTTTTTAAAATATGTTTTTTCATAACATGTTCCGTAATAATGGAATGAGCCATTGTTTTATCAACGTTGCCATAAAAAATTTCCGGCATCCCTTCCACCTTTACAGAAAGGTTCGGTTCGCAGAAACACATTCCAAGGCATCCTGTTTTGCCAAGCGTTATATTGTTAATTCCGTTTGCTTTTAAAGTTTCTTCCATTTCTTTATAGACATCAAGAGCTCCGGCCGCAATTCCACAGGTGCCCATTGAAATCATAATTTCTCCGTTGCCGCTTTTTTTATAATTCTTTCTGAATTTTTCAAGGTCTCCCTTTGCCATTTTAGCCATTTGCTTTGCCCTCCTCTTTATTTCTGTATTCCGCGAATATTTCAGGAAGCATATTCTTTTTAAGGTTCCCGTAAGTTTTGCCGTTTATAACCATAACAGGCGCCAGCCCGCAGCATCCCACGCAGCGTACCAATTCAAGCGAAAAAAGGCCGTCAGAACTGGTGGAATTTACACCAACTCCAAGAAGCTGTTCTATTTCCGTTATAAGGTCATTGCCGCCCTTTAAGTAACAGGCAGTACCCATGCAGACGGAAATCTGGTTTTTGCCGGGTTTTTTAAGTTTAAATAGATGGTAAAAAGTTATAATTCCGTAAATTTTAGCCAAAGGAATACCTATTTCTCTTGATATTTCCATTGCAACTTCACGCGGCACATAACCATATACTTCCTGTACTTTATGAAGTATCATAATTTCGCTGCCGGGCCTGCCTTTCCAAGTGTCAATAAAGCTGACAAGTTTTGAATCAAGTTCTACAACTTTGCCGCTAATTGCCATACTATTACCTCCTGATATAATATAATAATGTGAAAATTTTCACCCAACAATACCAAAATAAACATAACCGTTAAGTAATTAACACCATTTGTGAAATCGTTCACTTGGACATACAAAAAAAAGTAAATTTAAGCGCATTTTTTTAAGTCAAAAAGAACTATAATAACTATATGTTATTTAGACTTATTATATACACCCTGCCTTATTTTTTGTCAATATAAAAATATATTTGACATTTTTTTATTAACACGCATAATATACCGGTATTTTTGAAATACAATTTCAAGGAGAAAAAATGAGCAACACGCAGAACAATAAAAAGATTACAGCCAAAGGGCGCGAAACAAAAGATAAAATATTCAGGACAGCCGTTGAATTATTTTCAAAAAACGGATTTTACGGGGTTTCCATAAGGGATATAACATCCGCTATAAATATTAAAGAAAGCTCCCTTTACCATCACTATTTAAGCAAAGAAGACCTTATTAATGACATATATTTTTATTTTGCGGAAAATATAGACGCAACAAGATTAACCGACGCGCAGATCGATTCAATACTTGCGGAACACGACGGCCATTCCCTTCTGCAAAAATGCCTTCAGGAATTCAGGGGCGTTATGGAACAGCCTTTGATGGCAATGGCATGGCGCATTATTTCAATGCAGCAATACAGGGATGATAAAGCCTTTGAAATTCTTTCCATTGATTTTCACAGGATGCGTATTAAGTACTATGAAAATATTTTCAGGACGCTTGTAAAAAGAAGAATTATTAAAGCCCTTGATCCCAAGCTTCTTGCCTTTGAATACTTCTATACCCTGATCGGAATGCTGACAGAATACAATGTACTTAAATTTCTTAAAAGAAAAACACAGGTAATGGAAAATCTTATGAACGAACACATTGAATTTTTCTGGAATAAGATTAAGAACAGCTGACAGTTTACAACTGACAACTGACAACTTACAGCTGCTACCTGCTACTTGTTACCTGTCACTTATCCCTTGTTAACTTTCTACAGCCCTTTACAGTACTTTTTTACCCTGTTCAATTCCCTTTTATCCTTTATAATCCCGGGCCAAATGGGAAAAGAGGAACATTGAAAAGGCCGAACGGAGTAAATGGAACATTTATTATTTTTTAGAAAAATACAGGAGCCTTCATCAGTCCATTTTAAAGTCCTGCCCTGCCACAAGAACCACATGGTATATTGCTTTTTAAACTCTTTCAGTGAAAGGGATAAAAAATCAGCTATTTTTTTTGCTTCGCCGCTCTTTAAATAAACAAAACCCACCCTGCAGCATCTCCCGCATTGTACGCAGGAAAATTTTATGCTTATCCCGGCCATTCTTTTTTTTATGGTTTCTTTTCTCATTATAATTTTACGCTTTAAGGCGGGAATTGTTATGCGGATTCGCGAATGACGATTTCCGGGCGAAAAACTTTTTTTATCGGATTTAAAAGTGAACTTTCTTTTTCATCAGAGGCCATTATATATGCATTTACCGCCATTTCTTCTATCGGCTGCCTGATTGTGGTCAGAGCAGGCTTACATGTTTTTGCAGCGTCAATATCATCATAACCTATAAGAGCTATATTACCCGGGACAGCCAGTTTAAGCTCCCTAATTGATTTTAAAATACCCATTGCGCACATATCGCCGGCGGCGCAGAATACCGCGTCCGGCTGTATTCCATCGGCGGCAAATTTCAGCATCGCCTCCGCGCCTTCGTTATATGAATAACTTATTACTTCAGCAAGAAATTTCTGATTAAATCCCAGATTATTTTCCTTTAAGGCCTGAATAAATCCTGCATAACGTTTTTTGGCGTTAAATCCGCCTTCAACGTTCATTCTTCCCGATACGATAGCAATATTCTTTCTTCCTGACTTTGCAAGATAACTGCCCGCTATATAACCTCCTGCAAGGTTATCGGTCGTTACCGTAGATGCGCCTTCGCATTCCGCGTCAATTAAAATTACAGGAATCTTTTTAGACCTGTATTCGGCAACAATTGAAGGCGGAACATCAATACTGACGCCAATTAACGCGGAAGGCCTTATTTTATCAAGCGACTTTAAAAGTTTATCGTTTCCGTCAGCCATCCCATATGTCTGAAGCCTTGCAATATTCTGGCCCGGTTTTACGCACTTGGAAATATATGCCAGAACCTGCGAAGGAAATGTATGCGCAAAGTTTGCCGCAGCAACAGCTATTACAGAATCATCAGCCATGTTTTCTCCGTTTATAAACAGTAATTATTTTAGAATACTGCTTTTTATATAATTATCAATTCCCTTTGCGGCTTTTTTTCCGGCTCCCATTGCCGCTATAACGGTTGAAGAACCTGTGGAAATATCGCCGCCGGCAAATATCCCCGGAAGCGAAGTCGCGCCTGTTTCCGCGTCAGCTTCTATATATCCCCATTTATTAAGTTTTAACCCGGCAACATCAGACGTCATAAGCTTGTTGGCTTTTGTTCCAAGCGCCGATATAACAGTATCAACCTCTATTTCAAATTCAGAGCCCGGTACTGTTACGGGTTTTCTTCTGCCGGATTCATCCGGCTCGCCAAGCTGCATTTTAATACACTTTATGGATTTTACCCAGCCCTGCTCATTTTCAATTACCGCGACAGGGTTGGTAAGAAGTTTAAAAATAACGCCTTCTTCTTTTGCGCGTTCTTTTTCTTCTGTCCTTGCGGGCATTTCGTCTTCAGAGCGCCTGTATATGATGTAAACATCTTCAACACCCGGCAGCCTGCGCGACCATCTTGCAGCATCCATTGCCACGTTGCCGGCGCCCACAACAGCCACTTTTTTACCAAGTTTTGCAGGCGTGTCGTATTCCGGAAACCTGTAAGCTTTCATGGCATTTATCCTTGTTAAAAATTCATTAGCGGAATACACGCCTTTTGCCTGCTCCCCCGGTATTCCAAGAAACATTGGTGTTCCTGCGCCTACGCCGATAAAAAGCGCTTTATATCCAAGTTTAAATATGTCATCCACGGTATATGATTTTCCCACCGCCACATTAAGCTTAAATTCAACGCCAAGGCTTTTTAAATAATCAACTTCCCTTTGAACTATTGTCTTGGGCAGGCGGAATTCCGGAATACCGTAAATTAAAACGCCGCCTGCAAGGTGCATGGCTTCAAAAACTACGGGTGAATAACCCATTTTCGCAAGATCCCCGGCAACTGTAAGGCCTGCCGGTCCCGCGCCTGCGACAGCAATTTTAACCGGTTTGCCGTCTTTATCCTTAATTTTTTCAACTGAAACAGCCGCAGGTTTTGAATTCTGAGCTTCCCAGTCCGCGGCAAAACGTTCCAGCGCGCCTATGTTGATGGGATTTTTTGTCTTTTGCATTACGCATGCAAGCTCACACTGTTCTTCCTGAGGGCATACCCTTCCGCATACGGCAGGCAGGCTTGAATCTATTTTTATGGTATCAATGGCAGCTTTATAATTTTTTTCCGCAATGTGGCCGATGAATTTTTTAATATTGATATTTACAGGGCATCCCGCAATGCATGTTGGATTTTTGCACTGAAGGCAGCGGCTTGCTTCTTCAATTGCTTCTTCTTCATTATATCCAAAAGGCACTTCGTTAAAATTCTTTATCCTGTCCGCGGATTCCTGCTGCCTGACTTTAATACGCGGCCTTTTTGTTTTTGGAATATTATTTTCTGCCATCGAAAGCCTCCTTGATTCCTTTATCAAGCCTGCAGTGGTGGTCAGCCGATGTTTTTTCCTCATCTTTATATGCCGCAAGCCTGCTTGTAAGCTGGTTAAAATCAACTTTATGCCCGTCAAAATCAGGGCCGTCCACGCACGCGAACTTTACTTCGCCGCCCACCGTCACCCTGCATCCTCCGCACATTCCGGTCGCGTCAACCATCATTGCGTTTAAGCTTACCACGGTCGGTACATTGTATGTTTTTGTAAGTTCTGACACGGCTTTCATCATAACAACAGGCCCTACCGCCACTACAAGATCCGGCCTGTTTTCGCTTTCTATAAGATTCTTCAGGATGTCGGTTACAAAACCTTTCTGCCCGGCAGAGCCGTCGTTTGTCGCAAGCAATAGTTCATCAGAAACAGATTTCATTTCTTCTTCAAGTATCACAAGGTCTTTTGTCCTGTATCCTATAATAGAAAAAACTTTGTTGCCGTCCTGTTTTAACTGCCTTGCTATCGGGAAGATGGCGGGAACGCCCACTCCGCCGCCGACGACAGCCACTTTACCGTATTTTTTTGAATGAAAGTGCTTTCCAAACGGGCCGGCCACCGCGTAAATATTATCGCCGACATTTAATTTTCCAAGTTTGATCGTTGACAGTCCAATCTCCTGGAATATCATATATAATATGCCTTTTTCCCTGTTCCAGTCGTAAATTGTCAAAGGTATTCTTTCGCCTTTTTCATCCGGGATAACAACAAAAAAGTTGCCTGCTTTCGCGTTAAAAACCACGTCAGGCGCTTCAACTGCCAGCATTTTTATATCTTTTGTCAGTGCTTTTTTTTCAACAATTTTATACATTTAAACCTCCGGATATCTTTTAAAAAAATGGGGGGTGTTTCCACCCCCCATTTTAAATACATCTGTCTTAGCAGACTCCCTGCTCTATCATTGAATCCGCGACTTTTACAAAACCTGCGATGTTTGCTCCCATTACATAGTTGCCGGGCTGTCCATATTCAGTTGAAGCATTTATACACTGTTTGTGGATGGCAATCATAATGTTGTGAAGCCTCTGGTCCACTTCTTCGCGTGTCCAGGAAAGCCTGAGCGAATTCTGGCTCATTTCAAGGCCGGATGTTGCAACGCCGCCGGCGTTTGCCGCTTTTCCCGGCCCGTAAAGAATCTTGTTTGAAAGATAAACTTCAATTGCTTCCGGCGTGGAAGGCATGTTAGCGCCTTCGCTTACAAGCTTACAGCCGTTTGCAATAAGGGTTTTTGCGTCGTTAACGTCCACTTCATTCTGAGTGGCGCTTGGGAACGCGCAGTCCGCCTTAATTCCCCACGGCCTTTTGCCTGCCAAATATTCGCATTTATACTTATCCGCGTATTCCTTAATACGTCCGCGTTTCACGTTCTTAAGCTCCATAACAAAAGCAAGCTTTTCGGCTGTTATGCCGTCTTTGTCATAAATTGTGCCGTCTGAATCGGAAAGCGTTACTGCCTTTCCGCCAAGCTGGTTAATCTTTTCAACAGTGTACTGCGCGACGTTGCCTGAACCTGAAACAAGGCAGGTTTTGCCTTTAATTGAATCATTTTTCGTCTTAAGCATTTCTTCGGCAAAATAAACGCAGCCGTATCCGGTTGCTTCAGGGCGTATTAAAGATCCGCCCCATTTTAAATTCTTTCCGGTAAGCACGCCTGTGAATTCATTGGCAAGCCTTTTGTACTGTCCGAACATATATCCTATTTCACGCGCGCCTGTGCCGATATCGCCCGCGGGTACGTCTGTATCCGGCCCGATATGGCGGAAAAGTTCCGTCATAAACGACTGTATGAAACGCATAACTTCGTTATCAGATTTGCCTTTAGGGTCAAAATCAGAACCGCCTTTTGCCCCGCCCATCGGCAAAGTGGTAAGCGAGTTTTTGAAAACCTGTTCAAAACCTAAAAACTTAAGGATGGAAGCGTTTACTGAAGGATGTAAGCGGATTCCGCCTTTGTATGGCCCGATTGCGCTGTTAAACTGAAAACGGAAACCGCGGTTAACGCGTACGTTTCCTTTGTCATCAATCCACGGCACCCTGAATATTATCTGCCTTTCCGGTTCTACGATTCTTTCAAGTATGTTGTTATCTTCGTATTTCTTGTTTCTTGCGATTACGGGTTCCAGTGATTCAAGGACTTCCGTTACAGCCTGTAAAAATTCAGGCTCATTCGGATTGCGTTTTTTTACTGTTTCAATAACACTCTGTACGTATGACATTTGTTCCTCCTGCTTCATTTTGATTAATTTTTCTTACGCAGCAGCATTGCCGCAGGCACATCGGTGTGCCGGCTAAGATATTTTAGCGCGAAAAGATACGCCCTTGTATCCAAACGCTTTTTTTACAATTGGTAAATTATAACAAAATATAAAAAACATTCAAGAAAAGTTTATGGGCGGAAGGCAGAAGGTCGGAAGGTCGGTGGGTCGGTGGGTCGGAGGGTCGGAGGGTCGGAGAGTCAGACATTTCGTTTTGGTAGCCGCGGGCTTTAGCCCGGGGCAGTTGATTTAGTTTTGATTTTGAAGGTTTTGTTCCGGTAGACGCAGGTCTTCAGTCCGCAAGATTCTGATATGGTTTGCAAATCATTAAATAATCATTCCAAAAAAACCAACTGCCGCGCCTTAAAAGGTGCTCCTGCCAAACCTTTATTTAATATTTCGCTTATGCTTAATTGCTTATCTGCTTATAGTTTATGCTTTAATTATTTCTGCATTTCCGAGGCCAAAAGGATGGCTTCCGCGATTTCTTTCATGCTTTTGCGGGAATCCATGGACTTTTTGTGTATCGCCTTGTAAGCTTCATCTTCTGTCAATTTTCCGTTTTTCATCAAAACGCCCTTTGCGCGCTCTATTAACTTGCGCGTTTCAAGCGCCTCTTTTGCCATTAACGCTTCTTCCTTTAAGTTCATATTATCTATACTGATAGCCGCCTGGTTGGCAACAGCGCTTAATATGCTTATTTCTTCAGAGGTATATTTATGCTTAACAACCGTATAGACATCAATCACACCGATGACCTTGCCGCGCACTTCCATAGGCACCGCAAGCATTGATTTCATGCCCTCTTTTTTCATTATTTCCTTATAATAATACCTTGGTTCAGCCTGTATATCATATACGGCTATAGGTTTTTTTGTCTGCACCGCGTATCCGGAAATGCCTTCACCCACTTTAAGGGGGCCTTTATCCCTGTACGCCTTGCTAAGCGACTGCGTGGCTATTATTTTAAGCTCCTGTTTCTCTTCATCCACAAGCATTATGGAACATATTTTTGAATCTGTCATCTGCGCTGTTAAGGTGGCCACAAGGTTAAGTATTTCTTCCAAATACTGTCCGGATACTATTGTCTTGCTTATTTTGGTAAGCGTCTCTATTTCCATGTTTTTTTCGGCTATTATTTTTTTTAGCCGCGCAATTTCATTGTCTTTTCTTTTGTCTGCCGGCAGTTTTGCCGCCTGTTCGTTTTCATTTTTATTTGCCATAGTTTTGCCTTCCTTTTGTGCTTTTTAATAAATTTTTTGCCGCAAACTTTCGTATTTTATTACCTGAAGCCGCGCCTTTTGGCACAGCGCCTTTAAACTTTGGCTGTCGCGCGCCTGAATTTGCCTTCATTTGACGGATATACCCTGCTGTTTAAGCAGGTTCTCAATCTGTGCAAGGTCCATAACGCCCGCGTTCCTGAAGAACTCATTTCCGTTTTCATCCAGAAAAACAAAAGCCGGTATCCTGTCTATATTGTAAATCTTGGAAGCTTCATAATCTTCCGGCTTGCCAAGGTCGTACTTGATTATTTTTACTGTTCCCTTATATTTTTTTTCAACCTGCGCGATAATCGGATTCATAAGCGCGCAGGAACCGCAATGCGAATCAAATTTTTCTATTATAGTAACCTTAAATTTTTCAGGAGTTTTCGAACACGCAAAAATCATAAAAACCGCCGCTGCCGCCAGACAAAACAAAAATAATCTTTTTTTCATCTTTAATTCTCCTTTTTAACGGCTGTATTATTGTATTGCTCTATCGCTTCCCTGTAAAGCGAAATCATTTTTTTTGCCATCGCGGATGATTCCCATTCTTTCGCGTGAAGCATGGCTTCTTTTTTCTTCTGCGCGTAAAACTTTTTATCATGAATCATTTTATTTACGGCCTCTGTAAATTTATCAACCGACAGCTCTGTCAGCATGCCGCCCTTATTTCCCTCCATTACTTCAGCCACGCCCATCCTTTTTACGGCAACTACGGGAACACCGGCGGACAGGGCTTCCAGTATAACAAGGCCCTGTGTTTCCGTAACGGATGAAAAAACAAAAATATCGGCAAGCGACAGTATATTCGGCCGCTGTAAATCCGTATAAGTCCCAAGAAAAAGGACGTATTTTTCCAGCCCCATAACTTTGGCAAGGTCTTTTAACCTTAACTCGTCATAACCTCCGCCCGCCATTATAAGCTTTATGTCTTTATTTGTCTTAAGCAGCCGTTTTAAAGCGTAAAAAAGAAAATCTATGTTCTTTTCTTTTTCAAGGCGCCCCATGTAAAGCAGATTAATGCCCTTTTTTATCTGCGGATATTTTTCGCAGAAAATATTGCATATTTTTTTCATCGGCTTTTTCATTTTAATGCCGGTCGGAACAACTTCAATGCGCTCCCTGACCTTATAGTTTTCCAGAAGTATTTTCATCCTTTTAGTCGGCGCTATCACAAGGTCCATCCTGTTACAGTACCACCGCGAAATCCTGCGCGCCATGCTTATGGATATCACCTGCGGGACAAACTGCAGATAATGCACATACGATTCAAAAAGCGTGTGATACGTATGAACAACCGGGCATCCTGTCTGTTTAGCCCAGAAAATCGCGCTTAACCCAAGTGAAAAAGGCGTCTGTGTGTGAATAATATCAAATTTACGGCCAAGTATCTCTTTTTTTATCTTGGCGCTCATCGAAGGAGAAAAAGGATTTGAAAACCTGTCCTGGGGGTCAAAAAAAACATGATGCGATTTAATCCTTATTATATGGCTGTCTTTGTCCTTATGCCCCGGAAAATGAGGGGCGATAATATATACTTCGTGCCCCAGTTTTCTGTATTCTTCCGCGAAATTATCCATTGAAACCGACACTCCGTTAATGCGGGGAAAATAAGTATCGGACACAAGCGCTATTTTCATTTTATATCTTTTTTCCTCTTATAAACGCGGGATAAACCGTTTTTACGGTTTATCCCGCGCCATTTTTATTTTTTCTTCTTATAACCGTCAATCGCCCTCTGGTAAAGCCCAAGCATTTTCTTTGCCATGGCTTCCGCAGACCAGGACTGAGCGTATTCAAAAGCTTCTTTCTTTTTTTCCGCGTATAACTGTTTGTCATCAAGCATTTTAAAGACAGCCGCCGTGAATTCATCAAGGTCGTGTTTTACAAGAAGGCCGCCCTTATTTCCAGCCATTACTTCGGCAACGCCCATTTCACCCACAGCCACAACAGGAGTACCTACAGCCATTGCCTCGGTAACAACAAGGCCCTGTGTTTCAGTGATTGACGCGAATGTAAACAGGTCAGCCGCGGCATAGCAGTTAACCCAGTCCTGCGGCTCAAAATATCCAAGGAATATTACGTTGTCAATTACGCCTTCGGCTTTTGCCGCTTCATGTACTTCGTCTTCGGCAGGGCCTTTTCCCGCCACAATCAGCTTAACATTGGGCTTTACCGCAAGCACTCTTTTTAACATTTTAAACAGGAACGGGATATTTTTTTCGTGCCCTATCCTTCCCATAAAAAGGAATAATATTGTATCCGCGGGAATATTGAATTTTTTCCTGAAATCATCTCCGTGAAATATTTTGAATTTATCCATCTTAATACCTGTGGGATTCACTTCCACCGGTTTTGTGACTCCATACTGGACAAGAAGGTCTTTCATCTGGGTGGAAGGCGTGATATTTAAATCCATTTTCTGGCTGTACCATTTGCTTATCCCTTTGGCAAGCCTTAAAGACATCCACCTTGGCATAAACCTGAAATAATGAATGTATGATTCAAAAAGGGTGTGATATGTCTGAACAATCGGGCAGTCCATTTTTTTCGCCCATTTTATGGCTTCTATACCCAGCGCAAACGGCGTCTGCGTGTGTATAATATCATATTTTCTTTCAAGTATTTCCTGCTTGATTTTAATCCTTGCCGAAGGCAGATAAGGGTTTGGCAGCCTGTCTTCAGGGTCAAAAAACAGGTAATGCGACTTTATTCTTGTAACAAATTTTTCCATTGCCTCAGCGTCTGCAAGGTGGTCCGTTTTCCTGTGTGCCGGGAACTCCGGCGCCACAATGTGTGCTTCGTGCCCAAGTTTTCTGAATTCATTGGCAAACGTATCTATTGATGTGACAACTCCGTTGACTCTTGGCCTGTATGTATCCGTAACCATTAAAATCTTCATGCCAGCCTCCTGTTATCGGGTTTACTTCACCCGTTATCCTGCTTCCTTTTTTCTTCAGTTATCTTTTCCCACGCGTCCCTGATAAGGTGTTCAATATTGGGAAAATTGCCTATATGGTCATGCCTTACACCTCTTGAAAACCACTGAACAGCCTCGTTATTATTGCCAAGAAGCCTATTTAACTCGCCTATCAGGTAAATTATTCCGGGTTCTCCAATCTTTTCCGGAATAAAAGTCCCTTTTTCAAAAGTTTTAATGTAGTATTCAAGAGCTTTTTGCATATATTCTTTTTCTTTATCCGTATTCCCGTCTTCCCTGTACATCCAAGTTATATGCATGTACAGCCCGGCAATTGTATTGGGATTTTCCGGTTTAAAATGTTTCGCGTAGGTCACAGCCAGAAGGTGTTTTTTTACGGCATCTTCCGTATTTGTTTCAAGGGTCTCCGCAAAACGCACGTTCTTTTTTGCCGCTTTAACAGCCAGCGCTATCTGAATCACTTCTTTCTGATAATCAAGCATAACCTTGTCAAAGTCATCATTCCTCGCCGCAAAATTGCATTCCGGGCATACTGTAACGGCATAAAGCATGGGTTTTACATCTTCATACGTCTTATGAAAGTCGGTATCAATGCCTTTCACCTTAAGCGATGACGCCTTTACCCTTGCAGTTTTAAAAACCGCTTCACAGGCCGGGCATTTGACCTCTTTAAGCCACAAATATCCGCTCATATTTTATGATTATCCTTTAAAAAACTCTTCTATTCTGTTTAACCCTTTTTCTATCTTTTCCATTGATGTGGCGTAAGACATTCTGAAATGCACGTCGCTTCCAAACGCGACCCCCGGCACAACAGCCACTTTGGCCGATGTTAAAAGCGCGTCAGCAAGGTTCATTGAATTTTCTATTTTAACGCCGTTAAAGGTTTTGCCTGTAAGCGCGCTGAAATTAGGAAACACATAAAACGCGCCTTCGGGTTCCACGCATGTAAGCCCCGGTATCGCGTTCACCCTCTGAAGGATGTACTTTCTTCTTTTGTCAAATTCAGCCACCATTTTATTCACTATAGCAGGGTCTGTCTTTAACGCTTCAATTGCCGCCATCTGCGAAATAGTGGTGGGGTTTGATGTTGAATGAGACTGAAGGTTGTCCATGGCTTTTACAAGTTCCATATCGTCGGAAGCAATGTAGCCTATCCTCCACCCTGTCATGGCGTGTGATTTAGACACGCCGTTTACCACAACAGTTTTCGCTTTTGCTTCTTTTGAAAGGGACGCGATGGAAATATGCGTTTTCCCGTTATAAAGATTTTTTTCATAAATCTCATCGGATATCATCATTATATTATTTGAAAGGCAGATTTCCGCCAGTTTCTCAAGCGATGCTTTTGAAAGCACGCAGCCCGTCGGGTTTGAAGGCGAATTAATTATCATCATTTTTGTCTTTTTAGTTATCTTTGATTTTAAAAGTTCAAAATCAATTTCAAATTTCTTTGATTCATCAAGTTTTACAAGGACAGGCACGCCCTGCGCCATATTTACCATTTCAACGTAAGACACCCAGTAAGGCGAGAAAATGATGACTTCATCTCCCGGATTAATTCCCGCCATAAATATATTGTAAAGCGAGTGTTTGGCGCCGCAGGATACTATTATATTTGCGGGCTTGTATTCAAGTTTATTATCTTCAAGCAGTTTTTTTGCTATCGGATTTTTCAGGTCAGGCATCCCCGACGAAGGCGTATATTTGGTTTTGTTGTCAATAATGGCTTTTATACCCGCCACTTTAATATTATCCGGGGTGTTAAAATCAGGTTCCCCCGCTCCAAAACCGACAAGGTCAACCCCGTCCGCTATCATCTGTTTTGCTTTTGCGTCAATTGCCAGCGTGATTGAAGCCTGTACTTTCTTCATCCTGTCAGCGATCATTTTTACTTCCTCCGGTTTTTATATATCGTTTATAAAACTTAAAAGTCAGTTATTTTTCTTAATTCTTTTATCCTGTCTTCAATTTTATCCATGCCCGCTTCAGCCAGCCGGTCAGTGCCAAAACCTTCCACTGTAAACGAAGCAACGGTATTGCCGTAAACCATGGCTTTTTTCAGAACGGTATCGTCAACTTTGTCCTGCCCCGCGATATAACCGATGAACGCACCGGCAAATGAATCCCCTGCGCCTGTGGGGTCAATTACGTCTTCCACCGGATATGAAGGTATGGAAAAATACATCCCTTCAGGCCCTACAATTGAAGCTCCGTGTTCGCCTTTTTTTATGATAACGTATTTAGGCCCAAGTTTTCTTATTTCCCTTGCGGCAAGTATAAGATTAGCGGTTTTTGTAAACTGCCTAATCTCTGAATCATTCAGGACCACACATGTCACTTTTGAAAATACCTCCGTGACTTCCGCCCTTTTTATATCTATCCACAGGTTCATTGTGTCACAGACCGAAAACTTTACTTCTTTCATCTGCTTTAATACTTTAAGCTGAAGTGCGGGGTCAATATTTGCCAGAAACAGGTACGGTTTATCTTTATATGAATCCGGAAGGACAGGGTCAAATTTTTCAAATACATTAAGCTCCGTTGTTATAGTATCCCTTGTATTCATATCAAGGTGATAAACACCTTCCCAAAAGAACGACTTTCCTTTTTCCCGCTTGACACCCGTTATGTCAACACCCCTGTTTTCAAGCATTTTCAGGTGTTTTTCCTGGAAATCATCGCCTATTACGCCCACAATACCCGGTTTGGAAAACTTGCACGCAGCCAAAGACGCGTATGTGCAAGCTCCGCCTAATACGCGCTCGCGCCGTTCAAAAGGCGTGGCAATTGTGTCATAAGCCATTGATCCGACTATAATAAGGGACATAAACTCTCCGTCATAACATTTAGTATTTACTGTCAAGGCATAAATATAACATTAACAGTTATACGATTTTATCATTTAAAATAAGGGAAAACAAGGATTTATTATGGTTTAATTACGGCATTTAATTACAACGATGCCAAATAATCCTTTGCCTGTTCGTTGTTATCTTTTGTTACAATATTTGTCCTTCTGGTAAACATTATTACGCCGTCAACGACAATTCTTTTCATACCGTCAACACCGGTTACAACCGTCATTTTTACGTACGGTTTATTCTTTTCTGCAAATTCACGAAGATAGTTGGTTATTTCCCTGTTAAAAGGGCTGTTTGATATATCCAGTATGGTCAATACCGAACCCGGCTGTTCTTTTCTTATCATAGGTTCAGCTTCTTTCAATGCGGCAATACTTTCATTGTAATCCGTTGTGTTAGAAAGATCCATAAAGACAATCCTTTTACCTTTGTGATTAATAACAGAACTTCCGGCCATTTATTATACCCCCTGATAAATTTTTGGTAGGCCGGAACGGATTTGAACCGCCGACTTCCATCGTGTGAGGATGGCACTCTAACCAGCTGAGTTACCGGCCTACCTTGTCATGATTTGATTATATCCATAAACAATAATCTGTCAACGCATTAAATCCGTAAGTTTAATTTCGGGATTATGGTATCTTTCGTATTTTGCTGTCTTTTTCCCAAATTGTATCGCCTTCTGCGGGCACCACTGAATGCAGGCAAGGCACTGGTGGCATTTATGATTCCATACAGGCCTGTTATCCTTAAAAGTGATATTTTCAGCCGGGCATATTTTACCGCATATTCCGCAGCCGTTGCATTTATCATCTGCCCAAAAACTTTTATCCATCATCGGAACATATTTAACGGCGCTTTTATAAATCCATGTATAAATTATCCTCTGCCAAAGCGGGCCTTTGTCTATCCTGCCTGAACTGCCGGCCTTAATATAATCCGCGGCTTCGGAAATTATTGATTCCGCCCTTTTCATCAGCCCAAGTATCTGTTCTTTTGTGCCGGGCCCTCCCCACGGAATGTAATTGCTTTCAAGCGGAACATCAAATCCCGCGGACAGTTTTATCCCTTCATTTTTTAATATTTCATTCAGTTGTATCAGCGTCCTTGAAACTTCGCCCGCGTTTACGGCAGCGGCAAAGTAATATTTATAAGGATTTTTAGTGAGTTTTTTAATGAATTCCAGCACCATGTATGGAACTCCCCACATGTGCACAGGAAAAATAAATCCGATTCTGCCGGCATCGCCTTGCACCCCGCCGGAAACCATCGGAATAAGTTCTGTATCCCCAAGTTTTTCCGCAAATTTTTTTGCCGTCCAAAGCGAATTTCCCGTCCCTGAATACCAGTAAATAATTGTGTTCATTTTTTAACCTGCTTTTAAAATACAATCCGGCGCCGGCTGCGGTATATTTTCAAAAAGCCTGCAATATATTACCGGATTATAAAATGGATTTTAAACCATAATGATTATAACAGAATAAACCGGAAAACCGGCAGGAAAAACAAACGGATTTATTTATCAAGGCCTTTAAGAAATTTTTCTATCATGCACGCTTTTTCATATATTTCAGGAAGGTGTTTTCTGTCGCCCGTTTTTGATTTTTCTATTAATTCCGCAATCACACCCTTAGCCGGCGTGGCATCCATTGCTTCCGGAACCCTAAAAGCGGAACAGACACGCAGCATTCCGGTTTCCCATCTTAACTGGTCTTGGTTTTTATCATCAATTGGGGCATTTACATCTTTATTATCCCTGTAAATTTCAAGCCAGGTCTGAAGGTTTTCGGTAAATTCCTGGGTATCCATTTATTCTCCTTCAGAATATAAAATTATTTTTCTTTCCTTTTTTTGAGGCCGAAGATTCTTCTATATACTTTTTAATTTCCCTGACCATTTCAAAAACCACATCAATTTTTGAACAATCAAGCAATGCGGCAAAAGAAACAGCCTTATTTAAAAAGGCCTCAGCCGGCGTCCCTTTGAATTCCGAGGATATATTTAAAACAGAGACCACCTTTAACAGGTTGACCCCTTGTTTCTGATCCGCATAATTGTATTGAAGCACACGGTTATTAAACTGAAGATATACTGTATCCAATAACGTAACCGCTTCGTACAGCTCTTCTTTTGTCATCAATAACCTTCCTTAATATTTAGAATATAATTATTTAATTATGTTAGTTATTTTGTCAAATTAATTATATACCTTAATAAAAAGAATGTCAATTACAAACATTCAACTTATCATTTAATCATTTGAGTAAATTAATTATATTTTACTTTCAGGTTTCTGTCAACAGATAAAATATGGCCCGCATATTCTGATTTAAAACAGGGTATTAACGGAGGAAATAATTGGAACCGTAAGCGTCCTTAAGTGTAAATGGCTGCCCATGTCCGGGGTATACAATTAAATTCTTATCCAGACGTTCAAACACTTTAAGCGATTCTTTAAGCATGCGCGGATTGCCTGACGGCAGGTCTGTCCTTCCCACAGTGTCATAAAATAACGTGTCTCCGGAAAACAGGCAGTCATCCTTTATAATTATCATGCAGCCGCCGGTGTGCCCGGGCGTATGCATATATTTAAATCCTTTTACAAACCCCTCTTCCCCTTCAATGTAATTTATATTTTTCAGGGATATACCCGAACCCATGTAGGAAGAAAGGTTATAAGCCGGAGTTTGAATAAGCTCTTTTTCACTGATGTGCGCGTAAATTATTGAAGGTTCAAAATTATGGGCTGAAATAATATGGTCATAATGTCCGTGCGTAAGAAAAACATACTCCGCAGAGAGGTTATTTGTGGCAAGCACCCCTTTAATACTTTCATAATCCGCGCCCGGATCAATTATTACAGCTTTATTTGTGCCTGTTTCGGCTATATAAGTATTTTCCCCATAGTCTTCAGATACAAGAGTGTGAACTTTCATTACAAATATATCACCATGTCTTAATGCCTTTGGAATCAACCTTCATAAGAAATACATCTCCCCTTAAATTTCCCGCCGATGAAGTTGTCCCTGCAAATACATAGTCACCTTTTGAATCTTTTATCACAGAGCTGCAGTTGTCATCTTTGGAACCCGCATATATCTTATACGTCCCGGTATTTCCGTTAAGGTCAATTTTTGCCATGTAGACATTGGCATCGCATATCCCGTAACACCTTTTTGTTCCCGCTATCACATATCCGTCTTTTTCTTCCACCGCGTTGTAACCTACATCAGATTCCGCAGCCGGAAGCACGGCAGACCACAGGCTGTTGCCTTTTGCGTCGGTTTTAATTGCAAGAATGTCCCAGCCAAGCCCCCTTGAAATATATGAAGTGCTTTTCCCGGTTATAAGATACCCGCCGTCTTTGGTCTGAATTACTGATGTGCCGACGTCTTTTCTTACCCCTCCAAATGTCCTTGCCCACCTGCAGTTTCCTTCGGCATCTGTCTTCATCAGATAAATATCAGTCTCCCCGTTTTCTTTATTATCAATATATCCGGTATAAATAAGCCCGCCGTCTTTGGTTTCAATAATGCTGTATGCCGTATCCCATCCCGGGCCTCCATAAACCCTGTCCCACAACTTTTCACCTTTTTCATTAAACTTAAAAATATAAACATCAGAATTCTTTTCCGTATTAAAGGAACTTGAATATCCCGCGGCCACATAATTGCCGTCGCTTGTTTTGGCGGCAGAATAGGCAAATTCATAATTCTCACCGCCATACGTTTTTTCCCATACTTTTTCCCCGTCAGAATCGGTTCTTATTATATAAGCGTCAAATTCACCGGCCGTCTGCGTACCGGTCCCGCCTGCTATTACATAACCGGATTTATGCCCTTTTATTACGGCTATTCCGTTGTCCTTGCCCGCGCCGCCGAATGTCCTTGTCCATACAAGCCCGCCGTCATAATCGGTCTTTAACAGATAAACATCGGTAAGCCCCGCGCCAAAAGAAGCGGTATCGCCCAGTGCCACATATCCGTTATCTTCAAGCAGTGTCCACGCCCAGTCCGCCTGGTCGCCGCCGAATGATTTAAAGACAACTTCGGACATATTAGCCTGAAGCTCCGGGCTTAGTTTGGGTTTTGACGTAATCGCAAAATAGATGGCAACTGCAAATACCACAAATATCAGCAATTTAACAAAAGTCACCTGTTCTTTTAACTTTTTGAAATTCATACTCCCCCCCATTTTTTATTTTATAAATGTCCCGGCGCCAAAAAATCTGGAGCCCCAGTAACGTTTGTTCATATCAGCAATCTGAATCTGTTTTCCTATACCCGGCGCGTGCACAAACTCGCCGTTGCCTATGTATATACCCACGTGATTTACACCCATTCCGCGCGTATTAAAAAAAACAAGGTCTCCCCGTTTAAGTTCCCTTTGAAGCAATAACGTTGCTTTACGGTACTGTTCGGTTGATTTTTTTGGGATAGCAATTCCCGCGGCCATGTAAGCGTGCTGAGTCAGCCCCGAACAGTCATATCCGTAATCCTCTTCGCTTCCCGTGCCGCCCGGCCAGTAATCCTGCCCTATAAGGGCCATTGCCGCATTTACAATTTTTTCCCTTTTGGCCTCTTCCCCGGTAAGCTTTGGCTTCTTTTTTTCTTTTTTCTTTTCCGGCTTTTTTGCGGTTTCTTTCAGTGCGGCTTCTTTTTCAATTTCCTGCTGTACTTCAAGATTATATAATTCCGCTTTTATAATTATACCCGAAGATATAACAAAAATCACAGCCATAAAACCTGTAAAAATCAACCTGAATAATTTCATATTATTACCTCTTTAGAAATAATTTCCGGCTCCGATAAAAACCTTTTTCCAATAGACGTTTTCAAGCTCGTCTTTTCTTACAGAATCCCCGGTCTTGGGCGCGTGGATAAAAATTCCTCCGCCCATATAAACGCCCACGTGGGAAACACCGCCGCCGCTTGTATTAAAAAAAACAAGGTCGCCTTTCTGCAAAGCGGATTTTTCCACCTTAACGGATTTTGTATACTGCGCAGCGGAAGTCCTTGGAATGCTGATACCCGCTTTTGAATATGCTTTCTGCGCAAGCCCGGAGCAGTCCAGGGAGCCGTACTGATAACTTCTGTCAAGCATATCACCGGCTGCCCTTGCGACCGTTTCCCTTGCGTTAATATTTGTCCCGGCAGTATGCCCTGTATTTACCGCGCCTTTAAAAGAAACGCATCCGGCAGAAAAGAATAAAGCCGTTATCAAAGCGTATAATAAAATTTTTTTCATTTTATGCTCCCGTAAAATTTCATGCTTTCGGGCTCCTCTTCAAGCACGTTGGTTATGTATGAATCCAGCATATTGTTTAACGCTTCCGAATAGCATCCGCAGTTTCCAAGTTCCATATCTTTCAGCGCTTTTCTTACATCCGGCTCCACGCACCTGGCCTTAAGAAAATCCGCGTCATCAGACGGATTAAACCCCGCCGACCTTAGCAGCTGAACTTTAAACCTTGCGCAGTGTTCCGCGGCCTGTGCTTCGCCGGAATTTTCAACCGATAAAAGCGTGTTTAAAACAAGGCAGAAAACTTCCGCGTTTGCGTCTTCGGGTTGCATGAACTTTTCAACAAGTTCAATTATATAATACGCAATCGCTATCTTTTTAAGGCTTTTTCTGATGCCGGCAAAGGAGTTTTGCGCCTTTGCCTGTATTAAAGTAAAATAGCGTGAATCAGGATTCTTTCTTGCAAGCATAAAATCGCCAAAACTGAACAGTTCCAGCGAATTTTTAAACCGGCTTGCGGGTTTTCTGGTGCCTTTGGAAATAATAAAAATCTTACCCGCCTCTTTTGTAAAAACGGAAGTGGTATTGTCGTTTTCCGACCTGTCATACCTTTTTAAAACAATACCCTCTGTTTTAAGCTCCATTTATCAGTAATAACCTTCCTGTATCAGCGTGCCGCCTTCCGCGCCTGACATAAAGCTTCCTGCTACCGCCATAAGTATGAAAATAAATAAGCATAAAAGAATTCCGGCAGCCATTATTATATAACAAAGCCTGGCAAAATCCCTGTTCTGCTTGTCCTGCTGTGAATGGTACAGGGTGCCTATAAGAAAACCGATGACAGGATTAATACAAAACAGATAAACAAGAAATTTCAAAAATCCTTTCGGCCTTTTAAAACAGGACTCGGACTCAAGATTAACACAACTGCCGCAGTAATTTTTGCCGCCTTTAATATTTTCCGACCCTTCCTGCAAAAGCATTCCGCAGCTGACGCATGCGGTTTTATATTCCGGTTTTTTAACCCTGCTTTTCAGAATTTTTTTCATCTCTTCTCCTTTGAATACCTTTGACTTGGGTAAATACCCCTTATCTAAAGTATTTATGTATCCGCCGCGAGGCTGTTAAACCGCGCGGCGCATTAACTTTGACCTTAATTAAAATTTACCGCCGGAACCGCTTTCTTTTCTTCTTCGGCTTTAAAGTATATTTCTTTTTTAGCAAAACCAAACATACCCGCCACGACATTTGCCGGGAAGAACCTTACAGTCGTATTATACGCCTGGACAACTTCATTATATTTTTTTCTTTCAACGGCTATCCTGTTTTCCGTGCCTGAAAGTTCATCCATCAACTTGTTAAAGCTTTCATTTGCCTTAAGCTGCGGATAATTTTCCGCTATGGCAAGAAGCCTTGAAAGCGCCGAATCCATCGCCCCCGCCGCTTTTACCTTATCATCAACCGTTCTGGCGCCCGCCAGCGCAGCCCTTGCATTGGCCACGTTTTCAAATACCTCTTTTTCATGTTTCGCGTACCCTTTAACCGTGTTCACAAGGTTCGGTATAAGGTCTCCCCTTCTCTGCAGAACATTTTCTATCTGCGCCCACGCCGCGTTTATTGCTTCGTCATACTTTACCAGCTTGTTGTACGTGGAAACAAAAAACATTACAATTAAAAGCACAATACCAATGACTCCCAAAAGCACTTTCATTCCGTTTTTCATTTTCTTATCTCCTTGTTATTTTTTAAACCTGTCTATTATCATATTTACCCTTTCTATTTCAGCCATATACGCGCTGAAAAAAATATTCGCGTCAGCCACTGTTGCCCGGCCTTCTTTTAAAGCAAGGACATCGGCAAAAATACTGTGGTTAACTTTAAAATTTTTGGGCATGTTCATGATAATGTCCCATTTCTTAACAGGGGCTTTTTTACCGTAAAGCCTTATAATTGCCTTAAAAATCACCGTAAATGTGGTGACAGAATCTCTCATAAGTTTTATAACCTCTTTGCCGCTTCCGCCTGTAAGCACATAAGCGGACCTTAACCTTAAAATGGCGCTTTTCATCTCCCTTTCTATTTCAAGCCTTAAATTCTGCGTCCTTATCTTCATTTTTTTAAAGATGTCTTCTCCCGCAAGCAGCGCGTGGCTTTCCTTTATATCAAGAAACTCTATTGGAAAAATATCATCAGCATATTTAATCCTCTCGTACGTAAACAACAGCGGCAGCGGATTGCCGGTTTTTTTCCATTTCTTAAACGGACCATGAAGGGACTTTAACGTCACTATATCGCAGTCTTTCACCACGATTAACGTGTTTAAATCAGATGTTTTATACCTGTCATCCGCGGCAGCGGAACCGTAAAGTATAAATGATTTAAGATTCTGCCCAAGCGCTTCCTTTACCTCTTTTACGAACTTTTCAAGTTTATTATCCATTTATCCTCCTTGTTAAATCCTGAAAAATGTTTTTTTACCATCCGCCGGACGCGCCGCCGCCTCCGGAACTTCCGCCTCCAAATCCCCCAAATCCGCCTCCGCCGAACCCGCCGCCTCCGCGGCTGCCCCCGCCGCTGCTTAAAAGGTACAGAAGAATCCATGGATTTTTAATTATAATGGGAATCATTATAATTAAAAATATTATCATTATAATTTTTTCGGCTTTGGTAAGCGGCCTTGTTTGATTGTATGAATTATAACTGACAGGCGCCTGCGCGTTTATTTCAACGCCGTATTCGCCGGCAATAATGGAAGACAGTTTATATACAGCCCCGTAGATACCCCCGGAATAATCCGACTGCCTGAAAGCAGGCGCTATAACTTCCCTTATTATTGAACCCGCCATACCGTCAGTAACAGCGCCTTCAAGCCCATATCCAACTTCAATCCTTACCTGCCTTTCGCTTAAAGCGACAAGCAGCATTATTCCGTTATCTTTGCCTTTTTTGCCCACTCCCCACTGTTCAAAGAGCGTATTGGTAAAATCATTTAAGTCATTTCCTTCAAGCGACTGTATTATAACAACCGCTATTTCCGCGGTTGTCTGCTGATTAAGCGAATTTATAAGGGTTTCTATTTTCTGTACGGAAGCCTGATCCATTATGCCTGCAAAATCATTTACCCAGCCCGTAGGCTTAAGCGAATCAGGCGAAACAGCAAAAACAGAAACATAAAATAATATTGAAAATAACACAATAAATAATTTTTTCATGCAATGATTATATCACAAAAAAGAAAATAGGACATATAGGACTTATAGGACATATTTGACTTATATTTGCGCAACCGTTTTCAGCTGCGCATTAAGTATATTTACTTCCCGTTCTTTTTAAACGCGGCTTCTATCCTTTTTTCCAGGTCTTCTTCCTGTTTTACCTCTTTTAAATCCACTTTCAGCTGCATCATAGACCTGATCATTGAACGGATTATTGTTGTTTTGGCTAGCTTAAAACCGCCTTTGGACTTTGCCTCTGAACCAAACTTTTCCAGATAGTCGTCAAGTTCTTTTGGAAGTGTTAATGATACCCTGAAATAATCCGCCTTTGTTTCGGTAGAATTGCCAATCTTTTTAGCCGCCATAGTATCCACCGCCCCTTATTGCTTCACGATTGGATTCCTTTTCTATAATGAATTATACAATTACCCAAAACTTTTGTCAAGTTTTTTGTAAGTTATTTTAAATCTATCATTTTTCTTACGCAAACGACGTCCAGTCAATATTCGGGAATATATTATCCCTTAGCTCTATTTCAAGAAGGTATGAACTGTCCACATTGCCGGTCATAAGCATATCGTATATCCTATAAAAACGCATAATATGGTTCTTTGTCCGCCTTACCGCGTATTCAACCATTGTCTGTGTCCTCATAATAAAAGCCCAGTCGCTTGACTGCGCAAGAAGCACTTCCCTTGCCGCCTGTTTTAAAAGCCTTTCTGTAATCGGCTCAACGGGTTTGAATTTATGCTTTAACGCAAGTTCATGCATCTTTTCATACGTCTTATGCAGATGCCTGTATATCCAGTCGTTCGTGCCGTTAAGCCAGAATTCAGCGTATCCTTTTGCGCCCCAGCTGGAAAAAGCCGGTGTTACAACCTGGTTTTCCGGATATTTTTCAAGGTATTCGGAAGGCGTTATTGTATCCACAGTGTTCTGGTCATAATGCATTTTTCTTAAAAGATAGTCTATAAAATAAGGGCCTTCATACCACCAGTGCCCGAACAGTTCCGCGTCATACGGCGCGACAATAACCGGTTTGCGCCTCATCACGGAAGATAAGTGTTCAACCTGTTTTTCCCTGTTAAACATAAAGTTGCCCGCGTGGGTTGCCGCGGCTTCAAGCGCGTCGTTATAATTATATGGCGCCTTGCCGGAAAGGTCAACACCGCCTGTTATCTTGAAATATTTAATCCCGGTGTTCATCCTTATGCCGCTTGAATGTATATAAGGTTTAATGTATTCATAATCAAGGTCATATCCTATGTCGCGGTAAAATTCCCTGTATCTGAAATCGCCCGGGTATCCTGATTTCGCGCTCCATACCTGCCTGGAAGATTCCATATCGCGGCCAAAAGCCGCCACGCCTGATTTGCAGTAAACAGGGGCAAAAACGCCGTATTTAGGCCTTGGATTTCCGTGAAGTATTCCGTGCGTATCAACCATAAAATATCTTATCCCGTTGTTTTTCAGTATTTCATCGTCGCCGGGATTGTAACCGCATTCCGGAAGCCAGATGCCCTTTGGCCTTTTCCCGAACGTTTCGGTGTAATGGTCAACGGCAACTTTTACCTGCGCGTTAGCCGCGTGCTTTTGGGGGTCAAGCGGCAAAAAACCGTGCGTGGCGCCGCAGGTTATTATTTCAAGCTTGCCCGCATCCTGCAGTTTTGCAAAAGCGGACACAAGGTCGCGGCCGCACTTTTCTTCAAATACAAACCTTGCGTTATGAAATTTTTCCCTGTATATTTTTGCGGTGTCATTAAAATGCGGCTCAAACTTTGTCCGTATTACTTCTTTTTCAATAAGCTCGATTGACTTGTTGATATGTTCAAGATACCGCAGCTGAAGCATTTCGTCGCGCATCATTGAAATTAAAGGCGGGGTAAGCGACATGGTTATCCTGAAATCAACGCCGTCGTCAATCAGTTTATTGAATATATTGATAAGCGGGATATACGTCTCTGTTATGGCCTCAAAAAACCAGTTTTCTTCCAAGGGGTCATTGTATTCCGGATGCCTTACAAACGGAAGGTGCGCGTGAAGAATTAAGGCTAAGTATCCCGAAGGATTACTTTTCATAAATTACTTTTTGTTTCTTTCAACGGTAAACATGATGGTTATTTTATCCACGCCGTCAGCGGAAGTTGCTTCAACGGGAAGTTTCATCACACCGTCAGGCAGGTGGTACCTTGCAGAAAAAGAACCGTCGCTTTCAAGTTTTACCTGCTCGCCTTTTATTGTAAGTTTGGCGTCGCGTTCAGTGGCTCCGTATAAGATAAGTTCAGTGTCTGCGACAAGGAAAAATTTTCTTTTCTTCTCTCCCACAACGCCCTGATTGCTTCCATAAGCTTCAGAACCGCCCTGCGAAGAAATCGTTTCGTTCAGGTTCAGCCCCGCCCTTTCAGACGCGCCTATTCCGGTTTTACCGCCGCCGGACATCCTGAATATTTCATCAAAGTCCTCATCAACCGCCATCCATTCTTCTTCAATTACCGGAGAAATGGTGTCAGCAGGCGTTCCAACCTGGTTTGACCTTGCTATTGAAATAAAATGGCCTTCCGTTGTTTTAAAGCCAAGCTCCACAAGGTAATTTCTGCCGGCTTCCCATACATTCAAATACCAGTTATTCGCGTCGCCGTTTACGGAAATATCAATATATTTATTGGAATTAGAACCGTCAAAGCTGATTCCTGTGACATCATATACCCTTAAAACAAGCCAGTGCCTTCCCCATTCATCCCTTACAGAAGCGGCTTTCTGCGCCATTACTTCCGGCGAAATATCCCAGTAAGCATAGCACCAGTACGGGTCACGCGCCATAAGCACCAGTTTATTGTCATAATAGCGTTCAGGCAGTTCTCCTTCGTGCATGCTTCCTTTTTCTATGGATGCTTCGTATTTTTTTAATTCATTGACCTTTGCCTGCGGAGCGTAAAATTTGGCAGCTTCAACACCGCTTTCTTCTTCGTCTTCTTTTACCGCGTTTTTTTCTTTAGCTGAAATACCGGCGCTTTTTTCTTTCTTAACAGCGGTTTTTTTCTTTACTGTTTTTACCGGTTTGGCAGTTTCTTTAATAACCTGCTTTTTTTCCGCGGGTTTTGCTTCCTGCGCTTTTATTTCTGATGCTTTTTTATTTTCAGCCTCTTTTTTGACTGTTTTTGCCGAATCTTTTTTAGCGGCTTTTTTTACAGGTTTCGCAGCTGGTTTATCGGATTTTTTTGACAGCGCTTTTGAAGCGCTTTTTTTAACTGGTGTTTCTTCCGATTTTTTTGTAACTGCTTTTTTTGAAACCTTTTTTTCAGCCACTTCAATATCTCCTTGAATATGATACGCATACCCTTAATGGATACGCGTGAAAATATTTTTTCGCCCAACAAAACAAAAATTCAGGCAACACAATACAATATTATCAGTTTAAACTTATTTATTGTGCCGCAGGCGGTTTACCTGTCATTACTTCAATAAGTTCCTTGCCGGGTTTGAATTTTACAACTTTCTTTGCCGGAACTTCAACTTTTTCGCCGGTTTTGGGATTTCTGGCAAGCCTTCCTTTTCTTTCTTTAACCGAAAAAGAACCAAGGCCTGTAACGGAAATCTTTGTGCCTTCCTGAAGAGCGTCCTGGGCTATCTTTACAAACTGATCCAGAACCTTTTCAATGTCTTTTTTCGGAAGCGCGATGTTCTCACCAATCTTGTCAACAATCTCAATTTTAGTCATAAATGAATTACCCTCCTTTAAGCATTTTTTAAATTATAATATAAAACCCCTTATAAGTCAAGGGTTTTATGGCTTGATATGCTTAAAACAGGGATAGCCCTATAAAATAAGGAAAAAACAGAGAGACGCAAGTATTACCTTGAAAATTTCAGTTTAAGGGCTTTAGTTACATGGGCAGGCACAAACAATTCTGTTTTTCCCCCATAAACCGCAATTTCTTTAACGGCAGACGATGAGATATAAAGGTATTTTTCATCCGGCATCAGATATATCATTTCCGCTTCAGGATTAAGCTTTTTATTTAAAAGTGCAAGCTGAAATTCGTATTCAAAATCAGAAATTACCCTTATTCCCCTTATAACAAGGTTTCTTCCCGTGCTTTTAAGGTAATCCGCCAGCAAGCCGGAATAACATTCAACCTTTATGTTTTTTATGCCTTTAACAGCTTTTTTTGCCATTTCTACGCGTTCTTCAACGCTGAAAAGCGGTTTTTTATGCTCGCTTTTGGAAACAGCAATAACTACCGTATCAAACATTTTTGAAGCCCTTTTTACAATATCTATATGCCCGTTGGTTATCGGGTCAAAAGTCCCGGGATAAACCGCTGTCTTTTTCATTCTTACCTCCTATTTTATGCCCTGCATTTTATACGCTTCAAGCGTGTTTTTCATAAGCATAGCCCTTGTCATCAAACCTACCCCGCCGGGAACCGGTGTAATGAAAGAAGTTTTTTCTTTTACGTTTTCAAAGTCAACATCACCGCAAAGTTTTCCGTTTTCATCCCTGTTCATCCCGACGTCAATTACAACAGCACCCTGTTTAACCATATCAGCTTTTACGAATTTAGGCCTTCCTATTGCCGCGACAAGTATGTCTGCTTTGGATGTAATTGAAGGTAAATCAACTGTCCTTGAATGGCATATTGTAACCGTGGCGTTTTCCTGAAGAAGCAAAATAGCCATGGGCTTTCCCACAATATTGCTTCTGCCTATAACCACGGCATTTTTTCCCTTTATTTCACAGCCCGTGCTTTTTATCATTTCTATACAGCCGCTTGGCGTGCAGGCCGCAAGGCACTTGCTGCCGGTTAAAAGCCTGCCGGCGCTGTTATACGTAAAACCATCCACGTCTTTTAACGGGTCTATTGTATTTGTTATAAGTTCTTCATTAAGGTGTTCCGGCAGCGGAAGCTGAACAAGTATGCCGTTAATTTCCTTTCTTTCATTCAGTTTTTTGACAAGGGCAATAACTGTTTCCTGCGCAGTGTCAGCACCAAGCCTGTGAATTTCAGACAGAAAACCCACTTCCTGCGCGTCTTTTTCTTTGCCGCCGACATAAACTTTTGACGCGGGGTCTTCTCCGACCTGAATTACAGCAAGGCCGGGTTTTATTTTTAATCCTTTTACATGTTCCCTGATTTCTTCTTTTATCTTTGCCGCAAGTATTTTACCGTCAATAATATTGCCCATGTTATTACCTCCGATTAATAATGGATAATTCTACAACAAATATGGATTAAAAGAAAATATTAATTTTTTCTTACATTTAGTCAGCGGCGGTTTTGTTTCCCGCCCATATAAAAACAAAAAGCCCCTTTTCAGGGGCTTTTTGTTTTTGGCTGCCGGGGCTGGGCTCGAACCAGCACATCCTCAGATTCAGAGACTGATGCCTTACCAATTTGGCCACCCGGCAACCTGAAAAACGTAACAAAATATACCACTTAACCAATATCAAGTCAACACCAAACATATAAAACACCTTAAAACTTGACATATGCTTTTGCTGTTGCTATATTTTATCTTAAGGGAAATTAAAAAAAAGGAGGAATTCATGAAAAAATTTTTATTGTCCGTTGCTTTATTATCTCTTTTTTCCATTCCGTCTTTTGCGCTGCTGCATGTGGGAGTAAGCGCGGGTTATGCCTATGCCAATATGGACCAGATGAACAATGCCTGGGAAACAGCAAAAGCTGACGCGCAGGCGGCAAGCCTGCCTTCAGAAGTACAGAAATTCGGCAATTCCATCTTTGTAAACGCGGATTTAGGGATTGGCCTGCTGCCTTTATTAAACATAGGCCCAAGAGTCGGACTACAGTATGTACTGCCGGTAAAAAATTCGGTAACTTATATTAATCCTTTTAACACTTCTGAAACATTAACCACAGAAAACACTATTTCATCAATGCTTGTCCCCCTGGAACTTGGAGTTTCCGCAAATATCGGAATCCCTATGCTTCCCATTTCCGTCACAGTGGGCGGATATGCCGGGTATGGCCTTGCTTTTGGCCTTGACCAGACAAAAATCACTTCAAATGTATCGGGGACTCCGGAATTAAGTTATGCAGTGCCTTATGACGGCGGAGGTTTTATGGCGGACTTGTCAGCCGCTGTTGAATGGAATATCGTGCCGTTTATTAACCTTAGCTTAAACGCGGGTTACAGGTACGCGCTTATTGAAAACGTAAATGTTACAAGCGAAGTAAAAGACCCTGTGTCCGGAAATGTCCTGATAAGCGCTGACGAACAGCTTACATCGCGTACGGGAGATAAAATGAAGGTGAACTATACAGGTTTTCTTGTGGGGCTTGGATTCAATATCAGATTCTGATTATAAGTGAATCTTTTTTTAAAAGGGCGGCAATTTTCTGCCGCCCTTTTTTATTTATTAATTTTGATTTTTACAGATTATTAATATATAATAATTAAAATAAACTTATGGAGGGTTATAAATGAAAAGGACAACAATATTATCAGCGGTATTTTTATTGCTTTTCCTGCCGGCTTTTGCAGCGGCAGCCGAATCGCTTCCGGTTGATGAAGATATTCAGACCGGTAAAATACAGCCGGCAGATACTGCTCCTGTTGAAGAGGAAAAAGAAGCAACCCAGGAACCCGAAGAACTTGATACAAAAGGCGCGGAACAGGGAGAGTCATCGCCCGCCCTTCCCGAAGAAGCAAGCAAATCAATTTATTTTGGCGATGTGCGTTTTTTCGCCGGATATACAACGCTTAATATGTCTGATTACAATAAAGCAGCTTCAAGCGCGGGTATTCAGCAGTTAAAATCAGGACTATTGGTCGGCGTTGACTTTGGAATTAAAATCCTTCAGTGCCTGTCAGCAGGGCCAAGGGTGGAATTTATTAAAGCTTATGCAGAAGGCGCCGGTACTCTTGATAAAGTTGACATTTCCCTTCTTCCGGTAATGGCGGGCCTGACTTACAGTTATTACCTTACAGATATTGATTTAATTGTTTCTGCCGGAGCTTACGCGGGTTATGCCTGGGCAAACGGCACTTTTGAAGAAAACGTGGGCGGAACCGCAAACGTGCCTGAACGTTCCGAGATTTACGGCGCTTCTTTTGCCGCTGATTTTGATTTAAGGCTTGATTATATGATTAATACGGCGCTGTCAGCCGGAATAACAGCCGGATACAGGATAGCAGACATAACATCAATGAAAGCAAAAGGCGCTTATATAGACAATGCCACAGTGGTTGATCCCGCGGACGGCAGCGACCTTGCTTTTGATTTCAGCGGCCTTGTTATAGGTGCCGGCGTTTCTATGAATTATTGACACAATGCTGCAGGCTGTAAATAATGGCGCTGTTTAAATCTGAAGAGGAAAAAAAACAGGAATACTTAAAAAGAGGCCTTGAATTTGAAAATAAAAATGAAAATGACAGGGCGATAAAAGAATTTGAAAAAATTCTTAAAATGGACCCCTCTGACGAAGACGCCCTTTTCAACCTTGGTTTTATTTTTTCAGATATGCGCCAGTACAAAAACGCCTACGCGCTTTTTAAAAAACTTATTAACACCAATCCAAAACACGTGGAAGCTTATAACAGCCTTGGCCTTCTGTTCGCTCGGCAGGGCAAATACAGCGATTCCCTTTTAGTCTACCAGAAAGGGATTGAAAATAATCCGGATGCCGCATTGCTGTATAATAATATGGGCAACCTGCTTTATGACATGGGCCGTTACGAACAGGCCCTTATAAATTTTAAAAAAGCCGGCGAATTAAACCCCGCTTACACCGAAAGGTTTTACCACCTTGGCATTGATTCATTTATCAAAGGCGGCGAGATTGACGAAGCGATATTAAAACTTGAAGAATCAGCCAAAAAGAACGTGAATAAAGCAAAGACAATGCATGACCTTGGAATGGCGTACCTTGAAAAACATATGTATGACAAAGCCATAGCCTCTTTTAACCAGGCATTAACAATTGATTCCAACTATATCAGCGCTTATACAAACCTTGGTTACGCTTATCAGCACAAAGAAAGTTACATGCTGGCAGTAAAAGCGCTTGAACGCGCCGCGTACCTAAATCCAAAAAACGCCAAATTATACAATACTATCGGCCTTCTTTATGACAAAATGGGCAACCCGGATACCGCAATTAAGGCCTATAAAAAAGCCGTGGACCTTGATCCCGCTTATGCGAATGCCCATTACATGCTTGGTCAGATTTATCAGAACAGGGGCAATACGGATAAAGCCGTGGCTGAATTTACGAAACATGTCCGCATACATGAAAGCGGAGCCATGGTGGAAGACTGCATGCAAAAAATAGCGGAATTAAAGAAAATCACTTACGAAGAAGTGATTAAACAGCTAAACATGTACATTAAACCGCCGGAAGAAAAACACGCGCCGGAACACAAAGAAATACCTGCGCAGAAACAGGCGGCAGCATCCCCTGCCCCTGTTGCCGCGCCGCCTGCAGAACCCGAAGCTGACAAAAGTGAATTTATGAAAAAAAACGGGGAGAAAGTAAGGCAGGAAAAGGCTGCCCGTATGGCGGAATTGGCGGCGTTTTCTCAGCCCGCGCCTGAAGCTGCCCCTGCGGAAAACAATTATTACCTTCAGGTAATTGACAGCGGGCCGCAGTCCGTTGAACTTCCTTCATTTGAAGAATCAGCGCCTGTAAACACGGGTTTTATGCTGGAACCAACTATAGAGGTTATATCTCTTGAAGGCCCGTCAATATTTGAAGCGCCCCCCGCGGCTGCCAAACCGCCGGTGCAAAACGCCAATTATTTCCCGCCGGAAGCTTACAGGGAAACAATAATAAAAGCGATAGGTTCGGACGCTCCGCTTCCCACAGATTCCATGCCTGAATTTAATGAAGCAGCAGTGAAAAACAGGCGGCCTGATGTTAAATCTTCGGCGCCGGAGAAGCCGCCTGTTGTTAAAAAAAATAACGAACCCCCTCCGCCAAAAATTACGCGCAGTTTTTATTGATTTTAGCCTGAATTTTTAATATTGCCATAGTCAATACCGCGTGATATTCTATAAAAACCAAAATACAGGAGGGCCGGCAATATGGGAACAGCCGCATTTTTGTCAGGGGCAAAAGGTTTTAAGGATTTAACCGCGCAGGACATAGAAGCATTGGACACAGTCTGCGCAGAAGAAATGTTTAAATCCAATGAAATCATATTCCCCGAAGAAGGGCCGGGGGATAAAATGTACATAATAAAATCCGGCTCCGTTAAGATAAACAAAAAGGTAAAAGGCCAGGAAAATACCATTGCCGTTTTAAACCCCGGGGAGTTTTTCGGAGAAATGGCGCTGCTGGACGGCATGCCGCGTTCCGCCGCGGCGAAATCCGCGGGCGATTCGGTTGTGGTTTCAATTTCACGCGATAAATACCTGACACTGCGTCAAAAATATCCGCAGACGGCATTAAAAATTATTGATATCCTTGTGCGTGTTTTAAGCAATAGGCTGCGCCAGGCAAACAAAAATCTGGAAGTGATAACTTTCTGGATAGAATAAAAGCATAAGAAACAAAAAAACATAGAGGGGCCAAAGCGTATAAATCCGTTTTGGTTACAGGTGGCAATTGTGTTAAGCAAAGTTAAATCCGCATCCATTTTGGGTATTGACGCTTATGAAGTGGAAGTTGAAACAGATATGACTTTTGGAATACCCGGTTTTTCCATCGTGGGCCTTCCCGACGTTTCCGTCAAAGAAAGCAAAGACAGGGTTAAATCCGCCATTACAAATTCAATGATAGAGTTCCCTCCAAACCAGAAAATTACGCTAAATTTATCCCCTGCTGACCGCAAAAAAGAAGGGCCTTCGTTTGACCTGCCCATAGCCATAGGCATTTTAGCCGCCTGCGGCACTTTAAATACCGCTAAACTTGAAAGTTATATGATTACAGGCGAGCTGTCGCTTGACGGCTCCATAAACTCCGTTAAAGGCGCTTTGTCAATGTCGCTTCTGGCAAAGAACCTTGGCTATAAAGGCATAATAGTGCCTTTTGCCAATGCTGATGAAGCAGCTGTGGTTGAAGGCATTGATGTGCTTGCGGTGAAACACTTCAGGCAGGTTTTTGATTTTCTAAACGGCGAAATCACGCTTGACCCCCACGCGATTGATATTACCGAAGTGTTTTCCAGGGCTTCGGTTTACCACGTTGATTTTTCAGAGGTTAAAGGCCAGCAGCATGTTAAGCGCGCGATGGAAATAGCAGCCGCGGGCGGGCATAATATTATCCTTATCGGGCCGCCGGGGTCCGGCAAGACAATGCTTGCGCGCAGATTCCCCACCATTCTGCCGGAAATGAACCTTGCAGAAGCAATTGAAACCACAAAAATTCACAGTGTGTCAGGATATATGCGCGAAAAGACCGCGCTTATCGCAACGCGCCCTTTCCGCTCGCCGCACCATACAATTTCCGACGCGGGCTTAATCGGCGGCGGTGCGGTTCCGCGCCCGGGTGAGGTATCATTGTCCCATAACGGGGTCTTGTTTCTGGATGAACTGCCGGAGTTCAACAGAAACGTGCTGGAAGTTTTAAGACAGCCGCTGGAAGACGGCCACGTTACAATTTCACGCGCGGCAATTTCAATTACATATCCGGCAAGGTTTGTCCTGTTTGCAGCAATGAACCCCTGCCCCTGCGGTTATTCCACGCACCCGACAAAAAGCTGTTCATGCACGCCGGCTCAGCGGGAAAAATATATGTCTAAAATATCCGGCCCGCTTCTGGACAGGATAGATATTCATGTGGAAGTGCCGGTTGTGGAATATAACGACCTTGCATCAAAAGCAGAGGCGGAAACTTCGGCGTCAATACGCAAGCGCGTAAACACCGCGCGCAAAACGCAGGAAAAAAGGTTTGAAAAATCAGGGGTTTTCTTTAACGCGCATATGGGGCCGCGGCACACAAGGAAATTCTGCCAGCTGGACAATGATTCGCAGGCATTATTAAAAACAGCAATTGAAAATCTTGGTTTGTCCGCCCGCGCGTATGACCGCGTGTTAAAAGTATCACGCACAATAGCGGATTTGGAAGGCGCGGAAAATATCACTTCCACCCACATTGCGGAGGCAATTCAGTACAGAAGCCTGGACAGAGAGCATTGGAAAGTGGGGATATAATGGGATTAGACAACAATAAAATCATACTTCCCCACGGCGGGTATCAGAAGTTAAAATCATTTCAGATGTCGGAGATTGTTTATGACGCAACTGTTAAATTTTGTGAAAGATTTGTAAGTAAGTTTTCACGGACAACAGACCAGATGATACAGGCAGCCAGAAGCGGCAGGCAGAATATCGCCGAAGGCAGCATGGCGTCGGCTGTATCCAAAGAAACAGAGATTAAGCTGATTGGCGTTGCACGCGCCAGCCTTGAAGAATTGCTGTTGGATTACCAGGACTATCTGCGCCAGAACGGAATGATACTGTGGGATAAGGCCAACACCGCAGCTTTACAGGTGCGCGCCCTGGGAAGCGCGCCTGATAGGTCCTATAAGTCCTATAGGACCTATATTGAAGGCACTGCAGAGACCGCTGCCAACACCGTTATCTGCCTTATTCACCAGACAAACTACCTGCTTGACCGGCAGTTAAAACAATTAGAAGAAGCCTTTGTCAAACACGGCGGATTAAGGGAAAGAATGTATCAGGCAAGGCAAAAAGAGAGACAGAGATAGAAATTTTTACTTACTTTCTTTTCTTTTAATAACCATTCCTGACCATATAATTCCCACCGCGCCTGCTGCAAGGTCAGTTAGCAGCCTTCCTGTAAATATACCGTTTAAATGAAACAATTTTTCGCCTATTATTGAAAGCGGTATAAGTAAAATTACTATTCTTACAATATCAAGAACTGAAGCCTGTACCGGCGCCTGCATACCAAGCAGGCAGAATCCCGCGTAGCGGTGTATTTCAAGCATTCCATAACCAGCACAGGTGATCTTTATGTAAAGGACAAGGACGTTTATGACATTTGGATCAGATGAAAACAAGACAGCCATGGGCCTGCTGAAAATAAAGAATAATGCCGCTATAAACAGGCCATAAATCGCGGCAAAAGACATGGTAATTACACGGGCTTCTTTTATCCTGTCTGTCCTTCCCGCGCCGTAATTTTGCGCCACAAAAGGTATTAAGGACATGCCGACTGTCATTGGTATCATAAAAGCAAACATTTCTATCCTGCCGGCAACGCCCGCGGCCGCAACCGCCTCATCGCCGTATCCTGCCACAAGTTTGGTTATAACAGCAGCTGATACCGGTGTCATAATCATTCCCAAAGAACTTGGAACCGCGAATTTAATAATCTTAAGCCAGGATTCCCTGATTTCATTTAACCTGAGTACAATCGGAACAATAATCTTAAGCCTGACAAACAGTATAAATAAAGCGCCGGTAAGGGTAAACGACTGCGAAATAATAGTCGCTATGGCCGCTCCTTTTATTCCAAGGGCGGGCATTCCAAACTTCCCAAAAATAAGGCCTAAATCAAAAAAAATGTTTACCACTGTTCCGCCCACCATAAGCGCGCTTATAGCCCTGGTGTTGCCTGTACTCATAATGATATCGCCAAGTATCATATGCACAACCATTATTACGGAACCCAGATACCATATATTCATGTATTCAAGGGCTAAAGAAAGGGTGTTGCCGGAAGCCCCCAGTTTTGCAAAAAGCATCTTGGCGGTTAAAATGCCGGCCAATGTCATTAGAAGCGCCGTTATAACCGCGAAAATCATGGAATGAATTACAAGTTTTGAAGTATTTGCGGTGTCTTTTGCGCCTATAAGGCCGGCGGTTAAAGACATTACCCCGGTGCCAATGCCGCGTATTATAAATGTCAGCAGCATAACGACAGGAAAAGCAAATGATATGGCGGCAAGCGAATCGGTTCCAAGGCGGGATACAAACCACACATTGGTAAGGTTGTACATATTTATCGCGAACGTGCCGGCTAACATCGGCAGAGCCATTTTTACAATGGTAATACCTGTATTCTCTTTTATCAGTCTGGACATAAATAATTATTCCTTCTGCCGGCAGGCCTGCAATTCGGCGTAATATTAAGTAAATATATTACGCCGAATAATTATATTTGTGAAGTAAAATTAAAGTTTCTGTTTAAAGCCGTAACCAGCCATAAGAGATTAAAACCTCTTTGAATAATTGATATAATTGATTTCACGAATCAAAAAAGATCCCGGATAATAACGGATTTAGAGGGCACGGAGGATATTGCATCCACTTATATTGCGGAAACCATTCAATACAGAAGCCTATACAGAGAGAATTGGAAAGCGGGAATATAAAGTTGCAAGTTGCAGGTGACAAGTTACAGCTAAATGAAAAAGATCAGTTAAAAAACAGGACAAAAAAATTTGCAGTTGATGTAATAAAAATTATTAAAAACTTCCCTAAAAATCATATTTATAAATCGTTAGGCAATCAACTTTTAAGAAGCGCAACATCTGTATCTGCTGATTATCGTACTGCTAAAAAAAACACGTTCCACTGCTGAATTTATCGCAAAACCGGGCATCGTTGCTGAAGAAATTGATGAAAGCAAGCATTGGTTTGAATTATTAGCTGAATCAGCGTTGATAATAGAGTCAAGCGTACCGGTTCTGTATAAAGAAGCTGATGAAATAGCAGCCATGATATACGAATCAATTAAAACAACAAAACGCAATCGCTATTAACTTTAAGTCGTCGGTTATTCAGCGTCTTATGACTGTAAGTTGACAATTGTTACCTGTTACCTCGCTAAAAACTCACCCTATTACCACTTCCACCGTGTGTTCTATTCTGTCGTCAATAAGCGGGATGGATAAATCCTGCCGAGCGTTGCCGTCAACAGTTACCGACATCACTTTATCTTCTGCCCCTGACCTTTGCAGTAATATGTGATAAAAAGTTTCCCGAAAACGGTAATGAACCTTAAATGACCGCCACTCTATTGGAAGGCACGGTTCAAAATAAAGCCGGTCAACTTTAAGCTGAATTCCCAGCAGATTATTAACAATAAGCTGATACATCCACGAAGCAGACCCCGTATACCATGTCCAACCGCCCCGGCCTGTGTTAGATTCAACCCCGTACACATCAGCAGCCATAACAAACGGTTCCACCTTATATATGGCGGATTTTTCCGCCGTATCGCTGTGACTGATGGGGTTTATTAAATTGAACAGTTCCCACGCCCGCGCTCTGTCTTTTAACGCGGCAAATGCCATTACAGACCAGACAGCCGCGTGTGTATACTGTCCGCCGTTTTCCCTTACGCCCGGCACATATCCTTTTATATAACCCGGATTATTTAAAGTTTTATCAAAAGGCGGGGTAAAAAGTTTTATCAGCATTCCCTGCCTGTCAACAAGCAGCTTATCCACGCTTTCCATTGCCTCTTTTGCCCTTGCCGGATCTGCCGCACCGGAAATAACAGCCCATGACTGCGGAATAGAATCTATACGGCACTCTGTATTTAAAGAAGAACCCAGCGGCTCTCCATTATCAAAATAAGCCCGCAGGTACCAGTTTCCATCCCATGCATTTTTATCTATATTGTTAGAAAGTGCTGCAGCTTCTTTTAAACATTCATCCGAAAAAGTTTCATCCCCATGCTGTTTTGCCATCTGAGACATGGACATAAGAACCTTATGTAGAAAGAATGCCAGCCAGACACTTTCGCCTTTTCCGTCTTTACCAACCAGATTCATACCGTCATTCCAGTCGCCGCTGCCAATAAGCGGAAGTCCGTGAATGCCGTAATTTAATGCGTGCCTGACAGCCGCAGCACAATGTTCGTAAAGGGTTCCCTGCTTTTCCGACAACCCGGGCATGCCGTAATATGACTCTTCGCCGGGATTAACCGGCGGCCCTTCCAGAAAACGCACTTTTTCATTCAATACTCCGGTGTCGCCTATTTGTGCAACATATAAAGAAGTTACCAAAGGCAGCCATAAATAATCATCAGAACATCTGGTTCTGACTCCCCTTCCTGAAGGCGGATGCCACCAGTGCTGCACATCTCCTTCTACAAACTGATGGGCGGCAAAAGTAAGCAACTGCTGCCTTATCATTTCCGGATGGGAATGCATAAGCGCCATGACATCCTGCAGCTGATCCCTGAAACCATACGCGCCTCCGGACTGGTAATAACCGCTGCGCCCCCACAAACGGCAGCTTATTACCTGATACTGCAGCCAGCCATTCACAAGAAAATTTAATGAATTATCCGGCGTTTCAACATAAATTACACCAAGGCTTCTTTTCCAGTGTTCCCAGACATTTTCAAGTTCTTTATGCACCAACGCCGGCCCGTTATAACGCTGAAGTATTTCACGCGCTTCGTCCGGGCTTTTGCCCGAGCCAAATAAAAATACCGTTTCTTTTTCTTCATTATCGTTTAATTCAAATTTAACCTGAATACTGACACACGGGTCAAATCCTGCGCCGGTTTTACCCGAAAGCCTGTCTTTATACATGGCTGCAGGCGAACCCATAGACCCGTTTCTTCCCAAAAATTCATTCCTGTCGCCGGTAACAAACCTTGCGGTATCGCTTGTATCAAGAAATACAACCCTGTCAGAGAATTCCTTATTGTAGTGGTTATAGGCAAACATAGCCCCGCTTTTTGAATCAATCTCCGTTGTAATATGCATGTGATATTTATCCCTGTGCGCCCCCATAACAAGTTCATTATACGAAGCTACTGACAGGCTGCGTTTACGCCCTGAATAGTTTTTTATTTTCAGGACACTAAACTTTACCGGATGCTCAGGCGAAACAAAAACTGTCAGTTCTGATTCTATCCCGTTTTCCCTGTGCTGAAAAATACTGTAACCAAAACCATGCCGTGATATATAGCCTGTTTTTCCTGACGCCGGAAGCGGTGTAGGCGACCAAAAACGTCCGGATTCATCATCCCTGATATAGACAGCTTCCCCGCAGGCGTCTGTAACAGGGTCATTTTTCCAAGGTGTCAGACGAAACTCGTGGGCATTCTCGCTCCAGGTGTAAGCGCTTCCGCTTTCCGATATAACAGTGCCAAAATCTTTATTCGCCAGCACATTCGCCCATGGCGCCGGCGTTCTTTTGCCGGGCGCTGTATTTATGACATATTCCCTGCCGTCAGGGGTAAACCCGCCCAGGCCGTTAAAATATTCAAGGTCTTTCCGCTCGCCAATACCCTCATCCTCTTTCTCAACTCCAAACCTTTTTATGACATTCAGCAGCGGGCGCTGCGGCCTTATATGAGACATACGTTCAATCTGTTCCGCAAGCGTTCCGCCCCTGTCCGTGATTATTATCCTGGCAACGGCCTGCATAAGCACTTTATCTTCTTCAGACATCTGATCCGCGCGCCTTAAAAATATGCCGCCGGGCTGGTTTGACATACCGGCGCCGTTTTTTGATATCAGGCTGTTTATTTTTTCGCTCATATCATCCCTATAAACCGAATGATCTTCATTCCAGATTACAAGGTCCACCCTTAACCCCTTCATACGCCAGTATGAATGCGCCTGCACAAGGCGGTCAATTATATCAATATTTTCCGGATCTTCCACCCTTACAAGAACTATGGGCAGGTCTCCGGAAATGCTGTAGCCCCATAAATCCGGCTGCCCCCTTAGATTTTTTTTAATTATTGTTGCCGCAGCGCGCCACGCCGGATTTGAATAAACAATAGCGCCGGCAAGGCGCCCATAAAGCTGGGCATCAGCTTCCGTGGCGTTTATCTGCTGAAGAGCAACCTGCCCGTGTGTCCAGGACAGATTAAAAACCCTGTCCGCAAGATTGCGGTCCCTGTATTTTTCTATCAGTTTTTTCGCATCTTCCATACTGCCGCAGACAGCCGTAACGTAATCAACAACAGCCGATTCCTGGGAATCAAGTTCCACGCTGCCGCGTATAGAAATTATGGGGTCAAGCACCGCGCCTTCACTGTCTGAAAGGACGCCGTTATCATGCATAGCCGCCGGATCTGCCTTGGTTCCGCAGCGCCCTATAAATTTGCTCCGGTCAGTTTCGTATGAAGCAGGCGCGGTGGAATTACCGTGGACTGCCATAAGGTGCAATATAAAAGGGTACGATTCATCCTCAGAGCGCGGCCTTCTGGCACATATTATCGCCTGATAAGGTTTAATAATTTCCGTCCGGATAAACAAATTGCTAAAAGCGCTGTGCGCCTGATCCGCTTCCGGATAATTAAGCACCGCTTCAGCGTAACTGGTAAATTCCAGGTGACGTTTATCGCGCGACCTGTTGGTTATGGTAATCCTGCGCAGTTCCGCGTCATCTTCCGGAGAAACGACAATTTCCATATGCGTATCTATGCTGTAATCGCGCCTTTTAAACTCCGCGCGCGATTGCGAAAAAACCGCTTCATAATTTCTGGATTTTTTAAGCGTCGGCTGATGGGCGGCAGACCAGAAATCCCCGGTCTGCTTATCCCTGATGTACACAAACGCCCCCTCGTTATCCAGCGCCGCGTCTTCACGCCATCTTGTTACCGCGGTATTCTTCCATCTGCTGTAACCTCCGCCGGCATTTGTCACCATAACGCTGTATTTACCGTTTGATAAAAGGTGTATTTCCGGCGTAGGAGTATCGGGATTTGTAAAGACGCGCAACAGCGCCTCCCTTTCTTCCACCTGCCTGAGCGGCCCTGTAATTTCCGTGTCATAAAGAAACGGTACATCCGCCGGAATCTTTTCCTGCAGCAGAAGTTCTGTGGCTTTAAACATCGGATCGGCCAAAAAACGCCTCTGCATGGGCCTGTCTAAAAGGACGTAGGCAAAAGACAAAAATGACATTCCCTGATGATGTGCCATGTAAGATTTTATCACCGCATAATTTTCATCCGTGGCAAGCCGGGCCGGCGTGTAATCAATTGCCTCATAAAAACCGTATTCCCCTTCGAACCCGTTATCTTTCATAAGTTCCAGATTCTCACAGGCTTTTTCGGGCTCTACCATTAAAGCCATAGCAGACGCGTATGGCGCGATAACAAGATCTTCTGATAATCCGCGCTTAAATCCTGAATCCGGCACACCAAAAGAACGGTACTGATAGGCCATTGTAGTATCAACTTTGTTATAACCGGATTCCGATATGCCCCACGGCACTTCATTGCGCCTTGCGTAATCTATCTGTCTCATTACTATGGCTTTATAAGTCCTGTTAAGAAGCGTGCCTTCATAATCCGGCATTATAAGAAGGGGCATCAGGTATTCAAACATGGAGCCTCCCCACGATACAAGCACCGGATCTCCGCCGCGCTTTGACAGCAGCCTTCCAAGCATAAACCAGTGTTCCTGGGGCACGCTTCCCTGAGCTATAGCGGTATAACTGGCCAGGCGGGATTCTGACGCCAGAAGGTCATAGCATGAAGCATCAGTTTTTCTTTCACCCGCGTTATATCCAATATGAAAGAGATGTTTGGACTTATTGTAAAGAAAATCATATTCAACATCTGTCATTTCGCCGCACAAAAGTGAAAGTTCCTCAATTAAATCTATTCTCTCGCACGCCCTTGCCCCCGCGGTTGTAATTGCATTTTTAAACTGCAACAGCCACTCTGTTTCGGCTGCGTTATTCCCGTTAAATTCAAGTATCTGATTTATAGAGGGAGTTAACCTTAATTCAAGCCGCGCCGCGTCATCAAGCACAGGTATCGCGTCAAGGCGCCTTAATTCTTCCCTTAAAAAATTAAGAACATCCTTCTGTTTGCCGTCATCTTTATCCCACATTCCCGGAATTTCAGCAGGAAGCAGTATCCATGGCGCCATATAGGCCATGTCTTCAAGCAGGTGATAACACTGCCTTTCAAAAGCCATACCCCATTTTTTCGTTTTGACAAGGCCCAAAAATTCAAGATCAATAATCATTTTTGAACTTTCTGCGGATAAATGCAGTAAAAGCATATGTAATTCCTGAAGTGTTTCAGGTGCAGATGATAGTTTATCACCCATCCTGCTGATTCTTGCCTTTACCCTTTCCGATATTTCCGCGGCTGCGGCAGCCATATTTTTAACCGGTTCTTTGTAACTATCTTTAATCACGTTAAGGGTATCCCACAGGCCGTCAATTATTTTTAATGATATAATTTTTTCCCCTCGCATTTCAGAAAGGCCCGAACGCAGAACCAGTAAATTGCCTATAAGGTTACCGCTGTCAACGGAAGAAACATATAATGGAAGCAGCGGTTTTAAAGATTCTGTGCTGTACCAGTTATAAAAATGGCCCCTGTATTTCTCCATCGCGCTCATGGTAACAAGTGTCTTTTTGACCCTGTCAAGCGCCTCCCCCATTGATATATATCCAAAATCATATGCCGTGAGATTGGATAAAAGAGAAAGCCCAATATTGGTGGGAGATGTCCTGCGCGCGGCCACACCCAGCGGTTCTTCCTGAAAATTATCCGGCGGCAGGTAATTGTCCCGGGCGGTTACAAACTCCTCAAAAAATCTCCAGGTCTTCCTTGCGCACATTCTTAAAAAACTTTTCTCAGATGAGGATAATACATCGCGGCGCAGAGAAGCCGGCCTGCTGATAATATAAGCAATTAAAGGAGAAACCAACCAGGTAATAATTATTATAACCGCCGGCAGGTCGGATTTTATAAATCCGGATACCGCGCACAACAGCGCCGCAGACGGAGCTGCAATCATTTTTCTTATATAATCAACCGCGGTCATATTTCCCACAAGTTCAGTTTCCGCGAAAGTATTCCATTCCAGAAGTTTTCTGCGCGTTATGTACTTCCGCCAAAAAGTGGTTACAATGGCCGCGACATTATAATATGCCTCATAAACTATAAATACAAATGAAAGCAGAAACTGCAGGACGCGGTCAGCCAGCGAAACATACAGCGCCGACATATGCGATTCTATCGTTATGCCTTCCGGTTTTCTTCCCATATCATAAAACAGTTTAATTGCTATCGGCAGCCCTGAAAACAGTATTATAAGAAGCGTCCACGGCCATGAATTTTCAAGCAGAAACCAGCCGGATAAAAACGCCAGAAAAACAGATAAAGGCACAAGGCTGCGCCTTAAATTATCCAATATTTTCCACTGTGACAAAAACGACAGCGGATTTTTAGATTTTTTCCCGTCAGGACCGGGAACCCTTGAAAAAAGCCATTGTGTTATCTGCCAGTCGCCCCGTATCCAGCGCCGCCTGCGGCTTACATCCTTAAGATATCCTGTCGGGTACTTCTCATGAAGTTCAACCTCTGTCACCAAAGCACAGCGGGCATAACACCCTTCCAGCATATCATGGCTTAGTATAAGATTTTCAGGCAGCCGGTCTTTTAAACAATTTTCAAAAGCATCAACATCATAAAGCCCTTTTCCTATAAATGAACCTTCAAAAAACAGGTCCTGATACACATCCGAAACTGCTTTTGTATAAGGGTCAATTCCCGTTTCCCCTCCGAAAATTTTTACAAAAAGAGACGGATTTTCCCCGGGATAACCAGCTTCCACCCTAGGCTGAAGTATGCCGTAACCGGATACCACCCGTTTTTTATTTTCATCATATACCGGCTGATTAAGCGGATGGCATATAATTGATACCAGATTTTTAACCGCGTCCCTTGGCATCCGGGTATCCGTGTCTAGTGTAATTACATACTTTACATCCTGCAGCCGCTGCACATCGCCTTTTATTAAGCTGAATTTATCCTTCCCGCCGCCCCTAAGAAGCATATTTAACTCCGAAAGCTTACCTCTTTTTCTTTCATATGCCATCCAAAGCTTTTCACGCGGATTCCATTTACGGTTTCTGTGAAAAAGACAGAATATTTCGCTGTCCCGGCCCGGATATTTGTTATTTAATTTTTCTATGCCTTCGGCCACACAGGATAACAGTTCCTCATCTTCCGGCATAGTTTCCTGCAGCGCATCCTTAAAATCAGTCAGCAGCGCATAATTTATCCTGGGGTCTTTATTTGCAAGGTAACTGACTTCCAGATTTTCTATAAGCGATTCAATCCCCCGTGTGCTTCCAAGCAACGTGGGAACAACCACAAGCGTATGCGCCCCGGGCGCTATCGATTTTGAAAAGTCCATTTTAGGCAGCGTTTTAGGCCTTACAATAATTGTGGATACCCAGTTCACGACTGAAACAACTGTCTGACTTACCGCAAAAAAAACAGGTACTAAAAGTAAAATATGATTAAGCCAGCCCTGCAGCCCCAGCTTCTGCGCCAGAAATAAGGCCGCAGCGGATACGGCACACGTGAAAAAGACAATTGAACCGATATATAAAGGCATTGATAATACGGTATTCTTTGCCTGCAGCAGGCTGCCGGCGGGAAATCTTATTTTCAGAACTTTATAAAGCTGTTCCAGCCCTTTATCAATAAGGTAATAACCAACATGCGCAGTCCTGAATTTCCCGCTTTCGGCAAGTTTCAAGACCCGTGCCGCCACAGATTCTTCAGAAAGCCCGCTTTTTGCCGCAAGTTTTTCAATGACATGGCGGTATGCGTCACGGGTTTCAAAAGACATGGCGCCGTAAACTTCGCATGGATCCTTTCTTAAAACTGCTTCAACCGCACTTAAAGTTTCAACAAAATCATGCCAGTTTGTCCCTTCAAGAAGCCTTAAGCTTTCTATCGTATTTGCTATAGAAACCTGATTGGATGCCTGTTTACGGCTTGTTGAACGTATCAGCCTGTCCACTGTTTCGCCCTGCTCTGACAGTTTCTTCTCCAGCCAGTTTAAAGGCAGGTCAATGTTAGCGCTCTGCCCCTGAAGACGCCTTACAAATTCTGACACAAAAGAGTCCGACATAGGCGGATTGTCCTTTGCCATCGCCGCTATTTCGTGAATATAATTATCGGTATCTTTAACCGCCACTTCCAGAATTCTGTTTGCCCAGTAATCCGCCTTATCCCTGTCTTCCTGCGTCGCCATCATATAAACAGAAACACGCCTTAAATTTTCTATAAGCGCAAGCCGAAGCATAATAGGAATAGCCCATAACTCACCAAGTTTCAGTTTTTTTACTCTCTGATAGGATGTAATAAAAGCGGTTAAACCGGCGACATCAATACGCCCGTCGCCATGCGATACTATTTCCATGGCAATATCATAAACCCTTGGATAACCTGACATAGGCCCCGAAGACAGCCCCGGAAGTTCGCGGCTGTAAACTTTTGGAAAGAATTTCTGCGCAAGCCGTATCTGTTCTTCTATAAGGTAATAATTATCAAGTATCCATTCTCCTGCAGGAGTAATGGTATTTTTGGCCTTAGCGGCTTCATTAAGCATTTTATTGGTACGCAGCAGTATTTGTTCGTTATCTTTCAGTCGTATAAGGAGTTTTTCCCTGTTTTTTTTCAGGCTTACTGTATGCTTTTCTGCCAAAAATTTTGCATGCAGTTCAAACTGATCCATGCTGAAAAGTTCTGCCCTTAGCGGATTTTCATTTATTATTTTTTTCGCCGGCAGGTTTCTTGTAAAAAACTCCTTTATTTTTCGGGAAAAATCCGGAAAATTTCTTATCATTATTCCTCCTTTACAAAAACAAAAAAAATCAACATTATACCTATTATTTTTAGCGGTTAACAGAACTGATTATAACACACTAACACAATTCCCGCAAACCGCAGAAATGCTTTGAAAACAGGAGTTTTCTTTAATACCTCCCCCGAAGAAAGAATATTCCGGCATTTTATTAAATTATATGATTTTTAACAGCAGGTTTGCCTTTTATGTTCAGCCGTGATAAATCTTAATTTTAAAATTTCTATACAGTCTGTTTATCAGGCGTATTTAACCAAGAGCCCAGCCCGTATATCTGTTCCACGGCACCCGCCGAACAAATTATAGGCATAACCCTGATAAGCAGCTGACAGCATCCATAAACACCGCAAGTGAAAAGGTATGTTTAATCTTATTTTTTATTCTCTTTAAAACCTTAAATCCCTGTCGCCGCTGCGGATGCGTTCAAGGTAAGAAAGCGCCTTTTCCCGCCTTCTTGCGTCCGGGATGTTCTGTATTTCCCTGTCTATAAGCTCTTTGCCCATCACTTTCAATTCTTCATCCGCATAGTCCTTTAAATACTCTTCAAAAGTTAAAAGCGCGTTTGGAAGGCAGAAGTTGCCTATCTGTCCGGATTTCGCCAGCGGCATAAAGCGGTCGCCCGTGCGCCCTTCGCGGTAGCAGGCCGTGCAGTAGCTTGGTATATATCCGTCTTTTACAAGGCCTTTTATGACATCCATCGGCTTTCTGTGATCAGCAAGGTTAAACTGCGGCTTTTCTTCAAGCCCTTCGTGAACCTTTTTCGCCGTGTCCGAATAACCGCCCACACCGACGCTTGAACCCGCGCTCATCTGCGAAAAACCGATATCCAAAAGTTCCCTGCGGAATTCGGCGTTTTCCCTTGTGGTCAGTATCATCCCGGTATACGGGACTGCAAGCCTTGTAACAGCCGCAAGTTTTTTAAAATCCCTGTCTTTAACCAGATAAGGAAAGCTTTTGTAATCAACACCTTCAGCAGGTAATAATCTTGGAAACGATATTGTATGAGGGCCTACGCCTGCCGCAGCTTCAAGGTGTTCCGCGTGCATCAGCATTGCAATGGTATCATATTTGTAGTCATATAAACCGTATAAAACGCCTATTCCGACATCGTCAATTTTTCCGTCAAGCATCGCCCTGTCCATTGCCTCTGTGTGCCATTCATAATTCTTTTTGGGGCCGGCGTGAACCTTTTCATAAGTGGGTTTATGATAAGTCTCCTGAAACAGCAGGTATGTCCCTATGCCAACTTCCTTTAATTTTACGTAATTTTCCGCGGTGGTTGCGGCGATATCAACATTTACCCTTCTGATTGAGCCGTTTTTAAACTTTTCCGCGTAAATTGTCTTTATGCAGTCAACCACATAATCTATGGGGCACTTTTCATCATCTTCACCGGCTTCAAGCAGAAGCCTTTTATGCCCCAAAGCTTCAAGGGCCCGCACCTCTTCTTTTAACTGTTCCTGTGAAAGCTGAGTCCTGCCAATCTTATTGGAACATTTATAAGCGCAGTATTTACAGTTATTAACGCAGTAATTGGAAAGATACAGCGGCGCAAAAAGCACTATCCTGTTGCCGTAAATCTTTTCTTTTATTTTCTTGGCGGATTTATAGATTTTTTCAAGCGCGGCGTCATCTTCAAGTTCAAGAAGCACAGCGGCTTCCCTGTGGGTTAACCCTTTGCAGGTTTCCGCTTTTTCCAGAATCTTTTCTATGTACTGCGCGTCATTAACAAGTTTCTTTGCTTCCTCAATTGATTCAATAACCTCATTGTTGTCAATAAATTCATTAGCGTCTTTTGATTTGGGATTATACATTTTTAGCTCCTTTTATTCCGCAGAACCGGAATTATTAAACACCCTTGAATAAGCCGTTTTTATCGTGACACCGTCAAGCATACCGGCCTTGCCCGAAAACGAATTGATAACATCGTTGGGGGCGTCCATAACAATGCAGATTACGGAAATTCCCTGCTTGCGGTAAGGTATTCCCATCCTGCCTATGACATACTGCCCGTAATCATGTATTATGGCGTTTAATTCGTCGGACACTTCTGTGTTTTCCACTATGATACTTGCCACCGCTATCCTTGTTTCCATTATTACCTCCTTTTATTGCGGCAAAAAAAAAATCCCCGCGCCGAAAGCGCGGGGATAATATTATAATTTCGCCTATTATCTTGCCTTCGCAATCGGGGCGCGCCCTTTTTACTCAGCACAATTTATTTTCTTGCCGCGATTCACCGTCAGGCCGGCGCCTTTTGGCTTATCGTTTATTTCATTATCAGAATACTACCATTTTGGTAATATGTCAACAAAATCATTGTATTTAATTGTAATGAATTATTCTTTTAATCATTTTTTCAAGTTCAACCGCGATAAAAACAACAGATGAAGCCGCAACACAAATGCCAAGTTCTTTCAGCGAAAGCGGCTGTGTTTTAAACAAATCATTTAAAAACGGAACATATATAGTCAGCATCTGCAGCGCAAACACCAGAATTATAGAGCCCAACAGCAGGATATTAGAAAATATTCCCTGTTTAAAAACAGATTGTTTTTCCGACCTTATCGCCATAACATGGCCAAGCTGAGTAAGGCATAAAACTGTAAACACCATTGTCTGCCAGTGCGAGTCACCGATATGTATTGCCCACGCCTGTATCGCAAGCACAACACCGCCCATAAGCACGCCGACCCATATCGCATGGGCGCCAAGGCCGTGGCTGAAAATATTTTCTTTCGGGCTTCTTGGAGGCCTGTCCATAATGTCTTTTTCTCCCGGTTCTTTTGTAAGGGCAAGCGCCGGCAGGCTGTCAGTCACAAGATTAATCCACAGTATATGTATGGGAAGAAGCGGCACCGGAAGTCCCATAAAAGGCGCTAAAAACAGCGTCCATATTTCGCCGGAATTTGTGGTAAGAAGATATTTAATGAACTTCCTGATATTATCATAAATTATTCTTCCCTGTTTTACCGCGCCTACTATTGTCGCGAAATTATCATCAAGCAGTATCATATGCGCCGCCTGTTTTGACACATCTGTCCCGGTAATCCCCATCGCAATGCCTATATCCGCTTTTTTCAGCGCGGGCGCGTCGTTAACACCGTCGCCTGTCATTGCCGCATACTGCCCCTTTGCCTGAAGCGCCTTGACTATCATCAGTTTCTGTTCCGGCGCAACCCTAGCGTAAACTTTTATGGATTCAACCTTATCCAAAAATTCATCTTCAGGCAGTTTTTTCAGCACGGCTCCGGTCATAACGCCGTCATCTGCGCCGGCAATTCCAAGTTTAACGGCGATAGCTTTGGCTGTTGACGGATGGTCTCCGGTTATCATAACCGGCTTAATTCCGGCTTTTAAGGCAATCCTAACCGCTTCAGCCGCTTCCTGCCTTGGCGGGTCAATCATTGCCGCAAGCCCTAAAAATATCAGGTCTTTCTCGGCGTTTTCAGGTGTAATAACTTCCGGCAGCTGATTCCAATACCTGCACGCAAACGCAATTATTCTAAGCCCGTTATCGGCCATTTCATCATTAACCCTGTCAATTTCCGTTTTATCCGCGTGCGCCGTTTTACCGCCGGCTGACATAAGATCAGAAACAGCAAGTATGGAATCTGACGCCCCTTTTGTAAAAGATATAAAACCGCCTTCAGGATTTTTATGAAAAGTTGTCATGCATTTTCTGTCAGAATCAAAAGGGATTTCCGCGACTCTGGGATACAATTTTACAAGTTCCTCTTTGACAAAACCAAATTCCGCGGCTGATTCATAAAGGGCGTTTTCCGTGGGTTCGCCTTCAGTTTTTCCTTCGGCCTGTTTCCTTGAATCATTGCTTAACGCGACAGCCGTCATAAAAACACTGTCCGGCTTATCGGTGCCTTTGGCCTCATAAAAGATACCGCCGCTGTAGTATTTTTCCACCGTCATTTTATTAACCGTAAGCGTTCCTGTTTTATCGGAGCAGATATAGGTTACAGAACCCAGAGTTTCAACAGCCGGAAGTTTTCTTATAAGCGCGTTTTTCTCCGCCATAATCCCGGCTCCAAGCGCAAGGGAAATGGTTATTACCGCGGGCAGGGCTTCCGGTATTGCGGCAACCGCCAGCGAGACCGCGGTTAAAAACATCCTCATGGGTTCTTCGCCCCTTAAAATACCCGTAACAAATACCACCGCGCAGATGCCAAGCACGGCAATTGATATGTACTTACCAAAAGAAATCATCTTTTTCTGAAGCGGTGTTTTTTCTTCCTTCTCATCCTGCAGCATGGAGGCTATTTTTCCAAGTTCCGTATTCATCCCTGTGGCGGTTACGACGCCCGTCCCCCTGCCGTAACTTACCATCGTGCCTTTATATGCCATATTCTTTCTGTCAGCAAGCACGGCATCAGCATCTTCTATTTTTCCAGGATTTTTTTCGCTTGATACCGATTCGCCTGTAAGGGCCGCTTCTTCTATTTTAAGCGAAGAAGATGTGATTATCCTCATATCAGCCGGGACAATAGCACCTGTTTCAAGCAATACAATATCACCCGGAACAATCATAGATGCCGGAATCTTTGTTTCATGCCCGTCCCGTATAACAAAAGCGGACGGCGACGCCATTTTCTGCAGCGCTTCTATGGCTTTTTCCGCTTTTTGTTCCTGGGTGAAGCCCATAACCGCGTTTATTATTACAATTACAAGTATGGCTGCGGCATCAACAGGCTCTCCTATTATCCCAGCAATGACAGCCGCGGCTATCAGGACCAGTATCATAAAATCTGTAAACTGCTCAAGAAGCATGATAATGGCCGATTTTTTCTTTTTACCTTTAAGTTCATTCGTCCCGTGTTCAGCGTACCTTAAGGCCGCGTCAGCTTCGGATAATCCGCCGGCGGAAGTTTTAAGTTCTTTAAAAATATCTTCTGTCTCTGCCGTGTGCCAGTTCATAAATCACCCCTGAATATTTAAATTGCATAAAATATAATATATTTTTGATTATACAGCCGGGATTAATATTGTCAAACTTTAATGAGATGATTAAATAAAGATTACAGGTTTTTAACGCTGTTTCGGCCGCTGTTTTTTGCCTCGTACAGCGCGTTATCAGCCCTTACAATAAAACTTTTCACGCTGTCCTCTTTAAGCAGTTCGGTAACTCCAAAACTGCACGATACTTCCCTGTGAATATTAAGATAATGATTATGAAGCTCTTCACGCGCCGCCTGCGCTATTTTTACCGCCTGCTGAGCGTCAATTCCCGGCATCAGAATCGTAAATTCATCGCCGCCCCACCTTGCAAACACGGAATTATTCAAAAGGACTTTTTTTATTATGCTGACCGATGTCACCAGGACAAAATCGCCGTAATCATGGCCGTATTTGTCATTAATCTGTTTAAAATTATCTATGTCAAATATAACCAAAGAAAGCGCTGTGCCGTTTTTTAACGCTTTTGAAACTTCTGACAGCAGGCTGTCTGTGAATTTTCTGCGGTTGAATATATTGGTAAGCGAATCAGTGACAGACATTACCGTTATTTCACGCAGCTTTTTTTCAAGGTCGTTTTCAAGGGACGTTGCGTGTTTTACGATGGTTTCATACAGCAGTTTTAATTCTTCGTTTTCTTTCTTTAACACATCAAGCTCTTCCTGCAGCTCTTCAGTTTTCTTAACCCCGCCGTCATCAGCCACTTTGTCCCCTTTAGATTACTGCGCGCGCCCGAATTTTACTTCCACTTTATCCCAAAGCAGTTTCAGATTTGCAAATGACTTTTTCTGCCATAAAATATCGTCATTTCCGGTAACTATGACAGGCATTTTATTCTGTTTTTTCACATCCATTATAAACCTGCAAAGCATCGCAATGCCGGAACTGTTAAGAAATTCCACTTCCTTAAAATCAAGGTTTAAAAACGGCAGGTTTAATTCATGCACATCAAGAAGAAACTGCTCTATCGCGTTATATTCGCCCATATTTTCAAGGCGCAGGCTGCCGTTAAAATTTACAGTGTTAAGTTTGTCATCAAATACAATGGAATAGTCTTCCCCTTTTATCTGCATGTGGTTGCCCCTTCTATCGGCATTGCAGCCTGAACCGATACTTTGTATTTATTAGCTTCCTTCAGGGGCTGGAACATGAAACCCATTTTGGGATTAAAAAAGCTTAATACCGTCAATAGCCCGATTCCGGATTTCATCCCGTCATTTTCGCCAAAAGACTGCAGTTTTTCTATATACAGGGAATTCACATCCTCACAATTCGTTATTTTATCGGCAAATTTTCTGAAAATCATATATCGCTGCTCATCAATTATATTATCCACCTGAAGAATGGCCGAGTCACCGGAAAGTGTTATTGTAAGTTCTATGCTTCCCATTTCTTCATCAGAATACTTTGCCGCGTTTTCCAGAAGTTCATTTAATATCATGGAAACCGAATTCATTACATCTTTCTTTTCCGGACACGATGATATCAGATAACTTGCCCCATAATTGGCGGTTAATCCGCACCTTTTCCATATCTTAAGCAGGTCAGCATGCGTCAATTTAATCAAAATAACTTTTTTTGTTTCGGGAATCTCCAGATAATCTCCAATTTTCATTTTCACGTACCCCCTTTTATCTCTGTTTTATTACCACAAGCGATATATCATCATAAATTTCCGTTTCGCCCATATAGTTATATAAATCCTTCATAAACTTCTCTTTGATTTTATCAGCGCTTAACTGATGATATTTTTTAAGGGCATCGCATAAATTCGTAATTCCAAACTGCTCTTTTTTGACATTTTCCGCTTCTGTAACCCCGTCAGAATACAATAACATTACATCATCCTTTTCAAGGATAAGCTCCATATTTTTATAATTATCCGGCACATCAAGCGTCATACCGACATAAAAACCGTTATCCATGGTGTCTATCACTTCAATGTCGCCGTTTTTTCTGCAGATGACAACTGATTCGTGCTGTCCGGAAATATAATACCTGTTATTTATATAGGTTATTATAACCATGGTCATGCTGCGGTCTTCTTTTATCCTGCTGATATTCGCGTAAAGGATCCTGTTTAACAGTTTCAAGTATGTGTTCGGCTCTTTTACCTTCATTTCCGCCAGCGTCCTTACCGCTGTCTGAGCCATAAGCATTATCAGCCCGCTGGAAAGCCCGTGCCCTGTGACGTCGCCTATGCCTATGGTAACTATGCCGTCTATTTTTATAACGTCATAATAGTCTCCGCCCACCTCTGTGGCGGTCCTCATTATGCACGCTATGTCAAGTTCGTCTATCTGTTTAATCTCTTCAACCGAAGGAAGTACCATTGTCTGTATTTTTTTCGCGATACTTACCTCCGCTTTAAGCTTCTGCGTCTCGTCCTTAAGCTGCGTTGCGTACAGTTCCAGCTGCCTGTTGGCATCCGAAATTTCCACAAGCATTTCTTTTTGCTTTTTCCTGGCATTCAGATTTTCTTTAAAAATTATCCCTATAATCACCGCTGCCATTATGGGGGTGTATGTTGCCGCCATTATATCCAGCACCATAACGGCATCGCTGCCGATATTGCTTGTTTTAACCAGCAGTTCATTTACCTGCGGTAAAAAAGTGTAAATAACAAATAATGCCGCCGCTTCGCCGATGCCTATGCAAAGATGCTTGTTTATATTAAGTTCCAGAAGGGCTGCCATAAGCGGATACAGGATAATAAGATTCACCGCGGCGCTGGTCCATCCGTTTGTTAACAGCATAACCCCGAATATATGCACTTCAAACACATACATTGTCATGTTTGAAGCGAATTTCAGCCTGCCTTTGGAATTTATGATAAGACTTGTTGCATACAAAACAGTGGCCAAGCCCTGTATTATTTTAAGTTCCGCCGAGGATGTAATAAACGTAAATATAAGAGTGACACTGGCAGCGACACCTATAAAAAACAGGTTCAATCCGTTTACCTGCCGGATTAACCTTACTTTTTGTATATCATCGCCGGGGCGTGCCCCTGTGCTTAGTATTTCAAAAGCCCTGCTTTTTTTTGTGTTCAGCATTTATGCGCCTTTGTTGTGCCGTTATTTGGTAATTGCCATAAGATAAGTGGAATTCTGCAGGATTAAATGTTTCACAATTTTAGCATCCGGATACGCCTGCGCAAGCTGATTATTTAAATTTTCCGCGTCATGTTCCCTGAAAAATCCCGTGTAATCATTCCACAAAAGCGACATTAAAGGGTCTGCACTTAACGCAAGTTTTGACTTTTCCAGTATTGTTTCGGTAAAAAACACACCTTTAGAGGCTATTCTTACCATATTTTTCATCAGTTTCAGCCTGTGTTCAACAGGAAAAAAATGAAACAGGTTCACCGCTATTACCCAGTCAAAAGACTTATCCGCGAACTCGCCAATATCATCAACCGCGTCGCCCACGACCATTTTCAGCCTTTCGCCAAGCCCTTTTTCGCGGTTTTCTTTTCTGCCCCATTCAATAGCGAATAAATTCGGGTCAAGGCCTGTTATCTTTAAACCCGGCATATTTTTCAATATTGTCCTGGCGAATGCGCCTATGCCGCATCCCACATCCAGAAGCGTGTCATCGCCCCCCATATTATACTGTTTAAAATATTCCATAAGTTCCGCGGACAGGTTATCGCTGACGCTTGGCTGATAATTTCTTGTAATTTTTCCCTCTGTCAGTTTATCAAGGCTGCTGCCCTTTTTAAAATTATGCTGCGCTTCCACTGCAGAGCGCATAAAATAATCATTAAGGCGGGTGAATCCGACAATATCCTTATAAGGGGAATCCGGCATAAAAACATGGCATTTGGGCGACAGGATATAGCCTCCGTCAATCTGATTTACAAGACCGACGCCGGCGCAGTAATAAAACCATTTATCAAGCTTATTCCTGTCGTAATTTAATTTTTCCGCCAGAAAATCAATTGAAACCGGGGTGTTGTAATTCATGGATGAGAAAATTCCCGCGTTCAGGCCTGCCGTAATCAGAGAACCTTTCCAGGATTCGCTTAAGGTTGTCACCATTTCATCAAGATGTTCTTTTGACACGTGCTCCATAAATACCCCCTTTAATCTGAACATTTTAGGAGTTTTAGCGGAAGTGTTTTAGAATTTTTCCCCTTGAAGAAAAGATACAGTATAAAAAGTAAAAAGTCAAATTTCTGACAAAATAATTATTTTCCGATATTTGTTTTCAAAAGCTCAAAATCTTCCTGCTGATATTTCTTTATGGAAAATTTCAGGCTTTTTCCTCCCGTGATTTCAAACACAACCTCGCCGTCATACAGAGTTCCGGCCGGTTTAATTTTAATTTCTATGATTTCTTTAAACAAAACCTTTGCCAGTATTTTGGAATCAATATCCCTGGTTCTTATTATTACAGCGCCGTTTATTACTTCAAATTCTTCATTTATGCTTCTTACCTTTGGCTTTTTTTCTTCTTCATTTTTTCCAGGATTAATATCCATATTGTTCTCCTTTTTTAGTTAAAGCATAAACCTTGTTCCAAGCAGCTGCCTGTTGTTGTCTCTCCACTTTTCAACGACAGCAGAATAAATGTTTTCCATATTATTTTTATCATCGGTTAAGACAACGCCGCCGGATATTGGTTTTGCCTTATTTTCAGGGTAAAAATCACTGTCAGACGCGTAAAAAACATAATTCGCGAAGCCTCCTTCGGCTTTAAAATCAAATTTTACATTTCTATACACAGATTTTAACGTGGAATAAACCGCGGCAACAGCTTCGCTGTGAACTTTTTCCGCCGACGGAGCTTCAGCCACCATATTCATTGACAGGATTCCGCCTTCATTTAAGATTGCTTTTGTCTCCTGAAAAGCCTCTTTTGTAGCCATATATGGGCAGATGGAATAGCCTTTAAATACATCAAAAAATACCAGGTCATATTTTTTCCCGCATTTTCTTATATACCTTCTTCCGTCTTCAATGATGAATTTCACCTTATTGCCGAAGAATTTGCCGGCAATATAGGCAATATCTCTATCGATTTCAATGTTGTCAGTTGTAATACCCCTGTTTTCAAGCCTTACTGTAAGGGCTCCGGCTCCGGCTCCCACTATCAGCGCCGTATTTTTATCACTGCCGAAATCCGCGGCTTTTTCCAGGTATCCTATGTATCCGGCGGCAGGTTCATCTTTAATAAGGTCGTAATACATCTGTATGGTGCCGTCCACCATCAGAATACGCGTGTTTGCCTTTGTGTCAAAAACAAGAATCTTCCCAAAGTGGTTTTCTTTTTCAAAAAGGACTTTTATATTTCTTCCGTAATAATTCCCTGTAACAATGAAACTTATCAGTAATACAGCGCACATAAGGCAAAAAAGCATTACGGAATTTTTAACACCCTGTTTAAGGTTTATTACGCCTGCCAGTCCGGTTAACGCGGGCAGCAGCGCGCAGATCATAAATACCGTTTTTATGCCCATCTGAGGTATAAGCCAGTAACCGGCTAAAATAGCGCCGATAAAACTTCCGGCAGTTGATACGGCAAAAATAAAACCCGCTGACTTCCCCGCCCCAAGTTCAGATGAAGCATATTTTACCGAAAGCGGCGATACCGCGCCGAAAAAAAACAGACATGGGGCAAACAGCGCCGCCGAAGCAAAAATAACACCGGCTTTTGCGCCCATTAAATCCGAAAATTGCAGTACAGGATTTTTATATACAATCATTAATGCGGTAAGAAAAGCCGCCAATAAAGTTACGCCATAGACCGCAGTGTAATTTCTTGCTTTTTCCGAATAAAAACCGCCGGCATAGTATCCGGCGGCAAGGGAAAGCAGCGTTATTCCTATTAAAGCAGACCATGTAAACACCGTTGTTCCAAAAAAAGGCGCCATAATCCTTGTTCCGGCTATTTCAATGATAAGCGTTGCCGCGCCTGCCGCAAATGAATTGATATATAAAAACAACTTCCCGTCACGGCTTTGTGTCATTATTCCCTCCGTAATACCCTTTTTTTGCGTCTAAAAGGCTTTTTAAGCGGTTTTTCCGTCAATAACGCCCATGTTTATGCGCCATTAAAAAAAAAGGCGGAGCCGTACGGCTCCGCCTTTTTGCTTTACATTATTGTCTTATTTCTTTTTTGCTGTCTTTTTTGCGGCAGCTTTCTTTGCCGGAAAATTGATTCCCGCCTGAGCGGCTGCAAGCCTTGCGATTGGAACCCTGTAAGGCGAGCATGATACATAGCTTAATCCGATTCTGTGGCAGAATTCAACAGATGCCGGATCTCCGCCGTGTTCGCCGCAGATTCCAAGCTTAATGCCGGGCCTTACCGATTTTCCCTTGTTAACCGCGTCAATCATAAGAAGGCCTACGCCGTCCTGATCAAGCGTCTGGAAGGGGTCCTTTTCAAAGATAAACTTGTCAATATACGCTTTGGTGAACTTGCCCGCGTCGTCACGGCTGAATCCAAGCGCTGTCTGGGTAAGGTCGTTGGTTCCGAAAGAGAAGAATTCCGCTTCTTCAGCGATCTTATCTGCTGTAACGGCAGCCCTTGGAACTTCAATCATTGTTCCGACCATATACTGCATCTTAACGCCTTTTTCTTTTATTACCTTCTGCGCCATTTTGTCAATGATCGCCTTCTGGTCCTTGAATTCCTTTACGTTTCCGACAAGCGGAACCATAACTTCAGGAACAACCTTTTTGCCTGCTTTGATAATTTCCGCCGCAGCTTCAAATATGGCTGTTGCCTGCATTTCTGTTATTTCAGGGTATGTGATTCCAAGACGGCATCCCCTGTGCCCAAGCATCGGGTTGAATTCATGAAGTTCTTCAACGCGCGCAAGCAGAATTTTTGCCTTTTCAAGTTCTGTTCCGTTTGTTTTTATCAGTTCAAGAGCCTTCTTTAACCCTTCCGTCTCTATGGTGTTTTTGCCTGAAGCTTCAGCTTTGGCTATATCAACCATTAACTCTTCCCTTTTGGGAAGGAATTCGTGAAGAGGCGGGTCAAGAAGCCTTACTGTGACTCCAAAGCCTTCCATTGATTCAAAAAGGCCCTTAAAGTCGCTGCGCTGCATGGGAAGAAGCTTTTCAAGGGCTTTCCTGCGTCCGGCTTCATCAGTTGCCAGAATCATTGCCCGCATGTGAGGCAGCCTGTCAGCGTCAAAGAACATGTGTTCCGTACGGCAGAGGCCGATACCTTCGGCTCCGAAATCCCTTGCCACTTTGCCGTCTCTTGGAACGTCGGCATTGGCGCGCACGGTTAACGTCCTGTAGCTGTCCGCCCATTTCATAAATGTCCCGAATTCGCCTTCAAGTTTGGGTTCAACTGTAGGCACTTTTCCTTTGATTACTTTTCCCGTGGAACCGTCAATTGATATCCATTCGCCTTCTTTAATAACAAGGCCGGACTTTGTTGTCATTGTCTTGTTATGCTCGTCAACCTTGATGTCTTCGCATCCCGCAACGCAGCATTTGCCCATGGAACGCGCAACAACAGCAGCGTGCGATGTCATACCGCCGCGCGCCGTAAGAATTCCGTTGGCGGCATCCATTCCGTGGATATCGTCAGGGCATGTTTCCTGCCTTACAAGTATTGTGTGTTCGCCCTTTTCGTCCCATTCAACAGCGTCGTTGGCCGTGAATACAGCTTTACCTGTGGCAGCGCCCGGTGAAGCCGGAAGCCCTTTTGCTATAACCTGAAGCTCTGCTTTGGGGTCAAATACCGGGTGTAAAAGCTGGTCAAGAGTGGCCGGAGCAACCCTTAATACCGCTTCTTCTTTTGTAATAAGTTTTTCACTTACCATTTCGACCGCTATTCTTACAGCCGCTTTAGCCGTCCTTTTTCCGGAACGTGTCTGAAGCATGAACAGCCTGCCTTTTTCTATTGTGAATTCAAAATCCTGAATGTCCCTGTAATGCTTTTCAAGCTTTGAAGTAATCTGCCTTAACTGTTTGTAAACTTCAGGCATATCTTTTTCAAGCGACGCAATAGGCTGCGGCGTCCTTACGCCGGCAACAACGTCTTCGCCCTGCGCGTTTATCAGGTATTCGCCGTAGAATACGTTTTCACCTGTGGCGGGGTTTCTTGTGAAGCCAACGCCTGTTCCCGAATCATTTCCCATATTTCCGAATACCATGGACTGTACGTTAACCGCTGTTCCAAGGTCGTGGGGAATGTCGTTCTGCTTTCTGTAATATATGGCCCTGTCATTCATCCAGGAATTAAAAACAGCGTTTCTTGCAAGCTTAAGCTGCTGAAGCGGTTCCTGGGGGAAATCCATCCCTTTTTCTTTCTTGAAAAGTTCCTTGAACTTTTCGCATATTTCCCTTAAATCTTTCGCGTCAAGTTCGGTGTCAAGCTTTACGCCTTTTTTATGTTTGGCTTCTTCAAATAAGTGTTCAAATTTGTTTTTGGGAACATCCATGGCAACGTCAGAAAACATCATTATGAACCTTCTGTAGCTGTCATAGGCAAACCTTTCATTTTTGGTCTGCTTGATAAGGGATAATACCGTGCTGTCATTTAATCCAAGGTTTAAAATCGTGTCCATCATTCCAGGCATAGAAAATTTGGCGCCGGAGCGGACTGAAACAAGAAGAGGGTTTTCCCCGCCGAACTTCTTTCCTGTTGCTTTTTCAAGTTTGTCAACATAAACAAGCATTTCTTTATCAACAGCTTCAGGCACTTTTTTGCCCACTTCATAATAGAGGTTGCAGACCTCTGTTGTGATTGTGAATCCGGGAGGCACCGGAACGCCCGCCTTTGTCATTTCCGCAAGGCCGGCTCCTTTTCCTCCAAGTAACGCCTTCATGTGCCCTTCGCCGTCAGCTTTTCCATTGCCAAAAAAATAAACATACTTTTTGGCTTTGCCGGCCGGCTTTTTTGCTGCAGATTTCTTCGCTTTGGCCATTTCTACTTCCTCCTTTTGATTTCCTGAAACGCTTATAAAAGCTTAATCAGGTAATATAATTGTGAAATACAAAACATTGATATACTATCATAAAGGGATTATTGTTTCAATACTTTTAGAATGTATTTTTATCTGTTTTTACGTTATAAAACAATGCTTTTTTAAGATGTACCGCCTTCGGACATTTGCGCGTCAATGCAGATATTTACGGTTGTTTTAACGCTTCCGCTTAAGCATCCGTTTATGATTTCAACGGCTTTTGCCCCCATTGTTTCTATGGGCTGTTTAACCGTAGTCAAAGCCGGAACTACGGCCCTCGCTGCTTCTATGCCGTCGTAACCCACAATGGCAATATCATTTGGAATTTTAATTCCTTCAGCTTTTGCTTCCATCATAAAACCAATCGCCACCAGGTCGCCGGCAACACAGAATATGGAATCCACATTGTTCAGGCTGCCTTCAAACGCTTCAAAAGCATCCCTGCCGTTTTCTATATTATGCCTGTCAACGGTAACACAAGCGTCTTTTACAGGTTTAAGCCCGCTTTCCCCTAACGTTTTTAAAAATCCCTGATAACGCTCAAAAGACGCCGAATGCTTATCCCCTGCCTGAACATCAAGAATAAAACCCGTTTTCTTATACCCTTTTTTAATCAGGTGCTCTGCCGCCATTAATCCGCCCTTAAAATTATCAACTTTTACCGAATGAAAACCTTTTACATTCCTTTCAATGAATACGGCCGGAAGCCCGCTGCGAAGCAGTTTATTTGATGTAATGCTGTCGGGAATGAATCCAAGGCAGATAATACCGCCGGCATCTCCCTGTTTTATAACATCAATTATTTCCGCACAGCACGCTTCCGCGGAAGAATCCCTGGGCGTGTGGTATAAAACTGATTTTTTGGCGGCGCCAAGATAAGCGGCATGGTCTTCAATCCCTTTTGCTACAGTGGAATTAAATACGGAACCCGGCCTTCCGCTTATTACCGCGATAGAGGAAAAAGCCGCCCCTGATTTGGGTTTAACGCCTGTCTTTAATTTTTTATCCATAACCCCTCTGTGTTTTATTAGCTCAATATACAGAATACCTGATAATAACACAAGACATATAAGTTATTAATCCGGGATTTTACACAGCTGCGGCTCCTGAGGTATTGAAAAATAAAAAGACGATCCTTTATCGGGTTCCGATTCCACCCAGATTCTTCCCCCGTAATACTCTGTTATCTTTTTACATATTGAAAGCCCCACGCCTGTCCCTTCGTATTCATCTTTTGAATGCAGCCTCTCAAAAGGAACAAATATTTTATTAAAATATACCGAAGATATACCTATGCCGTTATCTTTTACGCAAAAGATCCATTCATTGCCCTTAAGCTCGGCGGTTATTGCTATTTCAGGACTTTGCCCCTGTTTTACAAATTTAAGCGCGTTTGAAAGCAGATTCTGAAAAACCTGAAAAATCTGTGATTTATCACATTTCAAAACAGGCAATTCACCAATATTTATTGCCGCATTTGTGTTTTTTACTTTTAATTGAATTGCCGCAACAACATCTTTAAGAAGTTCATTTAAATTCACTTCGGCCATTTCCTGTCTGTTTTTCCCGATTCGCGAGAATACAAGCAGGTCTTTAATAAGCAGGCTCATCCTTGTGGCTCCGGAAACCATATATCCGATATAGTCGTCCGCATCACTGTCAAGTCTGCCTTTATATTTTTTTGCAAGCAGTTGGGCGTAATTTGAGACCATCCTGAGCGGTTCCTGCATGTCATGTGAAGCCACATAAGTAAACCTTTCAAGTTCCGCATTTGTCCTTTCAAGGTAATCAACCGCTTTTTTGAGTTTTTCGGAAGTACTTATTATTTTTTCTTCCATAGCCTTACGCTCCGTGATATCCCTTGTAGCGGCCAGCATATATTTTTCCCCGTTTAAAAGTATTATTTTTGCGGACATCAGACCTGTCCTGATTGTTCCGTCCTTAACAACGAAATTCGCTTCAAAATTCTCCACAAATCCGTTTTCTTTCAGTTTTTTTAAAAGTTTAATTCTGTGATTTTCGGAAGCCCAAATACTCTTTTCAAAGTTTTCAATTCTCATAACTTCATCCCTGGAATAACCTGTTAATTTTGTAAAACCTTCATTTATTTCCACATATTTCCCGTCGCTTGCCCTGTTCAGATTCATAGCATCAGGGCTTGTGTTAAAAGCAACCCTGAATTTTTCCTCGCTTACCAAAAGCTTTATTTCTGTTTCTTTCCTGTCAGAAATATCTTTAATTATTGTAAAAACTTTTGGCTCGCCGCCCAGATTAATCAGTATTGACGAATACAAACACGTAATGACGGAGCCGTCTTTTTTTATGAATTTCATCTCCCTGTTTTTTACAATTTTGTATTTTTTAAGGGCGGCAACCACTTCTTCCCTTTCTTTTTCGCTGTGCCATAAATTAAGGCTTCTTGTAGTTCTGGCTGTTACTTCTTCCCTCAAATAACCGCTGGTGCGGACAAAACCTTCATTCACATCAAAAATCAGCCCGTCAGAAACATTTACGAATATCATAGCATCGGGATTTAAATCAAAAGAAGCCCTGAACATTTCTTCTGACCGCCTGCGTTCAATGGCAAGCGCTATAATGTTTGCGGCATCAGTTATGACATCTTTTACATTTTGCGTGTACATCTCAACTTTAGAATCAAAAAAACGCATTGTTATAAAACCGAAAATTCTTCCGTTTACTTTTACAGGGGTTGAAAGCGAAGGCGCGTCACCGATAGCGGCCGCCATTAAATCAATAAAAGGTTTTAAAAAGCCCATTTTAGGACCGCTTATAGCCTCCATCATATCTTCAAGGGTTATCGTACGCTGTATATCAACGTCCAACTTTTCTATTAAATCAAGCGGAACAGAAAAGTTTGACGCAGCCGCTTTTACTTTGTTATGTTTCCATTCTATGTCGGCATAAATTTTATCGTTTTTAATCCTGCTTAAAACGCACCTTTCGGCGTCAAAAAAAACGCCTATAGCGGAAATAAGTTCTTTAATCAGGCCTTCTTCGGAAAGCATATTGTTGTAGGCAAGTTTCCAGATGTCGCCGCGGAATTGGCTTAAAAGAAGTGTTTCATTGGAGCTTAATTGTTCATTTTTTGAACTGTTATTAAATGTCTTTATTGGATGCTTTTTAAACAATTCAAACATGAACCCTCCTTAATGCTTTTTCCCCAAAACACTTTATGATTAATTTTAACCCCGCGGGTTTAATAAGTCAATTTTATTTAATTTCCACAACAGTTTCGGATGGGATTATGCCTTTCTTTATGTAAACAGAACGCAGGCTTCGGCGTATTTTACGGAGAAAAAACAGCAGTATCACGCCCGCCAGCGCCGTTAAAACCCCGCCGGCGGCAATAACGTGCCTTACTCCGAAAATTTTGGCAAGCCAGCCGGAAACAAGGCTTCCAAGCGGAAGGAAACCCGAAAAAGAGAGGATATAAAAACTTATCACCCTGCCGCGTTTGTCATCGTCCGCAACGGTCTGTATTATGGTGTTGGAAGAAGCCATATGCAGCATTGTTCCCGCGCCCACAAAAAGCAGAAGCGCCATTGCCATATATAGATTGCCCGCAAATGAAACCAGAAAAAGCCCGGCTCCAAAAATAATTACCGCCGACGCCATTAGGGCGGATAAGCCTTTTAAAGTTTTCTTCGCGGCCATTCCAAGCGCGCCTGTTAAAGCGCCAAGCCCTACCGCGCCTGTCAAAAATCCGTACGTCATTGAATCGCCGTGAAGAATGTCGCGGGCAAATACAGGTAATAAAATTGTAACCCCTGACCCGGCAAAACTTACAAAAGCCATAAGCATTATTATGCTTTTAAGCGGCACGGATTCAAAGACGTATTTAAAACCTTCTTTTAATTCATTAAAAGGCGATTTATGAACTGTATACACGTGCTCTTTTATTTTCATCATTAGCAGGGCCGCGATAACGGCCACAAAACTTACACCGTTAATTAAAAAACAGATTCCTTCCCCGGATACCGCCACCACAACGCCGGCAAGCGCCGGGCCTATTAAACGCGCCATGTTAAACATAACGGAATTTAAGGCAATGGCGTTTCCAAGGTCATTTTTATCTTCAACCATCTGCGGGACAAAAGAATGCCTTGTTGTCATTTCAAAAGCGCCCGCCGAACCCGTAATTACGCTTAAAACAATAATATGCCACGGCATTATTAAATCCGCGAATACAAGCGCGGCAAAAACAAAAGCCGCTGCCATCTGCGCTATATCAGCCAGAAGTATAATTTTTCTTTTATCGTGCCTGTCGCTTATTATGCCGGCTGCCGGAGTAAGCAGAAACGATGGAACCTGTCCCGCGAACGCGACTATTCCAAGCATAAGGGGCGAATCAGTAATCCTGTAAACAAGCCAGCTTTGAGCCATCTGCTGCATCATTCCGCCAAGCGCGGACAGCCCCTGCCCCGTAAAAAACAAACGGTAGTTTCTGTATTTAAACGCCCTGAAAGCCGATTTTAACCTGTTCATCTTATCCTCATATTATGCTTCCCCTGCCAGCTGGCCGCAGGCGGCGGAAATGTCCGCGCCTTTTTCACGGCGCTGATATGTCCTTATTCCTTTATCTACAAGTATCTTCTGGAATAATTTTGCCTTTACATCCTGCGGAGGTTTTAACTTAATATCTTTAACGGTATTATAAACTATCAGATTTACCTTGCAATCAGTATCCTTAATTAAATCATAAAATGTTAATGCGTCTTCGGCTCTGTCATTTATGCCGTCAAACAGGATGTATTCAAAAAACACCTGCTTGCCTGTAATTTTATTGTAATACTTTACCGCTTCAATAACCACCGGCAGCGGAAATTTTCTGTTGACCGGCATTAACTTATTTCTAAGTTTTGTATCTGCCGCGACAATGGAAACCGCAAGATTTACCCTTAAACCTGAATCAGCAAGCGCTTTTATTTTAGGCGCTATCCCGCAGGTGGATATGGTTATCTTTGTCTGCGGAAAGGCAAACCCTTTATGGTCAGTAAGGATGTTTATGCTTTTAATCAGGTTATCAAAGTTTAAAAAAGGCTCGCCCATTCCCATAAAGATAATATTATTAAGTTCGCCGCCGGATGCTTTTTTCGCGGCCATATACTGCCCTGTTATTTCGGAAACAGTCAGATCTCTTTTAAAACCAATTTTACCCGTGGCGCAGAAAGCGCATCCGCATGCGCATCCTGCCTGCGACGAAATACACGCCGAATAACCATGCCCTGACGGGATAATAACCGTTTCTGTCTTTTTGCCGTCAGCAAGCGCCAGCAGAAGTTTTTGGGTTTTATCCTTTTTTGATTCCTGTTTTGCGCATACTTTTAAAGCGTTTAATGAATAGTTTGTTTCTATTGCTTTAACAACCTTTAAATTAATACCCTTTATATCTTTAAAATCTTTTATTTCCTGCCTGTAAAGGCATTCAAACAAAGAAAAGGAATCGGCTTTATTGCCGCCTGATTTTTTTACAATTGCTTCAAGTTCATCTCTTGTGTAATTTCGCAGTTCTGTTTTTTGCATTATTACCCCTGAAAGATTATATAAAACCGGAGACGCAATGTATTGCGTCTCTACTTTAGCAGGACAAAACATAAAACCATCATAAATGCAAAAGGCCGTGGATTGCTCCACGGCCTTTGCTTATGCCAGGCTTTTAACAGCCTTTTTTAATTCTTTCCGTCAGCGCGGGTATTATCTGGAACACGTCGCCCACTACGCCCACTTTGGCAACCGAGAATATCGGCGCTTCAGGGTCCTTGTTAACGGCAACAATAATATCCGAACTCTGCATTCCGGCAAGGTGCTGGACAGCGCCGGAAATTCCAAGCGCCATGTAAAGTTTCGGCGAAACAGTTTTTCCTGTCTGGCCCACCTGATGGCTGTAAGGAATCCAGCCGGAATCAACAGCGGCCCTTGACGCGCCCACGGCGCAGCCCATGGCAGCGGCAAAATCCTTTACAACCTTAAAGTTATCCGCTCCGCCTATGCCGCGCCCGCCGGATACTATCATATCGGCTTCCGCGATATTTATTGTTGTTTCAACTTCCGGTATAAACTCCATAAACTGCGATTTTGGCTGCATCGCGTCAACATTAACGCCCGCATCCACAATTTCGCCTTTCCTGGAATCATCTTTTGCAAGCGGTTTAAACACCTTATACCTTGCCGTTGACATCTGAGGCCTTTTTTCAGGCGTCATAATTTTCGCCATAAGACTTCCGCCAAAAGCGGGCCTTACCTGCAGAAGGTTCCTGTTTTCCATATCAAGTTCAAAATCCGTGCAGTCGGCTGTCAATCCGGCGTTAAGCTTTATGGAAACGCGCGGAAAAAACGCCCTTCCTATTGCTGTAGCGCCTGTGATTATAATTTCCGGCTTGTGTTTTGCCGCAAGCTCCGCCACCACATCGGTGTAAAGTTCGTCGTTAAAATGCGCCAGTTTCGGGTTATCGGCAACATATACCGTGTCCGCGCCGTACGCCACAAGTTCTTTTGCAAGATCCTGTACTTTGTTGCCCATTAACACGGCTGATAATTTAACTCCAAGTTTGTCCGCAAGTTCGCGGCCTTTTCCAAGAAGTTCAAAACTTACCTTATGCAGCTGATTGTTGCGCTGTTCCGCTACTATCCATACTCCCCTGAAATCGTCTTTGTTCGCCATTTTCATCAGCTCCTTATTTAACAAAGCCAAGCTCTTTTAACTTTACATAGAGCTTGTCTGCAGTCTCGGCCGCGTCAGCGCCGGAAATCAGTTCCGCCTTGCCAAATTCCCTTACAGGCGTCCATGATTTGTTTACCCTTGTCGGCGAATTCTTTACGCCCACCATTGCTTCATCGCCGGCAATGTCATCAAGGGTCCATGTCGGCACTTCATATTTCTTTGCCCTCATTTTTCCCTTAAGCGATTCAAGCCTTGGTTCGTTGATTTCCTTTACAACCGTAAGCACAACAGGAAGCGACGCTTTTACAACGTCTGTCCCGTCTTCCATAAGCCTTTCGGCAATAATCTCTTTTTCATTTATTTCCCTGATTTTCTTTACCCAGGTAATCTGCGGAGCGTTAAGATACGCGGCGGTTGAAGGGCCTACCTGCGCCGTATCGCCGTCAACAGCCTGTTTCCCGAAAAGAATTACGTCATATCCGAGTTTTTCGCACGTTTTAGCAAGCGCGTATGATGTGGCCCATGTATCAGAGCCTGCAAGCCGCCTGTCTGACAATAACACGGCTTCATCCGCGCCCATTCCTATTGCTATCTTCAGCATATCTTTTGCCATGGGCAGGCCCATGGAAACCACGGTCACTGTTCCGCCAAGTTTTTCTTTCAACCTTAAACCCTCTTCAATGGCGTACATATCAAAAGGATTCATTACCGTTCCGGCTGTTTCCCTTTTTAATGTCCCTGTTTCCGGATCAACTTTAATATTTGTGGTATCCGGTACCTGTTTTATACATACAACAATTTTCATATTTTTCCTCCTGGTAAATTTTCTATTTTTTCTTCATCGCCTGTTCTTTGATAAGTTTGGCGGCGATTTCGTTTAACTGTATCTGGCTGGTGCCTTCATAAATCTGTGTTATCTTTGCGTCCCTCATCATTTTTTCAACAGGATATTCTTTCATATATCCGTATCCTCCGAAAACCTGAACCGCGTTTGTAGTGACCCTCATCGCGACTTCCGAAGCGTAGTATTTTGCCATTGCCGAATCCTTGGCAAAATCCGTCGCGCCTTTATCAACAGCGCGCGCCACATTGTAAACAAGGCCCCTTGCCGCTTCAACTTCAACTGCCATGTTGGCAAGTATGTGCTGAACAGCCTGGAAAGAAGATATCTTTGTGCCGAACTGTTCCCTCTGCCTGGAATAAGCCAGCGCTTCATCAAGCGCACCCGCGGCTATGCCAAGCGCCTGGGCCGCGACTCCCGGCCTTGAATGGTTCAGCGTGCCCACAGCGTGTATAAAACCAAGGCCTTCCCTGCCGCCCACAAGATTTTCCGCCGGAACTTCGCAGTCCTGGAAAATAAGTTCGGTGGTCGCCGAAGCCCTTATTCCCATTTTGTTCTCTTTTTTACCGAATGTAAAACCGGGCGTCCCTTTTTCAACTATAAAGCAGGAGCATCCCCTTGTTCCTTTTGCCTTGTCGGTCATCGCAAACACTGTGTACGTTTCGGCTTCGCTGCCGTTTGTTATCCACTGTTTTGTGCCGTTTAATACATATTTTCCGCCTTTTTTTACCGCCGTGGTCCTCATTGATCCGGCATCCGAACCGGCGCCCGCTTCAGTCAAACCAAAAGCCGCAAGTTTCTTTCCTTCGGCTATATCAGGAAGGTATTTTTTCTTCTGTTCGTCCGTCGCCCCTAAAAGTATCGGGAATGTGCCAAGCGCGGAAGCCGCCATTGCAAGCGATATGCCTCCGCAGATTTTTGACATTTCTTCAACGCAGAGGACAAGCTGCATTATGCCCTTGCTGCCGCCGGCTGCCATTCCGCCGTACTCTTCCGGAATGTAAAGGCCGCACAGGCCAAGGTTTGACATTTCTTTAACGATGTCCCACGGGAAAATCCCTTCCGCATCATAGTGTTCCCTGATTGGCTTTACCTTTTTAACCGCAAGCTCGCGGCTTGTTTCCAAAATCATCTGTTCTTCATCCGTAAGAAAATAATTCACTTATCTGCCTCCTTGATTTTTGGGGAGCCCAGGGCCTTTTTAGCGGCTGCCTGTTCGGCTTCCTTTATTGTTTTTCCTTTTCCTTTGCCAATTACCCTGCCGTCAAGGGCCACTTCCACATAAAATGTTTTTTTATGCTCCTTGCCTTCGGAATTTACAACAGTGTATTCCGGAAGCATTGTGCCCTTTGCAAGGACTTTCATCTGAAGCTCTGACTTGTAATCTCCAAGGTCTTTTTTTGAATCTATATTTTTAAACTCTTCCTTAAAGATGTTCATTATGAATTCGTTTACTTCTTCAAAACCTTTCAGCAGGTATATTGCGCCTATAAGTGATTCTATGATATCGCTCATTATTTTTTTGTTATTCTTTATTTCTTTCTTTGTAAGCGCGCTGCCGAACACTATAAATTTAATAACATTATTTTCTGTCGCTATCCTGTAAAGAACATCCTTGCTGACCAGATAACCTTTAAGTTTGGAAATGGCGCCGACATCTGTTTCTTCCATTTCACTGTAAAGATAATCGGAAATACAAAGCCCAAGCACGGAATCACCCAGAAATTCAAGCCTTTCATAATGGGGCCCTTCGGAGGACTTGTGCGTTAAGGCTTCAAGGACGGGCTTCTGTTCAAGAAGCCCGCCCTTTTTAAGGTAATCTTCAATATAGCTTTCTTTAAACATATATTATTCTTTGTATTTTTTAATTACGATTGTGGCGTTGTGCCCGCCAAAACCAAGTGAATTGGAAGCCGCGTAATTGACCACAGCCTGCCTTTTGACATTGGGAACAACATCAAGGCCGCATTCGGGATCCGGATTAAACTGGTTGATGGTCGGATGGACAATGTCATATTTGCATGAAAGCGCGCAGACCGCGGCTTCAACCGCGCCTGTAGCCCCAAGCATATGGCCTGTCATTGATTTTGTGGAACTGACCATAACTTTTTTCGAATGTTCCCCGAAAACTTCCCTTATCACCCTTGATTCGGTCTTATCGTTTAAAATCGTGGAAGTGCCGTGAGCGTTGATGTAATCCACCTGCTCCGGTTTTATTCCGGCGTCATTTAAAGCGTTTCTCATGCACAGGATTCCGCCCGAACCGTCTTCAGGCGGCGCGGTCATGTGGTACGCGTCGTCAGAAGCTCCATATCCGGCATATTCGGCAATGATTTTGGCGCCGCGCGCTTTGGCGTGTTCAAGCGATTCAAGGACAAGAATACCCGCTCCGTCTGACATTACAAAACCGTCGCGGTCCCTGTCAAAAGGCCTTGATGCCGTTGTGGGGTCGTCATTGCGCTGTGACAGCGACCTTGCCGCGCAGAAACCGCCAAGACCTATGGGGCCAAGCGCGTTTTCAACTCCGCCGACTACCGCTACATCCGCGTCGCCGCGGATAATCATCTTTGCGCCTTCACCGAAGCTGTGCGTGCCTGTGGCGCAGGCTGTTACTATGCTGAAATTCGGCCCTTTATATCCGTATTTCATGGATACAAAAGCGCCTGCCATATTGATTATCATCATCGGAATGAAAAAAGGCGAAATTCTTGAAGGCCCTTTTTCAAGCAGTATCCTGTGCTGTTCTTCAAACACTGAAATACCGCCGATTCCGGAGCTGACAAGCACGGCAACCCTTTCTTTGTTCACCTGTGAATTTTCCAGCCCTGACATTTCTATCGCTTCCTTGGAAGCTTTAAGGGCGTACTGGATAAACGCAGGCGTCCTTCTTGCCTCTTTCTTATCCATCACTTCGGCGGGATCAAAATTTTTTATCTCGCCGCCTATCTGTGTGGTATATTCCGAAGCATCAAACTTGGTTATGCGCCCTATGCCGCTTTTCCCGGCAAGAAGCGCTTCCCATGTTTCATTTACGGAGTTTCCAACGGGAGTCAGCATGCCGATACCCGTTATAACAACTCTTTTCTTTTCCATTATCTACCTCTTTTTCCTGATGATTATCCCAGTTTGGACTTGATGCTCTCTGTGGCTTCGCCTACTGTTTTAATCTTTTCCGCGTCTTCGTCCGGGATTTCCACGCCGAATTCTTCTTCAAGCGCCATAACAAGCTCCACTGTATCAAGTGAATCCGCGCCAAGGTCATCAATAAACGATGCTTCAGGTTTAACTTCCGCCGCGTCAACGCCAAGCTGTGCCACGATAACGTCCTTCACTCTTTCTTCAATTGTCTTTTCGTCTGCCATTTCTGTTGCCTCCTTGAATTTGTTTTACTTTCCTTTTTTATTTGAAGTCATTTTTTTCATTAAATACCGTTTATAATGGCTGCTAATCTTCGGCTGCGCCCTTTGGGCTTGCCTTAGATTGCCCTATACCGCTTTGCCATCATCTGATGATAATGGCTGCGGGTATAAATGGCTGCTAATCTTCGGCCGCGCCCTTTGGGCTTGCCTTAGATTGCCCTATACCGCTTTGCCATCATCTGATGA